>Ga0156290_125_pt2 | contig 1366 bp, 1 predicted proteins | sample RifCSPlowO2_12_FD_107938 | JGI IMG/M metagenome (GOLD analysis project Ga0156290, IMG submission 107938) | Omnitrophica WOR_2 bacterium RIFCSPLOWO2_12_FULL_63_16 | reverse complement strand
GCCGGCTCGACGTCAGGGCTTGGACCAGTTCCAGCAACGTGATGGGGCCTTCGCCGCTGCACACAAAATCCGCGTCTTCTTCCTCCATCGTGCGCTCAGGCAGCGCGGCGACATGCCCGCCTACGAGGAGGACGGATTGCTCAGGATCCCGCTGCTTGATCGCGGTGCAGAGCGCACCCGCCGCGGTCATGTTCTGAGTCGAGGCGGAAGGCTGATGGCCGTAGACGACGACCGCCGCGAGAAGTGGCTTGAGTTCCTGCACGCGATGCGCCACCTGATCCGGTGTCAACTCCTCGGCCTCGGCGTCAATGATGACGACCGAGTGGCCGCGTCGCCGCAGATACGTCGCCATCAAACCGGCCCATACCGGCGGCTCGATGGCGGCCAGCTCGGCTCCCAACACCTGATAGACGTGCGCGCGGCTCCCCGGATTGATCAGCACGGCATCCAGCGTCGGTTGTGCCATCGTCTCACCCTTTCCCATAGAGGATCACCCCGGCCGTGGCGGCCCAGAGCCCCAGGTTGACCATCATCGGCCGGTCCGTGAGGATACTTTGCGTGGGGTCTCCCCCTTCCGCCTTGTGATAGACCAAGTAGAGATAGCGGAAAAACCCGTACAGGACAAAGGGCGCCGTCACCAGGAGGCCCTGCGAACCGAATTTGGCGACGATCTCTTCGCTCACGGTATAGAGCGTGTAGCTGACCAACGCGGAAGCCGTAATGATCCCGATCATCGCATCGAGGAACGGAATGGGGTAATCGGTGAGGACGTGCCGGTGATTCGGCGCACCTTCCGCGAGCAGCACCAGCTCATGGCGACGTTTGCACAACGCGATGAAGAGCGCCAGCAGCGTCGTGCAGATCAGCAGCCACCTGCTCATCACCGCCTGGATGACCACGGCACCGGCCATCACCCGCAGGAGATACCCGGCGGCAACCACGAACACGTCGAGGATCACCGCCTGCTTGAGCCGCCAGGCGTAGAGCACGTTGAGCGCCCAGTAAGCCGCCAGGACCATGGCGAAGGATCGACTCAACGCCATCCCCCCGGACAGCGCCGGAATCAGCAAGCCGGCCGCCGCGATCCGCGCAATCCACACGTTCAAGAGCCCGGCGGCCAACGGGCGATGGCGCTTTTCCGGATGGAGGCGGTCCTGCGCGCGGTCGACTAGATCATTCAAGAGATAGACGGAACTGCTGACGGCGCAGAAGCAGCCGAACGCCAGGAGTGTCTGCGTGACGACCTGGAGCGAGAAGGCCTTCGCCGAGAAAAAGATCGGGGCGAACACGAAGAGATTCTTCACCCACTGCTTGGGCCGAAGCTCCCGCCAAAGCGCCAGGAGCCATCCACGGCGTCTGGCCGCTC
>Ga0156290_151_pt1 | contig 1386 bp, 2 predicted proteins | sample RifCSPlowO2_12_FD_107938 | JGI IMG/M metagenome (GOLD analysis project Ga0156290, IMG submission 107938) | Omnitrophica WOR_2 bacterium RIFCSPLOWO2_12_FULL_63_16 | reverse complement strand
AGTGTTTGTTGGACCCTCACGCGTGTCTCGACGAAGCGGAGGCCTCCGCGGCGCCGGCCACGGAGCACACGCTGGGCCGCTCATTCCGGTGCGCGATCCGCGGCCTGCGGGAGGCGTGGGAAGGCGAGCCGAATATCCGCCTGCACGCGGCGGCGGCGCTGGGCGTCCTCGCTGGCGGGGTACTCGCGCATCTCGCCGCCCAGGAATGGCTCTGGGTGGCGCTGGCCATCAGCCTCGTGATCTGCTCGGAGCTGGTGAACTCCTCGGTCGAGCGGCTCGTGGACCTGTCGGTCGGGTCCCGGGTCGATCCGCTGGCCCGAGAGGCCAAGGACCTCGCCGCCGGTGCGGTGCTTCTGGCCTGCCTCGTGGCTGTCGTCATCGGATTGCTCATCTTCGTGCCGCATCTGGTAAGTGGTTGGCGAGTTAGCGCGTTTGCGCGTTGAAAAAAGGACAGTCATGGCGAGCGTTCATCGGTTTGAAGACATTGACGCATGGCAGGAAGCTCGGAAACTGACGAAGACAATCTATGCCCTGACGCAAACCGGACGCTTTGCAAAGGACTGGGGCCTCGTAGACCAACTGCAGCGAGCCAGCGTTTCCGTGATGACCAACATCGCCGAGGGGTTTGACAGCAGTTCCAGTCCTGAGTTTGTCCGGTTCTTAGGCTATGCCCGCCGCTCCGCGTCAGAAGCTCAAAGCGTCCTCTACATCGCGCTCGACCAAGGGTACATCACGGATGACCAATTTTCGTCGGCCTATGAACAGGCCGAGAAGGTCCGGCGGATGGTCACTTCGTTTAGTCGATATCTTCGAACGCGCCAACGCGCCAACGCGCCCACGCACTAACGATGCTATCTCATCTTCGCGAGTTGTATCGCTACCGCGACTTGCTCGTCAGCCTGGTGGTGCGGGACATCAAGGTCCGCTACCGCCAGACGGTGCTCGGGGTCGCGTGGGCGATCCTGCAGCCGCTGGCCTTCATGCTGATCTTCACCCTCATCTTTGCGAAGTTCGGCAAGGTCAGCTCCGACGGGACGCCCTATCCGTTGTTCTCCTACACGGGCCTGGTGCCCTGGACGCTGTTCGCCACGGGCCTGAGCCTCGCAGTCAACTCCATCGCCGCCAACATGAACCTGGTCAAGAAGATCTATTTCCCCCGCGAGGTGTTCCCGATCGGGGTCGTGCTCGCCTGCGGGGTGGATTTCCTCATCGCCTCAGTCTTGGTGGGCGCCCTCATGGCGATCTACCGCATCCCTCTCAGTCTGCAGATCCTCTGGCTGCCGTGGCTGCTGGCCATCGAGGTCGCCTTGCTCGTAGCCTTAAGCCTCGTGACCTCCGCCCTCAACGTCTTCTACCGCGACATCAAGTACATCGTGCCGCTGCTCG
>Ga0156290_113_pt1 | contig 2320 bp, 2 predicted proteins | sample RifCSPlowO2_12_FD_107938 | JGI IMG/M metagenome (GOLD analysis project Ga0156290, IMG submission 107938) | Omnitrophica WOR_2 bacterium RIFCSPLOWO2_12_FULL_63_16 | reverse complement strand
AAGTGTATCCCGTACACTTATAAAGATAGTGTATCCCCTACACTTTTGTCAAGAGAGAATTACGGCTTGCGCGCCCGGCACCGCTTCTTAGGGGAGGTGGGAGGTTCAAGGTGTTCGGCGTAACGCCTCAACACCTACTGTCGATATTTAGGTGGGTGACCGGGTGGTGGCGTTGCTACGCCAGCACCGCGGTGTGAAGCCAGCCGCGATCCGAATATTCTACACGCTCGCGCGGCCGAGCTTCCACCTGTGCGTTTAGAGAACGACTGCGTTTAGCCATCGGCACATGGTATTCCCGCTTTGAAGAAAATTGATTTCACAGAAGGTCGGAACCAGTACCAAAGCAACAGCCCCCCAGCTACTACACTAAGGAGATCCTTCTTGCCTCCAGCCATGGCGTTTGGCGCATGGCTCGCAAAGAAGAAGATAAAACAAGCAACTATTAGCCACCACGTCCAGGGCTTTCTTCTTATTACGCCAATACCCATAACTAGATGCAAAACGCTAAACAGGCTTGCAACCATAATAATAAGCCAGTACATACCAGGCCCCATTTCTGCAACACCAGGAGATTTTCCTGGAAGGACCTCCACTATGCATGCCAGCAACAAACAGAAAACACCTGTACCTCCAAAGATCAGGAAAAAACCGGCCAACAATTTAAGACCAAGAGGCAGAGGTTTCATTTATTCCATGGTGATCTCGACTTCGATAGGTTGGAGTGCGGCATCCACTTTCTCATAGTACACCTGTCGCTTGGTGGCTTTGTGACGGCCAATCGCATGACCAATCAGTGCCCCCGCAATTGTTCCAATGGGTGCGTATACATAGCCTCCAACATAGGTTCCATACGCTGGATAAAGCGTTCTGTACGCCTGCAGTTCTAGCCGGCGATCCCCAATTTCACGCAGGTAACCAATGACCTCGTCAGTCGCTTGATATTCTTGATAGAGATCCACAAATGGGAGTAGGCGCACCATCGCATATGTCCCTCGATGAGGGATATCCGCGAAATCGTATGCGTGTCCTGCCTCATGGAGAGCAATGGTAGCGTCATCGGAGTAGAGGTGGGCCGTATTTGTGAATGGATTGTAATAGTCGCCATGCGGAAAGAGTCGACCCGGTAGAAGTACGTCTACGATCAGCGTTACCGGAAACCCGAGGAGGAGACGATAGGGCCACGCCATACGTTTGTTATGAACAAGGGCGCGCAGATCACTAACGGGCGAGTATTGATTTAATCTGAAGGTCGCTTCGTCAAATACCGGGCGCCTCCGGCTCTCAAGATACCGCGTAAGCGCATATTCAGTATCCTCAGAAATGGCATGATTGTTAAACTGCCAATTCCAGAGGATCAGCTTGAAGGGAAACGACAACACATTGCCAAGGAAATCCACTGCTGGTGATGGAGCGCCCCGGGTGACCTGTGGATGTGGACCTTGGCCTGTATAGGGGACCGTAGTCGCGCAGCCAGTCCCCATTGACACAGCTAAGCAAATCGCGGAGACTTGTCCCAACAAATATCTGTGCGTGCTTACCCCTGTTCGTCTTTGGATACTCCCTTAATAACACTGATATCCTCGATTTTGTCATCACTACTATAGATAATGATATAGCGGTCCGTATGAGACCGACCTGCGCCAAATTCCCAAGCGGTCCCGATGAACTCCCATACAAAGAATGTCGCCAGGTCCAGGATTGCGTGGAAAGCTGCCCGGCCAACGCTTGGTTCATTCCCCTTTGTCACAAGATACGTGTCAACGCGTTGACCTTTTTCATTGATCGTAGAAGTCTCTGGGGGACCGGACTTGGCAATTACCACCTGTCTCGGAGAACCAGGGAACATGATGGTCGTATCAATGTTCTCATGCCCATACATGGCCATGCCCACTGCGCAACCACTCATCATTGGAATTGAACTAGCAAGCACTAGAGCAACAAAAACCGAAGCACAACGCGCTCGCCACATCCTATCGCCTCCTATGTGTCACACCGCTAAAGATTTCCCATAGACGATGTCGGCACTATTCCTCTCATGAGAAGCTGCAACTCCTTCATAATTGTAGCGGAGGGGAATTCCATGTGCTCCCAGATTCCCACACGTGCGACGCATCAATTCTTCTCTTCCTCCTTAGAATTCCGCGATGTCGGCAGTGTGCGCGCTGGTCGCCATTGACTCAAACGGGAGCTGGCGGAGTTCCGTGGCGAGTTGGCCGGCGGCGCTGGTGAACGACACCATCGCCGCCTGCGCCATCGAGTCGGTTTCCCGCGCCATCGTGTGGCTCGCCTCAACCGTATGCCGCCAGATCATATCACCCGT
>Ga0156290_109_pt4 | contig 2631 bp, 4 predicted proteins | sample RifCSPlowO2_12_FD_107938 | JGI IMG/M metagenome (GOLD analysis project Ga0156290, IMG submission 107938) | Omnitrophica WOR_2 bacterium RIFCSPLOWO2_12_FULL_63_16 | reverse complement strand
GCGGGCCGCAGAAGCCGCAGAGTCTCCGCGTGCTCCGCGCTCTTCTCTGCGTTCTCTGCGCTCATTTCAGCGTTCTCTGCGGTTTCATTCTGCGCTCTCTGCGATTCCATCTCTGCGTTCTCCGCGTTCTTCATCTGCGCGTTCAGCGCTTTCATCTCTGCGCCCTCTGCGATCTCTTGCGATCTCTTTAGAAAGCCGAAACCCCACGGGGCTGCCGTGGGGACTCGTCAGGGAACGCGGATCGTCGCCGATCGCTACCGATCATCTGCGCTGTGCTCAGCGTCCTCTGCGGGCCTCTCTGCGTTCTCCGCGGTTCCCCACGTTACCTGCGCAAATCCCGCTCGCGGATCTCCGGCCGGCGGTTCGCTCCGCTTTGAAGGGTGGGGTTCAAGCCCAGGCGCCCGGTTGCCGGGGTCGACAGCGGCACGATGCCGCGCCGCGCCGGATCAAACCCCGGCTGTGCTGTCACCGGCGTCGGCGGCTGCGTGGGCCATTGCCCGCCTCGGATCGGCCGCGACTCCGTCCGGATGATGCCGCGGGTGCGCAGCTCATCGACCACCAGCCGGTATTCCTCGGGCGAGGGCGAGCCGGACTGCAGGCTCACCCGGCGGCCGAGCTCCGTGGCTCGAATCGTAATCGGCTGCGAGGGCCTTCGAAACGACCGTTCGTCCAGATCCCGTCCGGACTCAGCGACCGCTGCCGCCCCTCCAACCGCCAGGCTCACCATCGCGATGATCAACGGCCATTGCAAAGCTTTCATGAAACCTCCCTCCTTCCTACCTTTATCATCCGCGACGATCCGCGTCTCTTCTCCGCGGTGACCCGCGTTCCTTCTCTGCGATCTCCGCGGTTCTCTCTCTGCGTTCTCCGCGCTCTTCATCTGCGCGCTCAGCGCTTTCATCTCTGCGCCCTCTGCGGTTGCAACTCTGCGCGCTCAGCGCTCTTCATCTGCGCGCTCCGCGGCGTTCTCTCTGCGTTCTCTGCGCTTCCTCACTTCACCTTCACGACCGTCTCGGAAAAACCGGAGACGCCCGCACCCGCGCCATCGAGCACGCCGACGGAGGCGCTGCCGCTGTCCATCGCGCGCGTCACGCCTCCACCGATCTCCGCGCGGCTGGTTAGCGTCCCTGGGGTCGCGTACGGATTATCCTTGCCGCCGGCGAAGGTCCGAACGGCCCCGCCGCGTGCGAGCGCGACCCCCTCCAACGCGTACTTGCCCGTTCGCTGTTGCGCGCCCCATCGGCGGTCGCCGGCTTCCTGGCGGATTCCCTCAAGCTGCGCGCGCTCCCCGTCCGCGTCCGCGGCAAACGGGCTCATCTGATCCACGGCGACCTTCACCCCCGCCGCAATCGCGCGCCGGCCGTAGGCGTGCATCGTCGCCACCGCCGCCGCCACGACCGCCAGCAGGATCGCGTACTCCGCGATCGCCTGTCCCTGAGACGCGGATCGCCGCTGATTCACACGCGGATATCCGCGGATCATCCGCGTTTCTCTATCCGCGGTTATCCGCGTCGTTCCCTCCACGGTCATCCGCGCCCTCTGTGGTGTCATCTCTGCGCCCTCTGCGGTTCCCTCCGCGGTCATCCGCGTTCTCGAGTGCCTGGCACTTCATCTCCGATCTGAAGTCACACACATCTGAAGTCACACACAATTTATGGAATGCCTCCACCTGGGAACTCTGCGTCGGTCACGTCTCCTGGAGGCGGCACCGTTGCCGCCGGGGCTGGACACGGCCCATCGGTAGCGGGAGGTGGAGCGTCTGGATCCGAGTCTTGGAAGAACAACTGCTCGCACCCCACCCGGCTCTGGGTCAGCTTCTCGTTTCCCTTCCGATACTGTTGCTCGCCCGCAGCCGTGATGGTGGAGACGACCTTGCCAGACTCTGCGAACCTGGCGTTTCACGGGCGTTCACCGGCCTCTGCGCTTTTCGCGTGGTCAAATTGTGCTGGAATACTTCATCCTGTTTGCGGCCATCGCCGTGATCTCGATCTTGGGGATCCTGGTGGCCTCAGGGAAGCGGTCGACGGCGGAAATGGAAGGCCTGGATCTTCGTGGAACGCTGCAGGCGTACTTCCGCCAGGCGGCCGACCGCATCACGAAATGAGAGCGCGAAGGAAATTTTTGATTTCGGATTTTAGATTGTGGATTGACGCGGGACAGTCGACGCTGGAATACGCGGTGTTCATCACGGCGGTGGCGGCGGCGGTGGTGTCGATGTCACTGTACGTGCGGCGGGGGATCATGGCGAATCTCGCGGCCCAGGTCCCCCATCTTCCCGCGCTTCATGTAGACCGTCGTGGCCAAGAGGGCGGCGATCACCACCGCCACCACCACGACGTACTCCACGGTGTGCTGTCCTCGGTCGTTGAGTTTCATGACGGATTCATCCCTCCTTTCACGGCTTACTGCTTGCTGCTCTGTCTTAGTCCACTTGAGGAATCGGCGAATCGCCCGGCTTGGGTGCCTCGGGTATATCTGCCGGCGCCGGGCAATTCCTCGTATCTACGGGGTCGCCAGTCGGATCCTGGAAGAAGAGCTGCTCACAGCCGACACGGGTCTGGGTCAGCCGCTCCGCTCCAACCCGAGACTGCGTCTCTGTCGTGTCCGGCACAATGATCGACGCTCTGGCCC
>Ga0156290_109_pt3 | contig 3188 bp, 7 predicted proteins | sample RifCSPlowO2_12_FD_107938 | JGI IMG/M metagenome (GOLD analysis project Ga0156290, IMG submission 107938) | Omnitrophica WOR_2 bacterium RIFCSPLOWO2_12_FULL_63_16 | reverse complement strand
CCCCATCTTCCCGCGCTTCATGTAGACCGTCGTGGCCAAGAGGGCGGCGATCACCACCGCCACCACCACGACGTACTCGACCGTGCTTTGGCCTCTGATAGTGCGCATGGTCCACTCATCCCTCCTTTCGAACGTTTCACCAGTCACCAGCCACCAGTCACTGGTCACTCGTCACTCGTCACCAGTCACTAGTCACCGGGTTAGTCCCCGACCATCAGCCCGGGCTGATAGGCGATCGCCGCGGGAACTGTGGATACATCCTTCGGCTCAGTAGGCGCTTCGGCTTCCGGACAGTTCGTCAGATCAGGTGGCGCGTCGCCGGCTGTCTGAGAGAACAACTGCTCGCATCCCACCCGGCTCTGCGTCAGGTTTTCATTCCCCTTGCGCCTCTGCAGCTCCCCGCCGGCGCGGACGACCTGGGAGGCGGCATTCCCGTTGTTCAAACGGTCGTCGAGACGCTTTGAGACGAACTTGTCGCGAAACGCCCCGCTGTACTGGTGCGGGTTGAACTGCGCGCCGACCTGGTCGGTCGCGCGGCCCAGGTCCCCCATCTTCCCGCGCTTCATGTAGACCGTCGTGGCCAAGAGGGCGGCGATCACCACCGCCACCACCACGACGTACTCGACCGTGCTTTGGCCTTGCGTGGCACGTTTCATGAAGGATTCATCCCTCCTTTCTTCAGCAGAGAAGCCGCTCCGCAGAGCCTCAGCGTCCTCTGCGGTGTCTCTCTGCGTGCTCTGCGCTTTGACTCTGCGTCCTCTGCGTTCTGCTTACTGCCAGCCGTCGTCGCTAGCCAACGTGCCCGCGCCTCCGGTCGCTTCTTGGCCGGTGCGGGTGGTCGTTTCATCGATTCCGGTGCGTGAGAAGATGCCGCCGAACTTGGTCTCCTCCAGCGCCTGGCGGCGCTGCCCCACGGTGTAGTTCGATGAGGCGTAGTACGGCTCGTACTGCTTGACCGCGGTGGCGCCGAGGGTGGTCGCGATGTCGGCCGCGGCCTTGTCCCCGACCACCTTGTACTGAGCCTGGATGACGCGCCGGTTGTACGCCTGCATCGCCACCGTCGCCCCGACGACCACCGCCAGCAGGATCGCGTACTCCGCCAGCGACTGTCCCTTCGCTCGTTTCATGCTCTTCGTGCTCATCTCTGTCACCTCCTCATCTCCATGCGTACTCATTCCGCATTCCGAACTCCGAATTCCGCATTGCTCCTCTGCTCACTGCTCACTGACTCACTTCTCACTCACTCGACTTTCTTAATGTTCAAATCCTGTACCACGCGCTGGGCGCTCTCCGCCAGCACCGTCTCCGCCTTGTTGAAAATCCCGGTACCGCCCGCCTCCCCGAGACCCCTCTTGATCGCGGCGGTGCCCACGACGTACACCGCAACGGCGACCCCCATCAGGACCAGCAGATACTCCATCGTGCTCTGCCCGGCCTGCCCCTTGCCCCTGTGTCGCACCATCGTTCTCACCTCCTCCTTTTCCTGTGACTGTTACGTCTCACTGCTCCCTTACTCCCTTACCCACTGCTCACTGCTTACTGCTCACTCACTCACTCGGTCTCACACCCCACGCCGCCGGTGTTCGACAAGGCCTCCGCGTTGATCTGGCATTCGAGAAGTTTGAGATTCGCCATGATCCCCCGCCGCACGTACAGTGACATCGACACCACCGCCGCCGCCACCGCCGTGATGAACACCGCGTATTCCAGCGTCGACTGTCCCGCGTCAATCCACAATCTAAAATCCGAAATCAAAAATTTCCTTCGCGCTCTCATTTCGTGATGCGGTCGGCCGCCTGGCGGAAGTACGCCTGCAGCGTTCCACGAAGATCCAGGCCTTCCATTTCCGCCGTCGACCGCTTCCCTGAGGCCACCAGGATCCCCAAGATCGAGATCACGGCGATGGCCGCAAACAGGATGAAGTATTCCAGCACAATTTGACCACGCGAAAAGCGCAGAGGCCGGTGAACGCCCGTGAAACGCCAGGTTCGCAGAGTACGCGGAGCGCCCGGAGTCTCTGCGCGCTCTGCGGTCCGCTCTGCGGTCTCAGCGTTCTTCTCTGCGTTCTCTGCGGTCATTTCTGCGTGCTCTCCGCTCTTCATCTCTTCGCGCTCTGCGCGTAACAAAAAAGCCGGGCTACCCTTCGGCAGCCCGGCTGTCCCCACTTGAAGGACCCGTAGCTTTGCCCGCCACACTTCTTGGCGGGTCCGCCACGCTTTGTGGCGGACGTCCCCCGCTTGCGCGAGGTTTGCCTTTATCGTCTGGTCGTTTCAAATAGAACAACTATCGTTTTGATATTTGTTTAAGAACGAGCCCAAAAAAATTGGCTCATGCGCCCACCAAGCCTATGGACTTCAGGTCTCGTGCCTTAACTATACCTGACCGCACTCTGCAATGTCAAGAGTCGCAGACGCGATATGCACGACCATCCGCGGGGGCTATCCGCGGCCTCCGCGTCTTGAATCCGCGGTCATCCGCGCCCTTGATCCGCGGCCATCTGCGTCTTAGCCCCCCCACGCCAGCCGGTGCCCCACCGACGTCGCGGTAGCGGCCAGCTTGCCCGAGGGCAGCTCGATGGCGGTATCAGCACCCCTGGCCCCCGCCAAGCGCCCCGGCCTGATCGCCTGGACCACGGCGATCACCTCGACGAGGGTCTCGCCGGAGGACACGGGCCGAGGAAGCACGTTCTTTGGCCACTTGGCCACTTGGCCACTTGGCCACGCTTCCGGGTAACGAGAAGGTTCGAGCGTCTTGACGAAGGCGACGTCGATGGGAAACCGCATGCCGATGGTGTGGATGGAGCGGCACTGGGGGATGACGAGCGCCTCCCCGTCGGATAGATGCGAGCGAGTGAGCAGGCCGATCAGGCGGGCCAACGCGTTGCGGGTGACTGTCGCACGGTCAGCCAACAGCTGACCATTGGTCAGATTGCGGAGGACGCTCAGCGTCGGTTGAGGAAGTCGCGCTCGGTGGGCGCGCGGCGCCCAAAGGCCGCGGTCGAAGTCGAGCTGCCGATGGTAAGCCGGTTGCCGAGGAAATCGCGTTCGCTGAGCTGTCGAGGTTGGCTCGACGCCCGGGGGAGCGAGATGACGGCCGATGGGCCTATCCGGAGATCCTGTTCGGTCAACGGCCGACGCTGCAGGCCGGACGCTGACGGGCTCCCGGCGCCGGCGGTCGATGGGATCGCG
>Ga0156290_127_pt2 | contig 3381 bp, 2 predicted proteins | sample RifCSPlowO2_12_FD_107938 | JGI IMG/M metagenome (GOLD analysis project Ga0156290, IMG submission 107938) | Omnitrophica WOR_2 bacterium RIFCSPLOWO2_12_FULL_63_16 | reverse complement strand
TTCCCGACATGATCCAGCCGTACGACCTGAAGCTCGTGGAGCTCGCCGAGCAGATCGCCCAGCGGGAGCGCATCCCGTCGCACCGTGGCGTCTATGTCGCGATGCTGGGGCCCCAACTCGAAACCAAGGCGGAGTACCGGTGGCTGCGAAGCCTCGGCGCAGACGCCGTCGGCATGTCCACGGTACCGGAGGTGATTGCGGCGGTTCATGCGGGGCTGCGGGTGTTCGCCGTGAGCATCGTCTCGGATCTGTGCATTCCGGAGACGTTGAAACCGGTGAACATCGAGCACATCATCGCCGTCGCCAACCGCACGCAACCCTTGCTGACCAAGTTAATGCTCGGCATCATCGATGGACTATAAATCCACCCTCAATCTTCCCCGAACCGACTTTCCGATGAAGGCGGATCTGCCTCGCCGGGAGCCGGAGACGCTGCAGCGCTGGGAAGAACTCCGGCTCTACGACCGCCTCCGCGAGGCTCGCCGAGGACAGCCGGCGTTCATCCTCCATGACGGCCCGCCGTACGCCAACGGCGACATCCACATCGGCCACGCCCTCAATAAGATTCTCAAGGATCTGATCGTCCGATACCGGACGATGCGCGGGGACGACGCGCCCTACGTGCCGGGATGGGATTGCCACGGCATGCCCATCGAGCATCAGCTCTTCAAGGAGCTCGCGCTCACCAAGCAGCAGATCGATCAGGTGAGTTTCCGCGCCAAGGCCCGCGCCTACGCCCAGCGCTTTGTGACGATTCAGCGCTCGCAGTTTCAGCGGCTTGGGGTGTTGGGCGACTGGGATCATCCCTATTTGACGATGGAAGCAGGGTATGAGCTGACCACCCTCAGGATGTTCAAGGAGTTGGTGAAAGCCGGCTCCATCTATTACGGTAAAAAGCCGGTCTATTGGTGCGCGACATGCGAAACCGCGCTGGCCGAAGCCGAGGTCGAGTATGAGGACCGCCTAGATACGTCCATGTATGTCCGGTTTCCCGTCATAAAAGTTGCAAGCGAAGTCTCTGTACCAACCGGGTTGATCAAGAAAGGGCTGGCCGTCGCCGTATGGACCACGACACCGTGGACGCTTCCCGCCAACGTGGCACTCTGTTTTCATCCTTCCGCGGAGTACGTTGTGCTTTCCAGTGCAACGTGGAATGCGCCGATCGTGGTGGCTGCCGCCCTGGCTGATCGCCTGACGCAGGTGTTGGGAGGCGCGTCACCCGACGAGTTGTGGCGTGGCAGCGGTAGGCTCTTGGGAGGTCTGAGGGCCAAGGCGCCTTTTCGGGATGTTGCCTCGGTGGGTGTGCTTGATGAGCATGTCTCAATGGGGGACGGAACCGGTGTCATCCATATCGCTCCGGGCCACGGGCATGAGGACTACTTGATCGGACAGGCGAACAAGCTCGAAACGCTGTCACCGGTGGATCATCAAGGAAAGTTCACGGCAGAGGTGCCGGCCTACTCGGGGCAGACGGTGTGGGACGCCAACCCCAAGATCATCGCCGAACTGAGGTTGCGGGGCCTCTTATTAAAGGAAGAGTCCCTCACCCACTCGTATCCGCATTGCTGGCGGTGCAAGCAGCCGGTGATCTTCCGCGCGACACCCCAGTGGTTTTTACGAGTCGATGAACCGTTGAGACGCAAGCTGTTGTCTTCGGTCAAGACCGTCCAGTGGATTCCTCCCTCCGGCGAGAGCCGGATGACGGGGATGTTGGAGGCGCGCCCGGATTGGTGCCTGTCGCGCCAGCGCTACTGGGGTACGCCGATTCCCGTCTTGCACTGTGAGCCGTGTCAGCAGCCGATCCTTGAGGTCTCGGTCATTGAGCAGATTGAGCGCACACTCGCCAGGCGGGGAGTCGAGGCATGGTTTACCGACGCGCCCAACGACCTTGCGCCACAGGCGAGGTGTCCGAGGTGTCGAGGCACACAGCTTCGCAAAGACACCGACATTCTCGATGTGTGGTTTGACTCCGGCGTCAGCCACGAAGCGGTGCTGAAGCCGCGCGAGGACCTGCGCTGGCCGGCCAGCCTCTACCTGGAAGGATCGGATCAGCACCGCGGATGGTTCCAGGTCTCGCTGATTCCTGCCGTCGCACTCCACGGCAAGCCTCCGTATGAACGCGTGCTGACGCACGGATTCGTCATGGACGGAGAAGGGCGGAAGATGTCGAAGAGCCTGGGCAACGTCATCGCCCCGCAGGAGGTGATTGAACGCTACGGGGCTGACATCCTGCGGTTGTGGGTGGCCTCGTGCGACTACCGGGAGGACGTGCGCATCTCCCAGGTGATTCTCGAACAGACCGCGGAGACCTATCGCAAGATTCGCAACACGTTCCGGTATCTCCTGGCGAACCTCTACGATTTTGATCCGGCGCGCCACAGCCGGCCGCCGGCTCAGTGGCCCGAAATGGATCGGTGGGCGATCCAGCGGGCCCAGCAGCTCCTGGACGAAATCCATCAGGCGTACGAGGCGTATCAATTCCACCAGGTCGTGCGGGCCGTGTATCAGTTCTGCGTGGTGGACCTCTCCGCGTTCTACCTCGATGCGCTCAAGGACCGGCTCTATACGGAGGCGGCGGATGCCGACCGCCGTCGCTGTGCGCAGAGCGCGTTGTATGGTATACTCGATGCGCTTGTGCGGGCGCTCGCACCGATTCTGCCGATGACGGCGGAAGAAATCTGGCAGCTCATGCGCCGCGCGCGCTGGGTGGATGAGCCGTCGGTGCATGTGGCCGCGTGGCCGGAGGCACTCCTCGACCGAGCCGATGAAGACCTCACCCGGCGCTGGCAGCAGTTCCTTGAGGTGCGCGATCAGGCGATGAAGGCGCTGGAGGAGCAACGAAGCCAGGGCCGTCTCGGCAGCCCGCTCGAGGCGCAGGTGCGGCTATCGATCGGCGATCCGGCGCTGCGCACGCTGTGCGAGGCGTACCGCGAGACGCTGGCGGAGGCGTTCGTGGTGTCCGAGGTGTGGGTGGACAACCACCCCGATGGGCCCATCGGGGTGGTGGTGGAACGGGCGGGTGGGAGCAAGTGCCAACGGTGCTGGCGTTATCAACGGAGTGTGGGGACGAACGCCGCGCATCCGCAGTTGTGTGACCGCTGCCTCAACGTCGTAAGGGGGAAGGGAGAAGGGGGAAGTGGGAAGTAACGAGATGAACAAGCAGCAGCTGAAACAGTTTAAAGAAGCGCTGATGCGGGAGCGAGCCAAGTTCGCCGGCGAGATTCGAGCGATTGCGAAGGAGGTCTCCAAAAACCCTCGGGATGCCTCGGGAGATCTCTCCGCGTACACCGTCCATCCGGCGGATATGTCCGCCGACACCTACGAGCGGGAGCTCGCCGCCAACATCGTCTCGAGTGAACAGGAAATCCTCTACCAAATCGA
>Ga0156290_147_pt2 | contig 4328 bp, 2 predicted proteins | sample RifCSPlowO2_12_FD_107938 | JGI IMG/M metagenome (GOLD analysis project Ga0156290, IMG submission 107938) | Omnitrophica WOR_2 bacterium RIFCSPLOWO2_12_FULL_63_16 | reverse complement strand
CCAGCCGTCATCCACGTAGACCACCGGACTCGCGGGCTCTCGCGCCCGGGGGATCTCAATGATCAGCAAGACACGCGTGGCCTCCTGGCCGATCGTGCGCTCAACGCTGAGGCGTTCCCACGTTCCGGGAGGGGTCTGCAGGCAGGCGCTGGCGTGCTCTGTGTCCTCATGGAGATGCAGGCAAGGAGTCTGCGGGGTATTGGAGATCGCCCAGACGGAAAACTTCAGCCGATGTCCCCGCAGCCGTGGAATGGCTTCGGGAGGTAGGGCTTGGCGGAGATCGCCGCAGTGACCCAGGCCGTCGCATTCCAGTCTCACCGAGGAGGCTCCATGGCGCACCACGTCCGTGACCCGTTTGATCACCCCCCGCGTGCTCACCGAGAGCGATTCTGACCACCAGCGTGGGAGCGGGTCAGGCTGTGCGTCCCACTGCTCGAAGGACGCATTGGCGACTAACGCCTGAACATTCAGGATGCCGGGTGGGCCGGGGCGGTCGTCCGCCTTGTCATCCGGGGGAGGCGGGGGCGGGTAGTGGTACTCGAAGAGCGGCCCGATCACGAGGGAGCGAGTGGGTTCGTCCAACGCATAGTGCAGCACGACGATGAGCAACAGGCCGACAGCAATTTTCTTGAGGAACGGTCCGGTCGGGCTGCTCATCGCCTCGCCTATTGTATCACATCCGGTCCCGGGCACGCGCGTTTGGCCCTACGGGTGGGTACCACGTGAGTGTGATGACTGACGTCTCATTGATCATTCCCATTTGTCGGGCAGAGTCGTTCCTCGCCGGCAGCCTTCACGCACTCGACGACTACTTGAGCACGGTGAGCGGACGCTGGGAGCTGGTGCTCGCCATCGACGCCAGTCCCGACCGCTCGGTCGAGATCTGCCGGGCATTCGCGCAGCAGCAGCGGCCGTATGCCGTCACGGTCATCGCCAACGACAGCCGCTTGGGCAAGGGCGGCAACATCAAGCGCGCGATGCTGGAGTCCCGAGGCCGCTATCGCCTCTTCACCGATTGCGACCTGGCCTACAGCCTGGCCGGCATCACCCGGATCCTGACCGCGCTCCGGGGCGGCGCCGATGTGGCCATCGCCTCGCGCGCTCACCCGGCGTCGCGCTACACCATCAGCCAAGGGGATTTTCATTATCTCTATACCCGCCATTTGTGCAGCCGACTCTATAACGTGGTCATCAACCACACCTTGCTGCATGGCCGGACGGATACCCAGGCCGGTCTCAAGGGATTCTCGGACCGGGCCGCCGAGTTTATTTTTTCACAGACACGGATCATGGATTTCGGGTTCGATGTGGAGGTCCTCTATCTGGCGGACCGCGCCCACTTGACTGTGGTGGAGATCCCCGTCCATTTCTATTACCCGCGGGAACCCTCCACGGTGGATTTCATCCGCGACGCCCTGCGCATGCTGTGGAGCATCTGGTGTGTCTATGCCTGGGGCGCCCAAGGCGCCTATACCGTTCATCCGCCATTCTCTCCGCGCCGGATCGTCATCAACGCCGATGATTTCGGGCTCAGCCGCGGCATCAACGCGGGCATCCTCGCCGCCATGGCACGAGGTCTCGTGGGGTCGGCCAGCGTGGTGGTCAACATGCCGGACAGTGCGGAGGCCTTGCGCCTGGCGAGGGAACACCAGCTGGACATCGGCTGGCATGTGAATCTGACGCTCGGTGAGCCGGTGTGCGACCCGGCCATGATCCCGTCGTTGGTGCGCGCCGACGGCACGTTTCATTCCGTGAAGCAACTCCTCCTGCGCTGCCTGCTCCGGCGTGTGCGCGCGGACGAGGTCGCCCGCGAGCTGGAGGCCCAGTGGAACGTGTTGGAGGATGCCGGTCTGCGCCCCAAGCACCTCGACGGCCACCAGCACTGTCATGTCTTTCCGGTGATCCGCGACGTGGTGCGGAACCTCGTGAAGGACCATCGGATCCCGCTGGTGCGTCTGCCCGATGAAAAAGGCGGGCCCCGTGTGCCGCGCCGGCTGACGCGGGTCATCCTGGGCGCCATGAAGGGAAGCCGTCCCAGCTTTTGGAAGGAGGCCGGTTGTCTGACCCTGCCGTGTTACGGGCTCAGTCTGGTGGGGCGGGCCGGGGACCTGCGGGCCTGGCGGAAGCTCTTGACCCGCATCGCCGATCCGCTCTCCATGGTCATGGTCCACCCCGGGATGGAGCATCCAGGCGACAACCTGCACGGCGATGATTTCCCTGGCGACCGCCAGGAAGAGTTCAATCTGTTGTGCTCCACCGAGTGGGCCGCGATGCTGAATGAGATGCGGGTCGAGTTGATTCCCCTCCCCAAACACCATGCGGAAGCGTCACGCGAGGCCGTCGCTCCATCAATCGCGCGCGACCTGGAGCCGGCGTCCTAGATTTTGTCCGAGGGGTTTGTTATGATGGGGCCACATGGCCATCGCTGAGCGCAAGGACAAGATTGTTCGGATCGTGACGCGGCTCAACATCGGCGGGCCGGCGCTCCATGCCGCGCTCCTGACAACGCAACTGGACCCGCAGCGATTTTCCACCTGCCTTGTGGTGGGTGAACCGGACTCACGCGAGGGGGATCTGAGCGGTTTGGTCGATGCGGGATCGGCCCGACGGGTGGGTACCGCTCGTGTGATCCATCTGACCAGTTTGCGTAGGCCGATTCGTCCCTGGTTCGACCTGCTCACCCTGTGGCGTCTGTGTGGCATCGCCAGGCGCGAACGGCCCCAGGTCATCCATACGCACATGGCGAAGGCCGGCGCCCTGGGACGGCTTGCCGGGATGTGGTACAACCACTTCGGTCCAGGCCGTGCTCTTGGGGCGAGGGCGATCCTCATCCATACGTTCCACGGCCATGTCCTCGAGGGCTACTTTTCCCCGTGGCTCTCGCGGCGCTTTGTGGCGATCGAACGATGGCTGGCGCGCCGAACCGACGTCCTGATCGCGGTGAGCCCCGCCATCCGGGATGAGCTGCTCGCCAAGGGAATCGGCCGTCCGGCGCAGTGGCGGGTCATCCCGTTGGGACTCGACCTCTCGGCCTTCACGCAGCTGCCGTCCCCTCGCGCAGATGCCGCGATCCGCGTCGGGATGGTGGGGCGGCTGGTCCCGATTAAGAATCCCGTCCTCTTTCTCCAGGCGTTGCACCAGCTCGCCGGGCAGCATGGGCGAGCCGGCATCTCGGGCCTCATCGTCGGGGATGGACCGTTGCGTTCGCGCGTCCAAGAGGAGGTGGATCGGCTCGGCTTAGTCCGGCTGGTTCGCGTGACGGGTTGGCACCGGAATGTCTCCTCGATCTACGCGGAGCTGGACGCCGTGTGCCTGACCTCTTGGAATGAAGGCACGCCGGTCTCACTGATCGAAGCGATGGCCGCGGGACGGCCCGTGATCGCCACGGAGGTCGGTGGCGTGCCCGACCTGTTGGGGCAGACGTCCGGCACGCGTGATCCCATCGCGGCCGGTGGTTTTCGCATGGCCGAGCGCGGCATCCTGATTCAACCGGGCGATGCGGAAGGATTGGTTGCGGCGCTGAAGCGGCTCCGCGACGATGCCGGGCTGCGCAAGGCCCTGGGGGAAGCGGGCCGCCGATACGCGTCGAGCGTCTTTGACCACCGGCGGCTCATTCGCGCGATGTCAGCCTTATACGACCAGGTATGTCTCTCCTCCTGAGCGACGTCAGCCCGCCACAACAGGACGTGCCGCCGGCGCCCGCCGGGCGGTCGTGGCGCAACGCGATCATCGGATTGTTCCTCGTCGGCTGCGCCCTGCGGATCGGCACCGTGCTGGTCGCGCTGCGCACCGACTACAACCCCTATGTCCAAGTGCGTCAGATAGGGGACGTGGTCGAATTCACGGCCATCGCTGTCAGCCTGGCGAAGGGGGAAGGGGTGTCTCTGCATTACGAGTCCGCGATCGGAGACTTTTTTCAAAATCCTGAGGGCGTGTCGCCGAGGCGACCCCCTGTCCCTACCGTGAGGAGGCCGGTTGGCTACCCGCTGTGGTTGGCCCTCCTCTTTCAGCTCTTTGGGTTCCGGCTGGTCCCTGTCTTGATGGTGCAGGCGCTGCTCAGCGCGCTCTCCACGCTGCTGGTCTACCTGATCGCCAGGCAGATCGGGTCCGCGAGGTTCGCGATGATCCCGTACGCGCTCTCGGTGGTCTACTACCCCTTTTGGTTCAAAGCCACACTGCTGCTCTCATCGCCCCTCCTGATCTTCACGACGCTGTTGGCTCTCTATGGCCTGATGCGCTGGCTGATTCGGCCGACGATCCGGCGAGCGTGGTGGGCCGGCATCGGGGTGGGCGCAAGCTACCTGGTGAAAACCATCCTGCTGCCGTTT
>Ga0156290_146_pt1 | contig 4706 bp, 4 predicted proteins | sample RifCSPlowO2_12_FD_107938 | JGI IMG/M metagenome (GOLD analysis project Ga0156290, IMG submission 107938) | Omnitrophica WOR_2 bacterium RIFCSPLOWO2_12_FULL_63_16 | reverse complement strand
GATATTCACCGTCAGGTCCAATCGAAGGCGAGGGGCGTAGCCGCACACCGTCGCCGGCCGCACGATCACCCACTCGCAGCCATCGTGGAACGTCGTCCTGAGCAGCTCTTCACAGAGGAGCTTGTAGGTCGAATAGTCCGTCAGCGGCTTGCAGGGTGTGTCCTCGCGCACGTCCGGCTGCTCCTGAATCCCGTAGACGCTTGAGCTCGACGCATAGATCAGCCGTTTGACCCGGTTAGCCTGCACCGCGCGCAGCAGCCCAGGGAACGCCTCGTAGTTGATCGATCGCCCAAGCTGCGGGTCAAGCTCAAAGCTCGGGTCATTGGAGATGCACGCCAGATGAATGACGGCCTCGGCCCCTGCGAGCGCCTGGGTGAGAGCCGGCTCATCGCGCAGATCGAGTCGCACGCACCGCAGTCGAGGATGATCCTGTACCGTCGGAAACACCTCTGCCGGCGTTCCGTACCAGAACAGGTCGAGCACCGTCACCTCAGCGCCTTCCCTGATGAGCGCCGGCACCAAGGCGCTGCCGACATACCCTGCGCCACCCGTGATCGCGATACGCGAAAACAGCCCTGCGCGCTGAAGGGTCATTTGAGCAGGCTCGTGATAAATTTCTGCAGCAGGACGGGGTCCACCGGCTCCCGGTTGCAGACCGTTTCCACCGCGAGCGCCCCCACGCAGTTGCCCAGGAACCCCACGAGATCCAGGGGGAAGGCGCGATAGACGCACGGCGAGGTGACGGAAAAGAGCGCGTCACCCGCGCCGGTGCGATCCACCACCCGGGTCGCCAGGGCGGGCGTCTCCACGGGCGGCTGGTCCGATGAGAAGATGGTGGAGCCGCGCGGCCCGAGGCTGACCATGAAGGTCCGCGCCTTAAGGCGCTGGCGCACCTGCTCCGCGCCGAGATGCAGGTCGCCGTATTGGCTGCCGGAGGCCAGCTTGAGCTCCGGCCCGTCGATGCAGACGAAGTCGCCGCGCCGATATTTCGTCACGGGATTGAAGCCCAGATTGGCGCTGTTGCTCTGCACATTCAGGGCGAGGAACGTGCGGGCGGAGGAGGCGAGTTCCCGCAAGCGGTCCGTCATCAGGCCATGGCCGAAATCCGCCACCGCCACAAAATCGTGGTCCTCCAAGGCCCCGCTCAGGCGAGCGTGCAGGTCGCGCTCCAGCGCGTCGGGAATCGGCGTGTCGTCCAGGTATTGCACCTCAAACATCTTGGTGAGGAAATTCGGCTCCAGGAAACGGCGTTTGGTGATGGTGGGGCGAGCCGCCGTCACGAGGCCTTCGAGGCGGACGTTCGGGCGAAGCGTCGACCGAATGAACGCCTCCTGCTGGGCATCCGTCCCCAGCGTCGTGATGAGGGTGACCTCGCGGCAGAACCCCGCCAGGTGATTGGCCACGGCCAATGAGCCGCCGGCAAAATGTTCCTCGGAGAGGAATTTGGTCGAGACGATCGTCTCTTTCGGCGACTTCCCCACCGGATTGCAGTAGCAGTATTGATCCAGGATGGCTTCCCCGACGACCAGCACCCGGAGATCCGAGAGCGTCCGAAGCCGATGGATGACCTGATCCGCCGAGTACCGTTGTGTGAAGGCCTCAAGGTAGGCCTGGACAGCGTCGGGATAGCGGCTGAAGAAGCGATTGATGAGATGGCTGGAGCTGAAGACCTCCTCATCCGTACACACGAGCCTGCCGCCGACGGCCTCCACCGCCGCCTGCTCATCACGAATCCGCCCGGTGACATCATCCGCCGGATTCGCATAGTCGGGCCCCTTCACATAGGCGTGGGGCTTGAGCCGCTGGATGGTTTCCACCGCCGTGGGCCACTCGTTGAGGGCCGCGTAGTCCACGTCCTCCAGCGCGGCGATTGTCTCCAGGCGAAGCCGCTGCGTGAACACCGGCCGGCCGGGACCCTTGCGGACATACTCATCCGGTGTGACCGTCACGACCAGCATATCGCCGTGCTTGCGCGCTTCCTTAAAGTGCAAGATATGCCCGGGATGCAACAGGTCAAACACCCCGTGGCAGAGCACCACCCGCTGCCCGCGCTCCCGGGCTGCCTCAAGGATCGGCACCAGCTCCTGCAACACTTTGATCTTCGATCCGGTCAGACGCGGCGCCATGTTAACTAAGCCTCCCGAGACGCCGCGGCCGGGGACAGGCACGCAAACCACGCTTCGGTCGCGTTCGCAATCGTCTCCGGCGTCCAGACCGGCGCTTCGCGCCAGTCCTCCAGGCGCTCGACCATGCGTCGCACGCCGGTCTCAAAATTGACACGAGGCTCCCAGCCAAGCGCCTGGCGGATCTTCGTCGTGTCCGCGAAGGTGCAGTCCGGTTCCCCCGGCCGCTTGGGGATGTGGACGACCGGGCCGCCCAGGAGCTCCACGAGCCGGTTGACCGCGTAGGTGTTGCCGGACCCCACGTTGAACGCCTCCCCGACGATCTCGGAGGAGGCGGCCCGGAGGAAAGCCTCCACCACGTCGGTCACGTAGGTGAAGTCCCGCGTCTGCGTCCCGTCCCCGACGACCGTGAAGGGACGCCCGGCCAGTTTCTGCGCGAGGAACACGCCAAAGACCGCCCCGTAGGTCCCGGAGGTCCGTGAGCGCGGGCCGTACACGTTGAAGAGCCGCAGCGAGACCGCCTCCAACCGGTACACCAACGCCCAGTGCAGCACGAGCTGCTCGCCCAGCCATTTCGTGAGGGCATACGGGTACTGGGGACGTCCCGGTGCCGATTCCGGCGTTGGGTACGCCTCCGGAATCCCGTAGCAGGACGACGAGGCCGCGTACACCAGCCGCCTCACCCCGGCGGCGCGGGCGGCCTCCAGCACGGACAGGGTGCCTTCCACATTGGCGTGGTAGTAGTCCCACGGCCGCTCGATGGACGGCACGATGTCCGCCAACGCGGCCAGATGAAAGACGCCCTCGATTCCCGCCATGAGCCGCCTGACCTGCGGGTGGTCGGTGATATCCACGTGATGAACACTCAGCCGTGCCTCACCCTTCACCGAGGCCAAATTGCTCAGACGACCGGTGGAGAGATTGTCCAGGACCATCACGTGGTGCCCGTCGGCCAGGAGCCTCTCCACCAGATGACTCCCAATGAATCCGGCTCCACCCGTCACGAGTGCCCGCATCGTCAGGCGCTCTCCGCCATCGCGTGCGACGGCTTGGTCGCCTGCGAGGGGCCGGTGTCTTCCGACTCATAAAACACGATCCGGCTCCCGCTGGTCTCGAAGCGGAAGGGCACGCGCAACACGCCACGCAGCGCCTCTTTCACGCGGGCCTGCTCCTCGGGTTTCACGAACAAGAGCAGGAATCCGCCCCCGCCGGCTCCCAGCAGCTTGCCGCCGATTGCGCCGGCGGCGCGCGCCGCGTCATAGAGGGCATCGATCTGCGGCGTGGAAATCCGGCTGGTGAGGCTTCGCTTCACCTGCCAGGCTTCATGGAGCAGCCGCCCGAACGCCTCCAGATCATCACCCTCCTGCAAGATGCGGATGGCCTCGTCCACCATGTCCTGCATGAGGCGCAGCTCTTGGGTCTTGCTCGGCGTCGCCTGGATTTGCTCTTCCGCGATCTCCGAGGCCGTCCGGGAAAAGCCGGTGAAGAAGAGCATCAGATGATCGTGGAGGCCCGCGCGGCGCTCCTCGCTGAGGATGACGGGCGAGACCTGCAACCGATGGTCGGTCGGGAAGTCAATCCGGTTGAAGCCCCCGAAGGCCGTGATGATCTGGTCCTGCGACCCCACCGACTCCTTGAGCACCTCCTGCTCGATGTGGATCGCCTCGTTCGCGAGCTGCATCTTGGTGGGCATCCGCCCCTTCAGGCCGTGGAGCGCGTGCAGGAACCCGACGGTGAACGCCGAGCTGGATCCCAGGCCGGTTCGAGCCGGCAGGTCGCCGTCGTGATGGATCTCCAGTCCGTCTGTGATGTGGAGATGCTGCAGCACCCCCCGGACCGCCGGATGCTCAATCTGATCATTGGATTTGACCCGCTCGACTTTCGAATACACGAGGCGGCTGGTGTGCTCGAAAAACGGCGGCAGGTACCGGCACGTGATGTAGCAGTACTTGTCAATCGTGGTCGCCAGGACCGCACCCCCGTGGTCGCGATACCACACCGGATAGTCCGTGCCCCCGCCGAAGAATGAAATCCGAAACGGCGTCCGGCTGATGATCATCGGATCCAGCACACAGCACACAGCACACAGCACACAGGAGCACGCATCATGGCAGCGCTGGGACGTGTTGACGGACGAGCCGGTGCGAAGTCATCGTCTGGATGTGTCGAACCGTCGCCTCCCCGAACGTTTGCCGAATCATGTCGAGGTATCGCGGGCTGGTGAAGTACGTCTCAAAGGCCTGGTCTCGGAACCGCAAGACCTCCGCCCCCGAGAGGTATTTGGTCGGCAGTGGGAGGGTATCCACCGCGTGCTGGGAGTAGCCGGACCATTGCTCCGGCAACGGCCAGCCGTTCCGGAGGGCGACCTCATAGAGCGCGCTGCCGGGATACGCCATCGCCGAGTAGAAGTTGCCGAACTCGCAGTGAAGCTCCAGCGCCAGATCCAGCGTTTCCTGCATCGTCGTCAGGTCGTCCTCCGGCAGCCCGAAGATGTAGTTACCGATGACGTGGATGCCGGCTGAGCGAACCCGATTGATGGTCCGGAAGATGTCCTCCTGGCCGAAGCCCTTTTGCACGTCATCG
>Ga0156290_134_pt1 | contig 5106 bp, 3 predicted proteins | sample RifCSPlowO2_12_FD_107938 | JGI IMG/M metagenome (GOLD analysis project Ga0156290, IMG submission 107938) | Omnitrophica WOR_2 bacterium RIFCSPLOWO2_12_FULL_63_16 | reverse complement strand
ACAGCGGCCGGACCTGAAGGCGCGGGAAGCCGCCATCCGGGCCCAGCGCAACCGATGGCGACTGGCGATCAGCGACATCCTCGATAACCCCACCGTCAGCGCGATTGGCACACGAGAAACCGGTGCGGAGCAGCAGGAGCACGTCTTCGGTTTGGCCATCCGCTGGCCGATTCCATTCTGGAACCAGAACCGCGGGGCCATCCGTGAGGCGAAAGCCGAACTCACCCAACGCGAAATCGAATACGAGGCCTTCAAGCGTGAAGTCGGGCGCGAAGTCGTCAGCGCCATCGCCGAGGCCAAACTCGCCCAGCGGCAGGTAACCGTCTGGAAGACCGGCGTGGAACAAGCGAATGATCTGGTGCGGCTGGCCAGCCAGCAGTACCGTGAAGGCGACATCAACTTCATCACCTATCTCGAGCATCTGGCGACGGTCCGTGAGACGAAGGTCGCCTATGTGGAAGCTCTGGCTACCTACCGCACGCAACTGGCCCGGCTGAATCAGGCCGTGGCCACCACGCTGATGCCTGAACGCAAGGAGGATGTTCGATGATCCGCATGGCATCGTGGCCGATGGCGGCCTTCTTCTCATTCTGTCTTGTGCTCGGTGTCGCCGGATGTGGTCGTGCCGGCCCCGGTGGCGAATCCCCAGCACATTCAAGCGAGGACCACCACGACAGTGAAGAACACGGAGGCACACTCCATCTCGTTCAAGCCGCGCAGGAGGTGCTCGGGATCACCATCGTGCCGGCCGAGGTCAAGCCCCTGGAACAGACCCTCGAGGTGACGGGACAGATCGCCCAAGATACCGACCGGATTGTGCATGTCAATGCGCCGGAGGCGGGCTCGGTGACGAAGCTGCTGGTAACCAGCGGGCAGCGGGTGGAAGCTCAGCAGCCGCTCGCCGAGCTCACACCCAGCAACACCATGGACCCCGTAGAAGTGCTCGCGCCCCAAGCCGGACTCATCCTAGGGGTGCACGTGTCCTCCGGAGCCCCGGCGGATCCGCTGACCTGCCTCTTGACGATCGCGGACCTCAGCCGCGTCTGGGCCACGTTTGATGTCTATGAGCAGGACATCGGACGGCTGCAGGTTGGCCAGCGCATTGAGGCCCAGTCGGTGGCCTACCCGGACCGGGTGTTCCGAGGGACCATCGTGTTCATCTCGCCGCAAGTCGATCAGGACACCCGGACGATCAAAGTGCGCGCCGACATCGAGAATCCAGAGTACGCCCTGAAGCTCGGCATGTTCGTGACGGGCACGGTCTACATTCCGACGGCGGATGAGGCGCTGGTGGTGCCGCAGGAGGCGGTCCAACACATCGAAGACAAGGATGTGGTCTTTGTGCAGACCGAGCCCGAGCGCTTTGAGCCCCGCGACGTCCGCATCGGGACCGCCACTAGGACCCAGGCGCATATCTTGGAAGGCCTGCAAGCGGGCGAGCTAGTGGCGGCGTCAGGCAGTTTCCACCTCAAGGCTGAGCTGCTCAAAGAGACCCTCGAAGAAGGACACGCGCATTGATGCTGCAGCGCCTGATTGAATGGTCTCTGCGGCATCGTTTTCTCGTGCTGCTGGCAACTTTCCTGACCGTCATCGCGGGCATTGCGGCCATGCGCCAGCTGCCGATAGATGCCGTGCCCGATGTCACGAACGTTCAGGTGCAGGTACTGACGAGCGCCCCGGCGCTGGGGCCGGTGGAGGTGGAACAGTTCATCACGGTGCCCATCGAGCGGGCGATGAGCGGCCTGCCGCGCCTTGAAGAATTGCGCTCCCTGTCCCGCTCCGGGGTCTCAGTCGTGACCGTCGTCTTTGCAGATGGCACCGACATCTATTGGGCCCGGCAGCTTGTGAACGAGCGGCTGCAGATCGCCCGTGAGGCGATCCCTGAAGGATTCGGTGAACCGGAGTTGGGTCCGATTTCTACCGGCTTGGGCGAAATCTACCAGTTTGAAGTCCGCGGGGCGGACTATTCGCCGATGGAGTTGCGCACCATCCTTGACTGGTTCATCGCCTTCCAGCTCAAGACCGTGCCCGGGGTCGTGGAGGTCAACGCCTTTGGGGGGCAGTTGAAGACCTATGAGGTCCAGCTGGATCCTCGACAGCTCATCCAGCACAAGATTCCGCTAAGCCGCATCTTCCAGGCTCTCGAGGAGAACAACGCCAACGCCGGTGGAGCCTACATCGAACGCAATCAGGAACAGTACATCGTCCGCGGCGAAGGTTTGATTCGGTCGTTGGAGGACATCGGCAACGTCGTCGTCGAGGTCCGGGAAGGGGGCAAGCCGCTCTACCTCAAGGACCTGGGGGAAGTGGCGTTGGCCCCGCGAGCCCGGTATGGCGTGGTGACTCGCGATGGACGCGGTGAGGCGGTGGTGGGCATCGTAATGATGCTGATGGGGGAAAACTCCCGGACCGTTGTTGACCGGGTCAAAGCAAAACTCGAGGACCTCAAGCCGACGCTGCCGAAGGGGGTCACGATCGAGCCATTCTATGATCGGGCGGAGATGGTGCGCAAGACGATCGATACCGTCAGCCATAACCTCACGGCTGGAGCCATCCTCGTGATTGTGGTGCTCGTGTTCGTGTTGGGGAATCTGCGCGGCGGCCTCATTGTCGCCTCGGCCATTCCCCTGTCGATGCTGATCGCCTTTCTGGGGATGCGCTGGGCAGGGTTGTCCGGCAACCTTATGAGCCTTGGGGCGCTTGACTTCGGGCTCATCGTCGACGGCGCAGTGATCATCATCGAGAACGGCATCCGCCGGCTGGCCGAAGCCCAGCACCGGCTTGGGAGGTTATTGACCCGGACCGAGCGGCTTGAGATCGTTTCGATGGCGACCCAGGAGGTCCGCAAAGCCACGCTGTTCGGGGAACTGATCATCATGGTCGTCTATCTGCCCATTCTGACCCTCACCGGCGTGGAAGGCCGGATGTTTCGCCCCATGGCGCTGACCGTCGTCTTTGCGCTGGCGGGGGCTTTCCTGCTGAGTCTGACGGTGATTCCGGCCTTGGCATCGCTGGTCCTCACGGGCCCGTTTGCGGAGCGCGAAACCTCCTTGATTGCGTGGATTCGACCCAGGTATGCACGAGTCTTGGATTGGGCATTGGCGCGCCCGAAGCGGGTGGCCGCTGCGACCGTTGCGCTCTTTGCCGCCAGCGTGATCGTCTTCCCCATGCTCGGTTCAGAATTCATTCCAGAGCTGGACGAAGGGGCCCTGGTCATCCAGCCGCTACGGCTGCCGAGCATTGCGCTTAGTACGTCCGTCCAGAACACGACACTCATCGAGCAGACCCTCCGGACGTTTCCTGAGGTGGACACAGTCGTCTCGCGCATCGGCCGGCCGGAGATCGCCACGGACCCCATGGGGACGGAAACCGGGGACATCTTCGTGATGCTCAAGCCCAAGCGCGTCTGGAAGACCGCTCGGACGAAGGAGGCTCTGATCGAAGCGATGGACCATGCTCTGACCGAGCGTGTCCCTGGGACACGGTTCAGCTATACCCAGCCAATCGAGATGCGTATGAGCGAGCTGATCGCTGGTGTGCGGTCCGACATCGCTATCACCGTCTACGGTGAGGACATGGAGACCCTCGGGCAGATCACCGAGGCAATTGAGCACACGGTCGCCAGCGTGCGGGGCGCGGAGGATGTGAAAGCTGAGCAGGTCAGCGGGGTGCCGGTCGTACGCATCCTTGTGGACCGGTTGGCCATCGCCCGCTACGGGATCAATGCCTCGGATGTCTTGGCGGCGGTAGAAGTCCTCGGCGGCAAGGTTGTAGGAGAGGTCTTTGAGGGCGAGAAGCGGTTTGCGCTGCAGGTCCGGTTTCTCGAAACGGCCCGGAATAGTCTTGACGCCGTCGCCCGGCTTCCTGTCGCCGACCCGGCAGGGCGGCTCATTCCCCTGGGCCAGTTGGCCAGAATCAAGGTCGAGGAGGGCCCGGCGCAGATCAGCCGGGATGCTGGCCAACGGCGTCTGAGCGTTGAATGCAATGTCCGGGGGCGGGATGTCGGCGGATTTGTGGCAGAGGCCCAGCGGATGGTGCAGCAGCATGTGACCATTCCGCCTGGCTATGTGATCCAATGGGGCGGGCAGTTTGAGCACCTGCAACGGGCCCAAGCGCGGCTGCTCATTGTGGTGCCGGTGGCCCTCGTGCTGATCTTTGTCTTGCTGTACTGGACCTTCGGCTCGGTCTGGCCGGCGCTCTTGATTTACGCCAACATTCCGATTGCCGCGACAGGCGGGATTCTGGCCCTGCTGCTGCGCCGCATGCCGTTTAGCATCTCCGCTGGGGTGGGCTTTGTGGCGCTGTTTGGGGTCGCGGTGCTCAACGGCCTGGTACTGGTGACCACAATTCGACAGCTTCGGCAGGCGGACAGATCTTTGCGTAAGGCGGTGTCAGAAGGCGCGATGACCCGGTTGCGGCCGGTGCTGATGACCGCGCTAGTCGCCAGCTTGGGCTTTATCCCCATGGCGCTGGCGCATGGGGAGGGGGCGGAAGTACAGCGGCCGCTGGCCACGGTCGTCATCGGGGGACTGATCACCGCCACCTTGCTGACGCTCGTGGTGTTGCCCGCCATTTACCGGTGGTTTGAAAAGAAGGAGGTGGAGTTTTGATGGTGCAGCGCATCGGGGTCTCGCTGGCGTTGTTTGTCCTGGCTGGGTTGTGTGAGATTGGCGGCGGGTATCTGATGTGGCAGTGGCTGCGAGAACACCGTTCCGCGGCGCTGGGTCTGACTGGAGCGGTGATCCTGATGCTGTACGGGGTCATTCCGACATATCAGGCGGCCCATTTTGGCCGCGTCTATGCGGCCTATGGAGGAATTTTTGTGATCTTATCCACGTTGTGGGGTTGGGGGATTGATCGGCGGACGCCGGACTTCTGGGATTGGACCGGATCACTGGTTTGCCTGCTTGGTGTAGCGCTGATCATGTGGATGCCACGGGGAGGGCACGCCGCTTCACAGCCCTGATTCGCTTTGCGGATCGGGGCTATTTTTTCGATCGGCATTAGGGGGTAGCGGACGATCCGTTACCCCCTATGCCGATTCAGTAACCGGCACGAAAGTACGCAGTTTCAGCGCACAGAGGGCGTCTTGGACGGAATCCGGAA
>Ga0156290_151_pt2 | contig 5373 bp, 6 predicted proteins | sample RifCSPlowO2_12_FD_107938 | JGI IMG/M metagenome (GOLD analysis project Ga0156290, IMG submission 107938) | Omnitrophica WOR_2 bacterium RIFCSPLOWO2_12_FULL_63_16 | reverse complement strand
GGCGGGATGACGTCATCCGCATCGAGGTCCAGAACCAGCCCGCGTTTACCGGGGACTTCGTGATCGGCTACGACGGACGCATCCAGTACAACTACCTCGGCGACATCCCAGTCTCCGGGCTCAGCAAATACGAGGTGCAACAGGTCCTGGAGAAGCTCCTGCGCCAGTACGTCCGGGTGCCGGTGGTGACCGTCTCCATCATGGCCTACAACTCCAAGGTCGTCTACGTCATCGGCGAGGTGGGCCGCCCCGGCAAGTTCATCATGCGGGGCGACGTGATCAAGCTGCGGGAGGCGATCCTCGCGGCGGGACTGCCCACGAGAACAGCCGCGCTCTGGCGGGTGCACGTGATCAAACCCGATCTCAACAAGCCGAAGGTTCGCCGGGTGAACATCAAGAGAATCCTCTACAAAGGCAGGCTGAAGGACGATGTGAGCCTCTCTTCGGGAGAGATCGTCGTCGTCCCCTCGACGGTCTTAAGCAAGGTCAATGAGTTTCTGAGCGCATTGCTCAGCCCGGTCAGAGGAGCGGTTTCAGCCGCCGCGCTGGCAGCGCTATAAGAGCGGTGACAAGCGACAAGCGACAAGACAACAAAGTCTGAATCGCTCTAACTTGTCGCTTGTCCCTTGTCGCTTGTCACGCTGTTGAACAAGGAGTCCTGCATGATGCAGACGGAAACGCAGATCGGTTGGCAAGATTACCTCGCGATCATCCTGCGCAGGCGGACATTCTTCCTGGTGCCCTGCGTAATCATCGTCTTGGTGTCGATGGTTGTGGGGATGGTGTTGCCCAAGATCTACCGCGCCGAGTCCCTCCTGCTGGTGCAGGATCCGGGCGTGGTGAATCCCCTCATCGAAGGCCTGGCGGTCTCAACGTCGGTGGGGGAACGATTACGCATCCTGCGAGAAGAGATGCTCAGCTGGAGCAGCTTAAGCCGCCTCGTCCAGGAGCTCAAGATGGATCAGGAGGCGAAGAGCCCCCTCCTCTTTGAGCGCCTCATCAAATCGCTCCAACGCGACATCCTCGTCCAGATGCGCGGAGGGGAGCTGGTGACGATCGCCTATGAGGACCCGGATCCCAAACTAGCACAGCAGCTCGTCAACACCCTGACGCACATCTACATGAATCGCACCGTCGAAACCCAAAGCGCCGAGGCCGAGACGGCCATTACCTTCATTGAGAGCGAGATGGATGTGTACCAGAAGAAGCTTGAGGATTCCGAGCACGCCCTGCGGGACTTCAAGGAGCTCTACGTCATGCAGATGCCCGTGGCGAACAAGCTCAACGAGCAGATCATCGAGCTGGAGGTCTCCCTGGCGCGGATGATGGTGGAGAACACCGAGGAGCATCCCGTCGTGGTGCAGACCAAGCGGCACATCGAGGACCTCAAGCGCACGCGCAACGACGAGGTCAAACGGGTGATTGCCACGGCCCTGGCTAGAGGCGCTGACCCGAACATCTACCAGGACCTCATGGATATCCTGGAGGGGCGCGCAGCGCTTGGGGCCGCGAGCGACCCGACACTCCAAGCGGCCCAGGAAGCTTACACGACGATCGTCCAACGGATGGACAGTCCTGTGGTGTCGACGGGGGCCCCGGAGGCAGCCAGCTTGGACGTGGAGGCCACTGGCATTGGCAGCAGCTCCGCCTCGCTCTCGCTGACCCCACGCGAGGAACAGGAATTGGCCCGGCTGACCCGCAACTACGACGTCCACAGCTCCACCTACAAAGACATGCAGGAGCGGTTGGAACGCGCCAACATCACCCAGCGCCTGGGAGAATCGGACGAAGGCTTGAAGTTCAAGGTGCTCGAGCCCGCTCGCCTCCCGCTCAAGCCGGTGCGGCCTGACCTTGTGAAAATCTTTTTCATCTCGCTGCTGCTGGGCCTGTTCGTCGGAGCCGGGGCGGCGTTTGTCGCCGAGTACCTCGACCAGTCGTTCCAGTCCTCCGAGGAGCTCCAGGCGGCCCTGGGGCTGCCCGTCGTGGGAACGATCTCAACCATCGTGACGGCCGACGACCTCCTGGCGCGCCGGCAGCGCCGGAAAGACTGGGTGTCATGGGGGATCTGGAAGGCCCGGATGGCGAAACTCCATACCTCAGTCATCAGCCCGCGCTGGAACTGGCTCGCCAGCCGGTTGGATCGCGCGCTCCTGCGCTGGAATCTTTAACGGGTGCCTAAGCACCCAGGCACTTAGGAACCCAGGTACCCAGGCACTCACATGTACGAACACTTCTTCGGCCTCAAAGAAAACCCGTTCCGCATGACGCCGGACCCGCGGTACTTCTACGCGTCGTCCAAGCACCTCGACGCCCTCAACCACATGCTCTATGCCATTGAGGAGCGGCGGGGTTTCGTCGTCATTACCGGCGAGATCGGCTCAGGCAAGACGACCCTGTCGCGCGTGCTCTTCCAGAAGCTCGATGCCCGCACCAAAACCGCGGTGATCCGCAACACGAAGCTTACCGCGAAGGATCTCGTCACGCTGACATTGGAAGAATTGGACATCCCCGCCAGGCCCGGCAGCACGAAGATGCAGCTCATCGGCCGGCTCAACGAGTTCCTCATTGACCAGTTGCGGGACGACGCCAACGTGGTGCTGCTCATCGACGAGGCCCAGAACCTCACGCCCTCAGTGCTGGAAGAGGTGCGCATGCTGGCCAACCTCGAGACCGAGACCACGAAGCTCATCCAGATCATCCTCATGGGCCAGCCGGAGCTCAAGGCCAAGCTGTGGCTGAAGGAGCTGACCCAGCTGCGCCAGCGCGTCACGCTCTTCTACCATCTCAACCCCTTGAACGAGCCGGAAACATGCGCCTACGTCGCCCATCGGCTCCAGGTCGCCGGGGCCATCCCACCGCCTGGCGTAGGCCCTGCGGGCCGTGCGCATGGCGCACCGCCGCCACAGGCGGCAACGCCAGGGGGTGGGACCAACGGGACGCCGATCTTCGGCCCGGCGGCGCTGGAACGGATCTTTTCCTACAGCCAGGGCACCCCACGGCTGGTCAACAGCCTCTGCGACCGGGCCCTGCTCACGGGATACGTCAACGAAACAAAAGCGATCGGCCCTCAGACCATCGACGAGGTGGCCCGCGAGCTGCCCTCGCTGATCGCCGAACCTGCGCACACACAATGATTACACGGATTTTAAAAAGTGATTACACGGATTGATGGAAAAAGCAGCCCTGACCCAGCAAATTATTGGCCGCTGTTTTGCGGTACATCGAGAGTTAGGACCAGGGTTTCCCGAGAGAATCTACCACACCGCCTTACAATTGGCCCTGAAGACATCTGGTATCCGATATGAAAGCAAGAAACGGTTTCGTGTCTCATTCCAAGGCACACGCGTCGGCGACTGTGAAGTGGATTTGGTGGTTGAGGACGATGTCATCGTCGAGGTGAAAGCGGTGCTTGGTGTGATGCCAAAAGTCTTCGAGGCGCAACTCATTTCCTATCTGAGAGCAACAGGGATTCCTGTTGGTTTGCTCGTCAACTTTGGTAACGCGAGCTGCCGAGTCAAACGGTTGGTGGTGTAATCCGTGTAATCGGATTGTAGAATCCGTGTAATCCAACAATAGGATGAGGTGGAAATGAGCAAGATTACTCAAGCGCTCGAAAAAGCGGCGCGGGAGCGACTGCAGCACACGCAAGCGCACGCGACCACGACCGCCCAGGCCGTGTCGATTCACATCGAACCAGCCTCAGGACCTGGGGACGTCGGGGACATTGCCGTGGCGGACCGCATCGAGGTGGATCCGCACATCGTCGCGGCCACCGACGCGCAGTCACCCATCTCGGAGCAGTACCGCATCCTGCGCACCAACCTGCAGTCGATGCGGATGAGCAGCGGCTCGCCGGTCATCGTCGTGACCAGCGCCGTGCACGCCGAGGGGAAGTCTGTCACCGCCATCAACCTGGCCCTGACATTGGCGCGCCAGGAGAAGCTGCGCGTGGTGCTGGTGGATGGCGATCTGCGCAAGAGCGCGGTCCATCGGTGGTTGGGGCTGGGCGAACGCGCGGAAGGGTTGTCGACGGCTCTGGCGCGTGGGGGAGAGCTCAACGGTTCGCTCGTCAGGTTGCAGCACCCTCCACTGGCCGTCCTGCCGGCCGGACCGCATCCGGAAGATCCCGCGGAGCTCCTCGGCTCCTCCAGCATGAAGCGGGTGTTGGCGGCGCTCAAGCGGCAGTTTGACCTCATCGTGATCGACGCGCCTCCGACGATGCTCGTGACAGACCCCGCGATTCTGGCCTCGCAGGCCGATGGGACGCTGCTGGTCGTGCGGGCCGGCAAAACCCAGCGCAAGACGGTGGCCAGAGCCCATGCGCTGCTGACCCAGATGCACGCCAAGGTGGTGGGCTGCGTGCTGACCCACGTCGAGTACTACCTGCCCGGGTACTACCAGCATTACTACGCGTATCGCTACGGCGAGAAGAAAGAAGCGACAAGCGACAAGGGACAAGCGACAAGCAGCAAGCAACAAGGGACAAGTGACAAGAAACAGGTTAGCGGGTTGGGGGGTTAGATGGGCGCGAGGGTGGCGGTGGGGTCAGGACAGACGCAGGGAGGCGAGGGGCGAGACAAAGGGCAGGGCGGCCACTTGGCGGCAGAGCCGTTCATCGGCGGTCACCAGCGGCGCACCGAGCTCCTGAGCGAGCGCGACGAACGACGCGTCGTAGAACGACAGCTTGAACGCCCGCGCCAGTTCAAACGCCAGGACGACCTGTGGCGGGGTTGGGGGATGAATCGAGAGCTTGACGTTGAACAAATCCGAGAGATGAGCGATGGCCGATTGCTTGAGGCGTTCAGGCGCGGCATACCGCAAGACGTTGCCGACTTCGTACACACACAACACCGGAATGTGGAGCTGGCGACGACCGCGGACGTGATCGTCCAACAACCGCTGCGCAGATTCCGCGTAGGCCTCACGGGGAAGGAAGAACCACTTGCCAATGACCGAGCTATCGATCACGAGGTCTTCCATCCGGGGCCGTATCGTTCCTCACGCATACGTCGGATGAGGGAAGTGACCGTTTCGCCTTTGGGCAACCGGAGGCGGGTTGACAAGATGCGCTTCGCGGCCTGCTGCATGGCCTTGCGATCACTGGTGGTTCGATGGATCACGGTGGTCGTCATGTATGTCCGAATGGCTTCACGGACCAGCTCGCTGCGGCTGCGCCGCTCGGCCTTTGCCAGCGCGTCCACGTCGCTGAGAAATGCGTCGGGCAACGAGATCATCACCTTGCTCATCGGCTCACCCCTGTGCAGAGCCTAGCATACGGATATATCTAATGTCAATACAAAAGCAATATCCCTATAGGCAGGCGGACGCGCGGGGGCTGGCGGGTTGGCGCATTGAACACGCGAAATGACTTGT
>Ga0156290_122_pt1 | contig 5911 bp, 5 predicted proteins | sample RifCSPlowO2_12_FD_107938 | JGI IMG/M metagenome (GOLD analysis project Ga0156290, IMG submission 107938) | Omnitrophica WOR_2 bacterium RIFCSPLOWO2_12_FULL_63_16 | reverse complement strand
CGTTCTACGGCACCAAGACGATCTCGACCGGGGAAGGCGGCATGCTCGTCTCGAAGCATCCCGCGCTCATCGAGTTCGCCAGACGGTACCGCAACTATGGCAAGCCTGACTACGCGGTGGAGGGCCTGAATTATCGGATGTCCGAGTTTGCCGCCGCGCTGGGTGCTGTGCAGGTGGACCGGATGGAAGAGATCGTCGCATGGAAACGCGCCTATGCGGCGACACATCTCGATCCGAAATTTCCCAACCGGGTTCGGTTGCCGGAAGGCATGGTCTCCGGCCTCTACAAGTACATCGTCTTTGAGCCGATCGAGCGCTCAAGCGGGAAAGTCTACGACACGCCCTGCCACACGATCATGCAGCACGGCGGATCGTTCCCCCACGCGGAGTGGGTGGCGGGCCACCACTGGTGCGTGCCGCTGTACTACGATCCAAACGGCGAGAGGCCTGGGAGTCTCACGGGATGAAGGCGCTGGTCACAGGGGGATCCGGCTTTATCGGCTCCCACGTGGTGGACAAGCTGCGCAACCGCGGCATCGAGGTGCGGGTGTTCGACATGGTGATGCCGACCTTTCGCCGCGACATCGAGTTTTACCATGGCAGCCTCCTCGATCTGGAGGCCGTCCGCATGGCCTTGAACGGGATTGATGTCGTCTACCATCTGGCGGCGGTGGCGGACGTCAAAGACGTCTACAACGATCCGTGCTACGCGGAATCCATCAATGTCCGCGGGACGATGCACGTGCTGGAGGCGGTGCGGCGCTCCACCGGGGTCACGCGCGTCCTCTACGGCAGCACCACCTGGGTCTACGGCGAGACGACTGAGCCGTCGGTGGATGAGCGCACCCCCCTGCGCGCTCCGAGTCATCTCTACACCGCCACGAAAATCGCCTCCGAGTATTACTGCCAGTCCTACAGCACGCTGTACGACATCCCCGTCACGATCCTGCGCTACGGGATTCCCTACGGGCCGCGGGCCCGCGACGGTGCGGTCGTGCCGATCTTCGTTCGCAAAGCCCTCAGGGGGGAGCCGCTCACTATTGCCGGCGACGGCTCGCAGTTTAGGCAGTTCGTCTATGTCGAGGATCTCGCCGAGGGTAACGTCCTGGCGTTGAAATCCGTGGCGAAAAACAAGATCTACAATTTGGATGGCAGCGAGCCGGTGACGATCAGGCAGATCGCGGAAGCGATCCAGCGGCTCATCGGCCATGTGCGGATCGAGCACGTGCCGGGCCGCCCGGGGGATTTCTCCGGCAAGACCATCTTAAGCCGCCTGGCCAAGGAAGAGCTTGGCTGGGAGCCTGCGGTGCGGTTTGAGGAGGGGCTGCGTCGCTACGTGACGTGGTACCGCGAGCAGCTGAATAAGGCGGAGGGCGAGTCGGCGGTCGTGGATGAGGCGCTGACAACCGAGTCTCACGCAGACCCTGCATGAATCCTGCTGCCGAGGAACCCAAGTCCGTCGCCAACCCCTACTACACCTACGGGATCCTCTATCTCTCGCCGAACTTCCATGCGTGGGAAGCCTCGCAGGGGGCGCGCTACCGCGAGTACCGCCTCGGCTGGGCTCAGCGGGCCGCGGCGCGAGACCACGGGGCGTTTCCCTTGAATGTCAATATGGAAGTGACGAGCCGCTGCAATCTGGCCTGCACCTTTTGCTCGCAGCCGTCGTTGACCAACGAGCAGCTCGGCGACATGCCGTGGGAATTGTACACCCGGATCATCGCGGAAGGTGAGCATTACCAGGTGCCCGCCGCGAACCTGAACGGCCTGGGCGAGCCGATGCTGCTGCGCAGGCTTCCGGAGATGATCGCCTACGCCAAGCAACGCGGCTACCTCGATGTGATGTTCCATACCAACGGGACGGTCATGACGGAGGCCCTCGCGCGCGCGCTGTTGGATGCCAACCTCGACCGCATGATTTTCTCGGTCGACTCGCCCGACAAGGCGACCTACGAAGCGATGCGCATTCGCTCGAACTGGGACAAGGTGGTCGCGAATGTCCGCCTCTTCGCCGAGGTGCGCAACCGGCTTGGGCGAACAACGCCGCTCATCCGAACCACCATGGTGGTGACGGAGAACACGAGCCATCAGGTGACCGATTTCCTCGCGCTGTGGAAGCCGCTGGCCGACCAGGTGACGCTGCAGGATCTGACCTGGCGCACCAAGACATTGGAAGGCGGCGAGTGGAAGAACCGCGAGCAGAGCGCGATCCCCACGGATATGGAGGCGATCCGGGCGCAGGCCAAGCAACAGAAGCTGTCGTTCGTCTGTCCCTATCTCTATCAATCGGCCTACGCGTTTTGGAATGGCGATGTGATTCCGTGCAGCAATCCCAACGCCCGCAACTATATGGTCATGGGCAATCTGAAGACGCAGAGCCTGCATGAGGTCTGGCACGGGAAGGCCTACACGGAGTTGCGCGCCTTGCACGAGAGCGGCCGGTGGGACGAGCATCCGATCTGCCGAAACTGCGAGGTCCCGCTGATTGAGCTCTACAAGGCGTTGGAGCACGAGAGGGGACAGGTGGCGTCGGAGATGGTGCCCAACAAAGACGAGGCCGTGGATCTGGTGACACAGTTCAAGCAGCAAGTCGCCGTCAAAGCCCTCGCCGATGAGTGAGCGCATCGTGGCGATCCACCAGCCAGAGCTGCTGCCGTGGCTGGGGTTCCTGGATAAGCTGCGGCAGTGCGACCTCTTCGTGCTCCTCGACCACGTCCAGTTTGAAAAGCACTATGTGCAAAATCGCAACAGGATTCGGACCTCGACCCCGAGGGGCTGGTCGTGGCTCACGGTGCCGGTGCGGGTGAAAGGGCGGTTCGGACAACCGATCAACGCGGTCGAAATCGACGACACCGTGAACTGGCGCCGCAAGCATCTTGCGGCGCTGGAGCAGCACTACCACAAGGCGCCGGCGTTTTGGCAGGAGTGGCCTACGCTGCAGGCGCACTACCAACGGTCTGTGCAGCGGCTGGCGGATTTCAACATCGACCTCATCCGCTGGTTGTCTGGCTGTTTTGGGCTGGACAAGACCATGATTCGCAGTTCCGAGCTTAGCGTGAGCGGGTCCCGTTCAGAGCTCTTGCTGGCGATTTGCCGGAAGGTCGGGGCGACCGACTATCTGTCAGGCGTTTCGGGTCGAGAGTATCTGGATCGTGAGCTGTTCCAGCGGGCGGGTATTCGGGTTCGGTTTCAGGAATTCCACCACCCGATCTACCGGCAGTGCTACGAGCCGTTCATCCCGGCGCTCTCCTCGGTGGATCTGCTCTTCAACCACGGCCCGCAAGCCGGCGAGATCTTGGCCGGCGAACGCACCCCCCGTCTGAGCGAGGTGTTCACGTAAGATGCCTCCCGACACGTTGGTGATCCGCGTGGATGGTGGCACCCACATCGGCATGGGGCACGTCATGCGCTGCCTCTCGCTGGTCGCGGAGCTGGTTCGCCGCTCGCCGATGGAGGTCAGGTTCCTCATGCGCCAGTTCCAGGCAGGAGTCCGTCGGGTCGAAGCGCAGGGCTACGTGGTGGAGACGATTCCGGCTGAGGCCGATGCGCCCGAAGAAGTCGCGTGCCTTCGGACCCTTTTGGACGTGCGTCAGGTTGAAGGCCTCATTACCGATCTGCGCACCCTCACCCCCGGATTGGTGGAGGAAGCGCAGGCGCATGGCGTGGTGTGCGCGACGATTGATGAATGGGGCAACCGCGCGATCTGCTCGGACCTGCTGGTGAACGGGACGATCGTGCCGGCCTGGCACGCGTACACCTTCGACGGGCAGGTGCGCGCCTGCATCGGTCCCCGCTACGCGCTCGTGGATCCGCAATTCGCCGAGTGGCATCGCAGGCCTCGTGTTCCCCATGACGGACCGCCACGTCTGCTCATCGCCTTGGGAGGCGACGACCCGTTCTGTCTAACCACGAAGGCGATGCGCGCGCTGGAGCCGTGTCCGCAACGTCTGGACGTGACGGTCGTCATTGGTCCGGCGTTTGTGAATGACGATGAGATTGTCCGGGCGGCGTCCGCGTCGCGCCATCGGTATACCGTCCATCGCAACGCCTCGAACATGGCGGAGCTGATGGCCCATACGGATGTCGCCTTCAGCGGTGGAGGGCTGACCGCGTTGGAGCTGGCCTGCACCGGAACCCCCGGAGTCATCCTCTGCGAGGTGCCCCACCAGCTTGAGACTGCGGCGGTCCTGGAGCAGCACGGCGCGGCGCTGAATCTCGGATTCGGCATGGCGGTTCCCGATACACAACTGCTGCAAACCACGTGCGAGCTTCTGGAGGATGAGGCGCGACGCCGCCGGATGAGCGACGCCGGCAAGCGACTCCTGGATGGCCAGGGATGCGTGTGGGTGGCCCGCGTCATTCTCGAAGCGATCGAAGCCAGAGGAAACCGTGATGAACCACGAGCCGTCCGCGTGCCGGTTAGACGGTAAGGTTGCGATCATCACGGGCGCCAGCCGCGGCATCGGGCTGACGCTGGCCCGCGCCTTCGCGCAGGCCGGCTGCGCGGTGATGCTGGCGGCGAGGGACCCCAAGCGGCTCGCCCGCGCAGGGCAGGAGCTGGAACAGAGCAGCTCGCAGGTCGCGGCGTATGGCTGCGATGTGGCGGAGCCGCAGCAGGTCGAGGCGATGGTTCAGGAGACGGTTGAGCGATTCGGCACCGTGGATATCCTGATTAATAACGCCGGCGTGCTGGGACCGATCGGGTCGGCATGGGAGGCTGACACGGACGCCTGGCGCCGCGCGATCGACGTCAATCTGCTCGGCACCTATCTCTGCTGCAAGGCCGTGCTGCCGATCATGATTCGGCAGCGAAGAGGGAAGATTATCAACCTGTCGGGGCGCGGGGCCCATGAGGCGTGGCCGAACTTTTCGGCCTACGGGGTGTCGAAAACCGCGGTGGTGCGCCTGACCGAGACGCTGGCCGCGGAAACGAAACCGTTCAACGTCCAGATCAACGTCATGGCTCCCGGGGCGAATGACACCGAGTTGTTCAGGCAAGCGGCCGAGCACGAGCCCTCGATGCTGGCGGATCTACCAACCGACCCGGACCAGCCGGCCCGCCTGGCGCTCTTCCTGGCCTCGGAGCGGTCCGATCACATCACGGGACGGTTCATTCATGTGAACCAGGACTGGATGACATGGACCGCGGAGGATCTGCCGGAGGGCCGCTATACGCTGCGGCGGGCGGCTCGATGAGCGTCCCACGCCGGATCCAGAGCAGCCGGCCGACCTTCACAGACCTGCCGGCCATCCTCCGTGATCTGGAGCAGGTGTTGGCCTCCGGGCGATTGATGCTGGGGCCGTATCTGGAGCAGTTCGAGCGCGCCTTCGCCGCCCTGGTGGGGACGCGCGAGGCCATCGGGGTCAGCTCATGCACCAGCGCGCTGGAGATCGTCTTGCGCTACGTCGGCGTGGAAGGCCGGGAGGTCATCGTGCCGACCAACACCTTTCTGGCGACGGCCAACGCGGTGCGCTACGCCGGCGGGACCCCGGTGCTGACGGACATCCATCCCGAGACGTTGTGCCTGGATGCGGCGACCCTGGCGCGCGCGCTAAGCCCCCGCACCAACGCGGTCATCCTGGTGCATCTTGCCGGGTTGATTCCCGCGGACGTCACGGCGATCCGGTCGCTCTGCGAGGCGCGGGGGATCCCGCTGATTGAGGATTGCGCGCACGCGCACGGTGCCGCGTTTGCGGGAACCAGGGCCGGCGCGTTCGGGCTGGCCGGGTGCTTCTCGTTCTACCCCACGAAGGTGATGACCACTGGGACCGGCGGGATGATCACCACGAGCGATCCGGCGCTGAGCGACTACGCGCGCAGCGTGCGGCTGCATGGCCGCGGCAGCGGGCCGGGTTCCGGTCAGGAGGTCCTCGAACGGTTGGGGAATGACTGGTTGCTGGACGAGGTGCG
>Ga0156290_133_pt2 | contig 6042 bp, 5 predicted proteins | sample RifCSPlowO2_12_FD_107938 | JGI IMG/M metagenome (GOLD analysis project Ga0156290, IMG submission 107938) | Omnitrophica WOR_2 bacterium RIFCSPLOWO2_12_FULL_63_16 | reverse complement strand
GTTGGTGCACAGCCCGCACGAGGCCTCTCCCACGACCAGATGCAAGGAGACCCACCGCTCGGGGATGACGCGGCTGAGGAGCGACGTCAAGATCGCATACCGGCTGTACGGCTCGTTGGTCCACACCACCTGAGCTCGTGGGCGCACCGGCACCAAGGACGCAGGCCCTTGGAAGACGTCAGGCAACCCGCGACTGACGGCGGCACACCCGAGACTCAGGAGGCTCACGACGATGAGGAGGACGTTGAAACGCCCGACGTGCCACAGCCTCATGGAAGTATTGTAGTCAAATTTTGCTACAATAGCACGTCATGGCGACGTACCGGCTCGGGCACGACGAATGCCTCATCGAGGGCTATTCCCACGCCAGGCCCTTCGCGAGTTTCCTCCCGGGAATCGCCGGGCTGTGGGGGGTGCCGATGTGGGTGTTTTACGTCAACCGGGGGCAAGCGATCGCCGGGTTCGGCATTCAAGACAAGGAACACCCGATCATGGAATTCCTGCCGGCGAACCGCGCCTACCGGACGATCCCGCTCCACGGCTTCCGCACCTTTCTGAAATTCCCCGGCCGCCGCGGCGAAGTCTATGAGCCCTTCGGGCTCACCCATGCGAAGCCAGACGGCCAGGCGGCGAGGCGGCGGATGCGCATCCGGATGCACGAGCTCATCCTGGAAGAAACCCATCGCCGGCTGGGCCTCGAGACGCGCGTTGAGTATTTCACGATTCCCAACGAACCCGTCGCCGCCCTGGCCCGCGTCGTCTCCATCACGAACCACGCGCGCGTGGCGCGTCCCCTCGAGATCCTCGACGGGCTGCCCCTCATCATTCCTTATGGGATGCTCGACCGGTTTCTCAAATCGATGAGCCGGACCATCGAGGCGTGGGTCACGGTCACCCACCTCGAGCAGCACGCGCCGTTCTACCGGCTCAAGGTGGAGCCGCACGACCGCCCTGAGGTCGTGCCGATTCGAGCCGGGAACTTCTTCACCGGCATCGCCACGGTGAGCGGCCGGACGACCCCCCTGCGCCCGATCATCGATCCGTCGCTCATCTTCGGATTTCGCGAGGATTGCGTCTGGCCGGAGGCGTTCGCCGCGCGGGCGTTTCGAGTCCCTGAGCGGCAGGCCGCCTTCGACAAGACGCCGTGCGCCATGGGCTACCTCAAGACCACCCTTGAGGCTGAGGGCACGTGCACGCTCGTCAGCTTCTACGGCCATGCGGAGAGCCAGGAGCAGCTCACCCGCCTGCTGCCGACGCTGCGCGACCCGTCGTTCGCCATCCGCAAGGCCCAGGAGAATCAGCGCCTCATCCGGGACCTGACCGAGCCAGTGGCCACCCGAAGCGGATGCCCGACGTTCGATCAGTATTGCCGCCAGACGTTTCTCGACAACGCCATGCGCGGCGGCGTGCCCGTCACCTTCAGCGGCCCTGCCCCTTCAGACCCACCCAAGGTGCTGTACGTCTACGCCCGCAAACACGGCGACCTCGAGCGCGACTACAACCACTTCGTGATCCCCGCCACGTACTTCTCGCAAGGCAACGCCAACTACCGCGACGTCAACCAGAACCGCCGCAGCGATGTCTGGTTTGACCCGGAGATCGGCGAGCACAACATCATCGCGTTCTTCAACCTCTTGCAGGCCGACGGGTTCAACCCGTTGGTGTACAAAGGCACCCGCTATCGCGCCTCCGATCATCTCGAGGTCTCGCCGGCATTGCGGGAGGTGCTCGCGAAGTCGTTCACACCAGGCGAGCTGCTGACACAGATCGAGCGGAGGCACCTGAAGCTCTCCCAATCGCCTGAGGAACTGCTGCGCCAGATCATGCCGATCGCCCGCGAGATCCTCGATGCGGAGCACGGCGAAGGATTCTGGATCGACCATTGGACCTACAACCTGGACATGCTCGAAAGTTACCTCGCGCTGTATCCGGATCGCCTCAAGGGATTGCTGCTCGATAAGCGGCTCTTCACCTTTTATGACAACCCCTTCGTGGTCGTTCCGCGCGCGCAGAAGTATCGCCTCATTCAGAACCAGGTCCGGCAGCTGCACGCGGTCGTCCGCGACACTGAGAAAGCCGCCCTGATCCAGTCACGGCTCGACGAGGCGCATGTCATGCGCACCCAACACGGCCGCGGGAGCGTCTACACGACGACCCTGCTGGTGAAAATGCTCTGCGTCGTCGTCAACAAGGCGGCCTCCCTCGATCCCTTCGGCATCGGGGTGGAGATGGAGGCGGACCGGCCGAGCTGGTACGACGCCCTCAACGGCCTGCCGGCGCTGCTGGGCTCCTCGGCCTGTGAGACGTTCGAGCTGAAGCGGTGGATCCTCTTTCTGCGACGCGCGCTGGATCGCCTGAGCGCACCGTTGTCAGACGGCGCAAGTTCCGTGCCGCTGCCTGAAGAGCTGCGTGACTTCCTCGCCGACGTCCACTCAGCCTTCTCGCTGTCTGACGAAGCGTATTGGGACCGCGCCACCGAGGCGAAAGAACGCTACCGAGCCCGCGTGCGGCTCGGGTTTTCAGGCGCGCAGCGCGAGTGCGCCTTCGAGGACCTGCGCGAGTTCCTCACCAGGGCGCTGGCCAAGGTCGAGCGGGGGATCGCCAAAGCCTGGGACGCCAAGCTGGGGATCCCTCGCTGTTATTTCGCGTATGACGTGGTGGCGCATCAGGCGGTGGACGGGGCGTCCGGGGCGATCAAGCCGACGCGCTGGCAATCGCGCGTGCTGCCGGTCTTCCTGCAAGGCGCGGTGCATGCGATGCGCGTGGAAACCGACCCGCGGCGCGCCCGGTCGCTGCATCAAGCCGTCCGGCGAAGCCCGCTCTACGACGCCAAGCTGAAGATGTACCGCATCTGCGACTCGCTCTCGCAGGAACCGGAGGCCATCGGCCGCTGCCGCGTCTTCAGCCCCGGGTGGCTTGAAAACCAGTCGATCTGGCTGCACATGGAGTACAAGTATTTGCTGGAGCTGCTGCGGCAGGGGCTGTATGAAGAGTTCTATCGGGATTTTTTTGAGGTCCTCATTCCCTTCCAGCCGCCGACGCGCTACGCCCGAAGCCCTCTGGAGAACTGCTCGTTTCTCGTCAGCAGCGTCTACGACGATCCGTCGCTACACGGGGCGGGATTTGTGGCGCGCTTAAGCGGTGCGACCGCGGAGTTCCTGCAGATGTGGCTGTGGATGACGGTGGGACGCGAACCGTTTACGCTCAACGAGCGAGGGGAGCTGTCGTTGCGCTTTGCGCCGGTGTTGTCCAAGCGCCTCTTCGACGCCGCGGGACGATTCGCCTTCGTCTTGCTCGGCAAGATCCCGGTGACGTATCACAATCCGAAACGCCTGCCGACCTTCGGCCCTCGCCGAGCCGTCCCAGGCATGATCCGCCTGTTCCCGAAACGCGGCGAGCCGATCGAGTGCCCGCGCGGTGTGATCCCCCCGCCGTACGCCGCGATGGTCCGCGACGGCGCCATCGTCCGTCTTGAGGTCGAGTTAGCGCCCGAGCAGGTGGCGAAGCGCTCCCTCAAGCTCCGGATAGCGGAACGCGTAGCCTGACGCGAGCAGCCTGGCCGGCACCGCCTTCGCGCTAGCCAAGAGGGTTTCCTCAGCCATCTGGCCGAGGAGGAGTTTCAGCGCGAAGGCCGGCGCAGGCATCACGGCGGGACGGCGCAGCACCAGCCCAAGGACTCTCGCGAATTCGCGGTTGGTCACCGGGTTGGGCGACACGGCGTTCACCGGCCCTCGCACCGAGGCGCTTCGCAGGACATGCTGGATGATCCCGAGCACGTCGTCCAGCGCGAGCCACGCCATCTGCTGCGTCCCGCCGCCCAGCGGTCCCCCCAACCCAAGCCGGAAGGGCGGCAGCAGCTTCGCCAGCGCCCCACCCCGAGAGCTTAAGACGACGCCGAAGCGCAGATGCACCACGCGCACCCCCCGCTGCAACACCGGCTCAGCCGCCCGTTCCCACTCGCGGCACACCTCGGCGAGGAAACCGGACCCCGAAGGACTCTCCTCCGTCAAACGCTCATCGCCGCGATGGCCGTAGTAGCCGATCGCCGAAGCGCACACGAGCGTCTGCGGCGGGGTGGCATGCTGGGCGAGCGACTCACACAGTCGGCGGGTGCTGATCACGCGGCTGCCACGGATGTCGGCTTTCTTGCGCGCGCTCCATCGCCCTGAGGCAATGTTCTCACCGGCCAGGTGGACGATCGCGTCCACCTCGTCGAGCCCGCGGGGTTCGATGAAGCCGGTCGATGGATCCCATCGCACCGCGCCCGCGCCGGGCTTGGGCTGGCTGCGCACCACCCGGGTGACGCGATGGCCGTTCTCGCTGAGGAAGGCGTCTAACGCCGATCCAACAAGCCCTGAGGAGCCAGTGACCGCAACGTGCACGGAGTTACTTCGTCTCGCAGCTGCCCTTCTGGCACGGGCAGCACTTGCATAAGGAGACCAATTTCAAGATCCCAGCCAGGCCCACGATGGCGTAGACGACTTTCGCCCCCGGCGTCATCAAGCCGAAGACCGACGCCACCAGGTCCGTCTGAAACAACCCGTACAACCCCCAGTTGAGCGCCCCGAGCCCAACCAACAGGCCGACAATCTTGCACACGACGCACGACTTGCCTCCCGTCATGCCGCACCTCCCATGTTGTGGTGATTCATCATACCCACAATCGCCTTGTGGCGCAACGCTCATTCCGCCGGTGAGGGACGACGGCTCTTCAACCTCCGCTGCAGAATGATCAAGCCGATGATCAGGAACACCGCCACGCCAAGTTTCCAGAGCTGCTTCGGATCGGTCAGCGAATAGCCGAGATAGACGAAGGCGAAACTGCCCGGGATCACGCCCAAGAGGGTGGCCAGGGCGTAGGGACCGAACCGCACCCGCGAGAATCCCAGGCCGTAGTTCTGCATGTCAAACGGCACATTCGGGATGAGCCGAATCATCAACACCGTGACAAACCCATTGGCCCCGATCCGCTCATCCACCGTGGCGAGGTGGCCTTTGAGCAGTCTGATTACCGCCTCGCGACCGAGCACCTTGGCGATCAGAAACTGCCCGCAGGCTCGGGTCGTTGAACCAATCACAGCGGCCAGCGTCCCCCATACCGGCCCAAAGGCTAAGCCTCCCGTGATCGTCAAGACGCTGGCCGGTAGCGGCACGACCGGCTGGCCGTAGACCCCCAGGTAGATTAACGGCGCCCACACCCCAAAGGAGAGGACGAAGCTCCGGACTCGTTCCGGTCTCAGGTCGCCGACATCCAGTCCGAGCGCCTTCAGTCCCCACGCGAGACTCGCGATGAAAAGAGTCAGCAGGGCCCACTTGATCCACGTGGACCGTGGCATCTAGCCACACCCCTGCCCGTTGCTCGAGGGACAGCACGCCCCCCCACCAGTAACATTGGTGGAGGGGCACGCAGCCAGCGCCATGTCCTTCACGGAGCTGTTTGGTTCCACGACGGTGAATAGCCCCGCATACGGTGGATACGAAAGCTTAGCGGCCGTGTCGGTGCAGACGCTGATCGCCACGTCGCGAGGAAAGAGATGCCCCTCCTCATCGAGCACCGCCTTGAACGGGCCTCGATAGATCGCGGTGTGTCCGAGATAGGCGCAGCCCTGCGTTTTTTCGAACTTGAAGCCCTCCACGGTTACAGCATAAAACATGTAGCCCTCAATGGCTTTCCAGAAGGCTTTTTTCAGGATCGACAGTCCGTAGAACCCCGCCTGTTCCAACATCGCGAGGAACTGCGCTTCGGTCAAGGCGCCGACGATGCACTCGCCCCAGAGCCGCTCGTTGACCTTCAGCCGCGGCGGCACCTCGCGGTCTGAGACGATGTCCGAGATCACGGCGCGCCCGTGATTCTTGAGGATGCGCCACAGCTCCGCGAACACCTTCGGCTTATCCGGCGAGAGGTTGATGACGCAGTTGGACGTCACCACGTCGGCGCGTTGCGCTTCGACCGGAACCTCCTCCAGGAATCCCTTGCGAAATTCCACTACGTCGTAGCCCAGGGCGTCTGCCACCTTCCCTTGGCTCTCGCGGGCCACGGCC
>Ga0156290_137_pt1 | contig 6604 bp, 5 predicted proteins | sample RifCSPlowO2_12_FD_107938 | JGI IMG/M metagenome (GOLD analysis project Ga0156290, IMG submission 107938) | Omnitrophica WOR_2 bacterium RIFCSPLOWO2_12_FULL_63_16 | reverse complement strand
TCCGACATCACGCAGACTTTTTCCAGCGACACGACAACGAGTTCCGAGCTGTTCCAGAACCAACCCCTCGTCATCGTCGATGAAGACGGGGAGGTCGTGGATACGATTGTGGCAGATACCATGGCGACGGCCACGACGATCACCAAGGACATCTCGCGGCGCACCGGCAGCGAAACGGTCGGCGCGCTGACCGGAGACGTGTGGGACTGATGAGAGACATGAGACAAGCACCAAGCACCAAGCACCAAGCACCAAGGAACAGGAGCCGAGCGACAGGAGACAGGAGACAGGAGACTTGTCGCTTGTCACTTGTCGCTTGTCACGCTCTTCACCCGTCACTGCGCACTCGAGCGGGACAGGCGCTGGTGGAGCTGGCGATTCTGGGGGCGATGATCCTGCTGGTGCTGGGGGTGCTGGTCGATTACGGCCTGCGCGCCGACTACACGCAGTATGCGATGATGCGCACCTTCCGGGAGGTCCTCCGCGATGCGTCGCGGCAGACCGCGCCCGGCGAGCCGATTACCACCAGCCGCCTGAGCCTCGCCGATCGCCGGATTCCGGATCCGATCAATCCCTTCTCCCTGGGGCCCTCAGCCACCATCACCGCCTCGGCGGGTGGGGTGACGCAGAACTACCAGATGCACAAAACACCCGATACGACCGCGGACATGCCTCATTTCTACGCGCTCATCGGTGGGGCGGAAGTCAACTGCGGGGGCATCGGCTGCCTGACCTCCGGCATCCGGTGCGCTCCAGCCTACGCTCCAGCAGGCTTCGTGGCGAACCTGCCGAGGTATCAGGTGGTGTACGGCGCCTCCAACGTCTGCGTCGTTGACGGCAAGACGTGCCCGGTTGGCGAGTGTCAGATCGGTCAGTTGTTTATCCAGGACCCGTGCATGGGCGAGATCGTGGATGTGGACATGTGCCGGCGCCTGGCGCGGCTGATGACGAACAGCGCCGCGTGCGAGTACGAATGCAACCTGGAGGGCCGCGACTACTGCGCGGCGGTTTGCGGGTACGAGATGGACAGGCCGTGGTATACGACGGCGACGGAGGAGCAGTGGGCGGCGCTGGAGCATCTGGGCATTCAACCGGGAAGCACCAGGCGCTCGGTCCTGAAGGGGCCAGTCGCAGGGGATGCGTTCATTCAAAAGCTCGAATCAGCTGAGCGTATCGGCACCACCACCGCCTTTGAGTCTGAGGAGACGACCACGCGCACATTCAGCTACCGGAAAGGCGACGCAGACACCGCCGACACGAATGCGAAGGCTGTCACCTCCACCAGCGCGGTGGACGGGGCGGTGACGTGGGAGACGGCATGGTAGGGACGCGGATCAAGGACGCGGATGAACACGGAGAGAAAGACGCGGATGAACGCGGATCAAGGACGCGGATCAACGCGGATCAAGAGACGCGGATGGACGCGGATATCCGCGGCAATCCGCGATTTAATCCGCGACGGTCCGCGTTACAAGGACAAGCCTCTCTAGAGACGGTGTTCGCGATCTGGGGCTCACTGCTGCTGGTCTTCGGGAGCTTCGTCATCATGCGCTGGATGGTGGACCGGCTGGTCACACGGCAGGAGGCGTACGACGACACACGGCTGGCGGCGGCGGCCTGGAGCTACTGCGATCCGAGCCGGTACATCAAGAAGGGCAAGGCGATCCCCGCGACCTGCAAGCAGGCGCTGCCGGCGACAATCGAGGCGAGGCCGAAGCAAGGCGACAACCCGGCGGTCGTGCTGACGAGGGAGCAGATCGAGCAGGCGTGGGCGTGGGAGGACAACGATCCGGCGGAGGAGATCCCGCTCAAAATATTTGATGAGCAGTAAGCAGTAAGCAGTAAGCAGAACAAGAGCAGTCGCACATGATTCGACAGTTCAGACGACTCATTTCAATCGGCAACTTGATGGGGAGGCGCGCCGAGGGACGCGCGCCCCCTGCCGCCGACTCCGATTTTCCATTCCGCATTCCGCATTCCGCATCCCGCATTCGCAAGGGACAAGTGGCCACCTTCTTGCTGCTGATGCTGGTGGTGGTGCTGATCTTCGCGATGCTCATCGCCAACCTGGGACAGGTGTCGCTGCAGGCGACCACCGTGGCCAACGCGGCGGATAGCGCGGCGCTGCTGTTGGGCAGCCAACTGGCCACCACCTCGAATCAGATCTACACGGCCCTGGGGCACGGGATCCAGTGCAGGAAAGGCGGGTTCTTTACCATACTCCTGATCATCGTGGTCGTCATCATTGTGATCATCAGTTGTTTCACGGGTTGTTGGGGGATCCCACTGCTGATATGGGCCATTGCGGCCGGAGCGGCAGCAGGCGCTGTGGGAGGGGCTATCTCCGGGACCGGAGCGGCCCAAGGGGCGATCCAGGGCGCCATTATCGGCGCGGCGATGGGCGCGGGCGCTGGGATTGGAGCGAAGGCCGGGCTCGTGCTTGGGGCAACCATCGGAGCGCCCGTGGGAGCCTCCACCGGAGCGCTCGCGCTCACGCTGTCGACCATCGGCGCCGTCGCCTTCACCGCACTCGCGGCCGGCAGCGCGCTCTACAACGCCGTGGTGGCGGAACAGGACATCCAGGCGGCGATCGCCTCGGCCTCGAAGCTGCTCAACCGCCTGTCGAATCGCCGGAGGATCCTGGAGGGGGTCATCCTGAGCGCGCTGACTCAAACCGTGGACGATCCGGAGACCGTCGCGGACACGTATGACCTCGACGGGGACGGCGACACGCAGGAGCGCGTCTCCCGGTTCATTCACCTGTGGGCGAGCCGCCTGATGGGGGTGACTCCAACTGGCATCCAGCGGATGGAGGATCGGATCGCGGAGTTCGCCACCGGCCCGCTGGCGCGGTTTCGCGCGGCGGTTGAACGAGCCTACCGCGTGCACGAGGCCGGCGTGATCCGCGGGGCTGAGGAAGCCGCGACGTTGGAGGCCGAGGCTGAACAATGGTTCGAGGACCAAAACATCACGCCAGCCGGAGGGTGGTCCCAGTGGTTGGGGTGCATCATCCAGCGACGGAAGTGGCGGTCGTGTGAGGGGTTGGCTCCGTCGTTCCTTGGACGTAGCCAGATCGAAAACCGGGTGCAGGGGGCGAACGGCCGGCCGGACGACGTGACGATGGAGGAGCTCGTCGTGCCGCTTGAGGACACAACCGAGCGTTCTGGTTCGACCAACACCACACCGTATCCAGTGCCGTTCTGGGACGAAGGGCCAACTCTCGAAGAGTATGCCAACTGGGGGGCCGAGGATCCGCAAACCGAGGAGGAAGAGCGCAACGTCCTAGCCCCCCCCGGCTGGGACCAGGTGGATGGGGCGATCGAGGCGCTGGTGGAGTTCGTGGAGACGTACGATTCGCTGCAATTCGTGGTCGAGCGCCGCGCGGACAATCCCGCAGCGCTCTCGGAGCTGACGATGGGGTGGCAATCGTGGGTCCCCAACCTGTACGACCCGGAGCTCGATCAATTCCCTCCGTCCTTCTCCTGTCAGGATGATCCCAAGGTCGGCTGCCCCGGCAGCGGGGCCTCCACCGACCACGAACGGCTGTATCTGCTGCGCGAGATGCTGAAATGCTGGCGGACGCAACTGACCACGATCAGAGACGGCCTGCCGACGTGTACTGGTGATGCCAGCGGGGACGGCGGGGGAGACGTGGGGCCGTACACAGAGCTGCGATGTCGTGTGGAGTTCAGCAACGAGGAGTGGAGCTCTGGCGTGACGAAGGATGGGTGCACGTTCGATAAGTATTTTTGCATTACGCCGGTGTCGTTTTGTCCGCAGCCGCGGATGGCGTGTTTTGTTGTTTGTCCGGGAGAGCCTGGGGACGGTGGCGACGGTGACGAGGAGGGGAGCGGCGCCGGCAACTACCCCTGTCAGTGGCAGGGTGCGGCGGAGTGCGGTGATTGGTGCGCACCCGGCGACCCTGGGAACCCGGCGGAAAAGACCTTCACGAGCAGCAAGCTGAAAGAGATGGTGAAGGACCTGGAGGGCATCGAGCCTGATCGAGACGATGGGTTCGATGCGGAGACGCCGACGACAGCCGAAAGACTTTGCCAGGTCGCCTGCAACGGCACAGTTGTGGGATACACCCATGACGGCTGGAGCTCTCCTGAGGACAACGAGATGTGGCGTTGGACAGGCGAGGCCTGGGAGCTTGATACAAACATTGGCGAGGGCAATGACCAGCACATCAAGACCTTGACGTGCACGAGAGGCGGAGGTGGCGGCGGCGGGGGGCAGGTGGTGCAGGAGACGTGCGTCTCCGACCAGAGGATTGAGGAAAGAACGGCGCAGGGATGCTCGCTCCTCAGTTGTGGGCCGAAAGATTGCGTCATTAGCGGCGGCGGTGGCGGCGGCGGGGGAGATAGGATTCGCGCGTGTCAAAATTCCGACGGGAGCTACACCCCGGATGAAGACGTGACGGTGCCCCCCGAGTGTGAATTGCGCAGCTGTGAGATTGAACCAAACTCCTCAGGAGCCTGTGCCAGTCCTCCGTGGCGCTATCTCTGTACGCTGTGGTGCCCACCGTCAGAAGTCGGCTTTAGCGAATGCTCCTTCCTGTGCCCGATCGAAGGCGGCGGGGGCGGTGGAGGCGGCGAGGGCGGTGGAGGCGGCGAGGGCGGAGGCGGGGGCGCCGACGACGGGACGGTGCACGCGACGGTGGATGCCGACCGGTGCGACGTCGATGAGTTCGAGCGCGTGATCGGCGACGGGCAGGACGACGGGCAGAACGATGGGCAGTTGAAGATGCTGATCGCCGAGTTCGACCTGTTCCTCGACGAGACCAAGGACCTCCATGACGATCTCCTCGACATCGAGCAGGAGCTGCTCACCCAGGGGATCGCGTTGCCCGGGGCGGGATTCATCCAGTCCCACGATGCGCTGACGTACTGGTGGACGGATACGCGCGGAGGGCTGTCGGTGAAGGTCGAGGTGGGGCCGTTCCGGCTGCCCCGCACCAAGAAGACAAAGAGCGGCAACTGGCTCTTTAACAAGACGTGCATCCGGCTCGTGGATGGCGAAGACAAAAACGGCAGCCGGACCTGGGTGAAGATCACCCGGCAGGATCCGACCAACGCGCCGAGCCGCCCTGTGCTGTGGCCGTGGAATCCCTCCGACGGGACCATCACGAAGTGCGCCGGCGCGCGGTTCAACCATGAATCGGTGGGCCTGGCGCGGACCTCGCGCTGCGATCCGTCGGATCGACCGGGTGCGTGCAGCCTTGATTAAACGCAGAGAGAGACGCGGATGATCGCGGATCAAGAGACGCGGATCAACGAGGATAGAAAGACGCGGATGGTCGCGGATGAGAGAACGCGGATCAACGCGGATCAAGAGACGCAGATGGTCGCGGATGAAACAACGCGGATGAACGCGGATCAAGGACGCGGATCAACGCGGATGGAGAGGCGGATGCACGCAGATCAAGAGACTCGGATGAACGCGGATCAAGAGACGCGGATGAACGCGGATGGAAACGCGGATCAACGCGGATCAAGGACGCGGATATCCGCGACAATCCGCGAATGGATCAGCGGTAATCCGCGTTAATGACGATGGGAAAAGTAACGATGGATGTGAACCTGCGGTACCTGATCGGGGTCGTCGCGGTCGTCGGCGTGATCGTGCTGGTGCTGCGCAACCCGCAGGAGGATGCGGTGCGCTGGACCAAGCAGACGTTCGAGACGCTGGTCAGCGGCCGGTCGTCGGTGCAGGCGCGCATCGCGTGGGAGCGGCTTTCGGCGGTGGGGGTGGACGTGGGGGCGACCTACACCAAGCTGCCCAATGCGCGGGAGCAGGCACAGTACCGCCAGGCGTTCCTCAGGGAGCTGGCTTCGGGATTCCGGCGGAGCGGAGCGCGGGCCGAGTCGTTCGTGAACTGGCGGATTATGGAGCAGTCGGACGAGGCGATCGTCGTGGCGGCCGATTTTCCGGCCAAGCAGAAGACGCTTCTGCTGACCGTGAGCGACGGGAAGCCGCGGCAGGTCACGGGGATCCGATGGCAGGAATGAGCAACGGGAAGCATTTTAGATTTTGGATTTTGGATTTTGGATTTCAGACAATCCAAAATCGAAAATCTAAAATCAAAAATTCCCGCACCACGCACCCGAGCGGAGGTTTTTCCTCCCTCGAATACGCGGTGCTGATCGCCATCGCGGCGGCGGCGTTCGTGGGGATGTCGCTCTACACCATGCGCGCCGCCAGCGGGCGGTTCCGGCAGGTGGGGGATGTCTTCGGTTTCGGCCGGCAGTATGACCCGAAGGTGACAACGGGGCCCAGCGAGGTGCGCGTGACGAACACCGCCAACGTGAGGGAACAGTGAGTGAGTAAGTGAGAAGTGAGTAAGGGAGGAAGGCATGAGGAATTTTAGATTTTGGATTTTAGATTGAGGGCGACGCAGATGAACCCTGGCGTGTTGACGGTTCAAGAAGGCGCGATCTACCTGGCGACGATGGGCGCGACGACGTCCGTGGTCCTGTCAGGGTACTCGCTCATTGACCGTGCGGTGGACTGGCTCGCCGAGCGGATGAGCCGCCACAGCCAGGCGAAGGCGGAGCTGACGGCCAAGGCGCTGGATGAGATGTTCATGAACGTCCGGCCGACG
>Ga0156290_115_pt1 | contig 7829 bp, 8 predicted proteins | sample RifCSPlowO2_12_FD_107938 | JGI IMG/M metagenome (GOLD analysis project Ga0156290, IMG submission 107938) | Omnitrophica WOR_2 bacterium RIFCSPLOWO2_12_FULL_63_16 | reverse complement strand
GTTTCCAGGATGTAGCCCCGATGGGCGACGCCGAGGGCCAGGCGGGCGTTCTGCTCCACCAACAGGATGGGAAGCCCTGAGGCATTGATGCGACGGATCACCTCAAAAATCAGTTGGACGAGCCGGGGCGCCAACCCCAACGAGGGCTCATCGAGCAACAGCAGCTTGGGCGCCCCCATCAATCCGCGGCCCATCGAGAGCATCTGCTGCTCGCCGCCGGAGAGCGTGCCCGCCGGTTGAGACGCGCGCTCGCGCAGCCTCGGAAACAAGTCCCACACCTTCTTGAGATCCCGGGCGATCCCCTGGCGGTCCGTTCGGAGATAGGCGCCGAGCTGGAGGTTTTCGAGGACGTTCAGACTTGGGAAAATCCGCCGTCCCTCCGGCACATGCCCGATCCCACGAGAGGCGATCGTCTCCGCCGAGAGCGACGTGATCCGCTCGCCCGCGAAATCAATCGTCCCCTGCCGCGCGCGCACCAAGCCGGAGATGGTCATCAGCGTCGTGGTCTTGCCCGCCCCGTTGGCCCCCAGGAGCGCGACGATCTCGCCCGCGCGCACCTCAAGCGAGATGCCCTTGAGGCAATCCGTCGGCCCGTAGCCCGCGATGACGCCCTCAAGACGCAGCATTAGCAATCAGCACACAGCACACAGCACACAGCACACAGACGGCGAGTCTGCTTGTTCTGTCTGCTGTCTGCTAACTGCTGTGTGCTCACTGCTGTGTGCTCGGTTTGCCGAGGTACGCTTCGATCACGCGCGGATCGTTCTGCACCGCCGAGGACGAGCCTGCCGCGATGACCCGCCCGTAGTCGAGCACGATCACGCGATCCGACACCGGCATGACGAACCGCATGTCGTGGTCGATCAGCACAATCGTCAGCCCGTGGGTTCGCAGCCGCTGGATCACCCCGAGCAGGTCCTGTTTTTCCGTCGGGTTCAGCCCCGCGGCCGGCTCATCGAGCAGCAACAGCTCCGGCTCGAGGGCCATCGCCCTGGCCAGCTCCACGCGGCGCTGGAGGCCGAACGGCAGCGAGACAGCCGGCTCATGCGCTCGTCGCGACAGGCCGAATTCCTCCACGAGGCCCATCGCGCGATCCAGCGCCCAGCGCTCCTCGTGCCGCGCCTCGCGCCTCCTCAGGACGGCGGAGAGCAGCCCGGCGTGCGTGCGGATATACGTGCCGACCAGCACGTGCTCCAGGACGGTCAGATGCGCAAAGAGCCGGATATTCTGGAACGTCCGCGCGATCCCGCACTGGACGATCTCGTGGGCCGCCAACCCGACGAGCGGCTCTCGGGACTCGCGGCCGAACGCGATGGTCCCTTCTTCAGGCCGCAGCAATCCGGTGATGCAGTTAAAGAGCGTGGTTTTGCCGGCCCCGTTGGGGCCGATCAAGCCCACGATCTCATGCGCCTCAACCGTCACGGTCACCTCGGACAACGCCACGACACCGCCGAAGCGCTTGGTGAGCCGGTTGATTTCAAGCAACGGGGACGGCATCGACCGTGGAGAGAGGGGCGCGAAACAGTCCGCGGGCGCGCAGCGCGCCCATGATGCCCTGCGGGCAGAGGCGCATCATACTGATCATCACGACGCCAAACAACAACATGCGAAACTGCTCGACCCCTCGCAAGACCTCAGGCAGGACGCCTAAGACCAGCGCGCCGATGATCGCCCCCGAGACGCGCCCCAAGCCGCCGAGGACGACCATGGCCAGCACCATCACCGAGAGGATGAAGTCGAAGCTGTCGGGCGTGATGGTGCCCTGCTTCGCCGCGAACACCGCGCCCGCCACGCCCCCGATCGCCGCCCCGCAGCCCTGCGCGAGGAGCTTGAGTTGCACCGTGTCGATGCCGGCGCACGCGGCGGCCACCTCGTCCTCCCGGATGGCGGCCCAGGCTCGGCCGACGCGTGATCGGTTCATGCGCACACAGACCGCAGCGGTGAGCGCCGTCAGCGCCACCACCAGATAATAGTACGGCACGGAGCGCACGCCAAAACCCCACACACCCTGACCAGGAATCCAAATGGTCGGATGCGCAATCCCCAACAGGCCGTTCGGTCCTCCGGTCCAGGACTCAAGATTGGTGAAGAGAATCCGCACGATCTCCCCGAATCCCAACGTCACAATCGCCAGGTAATCCCCCCGCACCCGCATGACGGGAATGCCCAGCAAGACCCCGCACAACCCGGCCGTCGCGGCGGAGGGCAACAGCCCTAGCCAGAACGGCACGCCGGCATGCAGGTTCAAGAGCGCATAGGTGTAGGCGCCGATGGCGAAGAAGGCGGCGTACCCCAGGTGCAGCAACCCGGTGAATCCCACGACGACGTTCAACCCCAACGCCAGCAGCGCGTACAACCCCGCGCCCGTGAGCACGTCAATGTGGTACGCGTTGCGGGTGATGAGCGGCAACCCGCAGGCGACGATCAGCAACGCCGCCCCCCAGCGCCTCATGCTCGCTCCGCAACCCGTTCACCCAACAATCCGGTTGGTTTCCACAACAGCAGAGCCACCAGCACGACGAACGCAAAGGCGTTCTTCCATTGCGCCGACAAGTACCCTGCGCCCAATGCCTCCAGCACCCCCAGCACCAGGCCCCCCACCATCGCCCCAGGGATGTTGCCAATGCCGCCCAACACCGCCGCGGTGAACGCTTTCAAACCGGTGAGATAGCCGTCGTGGAAATTGATCGTGTTGTAGTACACGCCAAAGAGCATCCCCCCGAAGGCCGCCAGCGCCGAGCCGATACAAAAGGTCACCGCGATCACGCGATCCACCGGAATGCCTAGCAACCGGCAGGCGGTCAGATCATGCGAGGCGGCGCGCATCGCCCGGCCCAGCCGGGTGCGCATGACCAGCGCCTGCACGCCGAGCATCAAGACAGCGCTGCTCACCCAGATGATGACCTGGAGGATCGTCACCGTCGCCCCGGCCACCTCCCATCGGAGCGGAGCGATGACCGGCGGGAAGCGGCGATCCGTCGCCCCGTAGAGGAGCATCACCACGTTCTGCAGCACGAAGGACACCCCAATCGCCGTGATCAACGCCGAGAGCCTCGGGGCCGTTCGCAACGGCCGGTACGCGAAGCGCTCAATCCCCAGCCCCAACAGCCCGCAGCCCGCCATCGACGCGATCCCACAGAGGAGTACGACACCGACCAGCAGCCACCCGACGAGCGGCTGGGCGATCCCCAAGACGAGCAGGATGGTCAGCGCCGCATACGCCCCCACCATGAACACTTCCCCGTGGGCAAAGTTGATGAGCTGGATGACGCCATAGACCATCGTGTAGCCCAGCGCGATCAGGGCGTAGATGGAGCCGATGGTGAGCCCATTCAACAGTTGTTGGAAGAACACCTGGAGGGGAGTCATGCCCCGAGGCTAATCCCAGGAGGCGGTTTTCAGGAAAGCAAATTTGCCGTCTTTAACGGTAAAGAGCCCGACGTCGCGGATGAGCGAATCGCCTTTCTCGTCGAAATTCTGCCGGCCGAAGAGCCCCGGATAATCCTTGAGGGTCTTCATCGCCGCCAGGACGGCTTGCCGGTCCTTCTTGCCGGCCTGCTGAATGGCCCACAGGACGATGTTCGTGGCCTCATACGCGTAGGCTGAGTAGGCGCCAAGGGGTCCGTAGCGTGCTTCGTAGGCACGGATGAATCCCTGCGCGGTGGGCATCGCATGGACATCCGAACCGATCGTCGTCAGGTAGATCCCCTCCGCCGCCTCGGCGGTCGCCAGCTCAATGAGCACCGGATCAAACAACCCGTCCCCGCCCATGAAGTGCCCGCCCAATCCCACGTCCTTACGCTGCTTGATGAGCAATGCGCCTTCCGGAAACATCCCCGCGAAATAGACCAGGTCGGGTTGCAGTGCTTTGATCTTCGTCAGCAGCGGGGTGAAATCCTTGTCGCCCTGCGTGATCCCCTCATGGCCCAGCAAGTTGGCGCCGAGCTCGCGCGCTTTCTTCTCAAACTCATTCGCCAGCCCCCGCCCATAGGTGGTCATGTCATCGATCAGAAAGATCCGCGCGGCCCCCAGCTCACGGACGGCGACCAGGGCGCCCGCCGGACCCTGCAGATCGTCGGTAGCACAGGTGCGGTAGAACGTCTCAAATCCCTGGCGCGAAATCTTGGGGTTGGACGAGACGGGGGTGATCTGCAACAGGCCGGCTTGATGGTACACCGCCGAGGCGGGCATGGTGCAGGAGGAGTTCAGATGCCCGACGACCGCCACGACGTCCGGATCGGCCACCAGCTTCTTGGCGGCCGAGACGGCCTGGGTGGGATTGCGCTGATCATCCAGCGCAACCAGCGCCACCCGGTAGCCGGGGACCAGCTCGCCTCCGGCCTGCACCTGCTCGACGGCCAGGCGGGCGCCGCCCAGCATATCCTCGCCGTGAGGCGCCTGGTCGCCGGTCAGCGGGGCGACGAACCCCACTTTGATGACTGGGATTTTGGGCTCCCGACTGCATCCAACAAGTAGCACTAACGAGCCCAAAATCCCAACGCACGTCGCTTGTGGAATGTTCAAGGTGTAATGTGTTATGTGGCGTGGTGTTCGCGGCTTGCAGAAAGCGTTTCCCATCACACGTTACACATTTCACATTCAACCATCAGGTGGGCTTCGCGGTCAGCGAGGGAGCGACGACGCCGCCAGAGACCACGAGCTTGATGGCGTCTTCCACAGACATGTCCAACAGGATGACATCCTCCTTGGGCGCGAAAATAATCGGCCCGGTAAAGGGCGAGGGGGGGTTCGGGATGAGCAAGGTGAGCAGGGTTGTGGGAGAGCCGGTCACCGAGGTGTGGGTTTCGTTGGTGACGAAGGCGAGCGAGTACACCCCGGGACGGGGATAGGGCACCAGCACGACGCGCCGGAAGGCGCTGTGGCGATCCGTCTCACTAAAGAGGAAGGTGGTTAATTGCTTCACCGCCGGAAAGATGTTTTTCACAAATGGCAGGCGGGTGAACCACGTTTCGATGGTGGGGAAGATCAGCCGTCCCAAGACGCGCGTCGAGAGGACCCCGGTGGCGAGGATGATCAGGAGGGTAACGATCAACCCGAGGCCGGGCAGCTGAAACCCCAGCAGATCGCCTAACAACCCGTCGGCAAAATTGAAGATGTTGACCACGACATAGACGGTGACCGTCATGGGAAAGAGGGTCGCCAGGCCCGTGAGGAAGTAGCGTCGGAGGGCTTGCGAGAAGGGCCGCATGCGCATGGCCCATGCTACCTTAGCTGACACGTTCTCGTCAACCGTGCGCTATACTAGGTGCTGGTCAAGTTTGGCGGGTGACTAGGAAGTCAAGCAAGGAGGCGCGGATGACCAGGCCATGGATCGTCATCGGCATCGTGTGCGTGCTAGGAAGCCAGCCAGCGGCGGCGGAGAATGCCACGGCGGTCATTGCCGGCACCGAGGACGGATCATCCGTCACAGGCACCGCCATCTTCGGGGACACGCCGGACGGATTGCACGTCGTCATCCAGGTTTCCGGGGTTAGCCCGGGACAACATGGGTTCCACATCCACCAGTACGGCCGGTGTGAGGACGCAGGGAAGGCGGCGGGAGGACACTACAACCCGGAGGGGGTCAAGCACGGCTTGCTCCCCACTGACGGCTTCACGCAGGCCCATGCCGGCGACTTCGGCAACATCGACATCCGCGGCGACGGAGCGGGCACGCTGGAGCTGATCCTGCCCGGTCTCCGGGTGAGCGGTGGGGACTACACGGTCGGAGGGCGGGCGGTGGTGCTGCACGAACAGGTTGATGACTTCGGCCAGCCCACCGGCAACGCCGGCGGACGCATCGGCTGCGGCGTCATCGCCATCACCGGCGAATAGCCGGTTGCTATGACCAAAACCTCGGGCTTGTGCAATGTTCAACAAACCTCGAGGATTTCGACGGAGCAATAGGCGGTTACTTGGGCGACTCCGGCATCGACTTGCCGGTCAACGGACAGAAATACCCGCCCTTGCCCCCGATCGGACAGAACGCCTTGCCCGTGGCCAGCGACCAGATTCGGCACGTCAGACCCACAAGGCTCGTGACAATCACCACCCAGCCGATCAGTTGTCCGACCGACTTCAGTTGTCCTTTGTGTGACGAGGCGCGCTCCAGCACCCAGTAGCCCGCCACAGACGACAATAACAAGAATCCACTGCCGTGCAGCATCGTGTCCTCCTTCCTGTGACCGTCAACCCTCTCCTTCACCTGTTATAATAAGTATACCAAGATGAGCCAGACCTTGTTTCAAAAAATCTGGGATCGCCACGTCGTCACGAAGCTGCCCGACGGGCGGGACCTCTTGTACATCGACCGGCACCTCGTCCATGAGGTGACCAGCCCCCAGGCCTTCGAGAGCCTGCGGATGAGCCGCCGGAAGGTGCGCCGTCCGGAGCTGACCTTCGCGACGATGGATCACAACGTCCCGACGTCCGACCGTGTAAACATCCGCGATCCCATCTCCAAGGCGCAGATCGACGCGCTGTCGGCTAACTGCCGTGACTTCGGCGTGACCCTCTACGATCTGTGCAGCGACCGCCAGGGCATCGTCCACATCATCGGGCCGGAGCTGGGCCTGACCCTGCCCGGCACGACCATCGTCTGCGGCGATTCGCACACCTCCACCCACGGCGCCTTCGGGACGCTGGCCTTCGGCATCGGCACCTCGGAGGTCGAGCACGTCCTGGCGACCCAGTGCCTCCCGCAGCAGCGGCCCAAGACGTTCAAGGTGGACTTCACTGGGCGTCTCGCGCCCTACGTCACGGCCAAGGACATGGTCCTCAAACTCATCGGCGCCATCGGCACCTCCGGCGGCACCGGGCATGTGATGGAGTACGGCGGCGAGGCGATTCGGTCGCTGTCGATGGAGGGCCGCATGACGATCTGCAACATGAGCATCGAAGCGGGAGCCCGCGCCGGCATGATCGCGCCGGATGAGACGACCTTCCAGTATCTCGCCGCCGGGAATCGCCCCTTCGCGCCGAAGGGTGCGGCGTTCGAGGCCGCCCTCGCCTCCTGGCGCACGCTGCGCAGCGAAGCCGATGCCGCCTATGACCTGTCGCTGACGATCGAGGCCTCCGCCATCGCGCCCCAGGTCACGTGGGGCACGAACCCAGGCATGGTGGTCGACGTGACCGGCCGGGTGCCTGAGCCGGATGCCGTGCCGGGCTACAGCCGCAAGGATGTCGAGCAGGCGCTGGCCTACATGGGGCTGACGCCGGGCACGCCGATGACGCAGATCGCGCTGGACACCGTCTTTATCGGGAGCTGTACCAACGCCCGCATCGAAGACCTGCGCGCCGCCGCCAAGATTTTCACCGGCCGAAAAGTCGCCCGCGGGGTTCGCGTGCTGGTGGTGCCGGGGTCGCAGCAGGTCAGGCGACAGGCGGAGGCGGAAGGCCTGCACGAGGTGTTCGTCTCTACGGGCTGCGAGTGGCGGCAATCCGGCTGCAGCATGTGCCTGGGGATGAACCCGGATCAATTGAAGCCGGGTGAGCGGTGCGCCTCGACGTCGAACCGGAACTTCGAGGGCCGCCAAGGCAAAGGCGGCCGCACGCACCTCGTCAGTCCTGAGATGGCTGCCGCCGCGGCGATCGCGGGGCAGTTCGTGGATATTCGGACGTGGGGGTCGCGATGAAACCGTTCACCAGTCACCGGGGAGTCGTCGCGACGCTGGATCGCGCGAACGTCGATACGGACCAGATCATCCCCAAGCAGTTTCTGAAGTCGATTGTGCGCACCGGTTTCGGCGCCAACCTGTTTCACGACTGGCGCTATCGCGCCGACGGCAGCCCCAATCCCGACTTCGAGCTCAACGCCCCGCGTTTCACAG
>Ga0156290_138_pt3 | contig 9335 bp, 11 predicted proteins | sample RifCSPlowO2_12_FD_107938 | JGI IMG/M metagenome (GOLD analysis project Ga0156290, IMG submission 107938) | Omnitrophica WOR_2 bacterium RIFCSPLOWO2_12_FULL_63_16 | reverse complement strand
AGGTTTTCGCGCATGCGATCGGCATGGACCACAAGTCCCGAGACGACGGCCCGCAACGTCTGGAGCATGTAGTCGAGCGTGAGGCTCGCATCCGGCAGGATCACCCGCTCCACCGACGAATGCGTGATGTCCCGCTCGTGCCAGAGCGCGATGTTCTCCATCGCCGCCACACTGTAGCCGCGCAACAGCCGCGCCAATCCAGCGATGCGCTCGCAGGTGATGGGATTTTTCTTGTGGGGCATGGCGGAGGAGCCTTTCTGGCCGGAGCCGAAGGGCTCTTCCGCTTCGCGCACCTCGGTGCGCTGCAGATGCCGGATCTCCGTCGCCAGTTTTTCGAGGGTCCCGCCGAGGCACGCCAGCGCCGTCACGTAGCTTGCGTGGAGATCGCGTTGGATGATTTGGGTGGAGATCGGCGCAGGACGAAGGTTGAGTTTGGCACACACGTACCGTTCGACCGCCGGGTCGACGTTCGCAAACGTCCCGACCGCTCCGGAGATTTTGCCCACGCTGATGTCACGCGCGACAAGCCTCAGTCGCTCGCGATGCCGGCGCAGCTCGTCGTAGAACATCGCCATCTTCAACCCGAACGTCGTCGGCTCGGCGTGCACCCCGTGCGTGCGGCCGATCATCAGCGTGCGCCTGTGCCGCCTGGCCTGAGCGGCGACGGCGCGAAGCAACTGCTCCACGTCGGCGAGCAGCAGCCCGCAGGAGTGGCGCAGGAGCACGGCCAGCGAGGTATCGAGCACATCGCTGGAGGTCAGGCCGAAGTGGAGGTAGCGCCCGTAGGGCCCGACGCGCTCTTCAAGATGCTCGATGAAGGCGATCACGTCGTGCTGCGTCTTCGCCTCGCGCTGCTGCACGCGCCTCAGGTTCAGACGAACCCGTTTGCGGATCGCCAAGACCGCACGGCGCGGGATCAGCCTCAGCTTCGCTTGAGCCTCGAGCACGAGCAGCTCGACCTGTAACATGACCTGCAAGCGATGCTCATCGCTCCACAGCCGGCCCATCTGCGGGAGGGTGTAGCGGGCGATCATCGGGAGCGCTCCGGCCAATTCGGAATGCGGAATGCGCCCGCCTGCCCCGCGAAGCTGGGGGCGGGCAGGGAATGCGGAATGCGAAGAGGAATTACAGTGGGGCGGACCGCGAGAGGAGTCCAGCGGTCGTGACGGAAGGTCTGTAACCGGCGACGAGGGTGGATACGCACAGCAGCCTGCACGGGATTCGGCCCACCCAACCACAATATCTAGTGGCGGGACAGATCGGGCGGCCCAAGAAACACCTTATTGTACCACCCGACCCGCCGGCTGTCAAAAACGCCGAGGCGGCTGCTGTCTTAAAACGTGGTCCTCAGAGCGACCCCAGTGACCGTCGAATCGTTTGGCACGGTGGGGGCATCCGGATCAAACCACTGCTTTATCATATGCTCGTAACCGCCGGAGAAGAACCGCACCTTCACCTTGCCCTTCAATTGGTAGCGTTCAATGTACTTGCTGACCATTGTCTCTGCTCCGTAAGGATTCTCCTTTCGATCGCCGAGTATCACTGCGCAGCCATACTCCCAGCCCCCCTGAACCTTGAAGTTGTTGTAGGCCGGCGTTGTCCCGAAGGAGATGGTGCAATACCACAGGGAGTCAACGGGCTCCGGAGGCTGAGGCGGACAGCTGTAGGACATCCCGTACTTGGTGTAATCGGGACAGGGAGGTGGCGGAGGAATGTCGTACCAGGCGGGCAGGTCGGCCGTCGAGGACGCGCTGCTGGAGGGGATGTAGAAGTGATCGCCGGGTTGGGCCGAGGCGGCGGCACGCTGGGCGGTGGCGAAGGGCCGCGCGTTCGATCCATCCCCCGTCACATCATTGCCTGTGGGGCTGACGTACCAGTCCCTCCCGAGCAGCGAGTAGCTCGTCCAGGATCGGTTGTTCGCTTCGTTGGTCTCCGGCACCAGATTCGTGGCATCGACCGTCACGCTGATCGAATTGCTGCTGCCGGCGCGAACGGGAGCCGCCTGCGGGGTCCAGCTCTCGACGGAGGACCACTGCCACTCGCGCAAGGAGCCCAGCGGGGGCAAGGAGATGGAGAACTCCGAGGATTCCGTGTAGAGGGAGCCTGAGGGTGTGGTCGTGCCGATGCCGACGTTGCCATTTGAGGGGTAAGTCTGCGACAGACGCAAGCGCACGGTGCAAGAGCGCGTGGTGGCCGCGAGCCCGTTATTCTTGATCCGCACAGTGACTGCGAACTTCTGCCCGGGATAGACCGCGGGAGGGCCGACCACGACTCCGATCACCGCCAGATCCGGCTGCGATTCAGCCTGCACGTCCTCCTGACCAAGCGCGAGTGCCGCCGCTCCCATGAGCAGCGCAGCCATCACACCAGACACCTGACGCCACATGTGATGCTCCTTGTGTTAACGAGAGCCTCCGTCAGCCTCTTGCTCTCGCTGTGCCAAACGCTCGAGCAGCTCATAGCGAAGATTCGGATCGGCTAGCGGGGCGATCCGAGCGACGAGCGCATCGCGCCGGCGCAACTCTTCGGCGCTCGCCCCGGGACCGAGCGTCAACTCCTCCAGCTCCATGCGCAACGTGGTTTCCTCCGTGGATTGGAGACCGCCGTCTCCGGATCCGGGAACCCAAGGCTTCGGCGCATCGGGCATGAATCCTGCGTCGGCCGCCGCGCCAGCCAGCAGCTCGCCCATCCGCCGGTCGAACTGTTCCATGAGCGCCTGGCGAGCCGCCTCATCCGTGTGTCCCATGATGGCATCGAGCACTCGGCTGCTTTGCTCGTGATCCTGCGGATCGCTCAGCACTTCGATGGCTACCTGGAGGTCCTGGAGGCTCGCGCCTGGTCCGAAGGCGTCGTGCGGCATCGGCGCAGGATAGGACTCCTCCGCAGAGGAGGCCGGTTCATCGGGGGACTGCGCCCACGCGCCGGGAAACCCCGGTATCGCCCAGGAGACAACCAACAGGATCAAGAAGTCCTTCCGTGTCATCTCACCTCACGCCTCAGAAACAGAGCAGAGCGGTTCCTACTCAAGGAAGGGGAAGGAGGCCCCAGTCCACGCGCTGCCGGTTGTCAAGCCGCTTCACGGTTCCATCCGGGTTGATGACAAGGCTGTAGTTCCCCTTTAGGTAGTAATCCGGCGCAATGAACCAGGCGCCTGAGTACAACTCCGAGACTGTTTTCTGGCCGGCCGCGGTCGTCCTCTCGGAGCGGGTGTACGTCCCGTCGAACGTTGCACTCCGGAGCGTGCCTTTCTTGTCCAACCCATGGGTGCCAGCAATGCTCATGTACTGGGTGATCGTTCCGTCCAGAGTCCCGTCCGAGAGCCTCTCCTGCCCTTGAAACGTCTTGTTACTGCTCCTCAGACCATTCGCACTTTTCCACTCTGTCTGGAAGACACTGCCATCGTAGCGGTAGGTTACCAGCCTCCCCGACCTGATCACCTGCTGGGAGCCGTCAAGATTGTTGACCGTGCGCACCGTCCCCTCGAACGTCCCTGCCTCATCAATCAGCCAACGCCCTATCCAGTTTTCGGCCTTCTGTACAGTAGCGATAGTAATTGGCGTACACACCTGCCCGACAAAATCAGGCGTGGTGACATTCCGGCAATCTTCCGCCCACGCGCCTCCTGCCGACCCCATCACCAGACTCACCGCACACGCGTAAGCGAACCGTCCATTTTTCATTGCCCCTCTCCTCTCCTGTTTCACAACCCCCCACACCAATTCGACCCCTCTGTCCGCCAAACGGACTCTACCCCCTCGGATTCACAAGGAACAAAAAACCGGACTGCCTGTTTCACTTCGGCAGCCCGGCGGTCCTGGCCTCAGGATCCGTAGCTTTGCCCCACATGTTTCGCTTCGCGAAACAGACTTGTGGGGCCCCCCAGGCTTGCTTTGCGGAGCAAAGCATGGGGGGCGTCCGCCCCTCACGAGGCGTTTGCCTTTGTCGTACACCAACTATGCCTGATCGGCGTCGTCGTCGACAAGAGGCAGAAAGTTACGCACGATTCAGTAAGAATGAGAACGGTTAAGTGCGAGGAGGTGGACGGCGGGTGTGGCGGATGAGGTAGCCGGAGGGGGCGACATCGACCTGATGGACGACGGCGGGGTTCACAGAGAGGAAGGCCGCACTCCCGTAAGCCGCCTCCACGAACGGGAGGTACGGATCCAACCGATAGAGCCACTCCCACACGCGATCGAAGCCGCCGTTCAGCTCAACTGCGGTTGGCAGGTGGGCGATCTCTTCCTGGACAGCGGCGTACCGGCCGCTGATCCGGGTGACCTTCTGGTAGCTAGGCATGCCGAGGGCCGTCAGCCACGGGTGCCATTTGACGATTCCGCCGCTCACCGACCATTGATCGCCTTTGAGTCGGATGGTCAGAGGCTCTTGAGGCGTGCCTTCGTGCAGCGCGATCCACTGCAGATCAAACGTCTTCTCGCCGACCCACCGACACTCCACCAACGCCACCGGATGGGACGCGGCAAAGGCCTCGAATGAGCGCAACGCCACCACCAACCCCAACGACAGCGTCGCGACCAGGCCGAACGTCAGGCCCATGACCAGGCGGCGCAACCGTCCCAGCAGCCCCGGCCGACTCAGCGCCAGCCCCAGCTGCCACGCGCCCACCAGCGCGCTCAGACTCCCCAGAAGAACAACCCACCCCATTCGGCTCACCGGCTCGAAGGCTCGACGGCTCGTCGATAGTAGCAGTAAGCAGTAGGCAAAAAACTTCTTACCGCTGACGAGCTGATTGCTGTCGAGCTGACGAGCTGATTGCTCTTTTGCGCTTGCTCCGTCTCTCCCGCCTATGCTAGACTGAAGGTGCGATGGCACTCGTGCTGGACGAGCCCCTGATTGCCGACGACGGGCTGATCCGGGTTCAAGAAGAGCCCGAGCTCGAGATCGCCTTGCCGCAGGTCTTCACCCAACCGCCGCTTGCGACCCTGCAACGCGGCAAATTGCCCCATGTGGAACTCCTCGTCGCTCGGCTGCACCAACGCCATGCCGAGGGCCCGGAGGCCGCGGCCTTAGGCGTTGATTATCAGGCCTTGGTGAATGAATTTCAACCGCTCTTTACGTGGACGACGGCCTGTTGGGATTACCTGCTCTCCACCGAAGGCTGCCGGTTCGTCCCGCGCCACAGCGACGAGAAGCGCTACACGCGCGGCGACTACCGCGTGATCACTGATACGGACTACTCGCGCATGAGCCACCGCATCTTCCGCCAGTGCGTCTTCGCCTTCGCCCAGGATCCCTCGGCCTCATCGCTGTGCGGCTACCTGCGGACGCAGTTCTGGCCCGCGCTCCTTGAGGCGTATCGCGCGCTGGAGAATCCTCCGGATCCCCGCCAACGCAAGCTCACGGGGTACAGCTACCTGCGCTGCATCCCGTACCAGTTTCTCAACCGCTTTCATCACGACTTGGTCTACCGGACACTCGAGACGCTGCCGGTCCCGGAACGGCAGGCGATTGAGTGGTATTTCCTGCATTTCTTCACCCGTCAAGCCACCGCAGCCACGATGCAAGACTCCGAGGAGATGGTGGAGGAGCTCCTCCGTCGGGGGCTGGTGTCCTTGCTCATCGGGGATCGACTCGTGTATTGCCTCTTACGGCAGGTGGAACGCTACTAAGGGAAGGACCGCAGCCGGTCATGGAAACCGCCATCGAACCACAGATTGATTTCACCAACTTCACCCCGAAGGTCCGGATCAAGTGGGACATTCTGTTGGGGATTGCGTTCATCCACCTGGGGTTGCTCTTTGCCCCTGCGACCTTTAGCTGGAAGGCGTTCTGGGTGTTCTTCACCCTCCAGTGGATCACCGGCGGCCTGGGCATCTGCCTATGCTTCCACCGCCTCCTGACCCACAAGAGCTTCGAGACGCCGAAGTGGCTCGAGTACGTACTGACCGTCTTCGGGACGCTCGCGCTCCAGGGGGGGCCGATCAAGTGGGTGTCGACCCACCGCGTCCACCATGCGTTTTCCGACCGGCCGCAAGATCCGCACAGCCCGAAGCGCGGGTTCTGGTGGGCCCATGTCCTGTGGCTCTTCGCCTACGATGAGATCCTCGACCATCCGACGAAGTATTGGCGCTACGCGCCCGACCTGGCCCGCGACCCGGTGCACCAGTTCCTCGACCGGACGCACGTCTGGCACAACGTGATCCTGGGCGCGATCCTCTACGCCTTCGGCGGGTGGCCGTTCGTGATCTGGGGCATCTTCGTGCGGCTGGCCTTCGTGTATCACACCACGTGGCTGGTCAATTCGGCGGCGCACATCTGGGGCTACCAGACCTACGACACCAACGAGGGCTCCCGCAACAACTGGTGGGTGGCGCTGTTGACCTACGGGGAGGGGTGGCACAACAACCATCATGCCTACCTCCACTCCGCCGCGCACGGCCTGCGCTGGTGGGAGCTCGACCTGACCTATGCGACGATCAGGGTGATGAAACGACTCAAGCTCGCCTGGCGCATTCACCTGCCTCGTGGAAAACCGGCCAGGCTCCCGTCGATCGATACGTCGGTGCTGGGGAAGCAACGCCTCCAGGCCGCGCTGGTCCCAGACCCAGAGCCCGAAAGCGAACTCGTTTCCGTCTGATCTGCTCGTACAACTCAAAGAGCCACGGAGATGATCAACTCCGTGGCTTTTTGTCTTTGGAGCGGCGAGCCGAAGATGAGAGTCCAAAAGCCGGCGAGGATCACAGCTTGACCAAGTGGCTGGAGAGGACGATGCCGGCCGCCAAGGCGATGAGGACCAACGGGAAGCCCACGACGACCCACAGCCACTGCCGATCAAACTTCAGGTGCATATAGTAGAGCGCCACGAGCCCCGCCTTGATCGTCGAGAGGCCGAATACCATCCACGCGACCGTCCGCGCGGTGATCGGCGCCCCGGAGAGCAGGACGCTCGCCAGCATCAAGCCGGCGAGCCACCCCCAGATCACGACGTACGTCTTGGCCGATGGAGGATGCGCAGCGGTCATGAGAGGAGGTAGAGGAGCGGAAAGAGGAAGATCCACACGATGTCGACGAAGTGCCAGTAGAGCCCGCCGAGCTCGAGGAAGTGGCTCTTGCGAATCCAGACCGCAGGACGCATGGTCTGCGCCAGAATCCAGAGATTGAACACAATCCCGCCGAGCACGTGCAGCGCGTGAAGCCCTGTCATGGCGAAGTAGCACGACCAGAAGACGTTGGTGCTCGGGAGGATGTGGTGGGAGAACTTCGCGCTGTACTCCACCGCCTTAATCCCCAGGAAGCACGCGCCAAGCCCCATCGTCGCCAGCAACCAGCCACGTGCTGAGCCGAGCCTCCCAGCCTGTGCGGCCGCCATCGACAGGACGATCGTGGTGCTGCTGCAGATGAGGAGGAAGGTGTTGACCGTCCCGAGCGGGATGCTGAGGTGCCCCTCGGGCCCAGGCCAGCTCGGGTGGCCGAGCTTGAGGACGACATAGGCGGCGATCAGCGCCGTGAAGAACATCACCTCCGAGACGAGAAACAGCCACATCCCGAGCTTGCCGCTCGGAATCCCCGTCGGAATCGCCTCCACCGCCACCGCGTGCGCCTGACTCATGCCCACAGTTTAGAAAACCTCTCTCCCGAAATCAACTCAATCGCCCCATCATGTCAGCGCTCCTCGTGAGCGCTCCGTCCGCCTCCCGATCGATCGCGGTCGCTCAGGCCAGCCTCGCGGATCGCCTCCTCCACACCTCGACGGAAGGTCGCTGGATCCACCGCCGGATAGCGGTAGAGCTGAGGCTCGATGGCTTCGTAGGACGCCAGCAGACGCTGAGGATCGACCAAGCCCCTGCGCAACATCTCACGTGAATCCTCAAGGTCTTGGCGGTGGCCGCGTTCGATCTTGGCCAACGTCTGGGCATAGAAATCGTAGTGGTGGAAGGCCAGTCTGCCTTCTTTGGCCACGAGGGGGCTGCGCGCTTCCCAGCCTGGCAGTGGAGGAATGAACTGATCGGGTGCTGCCAGCTCCACGTTGATCTGCAGGGATTCCTTGAGACGCGGGATCGCCCGCAGCAGGGCGTCCTGCTCCGGAACGAGCTTGAGGTCAACGTCAATCGTCGTCGGGCGCCAGCCGATCAAGACCGCGGTGGCCCCGCCGGTGAGATACACGCGTCCTTCGGCGTCTGCCGCAGCCGCCAGCGCCTGCATGAAGCGGCGGATGCGGTCCGCGTCAGCTATCCCACGCATGCGGCGGCGCGTTCGAAACTGACGAGCCGGCGAATGAGGCCGTTATAGCGCGAGTGGGCTGCCTGGGCGTCGTGTTGGCTGAGGAGCTCGTAGAGCCGCTGCTCGGGCGAGGCGATGGGGTGGGGCACGACCAGGCCGGCTCGCTCCAACCTGGGCGCCCCAATCGACACGAGCAGCGCGGGGATCGTTTCCCGACCGCGCTGGAGGTCTTGGAGCCCTTGGGCGATCCACTCACCGCCTGGCATCTCGTCGAAGGAAGAGGCATCCATGGCATGCGCCTTAGACCGCGCTAAGACGGCTACCCTAACACGTCTTGCGACTGAAATCAATCTCGCTTCTGGAACCGACGAGCACCCAGGCTACACGCTGGGTGGATGTTAAGGGACAGCGCGGTAGGCCAGTCCTGAAGAGATTGTGGGGGAGCTGAACAGGCCGGCCCGGGTCATCTGCGCCACAACGGCGTTCTGGTCTCCGCCCCTTGGGTGTTTCGAGATTGATCCTACCTCACCTGGATGACCTTGTAGCTCCGTGTATAGAGACAATCGTTCTGTCCGAACCCACGCGATTGTTTCAGTTCGAGTTTAACCGCGTAAAGACCAGGCGCCAGCCCATACGCCGGAATGGTCGTTGCGGCAACGACGTCGGCAGAATGCCCAACGGCCGGAACATTGACCCCCGGATCGACAGGGATCAATGTCAAGTATTGGCTACTCCGGTCGGCAGTTTCTCCGAATTTTCGGAAACTAACCCAGAGGAGCGTCCCCTCCCGGGTCGTTGAGACGTACGTCTTAAAGCTGTTGATGTCATCGCCAACATTGGTGTACTTGGCCATCACCCGGATCGGCTCGTAGGTGAAGTACGTTTCCTTGTCGGTAACCGCTTCAACCACATCACCCGTATAGACCTGGCCGTCGCACCAATACGCCCACACCGTGGTGGTGTTTGTGACGATGCACAGTAACACAGCACCGATACCCATGAACCAGTGACGCATGTTGAGTCTCCTTGTGTTGGTTGCTGATTGAAACGTTCCGCGAGTTCCAGCCAAAAATCCAGACCGACTCTCATCACCCCCCTTCATTCGCCGTCTACGAGAAACAAAAAACCGGACTGCCTGTTTCACTTCGGCAGCCCGG
>Ga0156290_132_pt2 | contig 9394 bp, 9 predicted proteins | sample RifCSPlowO2_12_FD_107938 | JGI IMG/M metagenome (GOLD analysis project Ga0156290, IMG submission 107938) | Omnitrophica WOR_2 bacterium RIFCSPLOWO2_12_FULL_63_16 | reverse complement strand
GAAAGAGCCGCCGCATCAGCTGCAGGTACGTCCATCCGATGGCCACGCGGTACCACGGATCCGACCGCACGATCTTGTAGCCGTTCACGACGTCCACACCCTCCTGCAGGAGGGGCAGGAGGGCCCTCAGCTCCAGCACGTCGTACTGGCCGTCGCCATCCGTGTAGAAGATGAGGTCCTTCGTCGCCTGAGCGAACCCTGTCCGGAGCGCGGCTCCATAGCCCTGGTTCGTGGGGTGGCAGACGAGGCGCAGGCGGGCGTAATCTTTCTGAAGCTGCTGGAGGAGCTCCACGCTGCGATCTGTGGAGCCGTCATCCACGACGAGGATTTCGTAGTCGTCGGTGAACTCGCCGGCGACCAGGGTCGCCGCAACGACCAGCGTCCCGATCGTCCCCGCGTCGTTGTAGCAGGGGAAGAAGATGGTGAGGCTGCAAGGGTTCCTCCGGGAGGACATCACACGCTAGGTTAACAGAACCGGGAGGAATTGTCGCGCCCCGTGTCACATGTCCTGGCATGAATTTCCTTGCCGGAAGGGGTCCGCGACCGTATAATTAGTGTTCATAATTTGAACACTACGGCGCAATCCTGCGTCCTGACGCATGAACGTTGAAGACTACCGCCAGCTCCGGTTGCTGACCGATATCTCCTCCGACAGGACCCTGACCCAGCGGCGGCTGGCGAAAAAACACGGGCTCGCGCTGGGGCTGACGAACTTCCTTCTGCGCCGGCTCGTGAAGAAGGGCTACGTGAAGATCATCAACCTGCAGCGCAATCGCCTCCGTTACCTCCTGACCCCGAAAGGCCTCGCCGAGAAAGCCCGCCTGACGTACCACTACCTTGAGTACTCGCTCGCCCTCTTCCGCCATATGCGCACGTTGATGACGGACACCCTGGGACAGATGATGCGCGCCGGCGGGAAGCGGGTGGTCATCTACGGGACCGGGGAGTTGGCTGAGGTGGCGTTCCTGGCCATGCAGGAACGGGGGCTGCAGATTGTCGCCATCCTTGAAGAGCCCGGCAACGGGAAACCGACGTTCATGAATCAGCCGGTGCGCCGCCTGGACACGCTGTCGGAACTCGCCGTTGACTGGATTGTGGTGGCCACGTTTAAGCACACGCGCCAGATTATGCGCCAGCTCCGTCAGCTTGAGGTCCCCGTGGCCAAGATCGTTGTCCTTGCCGATCAGAGCGTGTCCAGGCTGTCTGAGGTGGTCGCTGCTCCAATGCTCGAGCACCAGGAAATGGTGGTGGGATGACCCGACGACGTCGTCTCGTCCTCACGGCTTGTTGCCTGAGCGTCGCGGCGGGTGGCGCGGCGCTGTGGGGGTTGCGGACGACCGCGACGACCCGCCAAGGAGTGAATTACGCCGTCACAGCTCACCCCATTCCGCTGTATGTCAAAATCCTGGATTTCCTCCACCGCGATGCGCACTACCGTCTGCTCGCCCGCGAGATGACCACCGACTGCCGAACCGACCAGGCCCGCGTCCTGGCGGTGTTCGACTGGACGCGGCGCCACATCCGGCCCACCCCGCAAGACTGGCCGATCATGGATGACCACATCCTCGATATCATCATCCGCGGCCATGGCCTGAGTGATCAAATGGCGGATGTCTTCTGCACGCTGGCGACCTATGCTGGCGTCCGAGCCTTCTGGACGCTGATCCGTGACGTCCCTGAGAGTCCGGGGATCGTCCTCTCATTTGCCAACGTGAACGGGCGGTGGCGCGTCTTTGATGTCGCTCGCGGTGTGGTGTTCAGAGACCCCCAGGGCCGTCTCGTCGCGGTCGAGACGTTCCTGGCCACTCCCATGCTGGCCGATGTCGCCCACCAGGTTCCCGTCGACATCTCCTACACGGGGTATTTCGAACGCCTTCAACCGTTGAGGGTTCCGAAGATCCTCCGAGCTGAACAGCAGATGCCCTGGCCGCGGCTCTGCGTTGAGATGCGGCGTGCCTTCGACGCGCTGGTCTCAGGAGCGCATCCGGCCGCAGGGCGCGCGCGGCGTGTGTCTGTCAACTAGCACGAGGTGGCGATGGCCAGGCCTGAGCAGACGGTGAGAGCCGAGCCCGTCAACTTCACGACGGACGTGATCCAAGAAGACCCCTGGCCGATTGCCAGGCATGTCGTGGTGATTGCGGAACTCGGCATCAACCATAACGGCGATCTCGAGATGGCCAAGCAGTTGATTGACATGGCCAAGGCCGCAGGGTGTGACGCGGTGAAGCTTCAGAAGCGAACCATCGATCTGGTCTATTCTCAAGCCGTGCTCAATTCCCCACGGGAGAGCCCGTGGGGAACGACCCAACGGGCTCAGAAGGAAGCGCTCGAATTCGGTCACGCGGAGTATGACGAGATTGACGCGTATTGTCGAACCATCGGCATAGACTGGTTTGCCTCCGCCTGGGATGTGCCGAGCCAGCGATTCTTGAGGCGGTATGCGCTGAAATACAACAAGATCGCCTCCCCCATGCTCGCGCACCGCGAGCTGCTGGAGACGGTGGCGGAAGAGCGCACACTCACTTTCATCTCCACGGGGATGAGCGTCTATGAGCAGATTGATGCGGCCGTGGAGGTGTTCCGCCGCCACGACTGCCCCTTCGTCCTGATGCATTGTGTGGCGGAGTACCCCGCGCCGGAACACGTGGTCAATCTCCGGTGTCTCCTCGAACTGCGACAGCGCTACCGCTGTCCGGTGGGCTACAGCGGCCACGAGGTCACCATGATTCCCGGCGTGTTCGCGGCCATGATGGGAGCGGTGGCGGTCGAGCGCCACATTACCCTCGACCGCGCCATGTACGGAACGGACCAGGCGGCCTCGCTGGAGAAGCGGGGGTTGGAAATGCTGGTCGGGTATATTCGTACCATCCCGATCGTCTTCGGAGACGGGGGGAAGCAGATGACGCCTGGGGAGAAGGCCAACGCCGAGAAGTTGCGGTATTGGCTGCCGGCCACGCAACAGGCCTGAGCGAGATGGGAGCCTCGGCGGTCGTCCTCATCGTCCAGGCTCGGATGGACTCCACGCGCCTGCCGGGAAAATCGTTGCGGCCGCTGGCGGGGGTCCCGCTGGTGGGGCGGATCCTGGAGCGGCTGAAGCGATGCCAGCGGGTCGATCGGCTGGTCTTGGCGGTGCCTGACACCGACCAGAACGATGCGCTAGAGGTCGTGGGGCGCTCCTATGGCATCCCCGTGTTCCGAGGCTCGGAGCCAGACGTGCTGGATCGGTATTACCGAGCGGCCCAGGCGTTTCGGGCTGAGGCGATCGTCCGATTTCCAGCGGACAACCCGGTGCCGGAACCGAGTGAAATCGATCGCATCATTGCGTACCACCTGACGGGGCAGAGCGATTTCTCCTCGAATCTTGCCGAGGTGTACGGGAATGGCTATCCGAACGGCATCGGCGCGGAGGTCATCAGCGCTCAGGCGCTCGAAGAGGTGTGGCGCGCCTGCCAAGATCCGGAGAAACGGGAGCATCCCCACTTGAACTTTTTCGATTATCGCGCTCAGCGCGCGACGGATCCGGACCGGTATCGGGTGGGCACGGTCCCGTGCCCGCCGGCGTTTCGGCGCCCGGAGTTGGTCCTGGACGTGAACACGCCTCAGGAGTATGCGTTCATGGCGGCCCTCTATGACGCCTTGTATCCCGGCAACCCGCAGTTCCATATCACGGACATTATTCGCTGGTATGACGCCATCTCGAGGCGCACGACGACCCCTGGCCGGCTCCCGGCAGCGGTGAGGCCCCATGGCTGAGGTCGGGCGGGTCGTCTGGCACAACGGGACATTCATCCCGGAAGCGGAGGCGCGCGTGTCCATCTACGATTCCGCGCTCATGTTTGGAGACATGGTCTTCGAGATGACGCGCTCGTTTCGGAGCGTCCAGTTCAAACTTCGTGAGCACCTGGAGAGGCTGTTCGCCTCGATCAAGGCCGTGGAGATCCCGCTGGCGATGACGAAGGACGACATGGAGCGCGCCATTGAGGAAACGATCGAGGCCAACGCCCCGGCCTTCAACGGCGATGATGAGCACCGCGTGATGGTGAACGTTTCCCGCGGGGTGTTGTCCATCTACGAGGACGCGGTCGGGGTTGCCGCTGGGCCTCAGGTGATGATCGCCGATTTCCCGCTTCGGTGGACGGTGGCTGGGATGGGGAAGCTCTTTGACACCGGGATCAACGCGGTGATCCCCTCGCAACGGGCCATCCCCGCGTCGTTGTTGGATTCGACGGTGAAGCACCGCAGCCGGCTGCATTTCATGATGGCCAACATCGAGGTCTCCCACCATGCCGGGACCAATCACTGGGCGCTGCTCGTGGATCCCGACGGCTTCATCGCGGAGGGGACCGGCGATAATTTTTTCATCGTCAAGGATGGCATCCTGATCACGCCGGAAGGGCGGAACGTGTTACGCGGGATCAGCCGCGCCTACGTCCTTGACGAGCTCGCGGCGCAATTATCGCTCAAGACTGCGGAACGGAATATCGAGCCGTACGATGCGCTCACCGCGGGCGAGGCGTTCATGACCGCGACGCCGTTTTGTCTCCTGCCGGTGACCTCGCTCAATGGGGCGCCAATCGGTGAGGGCCGCATGGGGCCGGTCGCCAGCGCGCTGTTGGAGCGGTGGAGCGAGAACGTCGGGGTCGACATCATCGGACAAATCAAGGCCTGGGACCGCCTCCGATCGGATCACGATTCTGCGGTGCCCTCCCCCTACATCTTCCGGAGCAGACGATGAGCGCGGTCGGGATCATGCAGGGGCGGCTCTCGCCGGCTCGCAACGGACGGCTCCAGTCGTTTCCGGTTGAGACGTGGCGCGACGAATTCTTTCGAGCCCGCGAGGCGGGACTGGCGTGTCTTGAATGGGTCTATGAGCGCCAGACGGAGTCGGACAATCCGTTGCGGACCGACGACGGCCTCGCCGAAACCCAGCGGCTGGCCAAAGAAACCGGCGTGGCCGTCTGGTCCGTCTGCGCGGACTACTACATGACCAACCGACTGATTCAATCGGATGGCAAGCTGGATGCCGGGGGTGTCGAGCATCTCGTATGGTTGGTCGGACGGGTCGGTGCGTTGCCGGCTCGTCACATCGTCCTGCCGTTCGTGGACGCGTCGTCACTCGCCACCCCTCGGGAACGTGAGGGGCTGGCATCGCTCCTTGAGGCCGTCATGCCTGCCGCCGAAGCCGCCGGCGTGGAACTGCACCTTGAGACGGATGTGCCACCCGCAGATGTGGTGCGGCTGATGGGACGGAGTGACCACCCGCTGGTTCGGATCACCTATGACATCGGCAACAGCGCCGCGCTTGACCGCGATCCGGTCGAGGAGTTGACGGCTCTCCGACCGTGGCTCGGCAGCGTGCACGTGAAGGATCGCGCGGTCGGTGGCGGGTCAGTACCGCTGGGCCGCGGGGCCGTGGATTTTCCCACCTGTGTTCGGTTGATCCGGGAAGCCGGCTTCGCAGGGGAGTGGATTCTCCAAGCGGCCCGAGAGGACGGCGTGAGCGAAGTGGCTCTGGCCATCCGCAACCGCCGGTTTGTCGAGGAGCACCTCGCGGCGGCCGCGGGCCGGCTGATCTGACGGATGGTCCCACGCCCTAGCTGTCAGCCACCGGCTGGTTTCAGACGCCACCAGCCGTATTGCATGCCACCGAGGCGTCTGAAACGGCCAGCCTCTGGCTGGCCCAGCCAGGGCGTGGGATGGATCTCCAGTTGAGTGGCAAGGCGATCGTGATCGCCGGGTCAAGCCAGGGCATCGGTCTTGCGATTGCACGGACGTGTCTGCAGGAGGGGGCTCGCGTGGCGATCAGCGGCCGAGGCGCTGACTCGCTGAAGGAAGCGGCTGCCGTACTGACCAAGACGGTCGAGGCGTCACAGCTTCTTGCGATTCAAGGCGATCTGACCGAGCCCTCGGAGATCCGGCGTGCGCTCGATCAGGTGCGCGCGACCTTCGGCGGCCTTGACGCCGTCGTCGCCAACATTGGCAGCGGGGCCGCCCGCGAAGGATGGGAACTGAGCCTGGAAGATTGGCGCTCAGCGCTCCAGATCAACTTCCTTGGAGGGATGGCTCTGGCAAGCGCCGCAGTACCGCACCTCCTGGATCGCGGTGGGAGCCTGACGTTCATCTCGTCGATCGCCGGCTGCGAGGCCATCGACGCCCCGCTGCCATATAGCGCCTCGAAAGCCGCGCTGCAGAGCGCGGTGAAAGGTCTCTCGCGGCTGCTGGGGCCGCGTGGCGTTCGGGTCAATGCCGTGGCCCCGGGGAATATCCTCTTTCCCGACGGCGCCTGGGAACGGAAGCTTGCCGAGCGTCCGGAACTTGAGCAGACGATTCGTGCCGAGGTGCCGTTACAGCGCTTTGGCCGTCCGGAGGAAGTCGCCGAGGCGGTCGTCTTCCTGGCGTCCCCCCGGGCGTCCTTCATTACCGGGGCGTGTCTGGTGGTGGATGGCGGGCAAACGCGGTCGTGGTGAGTGATGGCACATTCCGTGGGAGGTGAGTGTCTGGTCTGCGCGGCGAGGGTCGAGGAGCGGCCTCGGCTGCCGTATCTCGAACGTGAGTTTTCCCATCTGCCGGTCAGAGAGAATCCCTTTGCCGCGCTGGAAGTCCTGCTGTGTCCTCGGTGCGGGTTCGGGTGGGCAGTTCCCGCCGTGGCCCCCGCGCGGCTGGAGACCTTCTACCAGAGGGCCTACCGGGGGGAGGGCTCAGCCCACCACGTGAGCCCCCCGGCGACACAGACTGCGGCACCGTTCGATCCGCGCGCCGTGTCGCAACTGCTCCTGGCGAAAATGTTCAGGCCCTTCGCGCCTGGAGAGGCGGTGCTGGATGTCGGCCCGGGCTACGGGGAGAGCTTCGGCGCTCTCGCGCGGTTGATGCCCTGCACGCAGCCGTTCGCGTTTGAGCCGGATCCTGCGGCGCGCCGATTCCTTCAGGACGTCATGGGCGTCCACGTCTTTCCGCATTCGTTTTCAGCCGACCCGCGCGTCCGTGAGCTGGTGGATGGGCGCGTGTTTCATCTGGTGCTGATGTCGCACGTGTTGGAGCATTTCAATGGGCAGGATGTCATCACCGTGCTGGAGAACGTGCGGCGCCTCCTCGCCCATGAGGGGGTGCTCGTGTGCGAGGTGCCGCATTGCGATCTCAGACGGCATGCCGACCGGCGGACGAACGACACGCCGCATCTGACGTTCTTCAGCGCGGAAAGCTTCAGGGCGGCGCTCGTCAGAGCCGGGTTCGTGGTGACGTTCCTGCAGACCTGCGGCCAGCCCTATGACGCCTGGTGGGTGGGCGAGACCGCCGGCCGTGCGCGCGTGGCGCCACGACCGGATGCCTCGAGGCTCATGCGCTGGACGAAGCGCGGGTACACCGCCCTCCACGGTCGGTTGCCGCGGGGCATCAGGCACCATCTGGACGCGCTCAGGTTGTCGGTTCGTATGGACACCCTGCTGCGATCCGATGAATTGGCCTATGGGGGGGAGCGGACGTGCCTCCGTGCGGTGGCCGTACAAGAGCGTTGAGGGGCGGCACGTGCCCAAGGATGTGACCGTGCGAGTTCGGGATCGATTCGAGCTGACCGGACGAGTCGCCATCATTACCGGGGGGGCTGGCCTCCTCGGCGTCCAGCATGCGGAAGCCGTTGCCGAGATGGGGGGGATTCCGGTCTTGCTCGATCTCCGGGAGGCCGAGGTGGTCGGCCGCGCCAAGGCACTGGCTGCGGCGCATGGGGTCCAGGCGCTCGGCGTGTGCGCGGATATCACGGAGCCTCGGGCCGTCGCGGAGGCACTCGCGAAGACGCTGTCAGCATTTGGACGAGTGGACATCCTGATCAACAACGCGGCGAATAATCCCACGATGGAACAGACTGGCCGTTCCCCAGTGCCCTGGTCACGGGTCGAGGACATGCCGCTCGAGGCCTGGAGCAAGGATTTGGCTGTGGGATTGACCGGGGCCTTCCTGTGCAGCCAGCTCATCGGGCGTGAGATGGCCCGTCGGAACAAGGGGGTCATCCTCAATATCGCCTCGGACTTATCCGTGATTGCCCCCGACCAACGGATTTACCGTCAGGCGGATCTTCCTGATGAGCAGCAGCCGGTGAAACCGGTCAGTTACAGTGTCGTCAAGACGGGGTTGCTGGGATTGACCCGCTATCTGGCGACGTATTGGGCGCCGCAAGGGGTCAGGGTCAACGCGCTGTCGCCGGGCGGCGTCTTGGCCGGCCAGCCGCCTGAGCTGGTCGAGCGCGTCAGCCAGCTGATTCCGTTGGGCAGGATGGCGCACCCCGACGAATACAAGGCTGCCGTCATTTTTTTGGTGTCCGATGCGTCCTCGTACATGACCGGGGCGAATGTGATGATCGATGGCGGAAGGACCTGCTGGTGATGGTCGAGACGGTTGGCTTTTTTGAAACGGCGGTGGAACTGGAGCAGTTGCTCGCGTGGTCGAAGCCGCAGAGCGAGCGCCTCGCCCTGATCGCCCTGACACCTGAGGCGGATGCGGCTGCCGAGCTGCGCGCCGTGCCGTACCGGACCATTGAAGACTGCTATGACGAGACCGACCTGCTCGCGCAGGGGATGGCGCAGTATCGACTGGCGGAACGACTGTGCGTGGCCATCGATCGCCATCTGGAGGCAGCGGGTGGCGCCGAATGGCCACGGCATGGGGTGTCGTTCCGTCACCTGTACAAGCACGTCAAGACGATTCTGGATGCCTTGCTGCATCGAACCCTGACGCTAAAGCGAGCGCTCATCGCGCAGGCCGCCCAGCGCGTCGTGCATGTGCTGGATCCAGCAGACACGCGTCCAGCGAACCCTGCTGCGTTACCCCGATCCTTGTGCGCCCTGCTCCTCCCGCACGTGGCGCGTCAGCTGGGCTGTCAGGTGGTCTCGCTGCCTGCGGCCAGCCACCGGCACGTGCAGGATCGCCCGCGCGGGTTCGCCGCGGCTCGAGCGGTGAGACCATTGATTCGTCGCCTGGTCAGCCACGTCGATGCGCTGCGGCGGCTCGTCGAGCGCCGGCGGGTCTCTGCGAGTGTCTGGCGACCATCCGGCGTGAATGACGCGCTGAATGGTGGCGGTTCTGGGCCGACCACCGTGGTGCTGACCAGTCTCTGGTCAGACAGGGATGTGCTCACGGCGTGGCAAGCTTCCGGAGGTCGGCTGGTGAGTTGGAGAGCGCTCCTCAGGCGCTCCGGATCACCCGAGCCGGGTCGTGGTGACGCCGAGGTGGACGCGATCCTCAGCCGGTGCTGGGAACCCTTGTACCGGGACGAGTCGATTCGACGTGGTCTGATCTTTGACGGGGTCGACATCGGCCCGGCGATGGAGCCATGGCTCCGCCAGTTGATGCGTGACGTGTGGTGTCGGTACGCGCGTGTGGCCGCGGCGCTGGAGACGGCTTTGGC
>Ga0156290_108_pt1 | contig 9691 bp, 8 predicted proteins | sample RifCSPlowO2_12_FD_107938 | JGI IMG/M metagenome (GOLD analysis project Ga0156290, IMG submission 107938) | Omnitrophica WOR_2 bacterium RIFCSPLOWO2_12_FULL_63_16 | reverse complement strand
ACTAGGACTGTCTATGACAGTCATAGAAGCAGCCTATGTGCCAGAATATGGAGTGATTCACACACGATTTTTCTATCTTGTGTATTATCAACAGGTTAAATAGGAAATATTCGTTGTCTCCCCTTCCCAGCCAGCCGTAAACAGGCCGGGCGTCTTGGTCTGCCTGTCGCCTGTCACAGACACCTCGTTCGATAAGAAAGTCCATGGTTAGCCGCGTGTCCATGTGCTTGAGTGCCTAACTACCTGAGTACCTGGGTGCCCAAGTGCCTGAGTGCCTAGGTACCAAGGTACTCAGGAACCCAGGTACTTAGGAACCCAGGCACCTAGGAACATAGGCACGTAAGCGCCCAGGCACTCGCTCCACTCGCTCTTTGATCCTGGCATCAAATGTGCTATACTTCCCGTACCTTTCACTTGACACCTCCCACATGACACAGCTCTGACGATGGCCCTCAACGCCAAACAAACCCAGCAGCAGCGGTTGATGCTGGCGCCCAACGTCACGTTGGCGCTGGAGGTCCTGCGGATGCCCCTGATGGAGCTGCAAGCCTTCCTGGAGAGCCAGTGCGAAGAAAATCCTTTGCTCGAACTCGACGAGGAGTTGGCAGAGGAACAGAGAGACGAGCCGCTTGAGGAGACGTCCAAGGATGCTCGCGAGCATCCGGAGGACGAGGAGTGGCCAGCCGGCCAGCGCACCCTGTCAGAGACCGAGGACCCTGAGAACGACGACGTCGCGGAGGATGACCGCCGCCTCGAGCGCCAGACCGCCGCCCCCATCTCGCTGCGCGAGTCGCTGCTGATGCAGTGGGGCTGCCAACCCGGCTCACCTGAGGACCGATCGCTGGGGGAGCTCCTGATTCATCAATTGGATGAGATCGGGTACCTGGAAGGCTCGCTGGAAGAGGCGGCCGTTCACGCCGGCGTCGAGCTAGCCCATGCCGAGTGGGTGCTGAAGCTCATCCAGCGATTGGATCCGCCTGGGGTGGGGGCGAGGGATCTGCGGGAATGCCTGATGGCACAGCTTGAGCAGGCGGGGGAGGAGCAGACGCTGGCCTACCGGATCGTCGCCTCACACTTCCCGCTGTTCGTTCAGCAGCGCGTGCCCCAACTGGCGAAGGCCACGGGCTCGTCGGCCGCGGAGGTGACCCAGGCGTGCGAACGGCTGAAGCGGCTCAATCCCAAGCCGGGCCGCGCCTTCGCCGGCAACCTCCCGCCCGCCATCGTCCCTGACCTGCTCATCAAGCGGGGGGAACGCCACGACGACGTGGAGCTCAACGACCAGGAGCTGCCTCAGATCCGGATCAGCCGGTCGTACTACCGCATGCTGAGAGACCCCAACACCGCAGCCGATGTGAAGGAGTTCCTCGCCACCAAGTTCCGGCAGGCCGGGTGGCTGATCCGGGCGGTGGGTGATCGCCAGGCCACGCTCTTGGCCATCGGCCGCTGCCTCATCAGCCTCCAGCGGGACTTCCTGGAGCACGGCCCCAAAGCGCTCAAGCCCCTGACCCAGGCTCAAGTGGCCTCGCTGGTTGGCCGGCACCCTTCGACCGTGAGCCGAGCCATCGCCGGCAAGACGATCGACACCCCCTGCGGGGTGTTCCGGCTGGAGCAGCTCTTCGCGACCAATCTGCCGCAGAACGGCCATGCCGAGCAGGTGTCCGATGCGCAGATCAAATCGGCGATCCAGCAGCTCATCGACGAGGAAGACCCTCGCCGCCCCTTGAGCGACGCGCAACTGGTCCGGCACCTCACCCAGCGTCAGCTCAGCGTCGCCCGCCGCACGATCGCCAAGTACCGCGCGCAGCTTTCGATCCTTCCCGCCCACCTGCGCAAGCGCCGCCTTTAGCCCCCCGGAATCTCCAAGGTTTGTTGAATGTGAAATGTGTAATGTGTAATGGGTCTGACCGAGTGACATTACACCTTACACATTGAACATTACACAAGCCTTTGGGGCTTGGGGTTCAAGAGCTGGGGGACGAGCGGGCGTGGGTGAAGAAGACTTGGAGGTTGCTGAGGGCGGCATCCGTCAGGTCGATCAGCCGGCGGAGGAGCTCCATGTGCTCCTGAGTGAAGCGCCGCTGCGGGTTGGACGTTCTCAAGTTCAAGACCCCCAGAGGCTGGGAGGCGCCTTCAACCGTCAGGGGGGCGATCAGGGAGGAGACGAGGTTTGCGCGGCCCATCCGCGCCTTGAGCCGCCCATCGAATGTCTGGTCATCGAGGAGCAACAGCCGCCGTTCCTGCGCGGCCAATCCTGCCAGTCCCTCGCCGCGCCTAAGCGCCGTGGCGGCAATGATCTCGTCGCTGAGCCCCTGCGCGGCCCTGATTTTCAACTCATCGCGCTGCGGATCGTAGAGCATCACCGAGCCGCCGTCGGCTTTGGTCGCGAGGGTCGCCGCATCCAGCAGGGAGTGGAGCACCCGGTCGGTGTGGTAGGCGATCACCGCCTCATCGATCTTGAGGCTGCCGGGCGCCATCGCCGTCAACTGCTTGGCCTGGTAGGCCAACTGGGCGATCGAGGTGCCCACTTCCTCGAGCAGGTTGAGGGCCGAACGAAACGCGGTGAAGGTATAGAGCTTCAACGAGACCAGCAGCGCGTGCAGGGCCTCCGCGTCCAACCCCATCGCGCCAATCCTGCGGCGGAACGACAGCTCGTCCTCCCGGGACCCAAGCACCGCCGGCCCAACCACGAAGTAGGCGACGATCTCCTCGGCCGTCATGCGGATGGGTACTAGCGCGTACGTCACCCCGAGGACGGTCGTCACGGTCGTTCCCTCACGCACCGCGTCGCGCCTGGGTGCCAGCTGGTCCAGCTCCTCGCCGATCTTCAGCAGGTTGATGGCGCGGTCGGCCTCGACGCTCGGCGGCCAGCTCGGGGCCACCAGCAGCTCATGGGAGGGACTGATCGTGCGGATGAGGATGCCGAGCACGCGCGCGAAGTGCGTCTGCAGCGACTGCCATCGGCTTGGGTCGACGAGCTCTCGCAGACCCAGGCGCGGCGTTGGACTGTCGTTGTCCATAACTTAGGTTTAGGAGGTACGAAGGATGCCGAGCTGTCGAATCTTCTGATACAAGGTGGACCGATGGACGCCGAGCCGACGAGCGGCCTCCGAGCGGTTCCACCGAACCTCTTCCAGGGTCTTGAGAATCAATTCCCGTTCCGGAATCTTGAGCGCTTCTTTCAGGGCCGCGTCGGCGGCGTTCGGCGAGGCGGCGTCACCGTTCAGAGGCGACTGGCCGTTCTGCGCCTCCGCGCTTGGGAGATCAGGAGGAGTCCTGACTGACTCCGGCAGGTCGTCTGCCGTGATCGTGGGGTGCTTCGCCAAAATCACCGCCCGCTCAATGGCATGCTCCAGCTCCCGGACATTGCCGGGCCAGTCGTACCGAGCGAGCAGCTCCCTGGCCTCCGGGTTGACGGCCGTGATGGTTTTGCCCATCGTCGCGGCGCTGCGCGTGAGAAAATAGTCGATCAGCCGCGGGAGGTCGCCCTTCCGTTGGCGCAGCGGTGGGAGGGTCATGGTGATGACATTGAGCCGGTAGTACAGATCCTCGCGAAACTTGCCCTGCTTGACCAGGTCCAGCAGGCGATGGTTGGTGGCCGCGACGATGCGCACGTCGATTTTGATCGTGCGCGTATCCCCCACCCGCTCGAATGTCCGCTCCTGCAACACCCGCAGCAGCTTCACCTGCAAGGCCGGGGAGAACGCGTCAATCTCATCCAGCAGGATCGTGCCCCCGTCCGCCAACTCAAACCGTCCCTCCTTGTCGCGGATCGCGCCGGTGAAGGACCCGCGCACATGGCCGAAGAGCTCGCTTTCCAGGAGGGTCTCCGGCAGCGCCCCGCAGCTGATCTCCACAAACGGATGAGCCCGGCGTTTCGCATCAGCCCGGTGGATCGCCTGCGCGATGAGGCGCTTGCCGGTGCCGCTTTCGCCTTCCAGCAGCACGGTCGCCGGGCTGTTGGCCACCGCCCGGATCATCTCAAAGAGTTTCTGCATCGCCGGATCGCCCCCGATGATCCCGGCAAACGGGTCGTCGGACGCATCGGAGGAGCCGATCGAGGGGGTGAGGTGGAGGAAGGCCCGCTGGATGGTGGCCTCCAACTCCTCCGCTTGGATGGGTTTGGTGAGATAGTCGAAGGCCCCGTGGCGGATCGCCTCCACCGCCGAGCTGATCGTCCCGAAGCCCGTGATGAGCACCACGAGGACGCCTGGGTGATGGAGCTTGATGTGCTGCAGCAGGCTCAGGCCGTCCACCTGCGGCATTTTCCAGTCCGTGAAGACCAAGTGGAAACTGCGGCGCTTGAGATGATCCAGGGCCTCGGCGCCGTCGGAGGCGATTTCGACGTCGTACCGCTGGCCCCGCAGCATCTCATAGAGGGAGCCGCGGATCAACGGATCGTCATCCACCACAAGGATTCGATGGCGAACCATTCGGTGTCGGCTCCACTGGGGCGACGGGGACGACAATCCGAAAGGTCGTGCCCGCGCCGGGTTGACTCGTAAACTCCATGCGCCCCCCTGAGCGCTCCACGGCTTCCTTGGCGATCGTGAGCCCTAAGCCGTTGCCGTGGTGAATCGGCTTGGTCGTGAAGAACGGCTCGAAGAGCCGCTCTCGGACCGACTCAGGAATCCCGCCGCCGGTGTCTTCGATGAGCACCTCCACGCACCCCTCGCCGGGGCTGGTCGTGACCGTCAGCGTGCCTTCGTTGGGCATGGCATCGAAGGCGTTTTTCACCAGGTTGACCACCGCGTGCTGCAAGCCGCCATCCAGCACGGCGGGCAGATCCGGCGCGAGGCGCTTGACCACACGGATGTGCTGGAATTTCGCCCGGTACTGGACGAGCAGCAGCGCATCCTCGATCAGGTGGTTCAGGTTCGCCACGCGCTTGACCGGTGTCGTCACCTGGCGCGAGAATTCCAGGAACGCCTTGACCGCCCGCACCATCCGGTCCAGCCCTTCCTTCACATGCAACAGGTACTCCTGAACCGGGGCATCCGCCGTCAGCTGCTCCAGGGCCAGATGCGTGTAGCGCAGCACCCCGTCGAGCGGGCTGTTGAGCTCGTGGGCGATCCCCCGGGCCAGCTTCCCGATAGACGCATGATATTCAGAGCGTTGAAGCCGCTGCTCCAGGCCTGCGAGCGTGGCAGACTCCGTGATCGCCAGAAGCAGCCCGTCGCCCAACGAGCCGGACGTCCCGTTGACAAGCACCGAGGCCGACACCTTGAGCATCCGCTGCGGACCATCCGGCAGGTCAAACGACACCGGGCCTTCGGACGGTTCCCCGCACAGCAGCGAAGGGAGGCTCCCCCACAGCGGGGTCTCTCCCCACTCAGGACGAAGCGCAATCAAGGGCTGCCCGACCGCCTGGCTGACATCCACGCGCAGCAGGGCGGCGGCGGCGGGGTTCACATATCGAATCACCCCCTGGCGGTCAAGAAACAGCAGACCGCACGGGGCGGATTCGAACAGTTGAGCCCACATCCGTTCGTGTTGAGGTGATTGAGCCATCCGTTGCTGTGTTGCCGTCCGGCTCCGTGAGGCAGGAGGGGTGGATCGCTTGGAAGAATACCACACCCGCTTGGGCACGTCAAGAACGCGAGATAAATAAAGCATAGGACAGGAGTTAGCTCCCGAATGCCTCGACAAACCTCAGCAGGCGGGCGGAGCTGCGCAAGGGATCATCCAGGGGGGTGGTAATCCTGACCAGCGTCCCGGCCATCGGCCGGCCTCGCATGGCGTCCATCAACAGCCACCACTGCTGTTGGTAATAACTCGGGGTCATGCGCCCGCTTGCGGTCAGCCAGTACCAGGCCTCGTAGCGGCTTTTCCCCCGGCCGATGACCAGCCGCATGACCCGCCGGGACTCGCCACGGACTGGAATCGCGATCTGAGCCCGCTCCAGCACCTCGTAGTGGCTGCCCACGTAGCACAGCTCAGGCGGATGGAAGGCGGCGCGGCGGCCCACCCCCCCGACCTGGGCTAGCCACAGGGGTGGCTCGCCTTCCGCGCGATACTCCATCAGGCTGACGTCGCTTGTCTCGAGGATTTCCACGGCGTTGGGGGGAGTCTCCAGGGAGGTTCCGACCCACGGCCCCACCACGGCCGGCACGGAGCTGGTCAGGTCGGCGGAGCTGGCGCGTGGTTGCCCGGCCCATAAGAGGCCGGCTGAACAGATAAGAGCCAGAAACGCCACCGCCTGAGGCCGGATCACTCCGCATTCCGCATTCCGCATTCCGCACTTCCTTAATAAGTAGCAAGCTGGGGCACAGGCCTCGTCAACATCCGGCTGAGCCAGGCGAGTGCTAGGATGGCCACGCCGAAGACCACAATTCCGGAGCCGTAATGGATGAAGCCGGCGGCGACCTGCGGGCCGTAGATCGCGCACAGGATGACCAAGCTGACGATCCGCACCATGTTGGCGATGAGCGCGATCGGCATGGAGGACGCGGTGAGGAGCAGTTTCTTCCATCTCGCCGAAGCGGGCGGCATCAGCGAGGTCCACAACGTCGAGAGCGCCAGGAGGCTGATGAGCGAGCGCAGCCCGCTGCACGTGTCATCGACGACCACCGACAGCCCGCCGGACAGATGGAGGGTGGAGCCGGCTTGCGTGACCGGGATCCCCACGAAGCTCACCAGCTTGGCGGCGAGCCATGCCGCCATCAACTTCATCTTGAAGCTGATGGCGAGCAGCAGGATTGAAGGCAGCGGCACCATGAACAGCAGGAACAGCATGGGGGCTCGCAGGTTCCACAGGGTGCGCCGCCCCCCACACGTCCACACCAATCCCCAGAGGGCCCCGAGCATCGCCAGGCCTGAGAGCACGTGGAGGTCCAACCAATTGGCGAGGCCGTGCACCAGCAGCGACGGGATCAACAGCGCAAGCCCCCACCCGCTTGGATGGCGTGCGGTGGTCCGCAGCCGCTCCCGTCGCTGCCAGATCAACCAGGCGCTGGCCACTGGCACCAGCCACCCGTGGGAGTAGAACGAGTCATGGGTGTTGAAGCGCTCGGCCATCCACATGAAGACGGGCCAGAACACCAGAGCAAACGCGAGGGTAAACCCAGCCACGACCAGGAGACGGCGTGGGCTAAGGATGGATGGCTCACTCATGGAGATTTGCGCGGGATAATCGTCAGGGTCCCGCCGGATGAGAGAGGCGCGGCATCAACCCGCGCGGCGAGTTCGGCGGGGATGGAGACCCCCATCTGTTCAAGACGCGCTTTGGCGATCTTGCTCATCGGATGCTGAGGAAACGCCGTGAGGAGTCGCTCATAGGTCTGCCGGGCCTTGGCGGGGTCATCCAGTTTGGTTTGATACGCCACACCCAGCGACATCAGCACGGCCGCCTGATCGATCCCGTCCGGTGCCGCGATCAGCTCCTCCATCAAGCGAGCCGCCTCAGGCCACTTGTCCAACCGCTGGTGTGCTGCGGCCAGCAACATCTTTGCCTTGGCGGTCAGCTCCTTGGTGGGTGCAGTTGGCAGCAGTTTGGTGTAGCGCCCCACCGCCCGCTGATACGCCTCGGTCGCCTCCTCGGTTTGCCGGCGCCGGCGATAGGTTTCGGCGACGTAGAGGGGTGTTTGCAACCCGATCGCGGTCCACGGATAGTAATCGGCGAGCTCGTAGTACGCGTCGGCCGCCTCGTCCCACAGGTCCTGCGCTTCGTAGCTCTTGGCGCGATGCATCCGCGCCTGAAGGCAGAGGTCCTGGTACCTGTGGTAATTTTGCACGACGAGCGCGTACGCTTCCCGAGCCTTGTCGTACTGCCGCTGGCGCAGGTGGAGCGAGGCCATCAGCAGATACGCCCGTGGCGCCCAGACGGTTTGCGGGACGCGTGTGATGACCAGCTCGCAGGCCGTCATCGCTTCAGCCACCTGCTCGGGGGTTGGCGCGCTCGAACGAGCATTCAGGATGTTTGCGGCGTGTCGCTGCGCCTGCCAGAACAGCCGCTCGCCGCTGTACGACGCGCTGCAGCCTGACGCCGCGATGAGCGACGCCAGCACCAGTGCGCCGACGTGCTTTGATCGGTTGTTACTTGTCGCTTGTCGCTTGTCGCTTGTCACGCTTTTCACGGTCATGCCGGAACCTCCGCCAGAGCCGGCTGCGCTTGAGCTGCACGGACCGGCGCGGGAGCCCCCGCGCGATGGAACCACCACAGATGCGCCATCCCCACCGTCAACACGGCGTCTGTCAGCGCAAAGAGCAGCAGCCTCCCCCCGACTGCAGCCAGAGCCAGCTCCGGCTCAAACCGGACCATCCACTGCGCCAGGCGTGTTTCTGGAACGCCGATGGAAAAAGCGATGAGCCCGCTGCTGGCCACACCCAGCAGCGCCAGGGTGCTGACGGGGTGGCGCAGGGTCTCCCGAATGCCCTGCAGGATCGCCTTCCACCACGGTGAACCGTTGAAGACCGCAGCCGGAATGAGATAGATGAAGAGCGCTTGCAGAGCCAGCAGGCTGCCGACCTGGATCCAAGGCGCTGCGCGTAACGCAGGCGTCGCACGGACGACCAGGAGCATCGTCCCGTGGGTGACGGCCCACGCGATGAGCCACAGCAGGACGAGGCGGCCATACCGCACGTGTCGGCCAGCCAGCGCCGCGCGGAACGACAGCGGTTGGCCTTCGTGGATCTGCCGCACCATGACGCAGGCAATCCCCGTCATGAAGGCGCCAACCAGCGTGGCGGCCACCACGCTGGTCTGCTGCATCGCGTGGTAGAGGAACCACAGGTGCCACGGATAGTGCAGCGTCCGATCGCCGAAGAAGTAGCGGATGGGGGGCGCGAGGATCTTGGCAAACGGCTGATGAGGGGCGAGCCACACCCCTCCGATGAGGAGGAGCTCAACGAACGCGGTGAGGACAAACGGGAGGAAGAGCCGTCGATGGGATCCGAACAATCTGGCGGTCTGCGCGCAGGTCTGCCACCACGTCCACCCCGGCATGGGCCGCTGCATTCCTGTGGTGGCTGCTCGCCTCTTACCGCGTTCGTTTCCTGGATTTGCGTCGCAGCGACGCCAATCCGATCAGCCCGCTTCCCATTCCGAACAGGGCGAGGCTGGACGGCTCAGGGTTGAAGAGCGTTCCAACGAACGGAGGCTCAGAGCCGCCGGTGGGTGGAATCTGGGGTGGAAGAACTGGAGGAAACACCCCGGGAGGAATGCCTGGAGGAAGCAGTCCGCTGGCGATCTCATCGCCCCCGCCATCGCCTCCACCAAACCCGAACAGGCTGCCCACCTCGGAGAACAACCCGCCTCCGCCGCCGCTACCGCCGCTTCCGCATCCCGAAGCCAGCAGGCACAGGGAGGCGCCTCCTGCCAGGCGCACGATCGTTCTTCGAATGTGTGTCGCTGCTCTCATTTCTCAACACCCCGTTGCTACAACACGGCTTACTCCCTATTGGTAAGCAGGATTCATACCACTTTGGGGGCACTCCCAACGCTCCCGGTCAGGCCATCATTCGTTCAATGTGTCGGAGAAATCAGACAATCTGTCGGAAGACCAACACCTGTTAGCGAGTTTCCGCGTTTGCGAGTTTGCGGGTTGAACGCGCCAACCCGCTAACGCGTTAACGCGCAAACGTTTTTTATCGGTTCGCGAGGATCGTGTCGAAGTCGTAGGAGGGATAACAGGAGGCGAGGTGCGATACCTCGGCGGGGCTGGCTGAGGGGAGCAGGCGGCTTGCGAGGACGAAC
>Ga0156290_102_pt1 | contig 10492 bp, 6 predicted proteins | sample RifCSPlowO2_12_FD_107938 | JGI IMG/M metagenome (GOLD analysis project Ga0156290, IMG submission 107938) | Omnitrophica WOR_2 bacterium RIFCSPLOWO2_12_FULL_63_16 | reverse complement strand
CAGCTGCTCGCCCAAGCCCTCCAACAGCGGCCGGACCTGAAGGCGCGGGAAGCCGCCATCCGGGCCCAGCGCAACCGATGGCGACTGGCGATAAGCGACATCCTCGATAACCCCACAGTCAGCGCGATTGGCACACGAGAAACCGGTGCGGAGCAGCAGGAGCACGTCTTCGGCTTGGCCATCCGGTGGCCGATTCCGTTCTGGAACCAGAACCGGGGCGCGATCCGCGAAGCGAAGGCCGAACTGACCAAGCGCGAAGTCGAATATGAGGCGTTCAAGCGCGAGGTAGGACTTGAGGTGGTAAGCGCCATCGCCGAGGCCAAGCTCGCCCAGCGCCAGGCGACCGTCTGGAAAACCGGCGTGGAACAGGCCAATGACCTGGTGCGGCTGGCCAGCCAACAGTATCGTGAGGGCGACATCAACTTCATCACCTATCTGGAGCATTTGGCGACGGTCCGGGAAACGAAAGTCGCCTATGTAGAAGCGCTCGCCACCTATCGCACCCAGCTGGCCCGGTTGAACCAAGCCGTGGCCACTACGCTTGTGCCTGAACGCAAGGAGGACGCTCGATGACCCGCATCCCAACCTGGCCGATCACGGCCCTGCTTTCGTTGTGTCTTGCCCTTGGCATGGTGGGTTGTGGCCGGGCGGCGCCGAGTGGCGAATCCTCAACACATACAGATGAGGACCACCATGAAGGCAAGGATCACGAAGGCGAGCAGCATGGTGAGGACCATGAAGAAGAGGAGCGCGGAGGCGCGATCCACTTGGCCGACGCCACACAGCGGGCACTCGGCATGACCGTCATGCCTGCCGAACTGAAACCGCTCGAACAAACCCTCGAGGTGACGGGGCAAATCGCCCAAGATACCGACCGGCTCGCGCATGTCAACGTGCCGGAAGCGGGCATCCTCAAAGAGTGGCTTGTGACTATTGGGCAGCAGGTGGAGGCGCAGACCCCGGTGGCGGTGGTCCTCTCCAATCCGAGTGACACCCCGCTGCAAGTCTTGGCCCCTCGCAGCGGGTTGGTCTTAGGCCTGCATACCACTGTGGGGACTTCTGTGGATCCGTTGACGTCGCTCATGACGATTGCGGACTTGAGCCAAGTGTGGGCCACCTTTGACGTGTACGAACAGGATGTGGCGTTGGTCCAGGTGGGCCAGCGGCTTGAGGCCCGGTCGGTCGCCTACCCGGATCAGGTGTTTCCCGGCAAGATCGTCTTCGTCTCCCCCCAGGTGGATCAACACACGCGCACCATCAAGCTGCGGGCTCAGGTGGAGAATCCGGACTACGCCTTGAGGCTCGGCATGTTTGTGACCGGGACCCTCTACATTCCTACCGCCGATGAGGCGCTGGTCGTGCCGCATGAAGCGATCCAGCGGCTGAACGATGAGCGTGTCGTCTTTGTCCAGACGGGTCCGGAAACGTTTGAAGCGCGTGATGTGCAAATCGGCAATGAGACGGGACGGCAGGTGGAGATTCGGGAGGGTCTGAAGCCCGGAGAACAGGTGGTCGCTGCCGGCAGCTTCCACCTGAAGGCGGAACTGCTCAAGGGCACCCTGGAAGAAGGACACGCGCACTGATGGGTGACCGGCTGATCGAGTTTTCTCTCAAGAACCGCTTCCTGGTGCTGTTGGCAACGGCACTGATTGCAGGAGGTGGCATCCTCGCCATGCGGAAGCTGCCCATCGATGCAGTTCCTGATATCACCAACGTCCAAGTGCAAATCCTCACCAACGCGCCGGCCTTGGGGCCGCTCGAGGTGGAACAATTTATCAGCTTCCCCATCGAAACCGCGATGAGCGGCCTGCCAGGTATCGAGGAAATTCGCTCCGTCTCCAAGTTCGGCCTCTCCGCCGTGACCATCGTCTTCAAGGACGGCACCGACATCTACCACGCCCGCCAACTCATCAACGAGCGTCTTCAGGTCGCCCGTGAGGAGATCCCGAAAGGTTTTGGCGATCCGGAGATGGGGCCGATCTCGAGCGGGCTGGGAGAGATTTACCAGTTCGAGGTGCGGGGGGAGGGCTACTCGCCCATGGAGCTGCGCACCATCCTCGACTGGTTCATCGCCTTCCAGCTCAAGACCGTCCCCGGTGTCGTGGAGATCAACACGTTCGGCGGGGAGCTCAAGACCTACGAAGTGCAGCTCGACCCGCGGCAGCTCATCCAACATGAGATCCCCATCAGCCATGTGTTCGAGGCGCTCGAAGCCAACAACACCAACGCCGGCGGTGCCTACATCGAGCATAACCAGGAGCAGTACATCATCCGAGGCGTCGGCCTCATCCAGACCCTCGAGGATGTTGGCAACATCGTCGTGGATGTCCGCGAAGGGGGACGTCCCCTCTACATCCGGGATCTGGGCAGGGTGGCCTTTGCGCCCATGGTTCGTCAGGGCGCGGTGACCCGCGATGGCCGGGGTGAAGTGGTGACCGGCATCGTCATGATGCTTCTTGGGGAGAATTCCCGGGTGGTGGTGGACCGCGTGAAAGCCAAGATCGAACAAATCAAACCCACGCTGCCCAAAGGGGTCACGATCGACACCTTCTACGACCGGACCGAGCTCGTCCGCAAGACGATCCACACAGTCATCAAGAATCTTGCCGAGGGTGGGGCGCTGGTGATCCTGGTCCTGCTGGTGCTCTTGGGCAATCTGCGTGGGGGTTTGATCGTGGCCTCCGCCATCCCGCTGGCCATGTTGATCGCTTTCATCGGAATGCTACGGGCGGGCCTTTCCGGCAATCTCATGAGCCTGGGTGCGATTGACTTTGGGCTGATCGTGGATGGCGCGGTCGTCATCATTGAGAACGTGATGCGCCACCTCGCTGAATCGGCGAAGCATTCCAAGGATCGGCTCACGGTGATCCGCGATGCGGCCAAGGAGGTCGCGCGGCCAGTGATCTTCGGGGTCGGCATCATTATGATCGTGTACCTGCCGATCCTGACGCTCCAGGGCATCGAGGGCAAGATGTTCCGGCCCATGGCGCTGACGGTCCTCTTCGCATTGGCGGGGTCGCTCCTTCTCGCTTTCACGCTCATGCCGGTCCTGGCGTCGTTGTTTCTCACAGGGCCGATCAAGGAAGAGGAAACCAAGCTGCTCCAGTGGATCCGGCCCCGGTATGCGAAGAAGCTGACCTGGGCCTTGGAACACCCCAAGCGCGTGGCCGCGGGAGCCCTTGGCGCGTTTCTGGTGAGTCTGATTGCCGTACCGTTTCTGGGATCCGAGTTCATTCCCAAGCTGGATGAAGGCGCGATCGCCCTGCAGGCCTGGCGGCTGCCAAGCGTGGCCTTGAGCACATCGATCCAAAACACCACCTTGATCGAGAAAACCCTCAAGACATTTCCGGAGGTGGAAACTGTCGTCTCCAAAACCGGCCGGCCGGAGATTGCCACCGATCCCATGGGAGTAGAGATCAGTGATATCTTCGTGATCCTGAAGCCCAAGAAATCTTGGAAGACCGCCCACTCGAAAGAAGCCCTGATTGCCGCGATGGATCAGGCGCTCAATGAGCACGTGCCCGGCACCAAATTCAGCTACTCCCAGCCGATTGAGCTGCGGATGAGCGAGCTCATCGCCGGCGTGCGGTCGGACATCGGGATCAAAGTCTACGGCGAGGACCTGCAGACGCTGACACAGGTCGGTGGTCAAATTGTCGCGGCGGTCTCCAAAGTCCGGGGTGCGCAGGATGTGAAGGCGGAACAGGTCACAGGCTTGCCGGTGGTCCAGATCCTGGTCGATCGGCCGGCGATGGCCCGCTATGGGATCAACGCCGCGGATGTGTTGGCGGCTGTGGAAGCCTTGGGCGGCAAGGTCGTCGGCGAAATCTTTGAAGGGCAAAAGCGCTTTGCGCTGCAGGTTCGTTTCATTGAAGAGGCGCGGAACCAACTGGATGAACTGAAGCGGCTGCCGGTGGCCGATCCCGAGGGGCGCTTGATTCCCTTGGGGCAGCTCGCCAAGATTCAAATTGAAGAAGGCCCAGCCCAGATCAGCCGCGAGGCGATCCAGCGGAGGATCACCGTGGAATGCAACGTGCGCGGGCGGGACCTAGGCAGCTTCGTGCAGGAGGCGCAACGCGCCGTCGCCACTCTGACGCTCCCCTCCGGTTATGTGGTGGAGTGGGGCGGACAGTTTGAGAACCTGCAACGGGCCTCCGCCCGGCTGGCGATCGTCGTGCCGGTTGCCCTCCTGCTGATTTTTGTGTTGCTCTACTCGACCTTTGGCTCGATTCAACCCGCGCTGCTCATCTACGCCAATGTGCCGATGGCCGCCACAGGAGGGATCCTCGCGTTGCTGCTGCGACGGATGCCCTTCAGCATCTCCGCCGGGGTGGGCTTCATCGCCCTGTTCGGCGTCGCCGTGCTCAACGGGCTGGTGCTGGTCACGTATATCAGCCAGCTCAGACGAGAGGGTAAGTCCATCCGAGACGCGGTATATGAGGGGGCGATGACCCGGCTGCGACCGGTACTCATGACGGCGCTCGTGGCCAGCCTCGGTTTTATCCCCATGGCGCTTGGGCACGGCGAAGGGGCTGAGGTCCAGCGGCCTCTTGCGACAGTCGTCATCGGGGGCCTCATCACGTCGACCCTGCTGACGCTCCTGGTGCTGCCGGCCATCTTTCGGTGGTTTGAAAAGAAGGAGGTGGAGTTCTGATGAAAGAGGTCAAGGCCTACATCCAGCCGTTCATGCTGCAGAAGGTCACCGATGCGTTGCGTGAGATCCACGTGCACGGCATGAGTGTCTCGGAACTGAAAGGATTCGGACGGGAGAAGGATGAGAGCTACCCGCACCATGCCGGGGATGCGGTGGTCGATTTTACGCCCAAGGTCAAGATCGAGGTCGTCTGTCCCGATGAGGAATGCGAGGCGATCGTGAACGCCATCCAGAACGCCGCCCACACCGGCCGACGCGGCGATGGTAAAATCTTTGTCTCAGTTGTGCAGGAGGCCATCAGCATCCGCACCGGTGACAGAGGAGACAGCGCAATCTGAAACAGACGCAGTCAGGTCAGCCAGAGCGGTTCATCCGGCACGCTTTGTGGCTGGAGTACGCCACAGTGGGCTGGAACATCGTTGAGGCATTCGTAGCCATTGGGGCGGGGGTAGTTGCTGGCAGCGTCGCCCTCGTTGGTTTTGGGTTCGACAGCGTCATTGAGGTGATCGCCGCCAGTGTCCTGATCTGGCGGCTTCGCTGTGAGCTCGCCTGCCGCCACGATACCCACGCCCACGCTGAGCGGAGGGCGCTGCGGGTCGTTGGTGCCACCTTTCTCCTTCTCGCCGCCTACGTGGCCTACGAGGCCGGCACGATGTTGTGGCATCGGGAGGCCCCGCAGATCAGTGTGGTGGGTTTAGCGCTCGCAGTCCTCTCGGCTGTGGCGATGCCCTTCCTGGGGCTGCGTAAGCGACACGTGGCACGACATCTAGGCAGCAAAGCCCTGGCTGCCGACGCCATGGAGACGCTCATCTGCGCCTACTTGTCTTTGACGCTGCTCTTGGGATTGGGCCTGAACGCCTGGCTCGGCTGGTGGTGGGCCGACCCAGTCGCCGCTCTCGCCATGCTGCCGCTCATTCTTCATGAAGGCTATGAGGCGTGGTCTGAAGAAAAGATTGCCTGACCTATCTGGAAGGAACATCAGCGTGGCTACACGCTGCTAGGTGCATCACCAGGTCTGGCTCCGCGGAGACAGCAAGAGCGCGCAGGCGGTACGGGCAACAAGCACTGCGTGACTGAGTTCGAGTTACCTACCCCCCTCGGGAGGGGATCGCTCAACCAGTGTTGCGCAGACCGGCGGAGATGCAATTGATGGTGAGCAATAGGTGAGTGAGGTCGGTGTCAGTAGCGGCACCGCCCTGCACGCGGCGCAGGAGCTCAACTTGAATGCGATGCATCTCACGCAACGCAGGCAACCGCAGGGCGCTGGCGGCCATCCAGTTGGGCAGGCCGGCTCCGAGGCTCTGCGCCTCGGTCACGGCGAGGATGGCAGCCACTGTTTGCTCGTGCTCATGGGCGATGTGCTGGTAGATCCGGTGACGGCTCTCCTCATCAGGCACGAGTTGGGCATACCAACCCGCGACCTCCATCTCGGCAGTGAGGAGACTCACCTGCAGCGACATGACGAGATTGTGGAAGAATCGCCACTCAGCGCACATGCGTCGCAGACGTGCCAACCGCTGCGGATCGGCAACCGCCGGAGCCAGCGCGCTGCCGACCCCGAACCACGCGGAGATCAGATGACGGTTCTGCGTCCACGAGAAGACCCACGGGATGGCCCGCAGATCCTCAATCCCCTTCGTGTCCTTACGCTTCACCGGCCGTGAGCCGATGTTGAGCTTGCCCAGCACGTCCACGGGTGAGGCGGTACGGAAGTACGGCACAAAGCCGGGAGCTTCCACCAGCTGCCGGTACGTGGCGTAGGCCGCCTGCGACAGCCGTTCCATCTCCTCCAGAAATTCTTCGGGCGTCTCCGGCAGACCGGGCTCGTTTTCGAGGCTGGCCGCCATGACGCTGCCGACCAGCCGTTCCAGGTGATAGAGTGCGGTGTCCGCGTTGAGATACTTCGAGGAGATCGCCTCACCCTGCTCCGTGATCTTGATATGTCCCCGGAGCGTCCGCGGGGGCAGCCCCAGAATCGTCCGATGCGTAGGGCCGCCTCCTCGAGAGATGGAGCCGCCCATGCCGTGGAAGAACTTCAAGACAACCCCGCGGGCATCGGCGATGCGCATCATCGCGGCTTGCGCCTTGTGGATTTCCCACTGAGACGTCAGGACACCCCCATCCTTGTTGGAGTCCGAGTAGCCCACCATGACCTGCTGCAACATCCGACGCAGGGCGAGGCTCCTGCGCACGACCGGCAGGGCGAAGAGCTCATCCAGAATCGTGGCGGATCGCCTCAAGTCCCTGATGGTCTCAAAGAGCGGGACGATGGAGAGAGGGCAGGCGCCGTTCGTCCACAGACCCGCTTCTTTGCAGAGCAGGTAGACCATGAGGAGGGCTGAGACATCGCGAGTCATGGACAGGATGTAGGAGCCGATGCACTCGGCGTCAAGGGTCTGTTGGGCCCAGGGAATGGTCTGAACCGTGTCGAGCGTCTCTTGGGTCGCGTCGCTATAGCGATGTCCGGTTTTCACGAGCCGCTTCGGAGAGGCGAGAACGTCCTGCAGCCAGGTCCGGCGCTCCGACTCCGAGCGGCTAACAAAGGACTCCTGTCCAGCCGCCGTGGCGAGTTCCTCAATCGCCTGCTCAAGCGTTTCGCTGTTGTCTCGGATATCGAGCTTCGCCAGGTGAAACCCAAACGTTTTGACGCGCAGCTCCAACGGCCGCAGCCAGGTCTCCGCGGCCCGCGACCCTCCATGGGCCTCAAGGCTCTGCCGCATCGTCCGCAGCTCTTGGAGCAGCTCGCCGGCGCTCCGATAGGCATGCGTGGGCCAGGCAGGAGGCTCGCCCCCATCCGCTAACGCGTCGCGGCGTGCCGCGAGCCGCTGGCGGATGGCGGCCAGCTTCACTCGATAGGGCTCATGCGGGTTGCGGGCTTCAAGCGCCTGAAACGCCGGTACGGTGGCGCGGTCATGCTCCAGGGATCGGAGAAGCTCAGGAGAGATCTGGGTTTCCCAGATGGACTGCGAAAAGCGCTTCACGAGATGCTCCATCTCGGTGACATAGAGATCGAGGATGAGTGTGGCGTGTCGACGGAGTGTGCGGCGTGTCACCTCCGCGGTCACAAACGGATTGCCGTCCCGGTCGCCCCCGCGCCAGCTGGAAAACTGCAAGACGGCGGGGATATCAAACCGCTGATGTGGAAAGGCTCGCTTCAGCGTGCGGTAGAAGTGGTTGAGGACGACCGGTGCCAGCGGATAGAACGTCTCACGGAAGTAGAAGAATCCGTTCTCCACTTCGTCGATCACACGAGGCTTCTCCAAGTAGATATCACCGGTTTGCCAGAGGATCTCGATCTGCGCCCGGATGCGTTCGTTGAGCTCCTCGCGCTCCGCTGCGGTGCGCCCGTGCTGCGCCAGATGGGCGAGGTCCTGATAGATGCGCCGGTGCGCTTCGAGGATCGTGACCCGTTTGGCCTCCGTGGGGTGGGCCGTGAAGACCGGCTGAATCTCAAATCCGGAGAGAAACGCGCGGATGTGTTCAGGCGTCACGCCTCGCGCATGCAACGTGTCGACCACCGTCTCAAAGGCCCACGGGGCCTTGGCCGCGTGGGGAGAGGGGGCGCCTCCCGCGGCTTCCTCGCTCGCCCGCCGCGCCGCGGCCGCGTGGAACTCTTCGGCGATGCTGAAGAGGTGAAACAAGATCGAATGCGCCTGAATCAGCCCCTCACGGAATTCCGGATTCTGGAGCGCTTGCTCGGCGATCGGTGAGGTCGGTTCGGTGGAACCCTGCGGCAGCGGCAGCCGCGAGGCAATCTCCTCAGCAGAGGAGGATCGAAGGACAGCAATCAGGTGCTCAGCAAGCCGCGTGGCTTCCGCGTTCAGCCGGTCGGCATCGAACACCGTGGTGGGTGGGGCGCGAAATGGCGTCTGGCACGGCGCGTGAGGTTTCATCCGGGCGTCTCCGGCCGGAGGGTTGGCGGCGGCCTCGCGGCTCCCCCAGGTGCGCCCTCGTTGCTCGGAGCCTCTCCCGCGATGAGCCACTGCACGGCAATGATGAACGCGCCTGTGAGTAGTAGGTTCAGCGCCAGGCTGAATACTGCGAAGGTAAGCGGCAGTCCCCCCAGTCCGTAGCCCAGTGCCACAAGGAGCACGCCGGCCCCCACCTCCCCTCGCGGAAACATCGCCACGCTGAGCGCCAGCCGCTGCCGCACTGACGCTTCCTGCCGATAGCAGAATAGCGGAAACATTTTCCCAAGATTGGAGACGAACGTCAGCAGCAGGACATGGAAGATCGCAGCGCCTATGCCAACGCCACCGAGGGTGATTTGTGGGAGTGAACAGCCCACCAGGAACATGAAGAGCGCCTTGACGGTCCGATCCAGGACCAGCATCCCCCCGTGCTCGGGCTCCAGGTAGGCATGCTCGCGGGGATGTGCCGCCACGCGAGTCGGGTCGTGTGGGTTGTGGAACAGACAGCCCAGCGCGAAGGCTGGCAGGAGGACCTCAAGGTGGACGTGGACCGCATGCTCAAGCCACTGGCACAGGAACACGATCCCCACGGCATAGAGGAGCAACCAGCCTTTGCCGATTGGCCACCGAAGCGCGTGGAGCCAGCGGTAGGCGACCCCGAGGAGCGCGAGTATCAGAAGGACGACCGTGAGCAGTTCCGGCTTGAAGCCCACGACCAGCATCTGAAGCGGGATCATGAACAGCACCGTATCGAGATCGTCAAAGATCGCAAGCACCCGGGCTTTGCGGAACAACCACGTCGTTCCCAGGCCTGCCGCAGCCAGCATGGCAAAGAGCACCCCCGCGGAGGTCGGGGCGGCGAAGCGTCCGACGAGAAACGCCTCGGTCCAGGGGGCCTGAAACACGGCGATGAAGTAGAGCGCACAGAAGATCCACGGGAAGGCAGCGGCGGTTGCGGCCACCACGTAGTCCCACCCATACGACCTGAGGCGGCGCTTATCCAGCGTGAACTCCAACCCCACCTCGATCATGATATAGGCGAGGCAGACCATGGTCACGGTGGAGAGGGCCGTCCGAAGGCTGGAGAGGTCGGCCAGTTGCGAGACGACCAGGCCCCCCACCAGCAAGCCGCTATAGAGGAGGACTTGGGTCATTGAGGGTGTCGTGGCGTGACGGGCACCCCGCCGCCGCGCGTACGGCTGTACGGTCCTGGCGGGATGCGGAAGGTCTTCGCCAGGTGTTCAGCGAGAGGATTGGGCCATTTGCGTTTGCGGGTGACCAGGTAGATCGTCTCGTCGATGCCTGTGGCGGCATGCGGGCCGACGACCGCCAAGCCGTTGGCAGGGAGACTCACGGAGACGGTGTACGCGTTCAACGGCGCAATCCCGAAGCCCGAGAGCGCCAGCCGCCTGGCCAGCTCGACATCCTGGACCTCCGCGACGATCCGCGGAGCAAGCTTGTGCTCCGCGAAGAAGGCCTGCACCTGGTGGTAGACCTGGCTGGGCGCCATTGGCAGGATGATCGGGGCACCATCCAGAGCGCGGGGAAACCGGCGGTACGTCCTTGCGACCGCTGGCACGGCGGTGAAGACGATGGGAATCTTCCCGATCACGTGATTGGCGAACTCCCCGCGGTCCCCCTGCCGAACCGGGACATCGGTCAGGATGACGTCCAGCCGCTGTTGGCCCAACTCGGCCAGGAGCCACTCCAAGGAGCCCTCCTGGACGCTGACATGGGCTGAGGGCTCATGAGCAAGGACGGCGCACAGCAGGGCATGCGTGAAGGCCCGCGGCGTCGCGTTGAGCACCCCCACCTGGACGCGCCTGCGCCCGGTGACCGGCCGATCCCCAAGCGTGTCTTGCAGCTCCCGGCCTAGCTCGAAGATGCTCTCCGCGTAGTCCAGGACCGTCCGGCCTTCCTCCGTGAG
>Ga0156290_117_pt1 | contig 11189 bp, 11 predicted proteins | sample RifCSPlowO2_12_FD_107938 | JGI IMG/M metagenome (GOLD analysis project Ga0156290, IMG submission 107938) | Omnitrophica WOR_2 bacterium RIFCSPLOWO2_12_FULL_63_16 | reverse complement strand
CGGTGGCTGCGGCGCAGCCACCTGGATGAGCTGCCGCAGGTGTTCCACGTCATCACGGGCGACATGAGTCTGGTTGGACCTCGGCCGGAGCGGCCGTGCTTCGTCGAGGAGCTGGGGCAGGTCGTGCCGCGCTACGGGCATCGGCTCTACGTCAAGCCGGGCATCACGGGCCTAGCGCAGGTGCACTACCGCTACGACCAGACCGTCGCCGATGTGAAACGCAAGCTGCGCTTTGATTTGCTCTACGTCAAGCGGATGTGTTTGATGCTGGACGCTCGGATTCTGGCCTGGACGTTCTTGGTCGTCGTCACCGGCAAAGGGATTCGATAAAGATGAAACGCGGGACGTGGCTCGTCATGGGCGTGGCGATCGGGCTTGGCGGTTTCCTTCAACCCGCAGAATCCGACGTCTTATCCGTTGATGATATCGGTGGCATCGGGGAGTTTCACGCCGCGATGTACGATGAGTCGAGCGGTGTCGTGGTCCCACACACGCACATGCTGCCGGGGGTCTTTAACCTCTTGTCCGCCTCCGATCTGGACGACTTCGATGCCATTTATCTCAATAACGCGATTCTCTCTGGGGGGTTGGCCTCCATCACCAATCCAAACCTTGGGGCGGTCGTTGGTGTTGGAAACGTCGCTGGAGCGGGGCGCATCTACCTGGCAACCCATGACGCTGTTAGCCACGGGACACCAGGGGCGCATTCCTTACTGCAGAACTCGGCCAGTTGGGCCGCGGCAGGGCATTCGGCCGCCACCCATCAGACAGGCTTGGTGACGTTCTGGGAGTTTGACGCCACGATTCCACCCGCCTTCCCGGCCGAGTGGGGATTGGGCCTCGTGTTTGGAGGCAGCGATTTCGTCGACATCCTTCCGGCATTTGACGGTGTCCATCCCGTCTATGCCGGGGCGTATGGCCCAGTGACCGACGAGTTCTCCTGCGCGACTCCCACGACCGTCAACTGGTGCACCGGGCATCATGTGGACTTCACCTTGTACAATCCGGCCGTGTTCACGGAATCGGAGCACGACACCTACCCGACCGAACACTCGGTCGGCCTGATCCGGGATCCGGCCAACGCGCAAGGTGGCGGCGGGGATCAGGGACCGGTCGTTCCGGAGCCCGCGTCGTTGCTGCTCTTCGGGCTTGGCAGTCTCGGGGCGGGGCTCGCTTCTCGGCGGCGCAAGACGGCGTAACACAGGAATCAAGGGAGCGGGACGTGTCTCATGCTGGACGCGCGGATTCTGGCCTGGACGTTCTTGGTAGTCCTAACCGGACGGGGGATCAAATAATCATGGGGATCAAATAATCATGAAGAAGCTGCTCGGAATCGCGGTGGGAATCGTGATGGTCTTCACTGGCGCCGGCGCGGTATTTGCAGGACACGACCCGGATGTCACCGTTGCGGGAATCGGCGGCAACAGCGGGAACCTGTCGGGGAATGAGATTTTCTCTTCCGGGGACCTTCCGGGAGCAATCGATCGGACCCTGACTACGGGCGTGTTCAATGCCCTGACGCCCGCCGCGCTTCGGGCCTCGTACGACGCGTTGCTCGTCACATGGGCCGGCGACGCAGCGTTAGACCTCGACTGGACGACGCGGTTGCTTCCCTACATGGCGCTTGGCGGAGGGGTGATCTTTGAAGATCCCAATAACCTTGCGGATCTTCTCCCAGGCGTGACAGCGGATGGCGCTCCTCCTGGCGGCGCCATCACGGTGAGTGCAGCCGTCCCTGGATTGACGGACGGAATCGCGGACGACTTTGTCAATGACCACATCAAGTTCACCGCATGGGATCCGGCCTTATCACCCTTCCTTGCTGATAGCGGAGCGACCGTGGGGCTCTACGGTGAGTTTCCAGGTGGAGGCCGGATTGTGCTGACCGGCCCTGACCAGGACTTCCACGGAGCCCGGGGGATTGGCGGTGTCGCGGGCAATCAGTATAACCTGCTGCTCAACGAAGTGGAATGGGTGACGCATGGCGGCGGCGCGCCGGGACCGGGACCAGTCGTTCCGGAGCCGGCGTCGTTACTGCTCTTCGGCCTCGGCCTGGCTGGTGCCGCAGGCACCCATCGTGTGCGGCGTCAGCGCACTTGAAACTTGTCGCTTGTCACTTGTCGCTTGTAACGTTGTAAGAACAAGGAGGGGTGGATGAAGCGGTGGATAGGATTCGTGTTCGGAGCGGTGCTGGGGTTTGGAACCCTGGTTCCGCAAGCAGGTGCTGTGTTTACGGGCGGGGAGCTTAACGAGATCGATTTCACGAACCGCGAGAACATCTTTGACGCGGCGACGAGTGCCCCGAAACTCCCCAGCCTCGCGCTCCCGTATTTGGGTCTTGGACTCGGCGACCACCTTGCTGGGATCCTGAGGGTGGAGCTGATCGACGGCCCCTCCGGAGCAACGTTTCTCAACGATGTGACTGCGCCCATTGACCAGATCACCGGGGCGTACGCGCAGAAGATCATCGGGTTGGCCGGCTTTGCTGGTCTTCCCGCGATCGGCGCGGTTCCAGCAGGGGTGTTTGTGCCGACGATTGTCTTCGGCAACCCGACCACGTTCATCTTCACCGACCCGGCGACCGCAGGGACGTTCACGGTGCCGTTGGCGGCCGGTGAGATGATGGCGTTTTTCCGGGACACCGGCTTAACGGTTGTCGATCCTATCGGCCTTGGGACGATGACCGGCTCGCATGCCATCTCGACCGACGGGACCAAGATCCTGACGTTGGGGCTGGATGCGTCGGATGGATTGGGCTTTGATGGGGTGCCCGGCACGGCTGACGACACCGGCTACGTCTACAGCGCGCTGTTGTCGCCGGTGGCGGGGAGCCAACTCGCGGGTCTGGGCATCAAGTACAACATCGTGGTGCCGACTCCTGTGACGCCGATTATCGATCCGGCTGAATTCCTCTTGACGGCTCTGCGAGGCTTTACGCTGCCGGTCGACTTGTTTTTCAGCGCCGAGTTCGGGCCGAACCCCCTGTTTGCTGGGCCGGATGGCATCCTCGGGACCGGTGATGACGCAGGCTTTAGCAACGTGAGCCTGGCGAAATCAGCCTGGGCGTTCGAGAGCGACGATCCGGCGCGCGTCTTCCCCTTCGTCCCGGAGGTTTCGAGTCTCTGGATGCTTGGGATGGGCTTAAGCGGCCTGGGCGTCTTCCGCCGCCGCAACTGGCTCGGCTGATTTAAGCACCAAGCACTCAGTACCAAGCAGTAAGCGATCCACCCCTCTACAACAGCACCGCCCCTGTGAGGCGCAGGGGCGGTGCTGTTTTGAAGTGCCAGGTGGCGAAAAGTTAAAAAGTATGGTATTCTTACAAGTAAGGAGGCGGCCATGACGATGTTGATGACGGCGACACTCAGCAGTAAGGCGCAACTGACTCTGCCGAAGCGCATTCGCGAGCTGTTGGGAATTCGAGCCAAGGGGGATCAGGTGGGCTTTGTGGTGGATGAAAAAACGCGCCGCATTGTGATGACGAAGATCACCCTCCTGCCCACCGAGGAGCCGCATACCCCGGAAGAGCTGCACAAGCTGCTGCGGCTGGCCAAAGCGCCTGGCAAGAAGACCTTTGCCTCAGCCGAGGCCTTCTTAAAGCACGTGCGATCGCTGTAGGGTATGCGGTATCAAAGCAGCCCGCGCTTTGATCGCAGCATCAAGCGTCTTGATCCAGCCCAACGTCGAGCCGTCCAGGAAACTCTCGAACGGTTGGTGGCCGCGTTTGAAACCGGGCAGGTCCCCATAGGGCTTGGGCTGAAGCAGCTTCGTCAGGGATTATGGGAGTGCCGAGCCGGACTCTCAGATCGGATTCTCTTCTTTCGGCATCGCGACGCCGTGGAGTTCCTGCTGGCCGGCAATCACGACGCGATCACGCAAGCCCTCCGCAGTCTATAACTTCGGCGCTTCCCCCTACCACCAGTTCGTGCGTTAGTGCGTTTGCGCGCTCATCCTACTTGTCGCTTGTCCCTTGTCGCTTGTCACTTCTGTTGCTTGTCGCTTGTCGCTTAGTGCTTGCCCGCCCCGGCCAGTGCGCTCGGCGGGCCGGGGGTGCTCCGTTAGAAGTAGTAGGTGAGTTGGGTGTAGAGGCGGCTGGAGTTGTCGAAGCGGCCGAACAGCCCGGCGCGGTGGCCCTGGAAAATGTCGGCGCCGAGGATGGCCTCAAGATGCGGGGTGAGGGCGAGGGTCACTTTCGGGCGGTACAGCACGTCCGGCTCGGTAAGTCCCGCGATGACGAGGAGCTCCGGCTTGATTTTCTGGTTGAAGAAATCGCTCTTCAACCACACCGACAGGTGGCTGCGAACATCGTCCTCTTCCATGAGGTCGGCGTGGTCGGCGATGAGCCGCTGCATGAGCTGGACGTTCGCGTCCACCCGCCCGAAGAGCGTGTAGTCCGCCCCGATCAGGTACTCGACGGTTGCGCGCCGCAGGATGCCGTCCGTGTCGGTGGTGTCATACGTGACGAGATGCTGTTTCGGGGTGACGAGCAGCTCCCCTTTGAGCACGACGTCGCCCATCGCTTTGGAGAACGACCCGCCGAGCCGGTGCGCCCGTCGGTATTTCGGCTGAAACCGGTACGTCCCTGAGTCGATCGTGCGAAAGAGCACCGGAAATTTATCCCAGCTATAGAGGTAGAAGCTGCTGATATCCCAGCCTCCGAGGAGCACGGAGGCCCTCGCGCCGGCCTCGCTGTTGCTGAAGCTTTCAGGGGGCTTGGAGGGATCGGTAAAGACCCTGGGACTGCCGGATGGGACCGGTAACGGGAACTCGAACTCCGAGCCGCTGGCTCCCAGCCGGTGGAATGCTCGGACGGGGATCCATACAAGCTCCCCGTGAAACGGCTCGCCCGACCACTCCAGGTCCAGCGCCCACTGCGGGATGCGGATGAGGTCGAACTCCGGCAGGATGTACTCGCGCAAATCCTTCGCGTTGACCACGTCCGCGAAAAACAATCCTACCGCATCGCCCCATACGATCTGCTGCTTGCCCAGCCGCACGTCGAAGGATCCTTGCGAGTAGTCCAGGTAGGCGTCCCGCAGCTCCACGAGCCAGCGCTGGTTGGTCTTGACGGGGTCCTCGAAGTTGTCGGTGAGATCGTGAACCGCGTCGTACCACGCCCGCTGGCTGAGCCGGAACCGCAGCGATTCGGTGAGGCGGCCGCTTTCCGTCAGCAGCACCTGCTGCCTGAGCTTGGTCCATTCCCTCGACTCATCGACCCGGTAGGCGGTTTCCTGCCTGAGGTGTCCGCCGACCTTGAACGGCTTTTCCAGCGACTCAGCCCACCCCGTCGCCGCCGTCCAGCACACAGCACACAGCACACAGCACACAGTGAACGTGCCAGTTCTCATTCCGTCATCCTCTTCATGTAGTCTTTCGTGAAATACTTGTCGGGCAGCTCCTCGATGCGCATCCGGTCGTATTCGAGGACCGAGTACTGGCCGTTGATGAGCGGGTTGTGCATGACCAATCGGGTCGGCCGCAGCCGGTCGCCGAGCTGTTGGTAGCGTTCGTACGAGCAGGTTTTGAGCAGCCGGCCCGACAGGGCATAGAACTCGGCCTGAGCGGGGTAGTAGGTGCCCTGCTCGACCCACAGCACCACGCGCGCGTAGGTCACCTCGTCGGAGACCGCGGTCAGGTTGAGTACGTCGTATGTCGAGGGGTCGCGGGACTCCACGCGCAGCAGCTCCGGCGTGTAGTCGCCGGAGAAATTGGCGCGGGCCAGATCGCCGTTGGCGACCTCGCCAGTGAGACGCTCCTGCAACGAGATGCGCAGCGGTTTGGAGACATCCGGAAGGAACGCCCAGAGATCCTTGCCCAGCATCAACAGCACCCGGTTGCGTTCGATGGGAGGGTCGAGCGTCTTGACGACGGTTTTCTCCCGGCCTTTCACCAGCACCTCATAGACCGAGGTCGCCGGAGAGGTGTTGGGTTTGAACGTGGTCACCGTGACGACGACCGCATAGTCAAGCGGCGGATTGCGGACCTCATCGGCGCGTCTGAGAATCTCTTCAGCCCGCGCATCCACGGCCACGGCGACGGGGCGGGGAATCGGCTCAGCGGGTTGGGAGGCGGCCTGAGAGACTGGCGCGGTCGAGGCGTCCGCTTCGTCCGGCACGTGGGTGATGGTTCGCCCGCAGCCGGAGAGCATGCTCAGGCTGATCAGCACAACGAAGTGCCAGGTACTTCCGCCGCTACCGGGAAGTACCTGGCACTTCCGTAGGAGGCGGTAAGCAGTAGGCAGCAGGTACTTCTCACTGGTCACTTGTCGCTTGTCGCTTGTCACTTGTCACTCGCTTACGAATGCCGCAGGGCCTCTGCGATCTCAAGCCGCGAGGCTTTCTGCGCCGGGTACCACGAGGAAATCAGCGCCGTCGCCAGCGACAGCCCGAACGCAAAGGCCAGCGTGGGAGGATCGATGAGCGGCTCCGAGTGCCAGGTGATCGTGGCACCCGGCGGCGGGGGCATCGGGATGCCGACTTGGCTGACCAGCCACGTCAGGGCGGTTCCAGCCGCAAGGCCGGCGATTCCGCCCAGGATGCCCAGCAAGCCGCCTTCGCAGAGAAACAGCCACAGCACCCGGCGGCGCTTGAGGCCGAGGGCCATGATCGTGCCGATTTCGGTGGTGCGCTCCAAGACCGCCATGTTCATCGTGTTGTAGATGCTCAAGATCGCGATGATCGCAATGACGAGCTTCAGCACGAAAAACAGTCGGCTGAAGAACGCCTTGGTTTTCGTGTAGAAGTCGCTCAGCTCATCCCAGGTCCTCAGCTCCACGTCGAGGCGTCGCGCCCGGATCAGCCGTTCCAGCGCCTGCTTGACCCGCGGTGTGTCCTCCGTGCGCTCGAGGAAGACCACCAGGGCTTGCACCGATTGGGTGTGCAGCAGGCGCTGCGCCGTGGAAAGCGGGAGGCGCACGTAGTGGTCGTCAAACGCCTGGGAGCTGGTGTAGAAGATGCCGCGCACGATCACATCCAGCGCGTTGATCGAGCCCCCGACGGTGTGCGACACCAGAATCAGCCCGTCGCCGGGGCGCACGGCGAGGCTTTCGGCCAGACCGCGACCCACGATGACTCCGAAGGGCTGGTCCTCAGCCAGCGGCTCGCCCTGTTCGATCACGGTGCCGGTCATCGACGGGAGATCGGTTCGGGATGTGCCGGTTTCGCTGAGGCGGACGACGGGCTCATGGCGCACCTCAACACCCTGGCCCAGGCACGACATCGTGGTCTCACCGGTGCTGAAGAGCCCGGCGAATTCCAGCCGTTGCGTGACCCTCGTGACCCCGGGTACTTGCTGAATGATGTGGGTGAGCTCCAGCGGCTGCTCGATGAGGTGGGCGTAGGGGTTGCGGCGCCCCTCGGTCAGAAAGTCTTTTCGGTAGACCTGCAGATGCCCGGTATGGGCCTTGATGTAGCTTTCGCGCATCTTGAAGAGAATGTCTTCGAAGAAGCCGCCGACAAAGATCAGCGACACGCAGCCGAACGCAATCGCCGAGAGCGTGATCAGCGAGCGCGTCTTGTGCCGGAAAATGTTCCTCAGCGCCAGTCGGAGCATGAGTGCCTGAGTGTCTGAGTGCCTAGGTGCCTGGGTGCCTGGGTGCCTGGGATCGTTTGCGCGTTGGCGCGTTGCCGCGTTGGGTTACTTGTCGCTTGTCACTTGTCGCTTGTCACGACTTTGCTCACTGCTGGACGACGGTTCCATCCCACAGTTTCACGATCCGGTTGGCCATCTCCATGACCTGCTGATCGTGGGTCGAGAACAGGAAGGTGGTGCCCTGCGTGTGGTTGAGCCGGCGCATGAGCTCAAGAATCTGCGAGCCTGTCGCATGGTCGAGGTTGGCGGTGGGCTCATCCGCGAGGACGAGCTTCGGCGCCGTCACGATGGCGCGGGCGATCGCCACGCGCTGCTGCTGGCCGCCGCTGAGCTCAAGCGGCTTGTGGTTGACGACAGGGCCTAAGCCCACACGCTCCAACGCGTCCTGCGCAAGGGCTCGCCGCTTGCGCGCAGGCAAGCGCTTGGTGAACAGCGCGAACTCGACGTTTTCCAGGGCGGTGAGCACCGGCAACAAGTTGAATCGTTGGAAGATAAACCCGATCGACCTCGCCCGAAGCTCCGCGAGACGGTCGCCGGACAACCCCCCGGTGTCGCAGCCGTCGATCCAGATCGTGCCGGAGGTCGGTCGCTCGAGGCAGCCGATCAGGTTCAGCAAGGTCGTCTTGCCGCTTCCCGATGGACCCGCCACCGCGAGAAACTCCCCCGGCCCAACGCGCAGATCGACGCCCTTCAGGGCCGAGACGGTGGTCGTGCCGAGGCGGTAGTGCTTGACGGCGGCTCGGACCTCGACGAGGCTCATGCGTCGAAATGGTCCGCGAGGTTGGACAGATACAGCGACTTCATCAGACGAGTCGGCAGCGACCCGAGGAGGATCGGCTCAGCCGCCGCGGCCATCTGCGCGCGGGCCGGGCGTTCCAATCCGAGGTGGGTGAGAAAAAAGCTGCGGACCTTCGCGCGTTCAATGCCGGCGGATGCCACCAGACGGGTGAATTCGCCACGCGTCAGGCCGGCCCGGAACGAATCCCGGGTCAGTTGTTTCAGCCGTGGACGATAGCGCAGGCAATAGAAGGGCAGCGCGAGGTCCATCCACGGACGGGCCAGCCGTCGGACATCACGGATGAGGAGCGCGCCGTCAGGTTTGGCCACGCGGTTGATCTCGCGCAAGGCCACAAGCGGATCCGGCAGTTGGTGGAGCAGGTTGTGGCACAGCACCAGGTCAAAGCGCTGGTCTTCAAACGGAAGGCGTTTGGCATCCCCCAACGAAAAGCGGATCCGCCTGGCCACCCCAAAGGCCTTGGCATGCTCGCGCGCCAGCTCGAGCATCGGAGCTGAGAGATCAATCGCGTCGATGCGGTAGTCAGGGCTCAGGATGGCGAGCCGGATGGGGATCCAGCCAGGACCCGCACCGACATCCAGCACCCGTCCGCTGGGTCCGCTCAGACGCAGCGCCGATTCCGCGAACCCCTGAAACAGAATTTCCCCGAAGAGGCGGTCGAGTTCATCGTAGGCCTGCACGCTCTCCGGCGAGTCCATCACCTCCGGTTCCAATTGTCGGCTCATGCGCGCCAACACTCCCTCAGGGTCAGCACCTCATCCAGCGGGCGCCGCATGGCTCGCTGGCTGGGGGCTTGAGCCTTCCCAAGCCTGAAGAGCACAACCGGCGTCTGTTGGAGAAAGGCCGGGAGGATCGCTCCGATTTCCTGAGCGAGGCGTTCGATGAGACGCTGGTGGGTCGGCGAGAGCCCCTCGCCGTCTGCCAGGCGCATCCTGAGCCACAGAAAGGTGATGCCGGTGATCGGTTGCAGCGACAGCCCTCGAAGGGTCGCCGTCAGCCAGAGACGTTCGAAGATCTCGCCGGCGCGGACCCAGTCGTCGGGGCGGGGCTCCTGCGTGCTCACCAGGCCGATGGCGGCTGAATGCCGATAGCAGTGCTCCGCGCGCAGGGGAAGGAATTGGGTGGCCCCCAGGCGCGCCAGGAAGCTCGCCCATCCCCAGAACCGCAACAGCCGAAATCCCGTTCGCTCACACGGGGCAAGCTCCAACGTCTCCACGGGCATGCCATCCTGGGTGTCCGCGATCTCCTGCGGACTCCAGCGCAACCAGCGGTAGAGCCCGTCGTGCAGGAGACGATTCTCGAACAGGATCCGGTCTTGGCTGGCGGCCAGCGCGGCGAGCTTCGACTTGAGGGGCTCTGACTCGACCAGGTCCAGACGGACATGCGCCTCGCCGGAGGCGACAGCCAGGAGCTCTTGGCGGAGGTGGGCGTGAAGCGGCTCGGCGCGATAAGGACGCCGGTTGACGCACCGTTGCTCGATGGCCGGCAGCAACGGATCGTCGTCTCGCGTGACAGCGTGGAAGCGAACACGGGCCGCAAGCGCCTGGGGGGCGTTGCGGGGAAACAGCTCGACCGACAACCCAAGTCCCACTCGCGTCGCGGCGACGCGCATGTTAGTCAGGACGGCTCCCAGCGCCACCCAGGAAGCCGTCTGCTCGACGTCATACAGCGAGTCGGCGCGTTCGCTCACGAACACGATGCCGAGGGAGTCTTCGTCCCACTCAAATCGCCACGGCTGACAGTTGTCTCCTGAGGGCGCGTGCTGTCCCGCCCGGACGATCAGTTCCACGTCAGTCCGAGGGACGCTCACGAGGTCGCGAGTTGCTGACGCAGGCGACGTTTCAGGACCCAGCGTTTCACTCGTTGTAGCGGATGGCGGTTGCCCAACCAGAGTGTGCCGGTGCAATAGCGCTGGCGATACGGATCGAAGTGGGCATACCGGGGCGCATACGGCAGGGCCCTGCGCTTCAGCAGGAAGCACAGCACTTCGGTGGCGGCCACCGCGGCGCAGAGATCGATGGCGATCGCCGACGAGGGCCCGCGTCGCTTGGTCACGCTGATGCGGGTTCGGTCAAGATAGGGCAGGTGCAGCCCGGCCGGTGCCAAGCCGACCGCGAAGCGGAGCAGCTGCTCCGTCTCGTCCATCCCCTCGTCGAGCGCCATGAACTCATCGAAGCTCATCCCGTTCGGCCCAAAGGCGAGTGAGGCCACCCCGAACCCCAGCGGGCCGCAGGTCACGACACTGAGCCCTTGCGCCCTCGCCTGGCGGAACAGGAGCCTGCGCGTAGCCATCTCAAAGAAATCGATGCCATCCACGACGATGTCCGCGCCGGACAAAAAGTCTCGGATGTTGCCGTCGTCAATACCGTGAGGGAAGGTACGGATGGCAAGCTCAGGGTTGATCGCGCGGGCCATCTCGGCCATCACCTCGACTTTGGGTCGGCCGAGCGTCGCAAGGGTGGCGCCGGTTTGGCGGTTGAGGTTGGATAGCTCGAAGGCGTCCCCATCGGCGATGGTAAAGCGTCCGACGCCCAGGCGCGTCAGGGTCAGGAGGTGCGCGCCGCCCACCCCGCCCATGCCGGCCAGCGCGACGGTGGCTTGACGGAGGCGCGACTGCTCCTCGGGAGACAGCAAGCCCAGATTGCTGGAGAATGCCGTCTCGTACTGGAACGCCTCAGTCCCAGCCATTGCAGGCATTATAACATACCTATAGAATAATACGATGATCCCCCCATCTATGAAAGGCTGCGCACTGTCAAGTCGATTCGACCTCCTTGAGTTGGTCAACCGGGTCCCACAATGATCG
>Ga0156290_104_pt1 | contig 11653 bp, 11 predicted proteins | sample RifCSPlowO2_12_FD_107938 | JGI IMG/M metagenome (GOLD analysis project Ga0156290, IMG submission 107938) | Omnitrophica WOR_2 bacterium RIFCSPLOWO2_12_FULL_63_16 | reverse complement strand
CCAACGGCGGGGCACAACTGCTGAGCACGTTCTGCGATTCGCCTTCGGCGAATGCGGAGGTGGGGGGATCATCGCGGAAAGGCCTCTCGCAGTCCGCCATCCACCGTCAAGACGCAGCCGGTGGTTTTGGCTGAGCGTTGCGAGAGGAAGAAGCACACCGCTTCGGCCACGTCGGAGGGGAGCACGCGGGTTTTCAGCAGATTGCGTTGCTGGTAGTAGCCCTCCAGCCGCCTGGGAGGCAGGTGGTACGTCTTGGCGCGATCCGGCCCGATCGCCTGCCACAAGCCGGAGCCTTCGAACACCCCGTCCGGATGGACGATGTTGACGCGGATGCCGCGGTCACCGTTTTCAATCGCGAGGATGCGGGCGAGCTGCGTCTCGGCGGCTTTGGCGGCGCTGTACGCGCCGAACTCTTTGCCCGGCGCGGGCACATTCTTGGAGGCGATGAACACCAGCGCCCCGCCCAATCCTTGCGCCCGCAACCACCGCACCACGGTTCGGGCCACCAGGAAATGGCCGGTGGCATTGACGGAGAGGCTCCGCTCCCACGCCTCACGCGAGAGCCGATCAATCGAAGACACCGTCGCGATGCCGGCGTTCGAGACGAGGAAATCGAGTCCCCCAAAGGTTCGAATGGCCTCATCTGTGGCTTGCTCGACGCTGGCTTCATCCGTCACATCCATCACAAGCCCCAACGCCCTCCGGCGACCCGCGCGCTGATTGAGCGCTTGCGCGAACCGTTCGACCGCGTCGCGCTTCACATCCGTCACCACCACCGACGCCCCGCGGTCCACCAGCATCTGCGCGATCCCCCGGCCGATGCCGCCCGCCGCACCCGTGATCAGCCCGACCAGGCGAGACAGCTCCGCCTCCGGAGGTGCCAGGGTCAGCTTGTACAATTCCAGCGGCCAGTACTCCACGCCGAACGCCTGGCGCTGCGACACCGAGGTGTAGCGGCCGACGGTCGAGGCGTTACGGATGATCGCCATCGCATGCCGGTAGATCGTCGCCGCCATCGCGGCCTCGGTGGCATCCTTGCCGGTGGTCAGCATCCCCACGCCGGGGATGAGGATGACGCGCGGATACGGATCGAGCATCGACTGGCCGGGTCGCCGATACCGACGGACATAGCGCGCGTGATCCGCCGCGTAGCGTCGGAGCTGACGCACGATCTCATCGGCTGAGACCGACGCCACAGACCGTTGACGGACCCGGACAATGAGTGGCAGGCGCTTGGTGCGCAGCATGTGATCGGGTGTTGCGGGACCGATCGACGCCAAGCGCGGCATGCGCGAGGCGTTCACGAACTCCAAGACGTCTGGGCTGTCGTCGTAGGTCAGACAGACGCGACGGGCCTGACTGAACGTCCGTCGAACGGTGGGCAACCACCGCCGTAACAACGCCATGCGCTCTTCACCCGGCAGGGTCTGCCGCTGAGGGATCGACCACCGCTTCCGTCGACGCTGTGAGGCGATGAACCGCTCGGCCATCGAGACGTATCGAATCGTCCGCCCGTAACTTGTCCGCCCGTCAGGCCCCCACGTAATCAACCCGTGCTGCTCGAGCACCGCCCCATGCGAGCCGGGATTGCGCTGATACGCCTGGGCGACGCGCTTCGAGAGCGCAAAGCCCGGCTGGAGATAGCCAATCCACACCAGACGATCTCCCAGCACGCGACGGACGAGCGCCTCCCCGCGGGAGGTGTTCGCCAGGGAGAGGATCGCGTCCGCGTGGGTGTGATCGATGTCGCGCTCGGGGAGCAAGGCGTGCAAGAGGGTTTCCACCGACGGCCGCGGAGCGTTCGGATCGAGGAGGCAGCGTTCGAGGAAGGCCACCATCTCCTCATCCGTCAGGCGGGCACGCTGGATCAGTCGGCGAAGCGGCGCCAACCGCAGCGCAGCGAAATGGCGGGGCTGGCAGCCTTTCAAATCCGCGCCGCTGCCCTTCACCCACAAGATCGGTTCCGGACGGCCGAAGAGATCCGGCAGCTCACCTTTGGTGGAGGTGTTCCCGCCGCCGAAGAGGCCCAGATCGGCTTGCTCCCCGATCAACCGGGAGCGATAGACCAGCGCCTCGAGGGGATCGGGTGGGACCTGTCTGACGTTCCAGTCATTGCGCATGAGTCAGAAAAAGCCGGCGACCCCGCTGGCCTCCGATTGAAAAAAAGAAGCCGGTGACAGGAGTTGAACCTGCGACCCGCTCATTACGAATGAGCTGCTCTACCAACTGAGCTACACCGGCGTCAAAAATTGTGCAATGTGAAATGTGTAATGTTGAATGGGACAGCGCCCTCTCAGCCTCTTTCCATTACACATTACACTTGCCACTTTACACAGATGAGAAGTGTTAAGGGAAGAAAGGCGCCGAGGGCCAGACTTGCACTGGCGACACCACGCTTTTCAGGCGCGTGCTCTACTACCTGAGCTACCTCGGCACGACGTCCGCGAGTGGACCGACGACCAAGGCATTATAGGCGCGTGGAGGAACGAGCGTCAACCGCCGCTAGGGCCAGCGACGAGACGCCGAGCCCGGCGTAGGCCCAACAGGTCATCCACAATCCCTGTTCGATGGTGATGGCCACGACCAGCGTCTCAAGGTGTGTGGCGGAGAGTTTCCACCACGCCGCTCCCGCCACCGCCACGCTCAGCCCGCCTACCGCCGCACAGACCGCGCGCACACGGCGCAGGGCCGTGACGATCACCCCGCACAACACCACTAACCCCGGCACAAGGTACACGAGGAGGCTTTTCGCCCCGAGCTCCCGCTGTCCGGTCCACATCTCGGCCAGCGCCAGGACCACCTGCGCATCCTGGCGGCGACCCAAGCGCGGGATATCCGCCCCGCTGATGACGGTGGGAATCGAAGACAGGTCAGGCAGCTCCCCGGTGACTGTCTCCGCCCCGCGTTTCACGGAGACGACGATCTTGCCGACACGCTTCGACAACGATCCCAACAGGTCCTGCAGCGGGGTGTCGCGGGCTGCCTCCGACAGGGCACCCGGCATCTTGCGGTGCGCCAGTTCCATCGACGCCCACGGCCTCACGAAGCCGACGAGCGAGGCTGCCACGCTGACCCACACACCCAACAAGCCCAACGCGCTCAACCAGTTTCTCATGGATGCCACCCGTCCCAGATGAGCTTCGCGCCCATGAGCAACAACAGGCCCAGCACAAGCTGCTTGAACCGAACCGACGACACGCGCCTCACCAGCCGCCGCCCCATCCAGGCGCCGGCAAACGCCACACCCGTCAAGCTGATCACCAATGGGATGTACGCCGAGGGGATGAACTGCTGGGCCAGATACACCGGGAGCCGCGTGGCATCGACGAGCAGCGCGATCACCGCCGACGTCCCGATGTACGCCTCTTTCGGCAGCCCGAAGGCCAGCAGGCAGGCTGAGCGAATCGCGCCTCCGGTGCCGATCAATCCCGCGATGAACCCCGAGGCCACCCCGCCGATAAGCAGGGTGGCGGTCGTCGCCGGGATGGGCGAGGAGCTCGCTCGCCGGAGTTCCGCGAGGACGTAGAGGATCAAAAACCCTCCCAGTGCCAGACGGATGTGATCGGGCGACAACCACGCGGCCGCCTGCGCGCCGGCGAGCGACATCGCCACGCCGGGCAGGCCGAAGCGCCACACAATCCCCCAGTGGACGTGCCGCCGAAAGAAGCTGATGCGCGAGGCGTTGCCGAAAAGATGGAAACACGCCACCACCGCCACGGCGGTTCTGATGTCCATGAAGAGGCTGGCGATCGGGGTGAGCACCGTCGCCGCCCCGAACCCCGCCATCGTCCCGATGATCTCGGCCACGAAGGCACAGGCCAGGAAGATGACCACGGAGGCGGTCGGCATGACACCACGATTATGTGTCAGCCGCTGGGCAAAGGCAAGCAACAAGCACTAAGCACCAAGCACCAAGCGACAAGGGACAAGGGACAGGCGACAAGTGGTACCCGCCCGTAGGGTAGGGCGGCAGGCACGCCAGCGGCGAGGGGTGCAGTGAGGCCGGCGTCGCGAGGGGCGAGCGGGCATGGTCCCAGCACTAATTTTCGTATCACCTGTAGAGCCCATAAAATTAGTGCTGGGGAGCGAGCCCAGAGCGCCGAGCGAGCGGAGCCACGCTGGGGCGCAGCGAGCGTCCGGCCCTGAGAAATCGCGCGAACGCGATTTCCAGGACTCAGTCCCGGACATGCTTCGCATGTCACGGGGCCGAACCTGCACCCCGAGCTCAGCTGGCGGGGCGGGCCAGGACGCGGCCCTTGCGCGACACAGAAAAAAATCCACCCCGCCATGTGGCGGGGTGGATGACCGTTGAAAGGATGAGGCCAGGGAGGCCGATAAGGCGCCAAAGCGCCCTCAGAAGCTTCGGCAGCTAAAGCCACCCTATCGCACGGCCCGCAGATTCAGGCGCCTCTGCCCCACCAGCTTTGATTCGCGATAGCGAATCAGGTGGGGAGCGCTTCTCCAGCGCTCACCTACCGCGGAGCACCCCCCCGCCTGCCCCGCAAGATTCGGGGCGGGCAGGGGCGACGTAGGCCCTCAGCTTTGCCCCCCATGTTTCGCTACGCGAAACAAAACTGGGGGGTCCCTTACGGGACGGCCCATGCTTTCGCATGGTGTGCCTTTATCGGCTCCCAACGAACAAGTCTACCATAGCCCTCGGCGCCTCATCAAGCCCCGCCCCTGCTACGATCACTTGTCGAACGAGCGGAGTACGTTGGAGGGTCGGTTTCGCATTCGCCAGGCGATAACTTGTTGAAGCAGGGGCGGGGTCAAGGTCACCGAGGAGAAAAAGATGCCTGTTCTCCGCCCTTGGTGTTTCGAGATTGATCCTACCTCACCTGGAGGACCTTGTAGCTCCGTGTATAGAGACAATCGTTCTGTCCGAACCCACGCGATTGTTTCAGCGAATTTAAGGAAGGTTCAGTCGAGCGCTGGAACTTCAAGACGACTGACGGGAGGAACGCCGCGGAGCGCGAGGCGTCAAGAGGTGGACGGTCACCGTCTGACCAAGCCGCCGAGCGAACTCCACATCGGCGGTATACAAGGCTGTGTTGAGCTGCAGGGCAAGCGCGGCGTACAACGCGTCATAGACCGAGATCTGGCATTGGCACGCCAAGCGCCACGCCTGGGGCAGAAGGGGCTCGAAGGGAAACCAGTTCACCTCCAACCCAAACGTCGGGACAAACGCCAGGATCGGCGCGTCGGGCGTCAGCTCACCCTTCTGGAGTTTCTTCCAGAAGGCGTTGTGGACCTCGATGAGCAGGAAATCTGGAGCGATCGGGACGATGCGGTGCGCAACCCAGCGGCGCCGGCATTCCAGTGCAGCCGCTGAATCAGGCTCAGGCAGGAGCCACTTGATGACCAGGCTGGCATCCACGACGACAGGAGTGAGCGGCTCAGCGCTCATCACGCATGCGGCGAATCAGGGGTGTGGAATTAGGCAAGGTCCCGTAGCGACGGGCCATCCGTTCGCGGACCTCATCCACCAGGCGCCAATCAGGTCGCCGTAAGGTTCCGTGAAAGGACAGCATGGTTTCCAGGAGCCAGGCGGCCTCCTGTTGGAGTGAGCGTCGATCCGACTTGGCCCGTGCCTTCAAGACCTCGTAGGTGTCATCGGAAAGGTTCCGGATTTGGAGTGTCGCCATTTCACCTCCTTTTTGCATCTCTTTTGAGCTCAAACTTATCACACCTTTCCTGCCTCGTCAAGTCCAGGAACGAGCTCGGACGCGATCGATCTGTTCCACCCGTTGTTCCAGCACCGACACAGACAAGCGTCCGGTGCGATACGCCTCGCGAAGCGCCTCAAACACCTGGCGCTGACACGACACCTCCGAGCAGACCAGCAAGATATCATGCCCTGCTTCGACCGCGCGCACCGCCGCCTCGCCGATGGGACAGAGTTCTCGCAACGCCCCCATTTCAAGATCGTCGCTCACCACAAGCCCCTGAAAGCCCAACTCGGCCCGCAGCAGCTCGTGGATCAACCGCCTCGAGAACGTCGCCGGCGTCTTCGGTGTGGGATCGAGCTTCGGATAACAGACGTGGGAGGACATGATGGTCGCCACCTCCGAGCGGATCGCTTCGAGAAACGGGACGAGGTGGACGGCGCGCATCGCCTCCCAATCCAGATTCACCGTCGGAAGCTGCTTGTGCGGGTCCTTCGGCACCGCCCCAAGACCGGGAAAATGTTTTGCGCACGCCGCCACCCCGCGGCTCTGAAGCCCGCGGATGCGCGCCACCCCGAAGGCCGAAACGAGCTTCGGATCGCAACCATAGGAGCGGTTGCCGATCACCGGATCGCTCCCAGCCACCAACACGTCCACGCAGGGCGCTAAGTTGACATGAACCCCCAGGGCGCGCAATTCCTCCGCTTCGATCTCGCCCTGGCGCCGAACGTCGTCAGGACCCTGGCTGGCGCCGACGCTCAGGGCGTCGGGAAAATCTGTGACCCCGCTCGAAAACCTGACCACGCGCCCGCCTTCGTGATCGACCATCACGAGGACGTCGCGCCCGCACGCCTCGTTCATCCGTGAGAGGAGTTCGCGAAACTGCTCCGGCGACTCGAAGTTCCTCGCAAACGGGATGAACCCTCCGGCGTGGATCGCTCGCAGATGCCCCGCGATCTCATCGGTCAGGCGGGTGCCGGGGAGGCCGACGACCAGGGTCGCGCCGATCAGCTCTTCAAGTGTCATGCCCTAGTCCACAGTCCATAGACCATAGTCCACAGCAAAAAACTATAGCACTGTCCAACTGGTTTTGCACTGTGGACTGTCGACTATGGACTATGGACTCGACGGCAGCCCCATGTTATGCTCAGCCGTCATGCCGGTCGAGTACGCGCGCCTCCCCACCGAGCAAGCCAACCCACGCAGCCGCTCGCTCGACCACCTCGCCACCCCCCGTCTCCTGCGTCTGATCAACCGCGAAGACGCCGCGGTGCCTCGCGCCGTCGGCCGAGTCGCTGCGCAGATCGCGCGGGCCGTCTCGCTGCTCCTTGCGTCCTTCAAGGAAGGAGGGCGGCTGTGGTTCCTCGGGGCAGGGACGAGCGGGCGGCTCGGCGTCATCGAAGCGGCTGAATGCCCCCCGACCTTCAACACGCCGCCGGCGATGATCCAAGCCATCATCGCCGGCGGGCGATCCGCCGTGTTCCGTTCGCGGGAAGGCGCGGAAGACGACCGAGGGGCTGCGCGCCGTGCGATCGCGCGCCGGGTGCGCGCCGGCGACGCGGTGGTCGGCATCGCCGCCAGCGGAGTCACCCCATTTGTCGAGGCGGGATTGCGCGCCGCGCGCGCGCAAGGGGCGTCGACCGTGCTCCTGACGTGCCACCCGACAAGCCGCCTGCGCCACCTGGCTGACGTGGTCATCGCGCCGCGCGTCGGTCCGGAGGTCATCGCGGGCTCCACCCGTCTCAAAGCCGCCACCGCCACCAAGCTCGTCCTCAACATGCTCACCGTCGCTTCGATGGTGCGGCTTGGCAAGGTCTACGGCAACCTCATGGTCGACGTGCGCCCCACCTCACGCAAGTTGCGTGAGCGAGCCCTCCGGCTCATTCAGACGATCACGGGCGCATCCCGCCCCCGCGCCGCGGTCGCGCTGCGACGCGCCGGCGGCGACACCAAGGTGGCCATCGTCATCGCCGCACGACACGTTGATGCACAGCAGGCCCGCCGTTTGTTGGCTCGCCACGATGGTCGCCTGCGCCCAATTATCGACCCGTGCCCCTTGCCTCCTGCCTCTTGCTCCCACACCTGATGCCCTTGTCGTTTGTCGCTTGTCACTGGTCACTAGTCACTGGTCACTGGTCACTTCTCTGATGGCCCTCGCCCTCGGCCTCATGTCCGGCACCTCCTGCGACGGGATCTCATCCGCGCTCGTCGACTTCCGCCCGAGGGTCATGCGGGTTGTGGGGTGTCGCACCGTGGCTTATCCGGAGCCGCTCGCCCAACTGTTGCGGCGGTCGAGGACGTTGACTGTCCCGCACGCCGCGCAGCTCAACATCCTCCTGGGTGAATGGTTCGCCCAGGCCGCCCTGCGGTTGCTGCGCAGCACCCGCACGCCGGCTCGTCGGGTCGCCGTCATCGGCTCGCACGGGCACACCGTCTACCACGGCCCGCGCGATCCCATCCCCTGCACCCTGCAGCTGGGGGAGCCGGCGGTCATCGCGGAGCGGACCGGCATCCCCGTCGTCGCGGACTTCCGGATGCGCGATCTGGCCGCCGGCGGAGAAGGCGCTCCGCTCGTGCCATGTTTTGACCAGGCCTGGTTCGGGCATGGCATGCCAAGGGCCTTGCAAAATATCGGAGGGATCGCCAACGTCACCCTCGTGGGACGCACCTTAAGCCCCGTCGCCTTCGACACCGGACCGGGCAACTGCCTCATCGACGCCGTGGTCCGACGCATCACGCGCGGCGCGCAGTCGTATGACCGCCACGGCGCCATGGCGCAGCGAGGGCGGATCGATCAGGATGCGATCCGCCGGCTGTGGGCGCATCCCTACTTCCGCCGGGCGCCTCCGAAATCGACCGGCCCCGAGGTGTTCCATGAGTCGCTCCTCAACGCCGTCTTTGGCCGTCGATGGACGAGTCCCGCCCTTACGGGCGGGACGAGCCGCGGGATCGACGTCCTGGCCACCGTCACCTATTTCACCGCCTACCATATCGCGGAAAGTTACCGCCGGTTTCTTCCGGCGACGATTCGCGAAGTCATCGTCAGCGGCGGCGGGGCGTTCAACCGGACGCTGATGACGCATCTGGCCCGGCTACTCCGTCCCGTCCCGGTGCATTCCATCGCCCGCTACGGTCTGCCTCCTCAAGCCAAGGAACCGGCGGCCTTCGCCTACCTGGCGTGGCAGGCGATCCGAGGCCGCATCAACCATCTCCCAGGCACCACCGGCGCCTCCGGCGCCCGCCTCCTCGGCACCCTTACTCCGGTCCTTCCTCATTCGGCCGCTCGGCCACTTGGCCACTTGGTCACTCTCGGATGACCTGGATTGATTGGCTCATCGTCGGGGTCTTCTTCCTCATCAGCGTCGCGTTGGGCACGGCCTTCACGAAACGAGCCGGACAAAGTCTCGAGTCCTACTTCGTCTCGAACCGGCAACTGGGCTGGTGGCTCGCCGGCAGCTCGATGGCGGCGACCGCGTTTTCCTCCGATACCCCGCTCTTGCTCACCGGCATGGTGCGGCGGCGAGGGGTGTGGGGCGTCTGGGAGATCTTGGCGCTGTCGATCAGCACGATGCTGGCCGTGTTCGTGTTCGCCAAGCTGTGGAAGCGCGCCAACGTGATGACGGAGGTGGAGTTCGTCGAGCGCCGCTACAGCGGCAAAGCCGCCGCGTGGCTGCGCGGCTTCAAGGCGATTTACTGGGGGCTGCTGTACAACTGCTACGTGCTCGGCGCGTGGCCCGTCACGGGACTGCGGAAGGTCCTGGAAGAAATGACCGGAGCCGGCCGGGAGACGGCGATTGTGCTCAGCGTCATCCTGGCGACCCTCTATACCTCCTCATCAGGATTGTGGGGGGTGGCGGTCACCGATCTGTTCCAGTTCATCTGGGCCATGGTTGGCGCGGTCATCCTGGCGTGGGCGGCGGTCGACGCCGTGGGGGGATTCGCCGCGCTGCGCGAGTCGCTCGGCGGCACCTCGGCCTTGGCCCTGATTCCCCCGTGGCCGTCAGGCGCCGAAGGGTCGTGGGTGAGCTCGCCGTTTGGCTGGTTCCTTGGACTGATCCTCGTGCAATGGTGGGCGTGGAAGAACACGGACGGCGGGGGCATCCTGGTGCAGCGGCTGGTCTCCTGTAAAGACGAGCGCCAGGCCATGGGGTCTGTGCTGTGGTTCAATATCGCGCACTACTGCCTGCGCTCCTGGCCGTGGATCCTCACGGCGCTGGCCTCGATCATCCTCATCCCGAACGCCCAACTGGAACTGGCCGACGGCACGGCCCTCGTCGACCATGAGCGCGCGTATCCCCGGCTGATCACGATGCTGCTGCCTACCGGGTTGAAGGGCGTCATGCTCGCGTCGTTCTTCGCCGCGTTTTTGTCCACCGTCAGCACGCACCTCAACTGGGGCTCGTCGTATCTCGTCAATGATTTCTACAAGCGATTCGCGCATCGCAATGCCAGCGAGCGGCACTACCTCGCCGTCTCGCGTCTGATCCCGTTTGGGTTGGCCCTCGGGGCGGTGTGGGTCGCGTGGTCCATCGACAGCATCGGGCAGGCGTTCACGTTGATCTTGAACGTCAGCGCCGGCATCGGCCCGGTGTATCTGCTGCGGTGGTTCTGGTGGCGGATCAACCCGTGGAGCGAGATGACCGCCATGCTGGTGAGCGTGCCGATGCTGCTCATCCGTCCCCACGCGCTGACCTGGCTCGGCCTGCCGCACGGCGTCCTGACCGAGCTGCTGTTCATGGTCCTCGGCACAGCCGCCTGCTGGGTGCCGGCCACGTTGCTGACCGCCCCCGTCGACCGGGAAACCCTCGCGCGCTTTTACGAGGCGGTCCGTCCGCCGGGGTGGTGGAAGCCGGTGGCGACCGCCTCGGGTGCCCGCGAGGCGTGGGGATTAAGCTTGTGGCAATGGGGGCTGGGAACCGTCGCGATTCTGACGACCACGCTCGCCCCGCTGTCCCTCGTCCTCGGCCGGCCGTGGGAAGGGTGGATCGGCTGCGCGGTCGCAGCGGCCTGTTGGGGAGGACTCGCCGTCACCCTCGCGAGAACCAGCGTGCGATGACGAGTCCCGCTTCATAGAGCAGGGCCATGGGAATCGCCACGAACATCAAGCTGACCGCATCCGTCGTCGGTGTGAGGACGGCGGCGAGGATGAGCATCGTCAGCCACGCCAGCGGGCGCATGCGGCGCAACCACGCGGGTGAGACCACGCCGAGCCTCGTCAGCATCACCACCACCAGCGGCAGCTCGCAGGTGATCCCGCACAGCACGATCACCCCGGTCACGAATGACAGGTAGTGGTTGACCGAGATCACCGGCTCAAACGCCCCGCCGCCGACGGTGAGCAGGAGTTTCAGGAACAGCGGCAGGCATACCGTGTAGGCAAACGCCCCGCCCAGCGCAAAGAGCAGGCTCCCCCACCACACAAACGCGATCCCGGAGGCGCGTTCCTTCCAACTCAGAGCCGGCCTGACAAACGCCCACATCTGATAGAGCACGACCGGCATCGCCAGCGCGAGACCCGCGATGAGCGTCACCTTCAGGTAGGCCATCAAGCCTTCGGCGGGACTGAAAAACGCCAGGCGGGTCAGATACGGTTCAGCGGGCCGCTTCAACCAGGCGAGTAGCCGATCGGCAAACGCCAGGCTGACCACCGCGGCCGCCGCGACGGCGAGCAGGCTCACCGCAAGCCGATGACGCAGCTCTTGGAGATGCTCACCGACGCTCAGGCGGGAAGACTCCGGAGGAGCGGTCGCGCCGGTCACGGGGAGCGTCGAGGCTTCTCGAAGTCGCCGCAGGCCCAGCTTAAGGCCAGCAACCCCGCGAACAACGCCCCGGTGAAAATCAGGATTCCTGTCACCTCATCCATCGGGCTTAACGTCCTTGACGTTTGTAGGTTCCCATCAGCTCGGCCCGGGCCACGATGTGGCCTTGCATCGCGGCTTCGAGGTCCGCTTTGGTGGCGCCGGGTTTCAGGTCCAGCATCGCGTCCA
>Ga0156290_106_pt2 | contig 12121 bp, 19 predicted proteins | sample RifCSPlowO2_12_FD_107938 | JGI IMG/M metagenome (GOLD analysis project Ga0156290, IMG submission 107938) | Omnitrophica WOR_2 bacterium RIFCSPLOWO2_12_FULL_63_16 | reverse complement strand
CCCTTCTATACGACGAAACCCTTGGGCACCGGGCTGGGCTTGGCGATTACGCACCGCATCATCAAGGAGCACGGCGGGCGCATCACCATCGACAGCGAGCGGGGCCTGGGCACCTCCGTCTGCTTGCGTCTTCCCCTTGCGGAAAGGACGCAAGACCCAAGACGCAAGACTCAAGAGAAAACCGATGGCAAGGAACTTTAAGTCAATCAAGGCGTGGCAATTGGCTGACGATCTCGCAGTCGTCATCTACGACGTGACAAAGCATTTCCCTTCGCAAGAACGTTATGGCCTTGTCTTGCAGATGCGTCGGGCCGCAGTCTCTGTCCCAGCCAACATCGCAGAAGGAGCAACGCGGAACTCTCCAAAGGAGTACATTCAGTTTCTGTCTATCGCAAAGGGGTCATTAGCGGAACTTGAGTACTACCTTCATCTGTCCAAGCGACTCAGCTATCTTACTGACTCTCAAGAGCAACACTTGATTCAACTGCACCAGCAAGCGGCTCGCACCCTTCATGGCTTGATGCGCTATCTCCAAAGCGAGTAGAGCAAATCACAATTTTTTGTCTTGAGTCTTGAGTCTTGGGTCTTGAGTCTTGTGTCTTGAGTCCAAACAGGAGGTCTCATCATGGCTCGCAAAGCGAGGATTCTGATCGCGGATGACGAAGAGGGGATTCGGGAGTCGCTCAACCTGATTCTGGGCGAGGCGTACGACGTGGCGTTCGCCGAGGACGGTCAGGCCGCGTGCGCCGCGTTGACCCGCCAGCCGTTTGATTTGGTGCTGCTCGACATCAAGATGCCCAAGCTGGACGGCTTCTCGGTCATGAAGCGGCTGAAAGAGCTCCACATCGCGCTGCCGCCGATTTTGATCTTGACCGCCTACCAAAGCGTGGAACTGGCCAAGGAAGCCGTCAAGCTCGGCGCCGCCGCCTACCTGCCCAAACCCTTCGAACGCGGCGAGCTCCTCCAAGCCGTCCGCGAGACCTTACGGGAAATGAGTGGATTGAAACGGCAGGGACGTTCTGAGCAGAGATCTACGAGTGGGAAAGGCTAAAGCGAGCCGTGACAGGGATGGGGCGCACGTCGTCCAATGCCTTGAACCATTTGGTGAAGTTCAGGATCGAGAAACCGACGACTTTCTTGCTCTTGAAATCGAGCCTGACGAACACGTCGTCCTCGATTTCTCGAGAGATGGCTCGCCGAGGACGGCCAAGGGAGATGTCGAGGATATCCGCCTCTTTATCGTACGCGAACCTCAAGACGTCGGCCATAGGAGTTCTCCATGTTTAATGCTATCGGTCACATAAAAGGTCAGGACGACCGAGCGAGCGCTGATTTTGGCAATTCCCAGCAGATATTTCCCTCCCAACACATCCGCATAAAACCGGTAGTACAACCTCGCGTGCGGATCTCGCCGGCTCTGTTTGACCCACTCTGGCGCGCGAAACACCTCACCGAGTCGGTTCAGGTATGGCCGGACTTCTGGATGCTCGGTCACGATATGTCGTCGACGGTCTTCATCGAGATGGAGGCGATGCCCGAACACATCTTCGAAGACCATCACCATATGCTACATATATCACATCAGCGAGCCACCCGCAAGCTCGGCGCCGCCGCCTACCTGCCGAAGCCCTTCGAACGCGGCGAGCTCCTCCAGGCCGTCCGCGAGACGCTCCAAGACACGATGAAAAAGTCAAAAGCCAACAGGTAACTCCATGGAATTGCTCTACAAGACTTGCTATGGACTAACAGCTTTCCTGGGAGTCGTCCAGGGGTTGTTTGTGTTGTACAAAAATCCCCGCTCTCGCGTGAACGTGATGTGGGCGCTCATGAACTTTGCCATCGTCGCGTGGAGCGTTCACATGGTCTTGATTTTATCTGACCTTCCTTACGATACATTGCTCCTGTGGGCTCGCATCGGTAATGGCGCGGCGATGTTCATCCCTGTTTTCTTTGCCCACTTCTGTCTTGCGCTACTCGATAAGCCCTTACGACAGAGTCGGCTCGCAGTTGCTGGTTATGTAATTGCATTGGGTATGAGCCCTTTCGTGTTTACCCCATGGTTTATCCCGAGCGTCGAACCGAAGTTTTTGTTTAGTGCCTATCCCAATCCAGGCGTTCTCTATATGGCTTATACCCTTCATTTTTTTATCCTTGTTGTCTACGCGCACATCCTCCTTCTTCGCCACCTCGCTCGTCAACCAATCCAACGGCAGAACCAGATCAAATACGTCTTGTTTGGAATGGGCATTGGCTATATATGTGGTTCAACCTGCTTCCTAGCCGTCTATGACATTGACTTTAATCCCTGGCCAAGTCTCTTCACCCCACTCTACGGGGCGTTCATCACATATGCGATCCTTCGCTATCGCCTCATGGACATTAAAGTCGTCATCACGCGCACGGGTATTTTGGCGGCGACGTACCTAGTGGTGTTGGGATTGCCGTTTGCGGTAGGGGGGTGGGGAAGGGTGTGGTTAAGCACACGACTCGGCGAGAGTTGGTGGCTTGTGCCGGTGGGGCTGTGCACGGTGCTGGCGACCATCGGGCCGTTTGCCTACGCGTATCTGAGGAATCAGGTGGAGGCGCGCCTCTTGAAAGAGCAGCGGCGGTATCAGCAGGTGCTGCAGCATGCGGCGCGAGGCATGACGCGCGTGCGCAACGTCGCGAAGCTGGCGAGGTTCATCGTCTGCGTCATCAGCGATGCGGTGCGGGTGGAGCACGCCTCGCTGTTCTTGCTGGATCAGGCGACGCATCGCTACGTCATGGTGGCCAGCCGAGGCCCGAAGCGGTTTGTCCTGGAGTCCCGATATGCCGTGGAGCCGGACCATGCGCTGGTTCAGTGGCTGATTACCCATCGTCGGATTCTGAGCGAGGAGGTCCTCGCCTCAGCGGAGGCGGCGGCCATCAACCAGGTGCTCGCCGGCCTTCGTGCGGTCCTCCTCGTGCCGGGGTACATCGAGAAGGACCTGGTGGGATGGCTTGCGCTGGGCAAGAAGCTCTCGGGGGAAGGCTACTCCGGGGACGACCTGCACGCCTTCTCGACCTTGGCCAACGAGGCGGCGGTGGCCGTTGAGAATGCCCGCTCGTATGAGGAGCTCCAGAAAGCCCATGACCAGCTCCGCATCACCTACGACCGGCTGGTGGATCAGGAACGGTTCGTGGCCGCGGGGCAGTTTGCCACCGGCCTGGCCCACGAGATCAAAAATCCGCTCTCGGCGATCAAGACCTTCGCCGAATTTCTTCCGGAGAAGTACAAAGATCCGGACTTTCGCGGAACGTTCTTCCGCATCGTCCAATCGGAGGTCGACCGGATCAACGCCATCGTCAAGGAGCTCTCCGACTTCGCCAAGCCGGCCCCTTTGTCGCTCAAGTCGGTGCGCGTCTCGGTCGTGCTGAAAGACACGCTGGCGCTCTTGTCCGGCCAGTGCTTGAAGCTGGGGGTGAAGGTGAAGCCGAGCTTTCGAGAAAACGGGACGAGCGTCCGGGCCGATCCCCAGCAGCTCAAACAAGTCTTCCTGAACCTGTTCCTCAACAGCTTGGATGCCATGCCCGACGGCGGCTCTCTGGAGGTGGCCACGCACGTCACGGGGGATCGTCTGACCGTGAGCGTGCAGGATACCGGCTGCGGCGTTTCGGAGGCGCACCTGCCGAAGCTCTGGGATCCCTTCTTCACGACCAAGGAGCGCGGCATGGGCCTGGGGCTGTCCATCGTGAAAGGCATTATCGAACGCCACGGTGGAGCCATCGACCTGCGCAGCCAGGAAGGGCAGGGCACCACCGTCCTCGTCAAGCTCCCCGTGGCCTCCTCCTAAGAACACTCTTACCCACCCCACGCAACGATATTTGCCTTGACTTGGGAGGGCGTCCAGTTATGATGTTATGTAATAACGAGCAATAACGAATAACATTTGGGAGTGACTCCATGCCGGTGAGCTTGGACAGTGAGATTTTGACGCTTCACGAGTTGCACACCTACCTCAAAATCCCCAAACCCACCCTCTACACCCTCGCCCAGGGCGGGCGCATCCCCGCGGCGAAGGTGGGGAAGCACTGGCGCTTCCGCAAGGCGGACATCGATGAGTGGCTCAACGCCCAGAGGTGGGCGCGGCCCCTCCAGCGCCGAACCCGGAAGCCGCAGCCCCAGGTGAGCCATGGCCAATAGTCCCCGAGGGGTGGTCATCACCGGTGTTGGGCCGATCACGGCCATCGGAGCAGGGAAAGAAGCCTTCTGGGAGTCGCTGAGAGCCGGTCGAGGCGGCATCGCGACGGTCAAAAAGTTTGATCCGACCCCTTACCCGACCCAAATGGCGGCTCAGCTTAACGGATTCGATTTTAGCGCCTACATCGATGCCAAGTGGTCGCGCCGGATGGACTTAACCTCGCAACTGGCGGTGTCAGCCGCCAAGATGGCGGTGGTGGATGCCGGGCTCGATCTGGACAAGGCGGACCGCGAGCGCATCGGGGTGGTGGTGGGGACGGCCATGGCCGGCCAGGCGTTCATCCTGGAGCAGCACGATGTGTATAAAGCCAAGGGGCCCATGAAGATCAACCCCTTTACCGCGCTGACCGTCTTTCCGGATGCGCCGGCCAGCTTCATCTCCATTGACTTAGGGATCTCCGGCCCCAGCTTCTCGCTGGCCACCGCCTGCTCCTCCGCTCTGGATGCGGTGGGCTATTCGTTCAACGCGATCCGCCGGGGCGAGCTGGATGCGATTGTCATGGGGGGCGCCGAGGCGACGGTCTTCCCCCAGGCGTTTTCGGCCTTTTGCATGTTGCGGGCGATGTCCCAGCAAAACGACGAGCCGGAGCGCGCCTGCCGGCCCTTCGACAAGCTGCGGGACGGGTTTGTGCTGGGCGAGGGCGCCGGCATGTTGGTGCTTGAAGACCTCGACCATGCCAAGCGCCGGGGCGCCCACATCTACGCGGAGATCCTCGGCTTCGGGATGACGTGCGATGCCTACCACATGACCGCTCCGGAGCCCTCAGGCCGCCAGGCCGCCCGCGCCATCCGGCTGGCCCTGGACGATGCCGGGGTGAAGCCGCAGGACATCGACTACATTAACGCGCACGGCACCTCCACCCCCTTGAACGACAAAACCGAAACCCTCGTCATCAAGCAGATCTTCGGCCAGGACGCCTACAAGATTCCCGTCTCCGCCACCAAATCGATGATCGGCCACCTCATCGGCGCCGCTGGCGCGGTTGAGCTGATCGCCACGGTGCTCGCCATGGAGCACCAGATCATCCCGCCGACGATTAACTATGAAGTTCCTGATCCTGACTGCGATCTTGATTATGTGCCGAATGTGTGTCGAAAAGCCACCATCGACATCGCCTTGAAGAATTCCTTCGGGTTCGGCGGCAAGAACTCGGCCCTGGTCATCCGGAAGTACGCATGAAGTAATGAATAAATAAAAAAGTAATTCAAATTGAAAATAGTAAGGAATAGTGGTATATTCCTTTATAGGAGGTGATAAGGATGCCTATCTCAGTGATGACGTCAAAAGGCCAGACGACCATCCCAAAAGCCATTCGGGAATATCTTCATCTGAAGCCGAAAGACGCCCTGATGTACGTCCCGAGCGGGGATCGTGTCGTCATCAAGCCCCTCCGGGGATCGATCCTCGATCTGAAAGGGATTTTTCATTCCTACCATAAGGGGGGGCCGATTAATTTTAAGAGACTCCGAGAAGAGACGAAACGGATTGTCGCAAAGAAGATCGTAGACGAAATGCGATGACGTTTTTGGACACGAACGTCATCCTCCGATACTTCGTGTGGGATGATCCCGTCAAAGGTGAGCGTGCGAGGCGACTCTTTGCGCGAATCCACGCCGGTCGTGAGAGGGTGATGACGTCTGTTCTCGTCGTGGCGGAAGTCGTGTGGGTGGCTGAATCGCAGTACGGCTATCCAAAAGTCAAACTCATCGAATTGCTCCAGCGTTTCCTCAATACGCCGAATCTCGAGATCGATCGGAAGGACCTCCTCTTGGCAGCCGTGAACCTGTTTGAGCTCCAGCCCATCGATTTCATTGATGCGTATCACGCTGTCTTGATGCAAACCCTGGGAATCCAGCAAATCTACTCCTACGACACCGACTTCGATCACGTCGCCGGTCTTCGGCGCATTGAGCCATGAACGCCTTCGGCTTCCCCGCCTGCTGCGCTGCGCGCAGCGCGGGCAGGGGCGGCAAGAACTCGGCCCTCGTCATCCGGAAGTACGAGCGATGATCCCATCTCCTCAAGCGATCGAGACCAAAGTGCAACAGGTCGTCAACGACCTGAAGGCCTACCATCCTCAGCAGGTGATTCTGTTTGGCTCAACGGCCCGGGGCGACGCGGATCAATACAGCGATCTGGATTTCGTCATCCTCAAGGACACCACGCAGCCATTCCTTGAGCGGCTGAAAGAGGTGGCCCTGCTGTGCACGGTGCCGGGAGCCATTGACTTCCTCGTCTACACGCCGCAGGAATGGCGACAGATGCAAGAGATGGAAGCGCCGTTCGCGCAGCGGGTCCTGACCGAGGGTCGCACGGTCTATGAAGCCCAGCCCTAACGACGAAGCGAAGCGGTGGCTGCTTCAAGCGCAGCACGTGCTTGAGGTGGCGGCGACGCTCCTGAAGGCGACGGACTATGCGGAGAGCTGTTTCCACGCCGAGCAGGTCGGCCAACTCTCCCTCAAGGCGTACCTCTATGCGCAGGGGGAGCGTTTCGTGCCAATCCATTCACTCAGGGAACTTCTTGAGCAGGCCGTGCGGTATGACGCCACCTTTCGTCAGTGCGAGGATGCCGCGAAGATCCTCGATCAGTACTACATCCCGACACGGTATCCTGACGCCTTGGCCTTTCCCGGCGTGCCGTACAAGACCTACACCCAAGGACAAGCCGAAGAGGCGGTCCGTTTCGCCCAGCAGCTTCTTAGCTTCGTCAACCAACATGTTCCTTGACGGCATCGCGCTCACCAACTCCTTCAGCTTCCCTGCCTGCCCCGCGTTCATCGGGACAGGCAGAAGCGGCAAGCACTCGGCCTTGATCATCAAGGAGTACGAACGATGAACTCATTGATCTTATACCTAAAGGTCCTGCAAAACGCGTTGAAGCGGGATTACACAGATTTTCAAAAGATGATTTCACAGATTGCGCTCATCGAGATCCAATCTGTGTAATCGCTGTGGTGAATCTGTGGAATCATTCCAAAAAGGCATCTTGCAAAAGTTATACATTTGAGGTGAACCAGACGATCCAACGGTCCTAAGCGAACGTATCGTACGAACACGACCGAACAGTTTGGTCGCGCGGTTTTTCAGTTCGTAACTCACGGAACGACACGCATGCCCTCCGCCGATGCGCGGGGCGTCGTAGAACCGATCACCGAGGTTACGCATGAACCTACTCGCGTTCCAGACGATTTCCAAACGGTCATCCGTCCCGCCCATGAGGGTCAGGTTCCTCCCCGACCTTGTTCTTTTCTCTCCTCCAGGCGTATTCACCATCTCCCAAACCGGCATCGCGCTCAAGAACGCCTTCGGCTTTGGTGGCAAAAACTCCGCTCTCGTCATCAGGAAGTATGCGATAACTTAAATGAAATACCGTATCTTGGGAACTGGTCTTATTACGTGCTTGGGTAAGACAAAAGAGGAATACTGGGATTCTATCAACCATCAAAGAAGAATTTTTGAACCAATCGTAGCAAGTCAGTACCAGGAACTTAAAGGCTTTTACTGTGGAAGAATCAATGATTTTGACGAGGTGGCTTATTCTTCAGAAACAGGGCTTTCCAATCTCGACAGGAACAGCGCATTGGTTGTATTTGCAACCAAAGCTGCAACTAAGGACGCTTTTGATACGGAACTCTTCACACTAGGAGGACGCACAGGAGTCGTTATAGGAACGACGTTAAGTATTGGAACTAGCGTAAGTGACTATGACGAGTCTGTATTAGTGGAAGGAGCTCGTCACTGCAGGCTTGGATTGTTCCCTAACACTGTTATGAACGCTCCTGCGAGTAGAGCGGCAATTACACAAAAGATCACGGGGCCGAGCACCACAATCTCAAGTGGTTCAAATTCAGGTATCGATGCCATTGGTCTTGCCTGTCTCACCCTAAGTGAGGAAGACGCTACTGACTCAATAATGATTTGTGGAGGTAGTGAAGCTCTGTCAGAGAAGCTACTTCTAGGCCTGGCTCGGCGTCATAGATTACTCGACACCATGGCAGATTTGTCTCAAGCGAACCCAAAGCCCTGCAGAGGTCTTATCCCAACCGAAGGCTCTGTTATTTTCGTGGTCAACTCAGGACATGGTCGAAAAATAGGTAGTTCACGATACGGCGCGATACTTTCGTATAGCTGTACGTTTTTTCCATTCAAGAAGAGGCAAGTTTTTGATCGTGCACAATTCATCTACAAAACCATAATGAAAGCTATCCAAGATGCCCAAATTGAACCGTCAGACATCGGCCTGTTTTTACTGGGGCCTACATTCGATTCGTTCAGTTTCCAAGCTGCGTTGAACGCGGTAACTCGTCTCTTAGGTGTAGAAGCCAAGGATTGTTTGGTGGTGCCGACAACAGAATTGCTAGGAGAATGTTTTGCAGCATCAGGACCACAACTTGTACTAATCAGTCAGGGTTATCTCGATGAGAGACTAGACGAAGGCGCGCTCGTTCGGCTTAATAGAAATGAGCAGTGGGGTGGTGATGTTATTCAAAAAGACAATGTCCTAATTATCCAGGCAGATCCTGCAGGGCACAATAGCGCTCTCGTCATGACCAGATAGTTTAACCAGGTAGGTTTCAATGGACGTAGGGCTACGACTTCGCCAGATTATTTCAACGATCACCAAAATCTCGCCAGAGCGTATCGAGACTTCTGACGATTTAATTGAAAAACATGGTGTAGACTCAATGCAACGCATAGAAATCGTTATTGCTTTAGAAAAAGAATTTGGAGTCCAAATAAATGATGACGAAGTACCTTCTCTGAGAACTCTTCTCGATTTTGTGAATCTCGTTGAAAGTAAACGTAAAGGAATTCAGTCTTGAAAGGGCGGGTCGTAATTACTGGAATTGGCCTAGTTTCATCACTAGGCTACCTTCGCGACTATTTCTGGCAAGCCGTACGAGTTGGGAGGCATGGGATATCAAAAGTTCAGTCTTTTGACACTGTAGGCTACAAGAAAATCTACGGTGGTGAAGTTAAAGATTTTCCGGTTAACAATATTTTTTCAGTCGCAGAGCGTCGTGTTTACGGAAGGGCAAGTCAATTAGCAATTTTTGCAACACATCAGGCGTTGGCTGATTCTGGTCTTCCTAGTGCTCCTTATTGGAATGAGCTTCGTCTTCGGACAGCTGTTGTGGTGGGAACTACCTTTGGGGAATCGAAAATTTTGGAACGGGCAGATGAGCTATTAGTATCTAAACCTAGCAATGGGAGTTCCCATGAGGTATTACACTTAGAACAGTACAACCCTAACACTTTAAGCGTTAATATTGCGAAGAAGTATGGGTTGGCAGGACCAAACTACGTTGTTCCAACCGCTTGCTCTGCTGGTAATCATGCGATTGGGCTTGGCGCATCGCTTATCAGGACTGGGAGGGCAGATGTTGTCATTGCCGGGGGCGCAGACCCATTTTCCCGTGTCGCGTTTTCTGGCTTTGCGCGCCTTGGTGTAATGGCCGATGAAAAATGTCAGCCTTTTGATAAAAACCGGAAGGGAATGTTAGTGGGAGAAGGAGCTGGCATAGTTGTTCTTGAGAACAATGAACTTGCTACCAGGCGAGGAGCAAAAGGTTATGCAGAAGTGCTAGGGCTAGGGGTGACCTGTGATGCGAGACATATGACAATTCCTGATGTGGATGGGATGATTAGGGCTATGGATAAAGCGATAGAAAATTCGCAGCTAACTGCACGCGACATCGATTACGTCTGTGCGCACGGTACCGGCACTATTCTCAATGACAAAACAGAAAGTATGGCTATTCGAAAAGTGTTCTATGAGAAGGGAAACCCGGTTCCAGTTAGCTCAATCAAATCAATGCTCGGACATTCGATGGGAGCCGCTAGTGCTCTAGAGGTGATAGCATGTGCCTTGGCAATTAAAAACGAGGAAATTCCTCCAACAATTAATTATGAGACGGCTGATCCGGAGTGCGATATCGATTGTGTTCCTAATAGGTCCAGACCAAAAAAGCTGAAAATCGTTTTGAATAATTCCTTTGCCTTTGGTGGTAACAACGCTTGTCTTGTTTTAGCAAAGATTTAGAAATAGGGCATCGGAAGCAAAAAATGGATTCTCAGAAGATGCAGGGGAAACCAAAGCAAATCTCAAGGGTTCGACTGAAGAAATTCGCTAGTTATGTACCAAGCACCGTGGTGGATAATAACCAAATCTTACAAGAGATAGGTACAGAACCGGCAAGCACGACGTCTGTACTAGAAAGAGTAGTTGGATCAAAAGAGAAACGCGCTGCTAAAAAAGACGAGATGGGTTCTGACATGATGGCGAGGGTAGGTACTCAAATCTTGGAAGAATGCAATCTGGGTCTTGCGGGAATAGATAAGCTCATTTGTAGCTGTGATCCACAAGATCAGGCGGCTCCTGATACCGCGGTCATTACACAGGCAAGAATGGGGCTTACATGTCCAGCCTTTGGCATCTCAATGTCTTGTTCTGCATGGTTATGCGGTATCCTAATTGGGTCAGGATTTCTTGCAAATGGCGATCGGAGGATTCTCGTCCTAGCTGCTTCTACTGTAGGATCAAAATATTTTTTTAAGCACCCAATGCATCGAGCAATCTTCGGGGATGGTGCCGGGGGCGTGCTTTTGGAAGAGACAGAGGAACGTGGAAATATCCTAGCCTTGGATTTATGGACAGATGGCCGTTTTTACAGGGAGATTTTTGCCCCACATCCATGGTCTACTGTTCCAGACAAAGTGTCTTCTCAATATAAAGATGCGTTCTACATGTCACCTGACAACCGAATCTTTTTCGAGGCGATCGATACGTATATTCGCCCATTTTATTTGAAGCAGTATGAGACAGCAGGAATTCAAAAGGACGACGTAAAATTTTTTATTATCCATCAAGCAAGCATGCCGATATTTAAACATACCCTTAAATCTCTTGATATCCCCGAACATAAAGTTGTTGGGACGTTTGACAGATTTGGAAATACGGTTTCTGCAGAATTACCGATAATAATCGATCAAGTCATCCGGGGAGGGAAAACCAAACAGGGAGATATTATTTATTCATTAACGTACGGTGCAGGATTTACAGCTGGAGCGATGATCTTTCGGATATAAATGCCCTATGCTCTTCCGAGTATTTTGTGTTCCGTGGCTTTTGCCATACTCGGTTTGCTTTCTTGGCTTCATAAGCCGAAAATAAGGCTAAAACTTATTTTTTCAATTTTGTGTTGGGAAACATTTCATTGGCAAATAATTTGGTCAATTTCTTTTTTCACCTCAAACGTAAGTTTCCTGGACTTGCTTGCTAAATCTTCATACATTGCCATACTTTTTCTTCCCTTCACTTTTTACCACTTCATAGTAGCTTTTTTAGGTCTTGAAAGTGAACGGAAAGTCGTGTTTAGCTTTTATTCTCTCAGCGCCTTATTGCTCTCCTTGTTGTTTACAACTGACCTTGTTGTAACGGGACATCGACATTTCTCTTGGGGGAATTTCGCGGCCCCGGGCACTCTGTATCCAGTCTATATGCTTTCCGCGCTAGCTGCCATGGCTAGAGGGGTTTTTCTGTTAAGAAAAGGCGTGACTCATGCTGCATCTTATAAAGTGGTGAAGACACAGGTGCATTATGTTTTCTTAGGTCTTGGTCTTTACTTCTTTTGTGCAAGTGACTTCGCTCAAGTATACGGGGCTCCTTGGTATCCAATCGGGGTTTTCTTCCAGACGATTTCGTTCGGAATCATCGGTTATGCAATTATTCGTCACCGGCTCATGGATATCAACGTCGTCGTCACGAGGACAGCGGTGTTTGCGGTGGTGTATGCGGTGTTGTTGGGGGTGCCGCTTTGGGGGGCGTTGGCGTGGGAGCCGCAGCTTGAGCAGGCGCTGGGAGTCCGATGGTGGGTGTGGGCGTGGTTGGCTGGGGCGGG
>Ga0156290_144_pt1 | contig 12386 bp, 11 predicted proteins | sample RifCSPlowO2_12_FD_107938 | JGI IMG/M metagenome (GOLD analysis project Ga0156290, IMG submission 107938) | Omnitrophica WOR_2 bacterium RIFCSPLOWO2_12_FULL_63_16 | reverse complement strand
TCCTCGTGAGTCGCGCGGGGGTGCCCAACCACCCCGGGTATGAGCCGCACCACGCAGTCAATCATCACCATGGCGGGTAATTCGCCGCCCGTGAGCACATAATCGCCGATCGACACCTCCCGATCCACCAAGGCCTCGCGAATCCGCTCATCCACGCCTTCATAATGGCCGCACAGCACGACCAGGTGGTCCAGCCGACCAAGGTCCTGCGCCAGCGCCTGGGTGAGCCGCACGCCGGCCGGCGACATCAGGATGACCTCGCATCCGCCTCGAGGACGGCCCTGGACCGACCCATGTCGCCTCGTCTCAATGGCCTCCACCGCCTCGAAGACCGGTTCGGGCTTGAGCACCATGCCGGCTCCGCCTCCGTAGGGACGGTCATCGACCGTGCGCCGCGCATCGTGCGTGTAGTCGCGCAAGTCGTGGATCACCACGCTCACGATCCCGCTCGCCTGCGCCCGTTTCATGATCGACTCCCCCAGCACCGGCGCACACATCGTCGGGAAAATCGTGACGATGTCGATCTGCAACATTTCGTCTTTCGAATCACGTTGAACGATTACTTCGCCGATTTCACGGCAATCTTCTTGAGCGCCTTCAACAGCCGCTGGACCGCTTCCGTGACTTGAGCGCCCGAGGAAAGCCAATGGACCAGCCGGGATTCGTTGACGGAACATTTCGCCGGATTCGTCGAGGGATCGTAGTAGCCGAGCACCTCGAGCGCCCGGCTGCCCTGCGCCTGCCGGCTGTCCATCACGACAATCCGATGGTGCGGGGTTTTCTTCGTGCCTAATCGCTGCAACCGAATCGTGACCATCCGTCCTCCGCTATGCGTCGTGTTCGCGTCTGATGGAGGCGCCTAAGTGCGCCAACTTCTCTTCCAGCCGTTCGTAGCCGCGGTCGAGATGCTCCACGCCGCGCAATTCCGTCGTATTCTCCGCCGCCAATCCCGCGATCACCAGCGCGGCTGAGGCGCGCAGATCCGACGCGGTCACGGGCGCCCCGCTGAGTTGCTCGACCCCTTTCACGATCGCGCTGCCGCCCTCATGGGTGATCTGCGCGCCCATGCGACGCAGCTCGGGTACATGCATGAATCGCTCCGGATAGATTTTCTCCATCATGAGACTGACCCCTCGGCTGAGGCTCATCATCGCCATCATCTGCGCCTGGAGGTCCGTCGGAAACCCGGGAAACGGCAGCGTGGTCACCTCCACCGCGTTGAGCCGCCGGTCCGACCGGACCCGCAGGAAGCCTTCCCCCGCCTCAATCTGGACATTGGCTTCCCGCAACGTCTCCACCACCGCGCCCACATGGTCGCCGCGCGCGCCGGTCACGGTCACCTCGCCCCCGAGGGTGGCGGTGGCCATGAGCAGCGTGCCCACTTCAATGCGATCAGGAATCACGCGGTAGTGCGCCCCGTGCAGCTCGGGCACGCCGTCAATCTGAATCACCGGTGTGCCCTGTCCTGAGACCGTCGCACCCATGGCGATGAGGAAATTCGCCAGATCCACCACCTCCGGCTCGCAGGCGGCATGCTCAATCCTCGTTGTGCCCTGGGCCAGCGTGGCGGCCATCATCACGTTGGCGGTCGCCAGCACGGAGGAGCCGAACGCCCCGGCGAGATGGATCACCGTCCCGCGCAACCCGGAGGTCGTCGCCACCAGATCCCCGTGCTCCACGGCAATCGCAGCCCCCAGCGCGGCGAGCCCCTTCAGATGGAGATCAATCGGCCGCGGTCCCAGGATGCACCCGCCCGGCATCGAGACGCGCGCGCGATGATGACGGGCCAGCAACGGGCCCAACACGCAGATGGAGGCCCGCATCAAGCTCACCAGTTCGTAGGGTGCCGTGGAGCCGGTGTAGTGGTTGGGGTCGATGCGCAGCCTCTCGTCCTCGTGGTCCACGCGGATCCCCAGGCGACGCAGGATGTCCACCATGGTCAGCACATCGGTCACGCGGGGCACGCCCTCGAGAACGACCGGCTCCTCCGTCAGCAGACACGCGGCCATGATCGGCAGCGCGGCATTCTTGGCACCGCTGGCAGCCACAGTCCCGCGCAGCGGAGGGCTGTGTTGCAAGATCAGTTTGTCCATCTCAAAGAGCTATGAGGCAACCCAGAGACCACGCGGACGACCCGCGAGGTCGTTGACGATCGTGACCTCCCGAACCCATGACTGCCGGCTCGCCCGCTGGCACAGCGCGTCCGCCTGCGATTCGGCGCATTCCATGCACAGCACCCCGTCCCGCCGGAGGAGCGCCGGCGCGTCGGCGATCAGCCGCCGATGAAACGCCATGCCGTCACACCCGCCGTCAAGACTCAGGCGGGGCTCATACCCCACCTCGCGCGGCAATCCGTGCACGTGGCTTGTCGGCACGTACGGGGGGTTCGAAATCACCAGATCAAACGCCGGCTTCCTGAGCAACCCTTGCGTCCAGTCCGCCTGAATGAGCAAGACGCGAGACCCAAGCTGATGCCGCCGGAGATTCGCGCGCGCGGTACGCAGCGCGTTCCATGATAGCTCAACCGCCACGACGACACAAGATGGGATCGCGAGGCTGAGGCTCGTGGCGATGTTCCCGCTGCCGGTTCCAAGATCCAGCACCCGGGGGGCGATCCCTCGTCGCGTCAGCGCCTCCAGATAGTTCCTCGCCTCATCCACCAACGCTTCGGTCTCGGGCCTCGGGATCAAGACGTCGCGCGATACCTCAAGCCGATGCCCGCAAAAATCCGTGTACCCGATCAGATGCTGCAAGGGCTCCCCCGTCAGGCGGCTGAGAACCCAGTGGTCAATCCGTCGAAGGATCTCGGGCTCGGGGAGCGAGTCGGCCAGGAACAGCTCGGTCCGACTGAGGCCGCACGCCTCCGCCACCAACCACTCCGCCTCCGCCCGAGCCGAGACAACCCCCGCCTGCTGCAAGGCTTCTTCCGCCTCACGGAGAACCTGGCGCACGTTCCGACACGTTTCTCCATCGACCCCGCCATCCCCGCCTTGGCGGGGTCGGCTGTACTTTAGCGGACCGGTGGGCGGGATGTTCGCCCCACACGGGGCGTCGTGGAGGGGGCCACGGGCTTGCCCGTGGGGCTCCACCAGACCGACCCTGCTGCGTTCCATTTCTTCTTCCTACTTCCCCCTTCCCCCTTCGACCTTCCCCATGTCCAGTTGTTGCGCCTGGTCCTGCGCGTGGAGGGCGGCGACCAACTCCTCGAGATGCCCGTCCAGAATCTGTTCCAGTTGGTGGAGGGTCAGGCCGATGCGATGATCCGTGACCCGCCGGTCAGGAAAATTGTACGTGCGGATCTTCTCGCTGCGCTCCCCGCCCTTGACCTGCTCTTTCCGGGTGGACGCCCGCGAGGTCTGTTGAGACGCGTGCAGGCGATCGAGCAACCGAGCCCGCAGCACGCGCATCGCTTTTTCCTTGTTGCGCAGCTGGCTGCGCTCATCCTGGCAGGTGACGACCAGCCCGGTGGGGAGGTGCCGGATCCGCACCGCCGAATCCGTGGTGTTGACGGACTGCCCGCCCGGGCCGGAGGAGCGGAAGACATCGATCTGCAGGTCTTTCGAAGGCAGCGGCGGCAGCTCAACGTCCTCCGGCTCAGGCAACACCGCCACGGTCGCGGTTGAGGTATGGATTCGGCCCTGGGCTTCGGTCGTCGGGACCCGCTGGACCCGGTGCACCCCGCTTTCAAATTTGAAACGTTCCCACGCGCCGGGGCCTTTGATCGCCACGATGATTTCTTTGAACCCTCCGGCTTCCGTCTGGTGGCTGTCCATCAGCTCAATCTGAAGGTGGTGATTCGCCGCATACTTGGTGTACATGCGATACAGATCCCCGGCGAACAAACCGGCTTCCAGTCCGCCTGTCGCGGCGCGGATCTCCACGATCAGCGGATGGTCGGCCACGCCGTGCTCGTCCTTCCAGAGCCGCTCCAGCTCCTCCCAGAGAGCGGTCTGCTGCTGCCGCAACGACACCGCCTCGTCCCGCGCCAGCTCCCGCAAATCCGCATCCCCCTGCGCGTGGATGAGCTGTTCGGTCTCGAGCACTTCCCGCTCGATGCGCTGGTAGGTCCGAACGAGCATCACCAGCTCTTTCAATTGGGCTAACTCCTTGGAGAGCTGCTGGTACTCGGGGGTGTTCGAGGCGGAGGCGAGTTGCGCGACGCGCTGTTCCAGCTCCACGTAGCGACGTTCACGCTGCCTCAGTTGGTTGAGCAACGGCTCACGAGGAAGCGCCATGCCACAGGACGTGTATGGGACTCAAGACCCAGGACTCAAGCCTCAAGTCAATGCCTTCTTGGGTGTGACACCTTGCGCCTTGGGTCTTGCGTCTTGAGTCTTGTATTTGCGGCGGAACTTTTCCACGCGGCCGGCCGTGTCCACGAAGCGCTGCTGGCCGGTAAAGAACGGATGGCACTTCGCGCAGATCTCAATGTGGATCTGGGGACGGGTGGAGTGGGTGTGATACACCGCGCCGCACGAACAGGTAATCGTGCACGCCACATACTCCGGATGGATCCCTTCTTTCATGCGTGAAACCCTCCGTGAGTGGCAAAGTGACAACGTGACTGAGTGGCTAAGCAAGACACGTTGCCACTGAGTCGCCTAGCCACTGAGTCACTGGTTTTTGGACATCGTGCGCAGGAACTCTTCGTTCGACTTGGTCTTGGAGATCCGGTCGATCAGCAGCTCCATCGCCTGCACCGCGTCCATCTCGTTGAGCACCTTGCGCAGCACCCAGATGAGCTGGAGCTCATCCGCGGGAATCAGCAGCTCTTCCCGCCGCGTATTCGAGCGGCGGATGTCAAGCGAGGGGTAGATCCGGCGTTGGAAGAGATTGCGGTCGAGCGTCAACTCCATGTTGCCCGTCCCCTTGAACTCCTCGAAGATCACGTCGTCCATCCGGGAGCCGGTCTCAATCAGGCACGTCCCGATGATCGTCAGGCTCCCCCCTTCCTCGACCCCTCGAGCCGAGCCGAAGAAGCGCTTGGGCTTATGCAGCGCGTTGGCGTCGAGCCCTCCGGTGAGCACCCGGCCGCTGTGGGGCTCCACCGTGTTGTAGGCGCGCGCGAGCCGCGTGATGCTGTCCAGCAGGATCACCACGTCCTTCTTGTGCTCCACCAATCGCTTGGCTTTTTCCAACACGATCTCGGCGACCTGCACGTGCCGGTCGGCCGGCTCATCGAAGGTGGAGGAAATCACCTCGCCCTTCACGCCGCGCTGCATCTCGGTGACCTCCTCGGGGCGCTCATCAATGAGCAGCACGATGAGGACCACCTCCGGATCGTTGGTGGTGACGGCGTTGGCGATTTTCTGCAGCAGGACCGTTTTGCCGCTGTACGGCGGGGCCACGATCAACCCGCGCTGCCCTTTGCCGATCGGGGTGAGCAGGTCCATGATGCGCATGGACACTTCCTTCGTCGTCGTTTCCAGCTTCAACCGCTGCTGCGGGTAGATCGGCGTGAGGTTATCAAAGAGGATCTTGTCTTTGATCGCTTCCGGATTTTCGAAGTTCACCGCCTCGACCTTCAGCAGGGCGAAGTAGCGCTCGCCCTCCTTGGGTGGTCGCACTTGGCCACTGACGGTATCGCCGGTCCGCAGATCGAACTTCCTGATCTGCGAGGGCGACACGTAGATGTCATCCGGGCACGGCAGGTAGTTGTAATTGGGCGACCGCAGGAACCCGAAGCCGTCCGGCAGGATCTCCAGCACCCCCTCCGAAAAGATCAACCCCTCCTTTTCCGTCTGCGCCTGGAGGATCTTGAAAATCAGATCCTGCTTCTTCAACCCTGAGAGGCCGTTGACCCCCAGGTCCCGAGCCATTTTGTTCAGCTCGGTGATTTTCATTTCCTTCAGATCGGCGAGATTCAACCGCGCTGTCTGCGTCTCACGAGATACCTGTTCCATAGGTCCGCCACCTGCCTTCGGGTCTTGAGGAGCCCCGCTGTGTTATCGATCACCACATCGGCCAAGGCCGCCTTGGCCGACACCTTCCACTGCGCCTTCACCCGTTGATCAATCTCCCGCGCCGACCAACCGCGCTCTTTCAGGCGCCGGCGCTGCACCGGCGGCGCCGCGTTGACGACCACCAGCAGATCCACCAGCCTGCGCATGCCGGCCTCCAGCAGCAGCGGGACGTCCAGCGCCACCACCCGCACTCGTGTCGCTCGCCGCAACTGCGCCAGGCGCGCGCGGGTCTGTCGAATGACGTACGGATGAATGATCGCCTCAAGGCGCTTGCGCGCGCGCGCGTCTTGAAACACGCGGCGACCCAGCGCGTGCCGGTCGATTGAGCCGTCCGCGTTGAGGACCGTCCGACCAAAGACCCGGACGATGCGGCGCCACGGTGCCCTCCGCGCTCGCAAGGCCTCATGCGCGAGCTCATCGGCGTCAATCACCTCAGCGCCCAGCGCCTTGAGCATCCGCGCCACCGTGCTCTTGCCCGTCCCCACCCCGCCCGTGATCCCCACAACTACCATCACCAGACATGAGACAGGAGACAGGAGACAGGAGACAGGAGACAGGTCCCTTGTCTCTTGTTTCTTGTCGCTTGTCGCTTGTCGCTTGTCACTTGTCGCTTGTCCCGTTCTTCAGGTCGGTCATCTCCAGCCAGTTGGGCCCGGTCTTGATCGTCACCACAAGCGGCACGCGCAGCGCAATGGCGCCTTCCATGACGCGGCGCACCAGGGCCGCAAGGGCATGCCGTTCTTTCGACGGCGCCTCGAACACCAGCTCGTCATGCACCTGCAGGAGCATGCGGCTTGCCATCCGACGACCACGCAGCTCCTCGGCCACCTGCACCATCGCCCGCTTGATGAGATCGGCGGCCGTGCCCTGCATCGGGGTGTTCATCGCCAGCCGCTGACCCAGCTGCCGGATCGCCGGGTCCGGGCTGTTGATCTCTGGGATATAGCGGCGGCGTCCGAGCAGGGTCTGCACGAATCCGTCACGCGTGGCGTGCTGCCACTGCTGTTCGAAGAAGCCCTGCACCTTCGGGTACCGCTCGAAATACGCCTGAATGAACGTCGCGGCCTCGTCGTATGGCATGCCCAGCTCGCGCGAGAGCCCGTGGGCGCTCATGCCGTAGAGAATGCCGAAGTTGATCGCTTTCATCGCGCTGCGCATCTCCGGCGTCACCTCATTCTCAGCGACACCGTAGATGAGCGAGGCGGTATAACGGTGGATGTCGTGGCCGTTGGCAAACGCGTGGATCAGCTGCTCATCGCCCGACAGGTGCGCGAGGATTCTCAGCTCAATCTGCGAATAGTCCGCCGCCAGGAGCGTCCACCCCTGCTCCCCGGGGACAAACGCCTTGCGGATCTGCCGCCCCAGCTCGGTTTTGATGGGGATATTTTGGAGGTTCGGATTGCTGGAGGACAGCCGGCCCGTGGCGGTGGCGGTCTGGTTGAAGGTAGTGTGCACGCGTCCGGTCTCGGGGTCGACTAGTTTCGGCAGCGCGTCAACGTAGGTGGACATCAGCTTGGAGAGCTCGCGGTACTCCAGCAGCCGCTTGGGAAACGGATGGCGCGAGGCAAGCTGCCGCAGCACGTCGCTGTCGGTGGAGGCGCCGGTTTTGGTCCGCTTGATCACCGGCAGTTTGAGCTGATCGAACAGCACGGCGGCCAGCTGCTTCGGCGAGTTGAGATTGCACGTGGCACCGGCAACCGTGTAGAGCTCCTGCGTCAGTCGCCGGCACGCCGCGTCCATCGACGCCTTCAGGGTGTTGAGGTAGTCGACGTCGATGGCGATGCCGGCGGTTTCCATCTCGGCCAAGACCTGCAGCAACGGCAGCTCCAGCGTCTGGTACAGCTCGGCCAACCCCTGGGCGTTGAGTGTCGGCGCAAGCTGCCCATGCAGTTGCGCCACGACCCGGGCCGCGCCTCCACAGCCCTGGGTAGCGTCCTCTGATTCGAAGTCCAGCGTCTCCCGGACGTATTCAGGGATCTTCACGCGGACCTCAAGGTGTTCGTCCGCCAGATCCGTGAGCGTTGGGGTGGTCCGCGCGGGATTGAGCAAATGGGCGGCGATCATCGTATCGCCGGTGATCCCCGTAAGCCGCGCGCCCATGCGGCTCAAGAGGCGCAACACCGCTTTCGCATCGTGGCTGACTTTGCCCCTCGACGGATCGGCCAGCCACGCGGCCAACGGCCGACCGGAGGCGCTGCGCAGGCTCTCGCGATCCACCTGCACCACCCAGGCTTCATCCGTGTCGAGCGCGATTCCCAGCAGCGCCGCCCGCAGTGGCGACCCCCCCGCCTCCCCGCCAGCCTGCCCGAGCACAGGCCAGCAGGCGATCGCCGCGGTCTTGGCCCGCTCGAGCCGACGGTGCAAGGCGTCCTGATCCTTCGCCGTGGTCACCCGACGGACGGGATGCGCCGTGCCGATTGTCGCAGGAGCGGCGTCATCCTCCTCCAGATCGCGGAGCAGGCGCTTGAACTCCAGCTCGCGATAGAGGCTGCGCACGGCGCGCCAGTCCGGCTCCTGAACCTTAAGGTCCTCCAGGCCCACCGTGAGCGGCACGTCGCAGTCGATCCGAGCCAGTTCCCGGGACAGCTCCGCCTGCTCCTTTGAGGCGGCCAGCAACTTTCGCCGCGAGGGGCTGTCCACGTCATCCAAATGACGATAGAGTTGATCGAGACTGTTGAACTGCGACAGCAGCGATCGCGCGGTTTTCTCGCCGATCCCCGCGACGCCGGGAATGTTGTCGATCTCGTCTCCCATCAGCGCCATCAGATCCACGATCCGCTCCGGTGGCACCCCGTAGCGCGCCTTCACGGCGGCGGCATCCACGACCGGATCGTCCTGCTGACGGTGCGGGTTGTAGACTTTGATGCGGGCGTTGACGAGCTGCAGCACGTCTTTATCCCCGCTCACGAGAAACACCTCGATCGACCGCGCGGCGATGCGCGTGGCGATCGTCGCCAGGAGATCTTCCCCCTCATACCCTTCCTGTTCAAACGTCGGAACGCGGTACGCCTTCAGAAGGGCCTTGATCGTCGAAAGCTGCTCGATGAGCAGAGGGGGCATCGGCTTGCGTTGGATCTTGTACTCGGCGAACCGCCGGTGGCGGAACGTGGGCTTGCCCGCATCAAAGGCCACCGCGAGATACTCCGGGTGACGCTGCTCCCGCAACGCCTTCAACATCACGGCGAATCCATACACCGCGTTCGTCGGCCGGCCCTGCGACGTCGCCAGGCTGCGGATGGCGTAGAAGGCCCGATAGCAGAACGCGGTCCCATCGATAAGGAACGCCCGGCCCGGCGGCATCTTAAGCTTTGGAAGGAATAGGGGTGCTGAGTAATTACTGAGGTGTTGAAAAACGAGTTGGAGAGGGATGACACAGATTTTCAAAGGATGATTTCACGGATTGCGCTCGTCGAGATCTCATCTGTGTCATCGCTTTGGTGAATCTGTGGAATCATGCCACTGGTCGGTCATCATCCGAAACTGCTGGACTGACCGAGTATTGGCCTGAAGCTCCTGCTCCACCACGTGGCCTCGATACACCGGGCCCGTCTTGATGACGCCCAACTCCACCAATCTCGCCTCCGCGCGCAGCCGCCAGGGATCCGCGGAGGAACTCGCCTGCTGGCATTTGACCCAATACGCCACGGCCTGGTCGCGATCGCCGAGGCCTTCGCTGACGACGGCCAAGCTCGCGAGCGTCCGGGGGCTGTCCGGATCCAGGCTCAACGCCCGTTCGTAGGCGCGGCGGGCGGCGTGCAGATCGCCGCGTTGCTCATCGAGCCCGCCGACTGTCACCCAGTTGGAGACCGCCTCATCGCGCTGTCCCAAACGCTCGCTCAGCAGCGCGAGGTTGGTGGCCGCTTCGAGGGAATTCGCATCCAACGCCGCGGCACGCGCATACGCTGATTTCGCCACCTCGAGCTGCCCCTGTTGTTCCAGCAGCAGGGCGAGCTTGACCCAGGTGGTCACCGCCTGATCCCGCTCGCCGAGCCGCTCGAGGACACCGGCCAGGCCCGCCAGGGCCTGCGCATGATTCGCCTCCACCTCGAGGACTTCCTGATAGAAACGCTTCGCGGACGGGAGATCCCCCCGCTGCTCAAACAGGACCGCGGCCTGCAACAACCGAGGCAGCGCGCGGGCGGGATCCCCGAGCCTTCTGTACAGCGAGCCGAGATTCGCGCTGGCCTCCAGGTAGTTGGGATCCAGGCTCAGCGCCCGCTCGTAGGCTTTCACGGCCATCTGGAGCTGACCTTGGCTTTCGTAGAGCACGCCGAGGTCGTGATGGGGCAGCGCAAACCCTGGATCAAGGCCGATCGCTTTTTGATAGCACGTCACGGCGCTGCTGACATCCCCACGGCGTTGCGCCGACAGGCCTTCTTCGCGATACACCTGTGCCTGGTCACGAAGCCCGGCGAAGGCGCCCGCTGGCGGCACCAGTCCCAGCAGACACACCAGACCGATGAGGATGCACGTGACCGATGCCATGAATCTCGGGGAGTCAACCGGTGGGATCATACAGGCGAACTATAGCATGTCCTGCCGGCTTCGTCAATCAGCATCTGAACGCAAGGTGATGGCGCCGGTGGCTGAGGTCACCGCGATCGTCTGGCGTTTCGTCCCGCTGACGAGGCTGATGGTGGCTGAGGGGGTGCTCAGCGCCCCGGTGGGTTGAAACACCACCCGACCCGTCCCGGCCGCACCCCCTTCCAACGAGACGTCGACCGTCTCCGGCAGGCGGACCCTCCGTGGCTCGTCCTGCTCCAGCGTTTCCTCGATGACCAGCTCATGACGGTCCTCATCGAGCAGGACGCTGCGAACCGACCGCGAGCTGATGGCCAGGCTCCTCGCCAGGGAGAGCAACCCGATCGCTTCCCGCGTGGCGGTTTTCAACCTTACCTGCTTCGCATAGCCGGTCAAGGCCGGCACGCTGGTGGCCACCAGCAGGCCCACAACCGCCATGACGACGAGCAACTCGATGAGGGTAAACCCCAGTGACCAGTGACTAGTGACTGGTGACTGGTGACTAGTTGGAACATGAGTACGCGACATCCCGCCTCGACAATCGACCTCTTTGCTTTGTATTTTCTTTTCACTGGTCACTGGTCACCGGTCACTGATCACTGATCATTACCAGTTAACGATGTCATCCTGGGTGCCGTCGTCATCCTGGCCATTGGGGCCGAAGGAATACACGTCATAGGAATGCTGGCGGTGCTTCGGCGAACCGCCGTTGGAGGAGAGATAGACGTAGGGGCTGCCCCACGGATCCAGCAGCTCGCCCGCCTCCAGCTCGTCTTCTTTGAATTCCATATACGGACCCATCCAATCCGGATCATCCGGCTCTTCAGACAAGGCGGCAACGAGGTTGGCGTTCTCGGATTCCGGGTAGTCACCCATGTCGCCCTGATACATCGCGATGGCGGTTTCCAGCGCGGCGATGGTCGCCTTGGCCTTGGTGACCGCGCCGCGCCGCCTGGCCGTCTGGGCCCCGGCGGTCACCAGCCCCATCAGGATGCTCAGGATCGCGATCACGACCAAGAGCTCCACGAGGGTAAATCCTCGTTGAGACATGAGACAGGAGACATGAGACATGAGACTTTTCCGATCGTGGTCTCCGGTCTCCAGTCTCCGGTCTCTGGTCTCCGGTCTATTTCGTGTGCTCATCATAGTCTTGGGTCTCCCGGAGGATCTCCTCCAATGTCGTCTCTCCACGCAGGGCTTTCCCCAGTCCGTCCTCGCGCAGGGTCCGCATCCCGGCAGCCCGAGCGGCTTCCCGCACCTCGCTGACCGCGGCGCGCTTGAGGATCAACGGTTTCACGGATTCGCTCATCATCAGCAGCTCATAGAGCCCGACACGACCCTGATACCCCAACCCCTGGCAGGCCTGGCACCCGGCGGCTCGCATCAACGTGATCTGGCCGGCCATGGCGGTGTGGACGATCGTCCCCCCACCTGCCGAAGCTGCCAAAGGCAGCGCTGCGCGAAGCGCAGGGCCTTTGAGGCCAGCGGCAGGTGGGGGGATCGATCCCTCGGCCGCCGCCGGCTCCGTGACCTGGTGCCCCGAGCGCTCCACGCGCTCCCGAGTCAGATGGAGGGCGGCCAACTCCTCATCGGTGGGGTGATACGGCGCCCGGCATTGAGGACAGAGCCGCCGCACCAACCGCTGCGCCAGGACGGCATGCACCGTCGAGGTAATCAGAAACGGCTCCACGCCCATGTCGATCAGCCGGGTCACCGCCCCCGGCGCGTCGTTGGTGTGCAGCGTCGAGAACACGAGGTGCCCGGTGAGCGCGGCCTGAATCGCGACTTGCGCCGTCTCGGCGTCGCGGATCTCACCCACCATCACGATGTCCGGATCATGACGCAGGATCGCGCGCAGGCACGTCGAGAAATCCAGCCCGATCTTCTGGCTGATGGCGATTT
>Ga0156290_119_pt1 | contig 12840 bp, 11 predicted proteins | sample RifCSPlowO2_12_FD_107938 | JGI IMG/M metagenome (GOLD analysis project Ga0156290, IMG submission 107938) | Omnitrophica WOR_2 bacterium RIFCSPLOWO2_12_FULL_63_16 | reverse complement strand
GGTTCGCGCTGGTCCGGGCAGCAGGCTGCGTTTCGGCAGGCGCTGGCTGAAGCGCTCATCCGCCAGGACGGACTCGGCAGCGCCGAGGCGCATGAGGTGGTGAAGCGGGCGTACTGGGCCTGCCTGGCCGGCCTGTTAGCGCAGAAGTGGCAGCGGCGCTATGGCCCGCAGCGAGGGTCGGCGCGCACCGTCGCGCGCTGGCGGGAGATCGCGCGGCGCATTCCAGGCCTGCGGAGCGCCTGGCGTTCGGTCCGATCGCGTCTTCCAGGCGGGGAGTTCGCCATCGAAGCGTTATGTCGCCCTTCCTCGCGCTATTATCCCGACTTCATGCCCGTCTATCGAGTGGTCGCCGGAGCGTCTGCTGGAGAGCCACCGCGATGAAGCGGCTGTGGCACCTCCTCGCCGTGTGGTGCCTCCTCCCGATTCTGCCCTGCCGGGGGGAGGCGAGGACCGCCGAGGAGACACGCTTCTTCAACGCTCGGCCCCCGGCGTACTGGCAAAGCCTGGAGCGCTACTACCAGGACCTCCGAGCCGTGGTGAGGGCGGAGGACGGATTCTGGGGGCCGAGGTTTTTGGACCTGTCCTGCCCTGCGCCGGATGTGACCGGGTCGTTTTTCACCGATACGGTCCACTGGACCGAGGCCGGCGCCAATCGTATCGCGGAGTATGCCGCCGCGTTGATCCTCGCGGATCTCGAGGCCGGCGGGCCTCGGCAGGCCGCGTCCGTCATCGCAAGGACGGCCTCTCGATGAAGACACGGCTCATGCGCTGTCTCCCTGAACCGGCCCAAGAGCATCTTCGCGCCTTCAGGAGGCGCCTTCAGGGTGCCGTCAACAGGCGCTTCTTTCGGAGAGACATCACCGTTGATCGGCTCAATCGCATCTTCCGCTGGAGCCGCTACTGGTACCTCGCGACGTACGCAGACAATCAGATCATCAGCCGCCACAACTGCGACTTCCTCACCACGGAGCGTTTTCTCAACGCCTACCGGTTTGCGAAGGACGTGACGAACCAGGAGAAAGCCTCTTGGAGCGTTTATCTGGTTCAGTGGGCAGCCCGGCAGGCGGCGAAGGTTGAGGGCGATTTCGTGGAATGCGGAACCGCTCGAGGGCTTGTCGCAGCGGTCATTCTCGCCAGCATGGATTTGGCCAGACTGCACAAGCGTTTGTTTCTGTTTGACAGCTGGGAGGGGCTGTTGACTGAGCAATTAACCCGCCACGAACGCACCGTCTTGTACGGCCAGGGGCTTGCGCAGGTGAACCAGTCGTACGCCGGATACTATGAGGAGGTCAAGCGCGCGTTCTCGTCGTTTCCGTCCGTGGTCCTGATCAAGGGCTACGTGCCCGAATCGCTCTCGCGCGTGGAGATCCCGGCCGTCTGTTTCCTGCACCTTGATATGAATGCGGTCTACCCTGAGGTGGAAGCGCTGCGGTATTTCTGGCCGCGGCTGACCAAAGGCGCTTGGGTGGTGCTGGATGATTACGGGCAGCCTGGGCGAGGGGAACAGAAGCGCGGGATGGACCGGCTCGCGGAAGAGCTCGGCGTTGAGATTTTTTCCAGCCCGACGGGGCAAGGACTGATCGTCAAGGGATGACTCAGGACCTCTTCGTCGTCTGGATCGGCCTGGCGGCGCTTTCCGCCTCATACGCGGTGTGGCGGATGACCCGCGGGATGTTTCATTCGGCGGCGTTTGCCGATGGCGTCAGGCAGGTCCGCGCCGCGGCACGCTCACGCCAGTGGCGGTGGCCTTCTGACATGCACGCGGACGGGATGGACAAAGCCAGGATGAAAGACGCCGGCGTGCTGGGCGTGGCGATCTTCCAGCGCCTTCTGAAGGACGATCAAGGACCGGCTCCGCTGACGGCGGTCGCACTGATCGCCCACACGATCTCGTCGATCCTGCTGTTCGTGGCCGCCCAAGCCTACTGGAGCACGCCGGTGGCGTGGCTGGTCGTGATGCTGTACCTCGGCTGTTTCTGGCCGTATCAGGTCGCGCTGCTCGGCGGCTTTCAAGGGCTGGCCCAAATGTTTCTGCTTGGGGCCGTGGTGTGTTTCCAGCAGGCCGAGCACGCCGCCTCGCTCGTCCTGGTCGTCTGGTATCTCGCGGCTGGTATCTTGATCGGCTGCATGATGTTTGCGTCAGCCTCGGGCAGGAAATTCCTGCCCATGGCGATCGGGGCGTTGTGGTTTAGCCAACGAGAGGCGCTCTCGCCGCTTGGCATCGCCGCGGATGGCTGGGTTTCATTGACGCACGGGTTTGGTCTTGCGCTGATCACGCTCGTTGGAACCCTCACCGTCGTCCTGGCGTGGGTGGCCGCCCGTCGGACGGCGCTCGCTGACCGGCTCGTGAGGGCGATCTATCTCCAGAAGGCTCCTGGGTGGGCGAATCGCCTGATTCAAGCCAAAGACCGCATGCCGCTTGAGTCCTATCTAAGCAAAGGACGTCTGGTCACCCACATCACCGTGGGCCTGGGTGTCGCCATGGTCGGCTATCTGGCCCTCTGGGTTGCGCTCTCCCGTGCGCCGTCCGTCTACGTCGCGCATGCGCTGGTCGTGCTGGGCTTCTGCGCGGCGGTGCTGTTTTTCACGTACCCCAATGTGATCTGGAATCTCAAAGGGTACCTGGGCTACTGGCACGCCGCCGCGCACTACAGCCACTACCCCCTCTTCGCCCAGATGCTAGCACAGCGAGGCGCTCAGGTCAGGCCCAACATGCGCGCCCCGGATGTCCCGTGGCTGATTCGATTCTTCTGGCGCCAGGTGCCGTTCCACTGCCTGCTGTTGGTCTGGTCGCTCCTCGCCATTGGCGCTGGCCTGATCCTGCAAGGGTGGGATGCTCGAGGGCTCGCCGCTGTCTGCGGGATGACGCTCCTGAGCGCGTCTCCGCTCATCTACGGAGGGCTCACGAAATCCCCATTGTGCAGCCGCCCGTATTATCCGGGATTCCTTGGGCTCTTGTTGTTCATCGGCTACGGCGCGTGTTACGCGGGTCAGATCTTCCCTGGATCGGCTCAGACAGGATGGTGGGCGGCGGCGATTGGGATCGCCGGCGTCGGCGCCGTCTGGAATCTCTGGATGTTCGTGGCTGACCTCTGGCCGGCTCGGATGGCGGGCAGGTGGCTTGCAGACACGTTGGAAGCCAAGGGCATCCGACACTTCGCCACCTACGAGACGCCGTACAACATGGCGTTCATCGATGTGTTCCCGCCGGATGTGCGGCGGCAATTCACCATTCGTTACGTGAAGGCCCTCCGCGAGGCAGAGGACGGCTACGTCGTCGTGCCGGAAACGAGCTCAAAATCATTCCAGATGTCCAGCCATGACTACGCGGCCACCCGAGGAGATTTCAACGAGGATCCTGAGCTGACCGCGCTGATCGAGTCCCGCCAGATCACGCGCTACGCGCTCGCCTCATTCAAGATGTTTGGGGCCAGCCGCTTCTGGGGCCATGAGCATGATGTGATCAGCTACCGCGAATTCTTTTTGCATGACGTGACCGAGCGGGATCGCTGGCGTGGCCGTGGGTGGCTCCTCGATGCCAAGCAGCTCGCCCAGGCGCGCGGGCTCCGGGAATCTGCGCAGGGCTCGCCGGCTGCGATCGGAGGATGAGATGCCCCTCACCGTGAGACCACCTCGATGTGAGCAAGCCCTTCCGCGGCGCCTTGGCGCCATCATCCCCCCACCTGCCGCTCGGCCCAAAGGGCCTCGCTCCGCAAGGCGGAGCCAACCGCCTTCGGCGGCACGGCAGGTGGGTGGGATCATGCGCCGGTTGGATGCGTGGGTCTTGCGCCATGGAAACGGCAAGTACGAGCAGGGGGACTGGGTCCCCATGCAGGATTTCATGATTCCGGATGACGCCGGGATCCAGCAGGATCGCCGAGAGATCAAGGAGCTCGTCTCGCTCTTGTTGTCGCGGGGCCGGCTGGGGACCGCGCTCGAGGTGGGGCTGGGATACTACGGGAGCACCCATTTTCTCTGGCGGCTGCTGTTCGATCGGGTGATCACCATCGAAAAATCCCATGAGCGGATTCGAACGTTCGGCACCAACATGCGCTCCTTCCACGGCCGGTGGGTGCTCGATGACCGCCGCAGCTCGTTTGTCATCGGGATGTCGTATGAGCCCTCGGCCGTCCAGAAGACCTACCAGTGCGCGAGCGGCGGTGTCGATCTGCTCTTCATCGACGGAGACCACCGGTACGCCTCGGTGCTCACCGACTGGCTGCTCTACCATCCGCTGGTCAAGCCGGGCTCACTTGTGGTCTTTCACGACGCCCTGGCCAAGGCGGACGGCCCCGACGGGGTGCCCGAATTCCTGGACCGGCTGGCACGGGGGATGATCGACGGGCGCCCCAGGAGCCTCCGGACGATCTGTCACACCAAACATCTGGGTCTGGCCCTCTATGAGCAACAGGAGGGCAAGGCGCTGGCTGAGCGTTGAACACCGGGAGGAGCCGACATGGGCTTTCTTGATGACAAGGTGGTATTGGTGACCGGGGGAACCGGGTCGTTCAGCCACGAGTTTGTCGAGATCGTGCTGAGGGACCACCATCCCAAGAAGCTGATTGTCTACAGCCGTGATGAGCTGAAGCAGCACGAGATGCAGACGCGCTATCCTGACGGGCGGTTGCGGTTCCTCATCGGCGACGTCAGGGACAACGAGCGGCTGCACCGGGCCATGACCGGTGTGGACGTGGTCATTCATGCCGCCGCCTTGAAGCAAGTCCCGGCCTGCGAGTATAACCCCTTCGAGGCGGTCAAGACGAACATCCTGGGAGCGGTCAACGTCATTGACACGGCGATTGACTGCCATGTCAAGCGGGTCGTCGCCCTCAGCAGCGACAAGGCGGTCAATCCCATCAGCCTCTACGGCGCCACGAAATTGTGCGCCGAGAAGCTGTTCGTGCAGGGCAACTCCTACTCCGGCGCGGACGGCACGCGATTCTGCTCGGTCCGATACGGCAACGTGGTGGGAAGCCGCGGGAGCGTCATCCCCCTCTTTCTCCAGCAGCGGTCCACCGGCGTGATCACGGTGACGGACCATCGCATGACGCGGTTCTGGATTACGCTCGAGCAGGGGGTGGCGTTGGTTCTGCGCGCGTGCGAGCTGATGCACGGCGGGGAGATCTTCGTGCCGAAGATTCCCAGCATGAGCATCATGGACCTCGTGGCGGCGATTGCGCCGGGATGCCGGGTGACGTTGACCGGCATCCGACCGGGGGAGAAGCTGCACGAGGTCTTGGTGTCGTCGGACGAGGCGCACCACACGCTGGAGTTCGACGACATGTTTGTCATCCTCCCGCTCCATCCCTGGTGGAAGATGGAGCACTGGACCGGGGGGAAGGCGTTGACGGAAGGGTTCCTCTACAGCAGCAAGACCAATTCCGAAGCGTTGAGCGTTGAGCGGTTGCGGGAGATGGTCGCGCAGTTTCAAGTCGCACCACTCGAAGAACTGACGCCGCTCCCAAGCCGTTGAATGTTCCTGAGTTGATGAACACGCAATCCGCCCTGCCTCGAGCGCCGCAGCAGGCCCCGAGGCGCGGCCTGGCCCTGCACGGGGAGGAGCCGGTTCGCGCCGGACCCATCCTCCCCTACGCGCGCCAGCTCGTTGAGGCGGAGGATGTTGCGGCCGTCGTCGAAGTCCTCCGCTCTCCGTGGCTCACGACTGGTCCAAAGGTGGCCGAGTTCGAGGAGGCGGTCGCCGCCTATGTGGGTGCTGCCTACGCCGTCGCCTTCAGCTCGGGAACCGCGGCCCTGCACGGGGCGGTGTCCGCCGCCGGAGTGGGTGAAGGCGATGAGGGCATCACGACCCCCTTGACGTTTTGCGCGACCGCCAACTGCCTGCTGTTTCAGGGAGCCCAGCCGGTCTTCGCCGACGTGGAGGAGGCGACCTTGATGATCGATCCGCAGGCCATCCAATCGCGGATCACGCGCAAGACCAAAGTGATTCTCCCGGTTGATTACGGCGGCCATCCGGCCCGGCTTGATGCGATCCGCGCGTTGTCGCGGCGGCACGGGCTCCTGGTGATTGAGGACGCCTGCCACGCGTTGGGGGCGGAATACGGAGGGCGACGGATCGGCTCGCTCAGCGACATCACGGTGTTCAGTTTCCATCCGGTCAAGCACATCACAACCGGCGAGGGCGGGATGGCGGTCACCAACGACGCGGCGCTGGCGGCGAGGCTGCGGCGGTTCCGCAATCACGGCATCGTCCGCCGGGCGAAGGATCGCACCAGTCGGCCCTGGTATTACGAGATGGTCGAGTTGGGCTACAACTACCGGATCTCCGACATCGCCTGCGCGTTGGGCCGTTCGCAACTGTCGCGGCTGGCGCAGAATCTCGCCAGGCGCCGCGCGATCGCCCAACGCTATACCGAGCGCTTCAGCGCGCTACCCGGCCTGCGGGTGCCCGAGGTCCTCCCGGAGGCGAGGCCGGCGTGGCACCTGTATCCGGTGCGGATCGCCAGCCGCCTCGGGCGGGATCGCGTCTTCAGGGCCTTGCGGGAGGAACAGATCGGCGTCAACGTCCACTATATCCCCGTGACGCGGCACCCGTACTATCGCAAGCGGTTTGGATATCGGCGGGGAGCGCATCCGGTGGCGGAGCGCGCCGCACGGCAGCTTATCAGCCTGCCGATGTTCCACGGGATGAGCGATCGCGACGTCGAGCGCGTCATCCAGAGCGTCGAGAAGGTGCTGGGATGACCGCCCCGCCGCGCGTGCTGGTTGTCGGGTGCGGATCCATCGGTATGCGGCACCTCACGAACCTCCGCGCGCTCGGGGTGGAAGAGATCATCGCGTGCGATGCCCAACCGGCTCGGCTCGCGGACGTCAAGAAGCGATTCAAGGTGGAGACGGTGGAGGCGGTGCGACAGGCCTGGGCGCACGCGCCCCAGGCGGCCTTGATCACGGCGCCCACCAGCCTCCATGTGCCGCTGGCGCTGGAAGCCGCCGAACGCGGCTGCCATCTCTTCATCGAGAAGCCGCTGTCGGATCGGTTCGACGAGGCCCTCGAGCGCCTGCTCGCCGTTGTGCAGGAGCGGAAGCTCGTGACCCTGGTCGGATGCAATCTGCGGTTTCATCCGACGCTCCGCGCCGTCAAGCGGCTGTGCGAGGACGAGGTGGTGGGGCGCATCCTGTCCGCACGGGTGGAGTTTGGGCAGTATCTTCCGGACTGGCATCCGCAGGACGACTACCGGACCGGCTACAGCGCTCGCAGGGCGTTGGGCGGCGGGATCATCCTGGACGCGATCCATGAGCTCGATTACATCCGGTGGTTGCTCGGTGACGTGGTCGTGGTCGCCAGCGTGGCGGGAACGCTCAGCCGGTTGGACATCGACACCGAAGACGTCGCCGCGATCCTGCTGCGGTTTGCGAGCGGCGCCATCGGCGAGGTGCATCTGGATTACGTGCAGCGCGCCTACAGCCGGACCTGCCAGTTAATCGGTGAGGAAGGCACCATCCGGTGGGACTACGCCGCCGGCGAGACGCGCTGGTACACCGCGGCGACCCGCGCGTGGCAGGTCGTTTCGAACCCGCCCCGGTGGGAGCCGAACGACATGTACGTTGACGAGATGCGCCATTTCCTTCAGTGTGTGGCTCGCGAGGAGGAGCCGATGGTGGATGTGCAGGAGGCGGCGTGCGCGCTTGAAGTCGCGCGGGCCGCCAAAACCTCGTCGGAAACAGGTGCTGCGGTTGCGTGCCGCCGGGGAACGTCGCTCGCGGCCAGGAGATAATATGCCCATCGAGATCATTGCCGAAGCGGCCCAAGGATACGAGGGCGATCCGAAGCTTGCCCAGCTGCTGGCGCGCGGTGCGGTGCGCGCCGGAGCCGATGCCGTCAAGTTCCAACTCGTCTATGCGGATGAGCTCGCCACGCCGGACTATCAGCATTACGCGCTCTTTCAGGGCCTCGAGATGCCCAGGGCCGTTTGGCAGGCGGTGGTGGACGAGACCCATCAGGCCAATCGGCGGTTCTACTTCGATGTCTTCGGCGAGCGCAGCCTGCGTGAGGCGCACGCGCTGAGGGCCGATGGGGTCAAGATCCACAGTACCGATTTTTTTAACGCGCCGCTGGTGCGCTTGGCGTTGGAGCTGATGCCACGGGTTTTCATTTCCTTCGGTGGAATCGCCGTCGATGAACTTGACACCTTTCTCCAGAGACACCGCATCCCCCCGCAGGGAACGGTGTGCCTCATGTACGGGTTCCAGGCCGATCCGACGCCCATTGAACTGAATCACCTTTCACGGCTTGGCGCGTTACGGGAGCGCTTTCTGGGATACCAGTTCGGGTTCATGGATCATACCGACGGCAGCCTCGAAGAGGCGTTGACGGTTGCCCTCCTGGCCCTGCCGTTTGGCGTCCGCTGCATCGAGAAACACATCGGTCTTGATCGCGCGTTGCAACTTGAGGATTACCTCTCAGCCTTGTCCCCGGAGCTGTTTCAGCTCTTTGTGCAGCGCATTCGGCGTCTGGAGCCGGCGCTCGGCACGGATCGACTGGAGCTGACTCCGACGGAGCGCGAGTACCGTCAGAAAGCGGTCAAAGCGGTCGTGGCCGCTCGAGCCATTGCACAGGGCACGGTTCTCGCTCCGGAAGACCTCAGCCTCAAACGCGTCGCGCGCACAACGGCGGCCAACCCGCTCCATCGGATCGAGGATGCCGTGGGCCGCACGGTGACGGCGGATCTCCAGCCAAACCAGCCCGTGATGAAAGAGATGGTCGGATGAGACGACTCGTCGCCGCGCTCGCGTGCCGGGCGCAGGGCAGCCGGTTGTACGGCAAGCCGCTGCAGCATCTTGACGTGGAGGAGCACGTGACCATTCTAGATCACATGATCCGCCTCATCAAAACGCTGCCGCCGATTCAAGCCATTGTCTTGGGGATTTCGGAGGGAGACGCGAATCTGCCGTTTCTCGAGGTGGCGCGACAGCACGGCGTTGACTACATCATCGGGGACCAGCGGGATGTGCTTCACCGGCTGGTGAGCTGCGGTCGCAAGGCCGGAGGCACGGATGTCTTTCGTGTCACGACCGAATCGCCCTTCTTCTACTATGAGCTGGTGGAGGAAGCCTGGCGACGGCATGTGGAGGCTGGCAACGACGTGACGACGACTGATGGATTGCCGGAAGGCTGTCATTTTGAGATCTACACCCTGGAGGCCCTTGAACGCTCGCACAGGCTGGGGGATGCTCGGCACCGCTCCGAGCTATGCAGCTTGTATGTCCGCGAGCATCTGGATGACTTTCGAGTTGAGGTGTTGCCGATCCCCCCGTCGTTGGAACGGCTGGATCTTCGCTTGACGGTGGACTATCCGGAGGATCTGGTGCTGTGCCGTCGCGTGTACGCGCATCTCAAGCGGAAGGCGCCGAGGTTGCCGATCGGGGACATCATTGCGTTTATCGACAGCCATCCGGAGCTCCAGGCGCTTGTCGCACCGTACGTGGTCGGCCAGCGGCTCTGGGAGCTGCCGAACCAACGGGCGGTCACATGACCCGGCCGGCGCCGGCGAAACGCGCGCTGCGACTGGACCGCTCGCAGGCGCTCAAGGCGAAAGCCCAACGGCTGATTCCATCCTGCACCCAGACGTTCAGCAAAGGCCCGACGCAGTTTGTGCAAGGCGCCTCCCCGGTCTACCTGGCTCGCGGCCAGGGCTGTCATGTGTGGGATGTTGATGGCAACGAATATCTCGACTACGCCATGGCGTTAGGCCCGATCATTCTCGGGTACAACGATCCTTCCGTCACTGAGGCCGTCATTCGCCAGGTGAAAGAGGGAACGGTCTTTTCACTGCCGCATCCGCTTGAGATTGACGTGGCGGAACTCCTGACACACATCATCCCATGCGCCGAGATGGTGCGCTTTGGCAAAAACGGCTCGGATGCGACGTCGGGCGCCGTCCGCGTGGCCCGCGCGTTCACCGGTCGGGACCTCATCGCGTGCTGTGGGTACCACGGGTGGCAGGACTGGTACATCGGCACGACTACGAGGAACGCCGGTGTGCCAAAGGCGGTGCAGGCCCTGACGATTCCCTTCGAGTACAACAACCTGGAGAGCCTCCGGCAGATTTTCACTGAGCATCCTCGGCAGGTCGCAGCCGTCATCATGGAACCGGTGGGGCTCATGGAGCCGCAGCCCGGATTCCTGGAGGGGGTGCAGACCTTAGCCCGCCAAGAAGGGGTCGTGTTGATTTTCGACGAGGTGGTGACGGGTTTTCGCCTGGCGCTGGGCGGGGCTCAGGAGTATTTCGGCGTGACACCGGACCTGGCCTGCTTCGGCAAGGGGATGGCCAATGGATTCCCCCTCTCAGCGATTGTCGGGCGGCAGGAGATCATGCAGCTCTTTGACGAGGTGTTCTTTTCCTTCACGTTCGGCGGGGAAACCCTCTCGCTGGCGGCCGCTGCGGCGACGATGGCGGCCTTGCGAACCAAGTCGGTGATCCCTCACCTGTGGGAGCAAGGACGACGACTGAAAGATGGCTACAACCTGTTGGCGCGTGAATCCGGCGTGGAGCGTTGGACGGAATGCCTTGGCTTTCCGCCACGCACCGTCGTCACGTTTCGGGATGAGACGGGAGCGGAGTCGCTCATGCGCAAGAGTCTCTTCCAGCAGGAATGCCTGAAGCGTGGCGTCTTATTTTCTGGAGGGCACAACATCTGCTACAGCCACCATCCGAAGGACATTGACGACACGCTGCGCGTCTACCGAGAGGTGATGGAGATCCTGGCCGAGGCGATTCGCTCGGGGAGTGTGGAGGGGCAACTCGACGGGCCGCCGGTTGAGCCGGTCTTCAGACGAGCCTAAGGCCACGATGCGCGTATGCCTGTTTGCGAACAATTGGGTCGGGTGGCAGATCACGCGCTGGCTCCGTGAGCAGGGTGACGAGCTGGCGGGGCTGGTCCTCCATCCGCCTGAGAAGCGGAAATACGCCGAGGACATCATGGCGAGCAGTCACCTGGATCCCACGCGGATGCTGGTCTGGCAGCCCGATAGTCATCCTGATGTCGCCTCCGCCATCCGTCACCTCGGAGCCGAGGTGGGATTGTCTGTCTTCTTCGACTACGTCCTTCCCATGGACATTCTCAGGCTGTTTCCGTCAGGCGCCATCAACCTCCATCCCGCCTACCTGCCGTATAACCGGGGGCAGTACCCGAATGTCTGGAGCATTGTCGAAGGCACTCCGGCGGGCGTGACGCTGCATTATATGGAGGCCGGCGTGGATACCGGGGACCTGATCGCCCAGCGCGGGGTCCCTGTGGAGCCCGTCGATACCGGAGAGACGCTGTACCGAAAGTTGGAAGCCGCGTGCGTGGCGTTGTTCAAAGAGCAGTGGCCGCTCATTCGCGCCGGGCGGGCGCTGCGGACGCCCCAACCCCGAGGCGGCAGCTCCCATCGCACCCGTGATGTGGAACGGATTGATGCGATGGACCCGAATCGTTCCTACAAGGCCGGCGAGCTGCTGAACATCCTCAGAGCGAGAACGTTCCCACCGCACCCTGGTGCGTATCTCCAGGTTGGAGGCCGGAAGGTGCACCTCCGGCTCAACCTCCTGGATGATGAGACGCTGGCGCGTCAGCGGGAGGGAAGCCACCTCACCATCAACGGCCGAGAGATTGGGCCGGGCCATCCCGCCTACATCGTCGCCGAGCTGTCAGCTAACCACGGGGGGAAGTTCGAGCGGGCCGTCAAGATCATCGAGGCCGCGAAGGCTGCCGGCGCCGATGCGGTGAAGCTCCAAACCTACACCCCAGACACGATGACCATTGACTGCGATCGCGGACCGTTCCAGATCCAGGGGACGATTTGGAATGGGCGCAAGTTCTATGAGCTCTACGGCGAGGCCCACACGCCGTGGGCGTGGCATCCCAAACTGCAGCGGGTCGCGAAGGGGTTGGGCTTGGAGCTGTTCTCCACGCCGTTCGATGCGTCCGCCGTAGCGTTTCTCGAGGGCCTGCAGGTGCCAATGTACAAGATCGCCTCCTTTGAGAACGTGGACCTGCCGTTGCTGCGCTGCGTCGCCCAGACCGGCAAGCCCATCATCGTGTCAACCGGCCTGGCGACCTTCGAGGAAATACAGGAAGCGGTGCGCACGATCCGAGAGGCCGGCGGAGGCCACGTCGCGCTGCTGAAGTGCACGAGCGCCTACCCGGCGCGCCCGGGCGACATGCACCTACGCACGATCCCGGATATGGCGGAGGCGTTCGGGGTGCCGGTCGGCCTCTCCGACCATACGCTCGAGCCGACGGTCCCGCTCGCCGCCGTCGCGTTGGGGGCATGCCTCATCGAGAAACATCTGACCCTCTCCCGTTCGACGCCGACACCCGACAGCGAGTTTTCACTCGAGCCGCAGGAGTTCACGGCGATGGTCCGGTCCATCCGCGCGCTGGAGCAGGCGCTGGGGACCGTGACGTACGGTCCAAGCCCGGTGGAGTCCAAGAGCCTGGCGTTTCGCCGGTCGCTGTTTGTCGTGAAGGACGTGGGGGCCGGGGAACGGTTGACGGTTGACAATGTGCGCGCCATCCGTCCGGGATCCGGGTTGCATACGCGCCATCTGGAAGAGGTTCTCGGCCGGCGGGCGGCGAAGCCGATCAGCCGCGGCACGCCGCTGAGCTGGGATCTCGTCGAGCAGGCCAGGCCATGACCGCCGCTCGGTATCTCGTGGCCGGTTCGACGCCGTGGAGCCGCCGGGCCTTCATGGAGATGATCTCCCGCTATCCAGGGACGTGGCGGTTCATCCAACATCCGGACCAGCTGACGATCGCGCGGGTCAGGCGCTTGGCACCCCGCGCTCTGTTTTTCCTGCACTGGTCTTGGAAGGTACCGGAGGCGATCGTGAACGCGTA
>Ga0156290_148_pt1 | contig 13138 bp, 11 predicted proteins | sample RifCSPlowO2_12_FD_107938 | JGI IMG/M metagenome (GOLD analysis project Ga0156290, IMG submission 107938) | Omnitrophica WOR_2 bacterium RIFCSPLOWO2_12_FULL_63_16 | reverse complement strand
GGCGGCTCTTTCAGTTCCAGGTGCGTGACGTGGATTGCGATTTCCGGCTGATCCGGCGCCGCGTGTTTGAGCGCATCACACTGCACCATCCCTCCGGCGTCATCTGCCTTGAGCTGATCAAGAAACTGGAGCGGGCCGGCTGCCGGTTTGCGGAGGTCCCGGTCCATCACTACCATCGTCTCCATGGGCGATCGCAATTCTTCAACCTCCGCCACCTGGTCGTCACCGGCGTCGATCTCCTGAAGCTCTGGTGGGAGCTCAACGTCAGACCACACGCCCGCTCGGCCCGCTCCACACCCCACCCATGGGCAGTCTCGCATCGCGTGTGAGTCCGCTCCGTCACGAGCCGGTCTCGGGTGGCGCCGGCAGCGCGCTGTCGCAGCGCTTCACTGGACGATCCGTCCTCATCACCGGCGGGCTGGGATTCATCGGATCGTCGCTCGCCGCTCGCCTGGTGGAGCTCGGCGCCAAGGTCCTCCTCGTGGATGCGCTCATGCCTGAGCATGGCGGGAATCCGTTCAACGTCGCCGGCGTCAAAGACCGGGTGACCATCAACGCGGCCGACGTCCGCAATGAGCGGATCATGCGCTACCTGGTTGAGGGTCAGGAGTACCTCTTCAATCTGGCCGGCCAGCGCAGCCATACCGACTCGATGACCGACCCGTATATGGACCTGGACGCCAACTGCCGGGCGTCCCTGTCGGTCCTTGAGGCGTGCCGCCACGTCAACCCCCGCGTCACACTCGTCTACACCAGCACCCGACAGGTCTACGGGGTCCCCGCGTACCTCCCCGTGGATGAGCGGCATCCCACGCACCCGATTGATGTCAATGGCGCCAATAAACTGGCCGGCGAGCACTACCATCTCGTCTACGCGCGTACCTACGGGATCCGGACGTGCGTCCTCCGGTTGACGAACGTCTATGGGCCGCGCATGCGGGTCCAGGACGCCCGTCAGACGTTCCTCGGATGGTGGATCCGACGGCTGCTTGACGGCGAGCCGCTCCCTGTCTATGGGGACGGCGCCCAGCAGCGCGACCTCAGCTATATCGACGACGTCGTCGAGGCCATGCTCCTGGCCGCCGCGAGCGAGGTCACCAACGGCGAGGTGTACAATATCGGCGGCGATGCGCCGGTGAGCCTGGGGGAGCTGGCGGAGCTCCTCATCCGCCTCCATGGGGGTGGGCGCTGGATGCGCGTCCCGTTTCCGCCGGCTCAGAAGGCGATTGACATCGGCAGCTACTATGCCGATGACACGAAGATCCGCAAGGCGCTCGGGTGGCAGCCCAAGATCCCCTTGACCGAGGGTCTCACGAGGACCCTCGTGTATTACCGGACCCACCGCACCCGGTATTGGACGACCGATGCGTGATGTGCTGTTCCTCGACCTCTCCCGGAACGTGCACGCGATGGAGCGGGAGCTCCAGGCCGCACTGGCGGAGGTCATCGCCTCCGGCCGATTCATCCTCGGGGAGCAGGGTCAGCGGTTTGAGCAGGCCTTTGCGACCTTCTGCCAAGCGGCCTGGGGGATTGGGGTGGCGTCAGGGACCGATGCGCTGCGGCTGGCGTTGCTGGCCTGCGAGGTCGCACCGGGTGACGAGGTGTTGACGGTGGCCCACACCGCCGTCGCCACGATCGCCGCGATCTGCTCGATCGGCGCCGTCCCCGTCGTGGTGGACGTGGATCCTGTGACCTTCACGATGGATCCGCAACACCTTGCGTCACGTGTGACCCCGCGCACGAAAGCGATCCTCCCCGTCCATCTCTATGGCCAGTGCGCGGACATGAGCCCGATCCTGGCGTTCGCCCACTCGCACGGGCTGCGGCTCATCGAAGACTGCGCCCAGGCGCACGGGGCGCGGGACCACGGCCGGGTCGCGGGCACGATGGGCGATGCCGGCTGCTACAGTTTTTATCCCACGAAGAACCTCGGCGCGCTCGGCGACGCCGGGATGGTGATCACCAACGAGGCCGGAATCGCAGAGCGCCTCCGAGCGCTGAGGATCTACGGTCAGACCACCCAGGATCCCTCCATCCCGCGCGGCTATAACAGCCGGCTCGATGAGCTGCAGGCGGCGGTCCTTCTCCGGAAACTGGGACATCTCGAGACCTGGAATGCCCGCCGTCGCGCCATCGCGCGCCGGTATGCGGAAGGGCTCGCCGACACCGGCATCCGCCTTCCGCAGGAAGCGCTGGGACGCGACCACGTGTACCACCTCTACGTCGTCCAGGTCGAAGAGCGCGACGCGTTTCAGGCGCAGCTGAGCCAACACGGGATTGAGACGCGCGTCCACTACCCCAGGCCCGCCCATCACGATGAGGCGTATCAGGGACTCGTGAAGGGCGGGGGGGATCTTCCCGTGACGGAGCGTCTTGCCGCAGAGGTCGTGAGCCTCCCCCTCTACCCGGAGTTAGAAGACCGCGACGTTGACGCGGTCATCCACGCGGTGAGCGCTTCGGTGAGGAGGCCCGTCCATGGAGCTCGCTGAGTACGACACCATGGCGCAGCTCGAGGAGTGCGACTGGTGGTATCGCACCCTGCGGCGGATGGTCTGCAAGGCGCTTGAGCCGCTTGACCATCACGCGCCGTCATCCCGCATCCTGGATGCAGGCTGCGGGACGGGGGGCGGTCTGCGGGCCCTCGCGCACGCCATGCCGAGCCGTGCGTGGATTGGCCTGGATGGTTCGCCGGCGGCGCTTCGGCATGCGGCCCGACGTCAGACCGCACCCCTCGTCCAGGGCTCGGTCATGCGCCTCCCCTTCAAGGAGAACACGTTTGACGCGGTGCTCTCCCTTGACGTCTTATGCAGCGTTGGCGTTGAGGAGTCCGCAGCGCTCCGTGAGGTCCATCGCGTGCTGCGGCCCGGAGGGTGGCTGATCCTCAACCTGCCGGCGTTCGAGTCGCTCCGCGGCGCCCATGACGAGGCGGTGCACATTCGAAAGCGTTATCGGTCGCGTGAGCTCCGGCATCTCTTGAGCACGCACGGGTTTCAGATCATCCGCCTCATCCACTGGAACGCGCTGCTCTTCCCGGTGGTGTTCCTCATCCGTCGCCTCCTCCGTCCCCGCGGGGTGCCGGGGGACACCCCGTCACGGTCTGATCTAAGGCCGCTCCCGGCGAGCGTCAACGGCGGCCTCGAACGCCTCCTCGCACTCGACACCCTCTTGTGTCGGATCCTCCGCATCCCCTTTGGGACCTCGCTCTTCAGCACCGCGTGTAAGGTCGCCACATGATCCCACGGATCCTCCGACGAGTCGGTCTCACGCTCCTGGTGCTCTGCGGCCTGGTACGGTTTGTCGGAAGCGGCCTCCTCCCCGCGACGCAGGCGTTGCGTGGAGACTTCGGCGCCGTGTTCCCCGCCCCGGCGCTCGCCGCGTCCCTGCGCCCGGACTTCCCGATCAATCAATTCTGGGCCGTCTGGCACGGTGACACCGTCTGGTACTACGGACCGATGTTCCACGTCCTGACGCTTCCCCTCTTTTTAGCTCCGAGTTGGAACATGGTCCCTCCCCTGTGGGCCCTCGTCAACCTGATCGCCGTCGTGGCCGCCTTTGCCTTCTGCTGGCGTCTGGCGGCTCCGGCCTCCTCCACGGCGCGCGGGGAGCACCTCGCCCTCCTGGCCGGGTTGTGGCTCCTCTATCAGCCGCTGGTCAATTGTTTTGCGCAAGGCAATATCGAGCTGATCGAGCTGGCCGTAATCCTGGGGGCAATCGGGTTGGCCCATCGAGGGCGCCTGGTCTCCGCGGGCGTCGTGCTGGGGATCGGGACGATGACGAAATTACTGCCGGTGGGATTTCTCGTGTGGCTCGGCGTGCGTGGCTCTCGCCGGGCGCTCATGGCCGGAGGGATCACCATCGCCCTGATCGCCGCCCTCACCGCCGTCACACTGGGATGGGAACACAGCGCAGAAGTGGACCGGTTTCTCGAGCGGTTCAGGATCGTGGGCATCAAGGGAACCATGCTGTCCTTCCCCGCGCTCGTGGCGAGCTGGCTTGGCACCGTGGGTTGGACCCCCCCCTACCCCGTCCTCCCGCTCTCTCCACACCACCGGGCGATCGCCTTGTTCGTGGGTCGCGTGGTCACGGCGACGCTTGCCGTCGCGTATGCGGCCTTGATCCTGAGGCGGCGCAGGATCCCTGCGCCCTCCCTGGATGTGTCGCTCCTCTTCCTCCTCATGTTCCTCCTCCTGCCGTATCAGGAGGACTACTACTATCTCTTCGCGCTGGTGCCGCTCTCGGTCCTTGTCGGGATAGCCATCGCCTCGGGATCTCGCCGGCTCCTCGGCGTGGTGCTGCTGGCGTACGTGCTGATCTCTCCGCCGATCCCCTATAGCTGGGTGGATCGCCTGGGGTGGTTTCCAGGGCCCTTCATCTACATCACGAAGTTCTACAGCACCCCCTTGCTTGGAGCGCTCCTCTTGCTGGCGACCGTGACACGGTGTTGGCTTCGAGACAGCGCGTCGGGACGACGTTGATCCTTCCAGCGGTAGCGGAGGATGTGCTCCACCAGCCACAGGTCAAACGGTTCGTCGATTTCGGCGCCTTCTTCCCGGCTGGTCTCGAACACGGCCAATCGATCCCCAAGCCATCGTCCGGCGCGCACCAACTCGGCTTTCAAGACGTAGACGCTTCCGTTGTCCACCAGCCGCGGGGCAATCTCCTGCCGTCTGGGCATGAGCTGCCCATACTCATAGCTGTAATCCCGATGCACGGTGCCCAGCGACTCGGCATGCGAAGACAGAAACTTCTCGATCGAGGCGTCGACCAAATCCCTGCGTCGAATGGGGGAGGTCGGGTGCAGCACCACCACGATGTCACTGGGAATGTGGGCAAGCGCATGCTGGATCACCGCGAGCGTGCTGACCTCATCTCCGGCCAACTCAGGCGGCCGAGGCAGCACCTCAGCCCCGTGTCGCTGCGCCAGCTCGGCAATCTCTGCGTCCTCGGTGGAGACCACCCACCGGGTCAGCCGCCTGGAGTGTCGGGCCGCCTCGATCGTCCAGACCAGCAGCGGTTTTCCAGCCACTGGATGGAGGTTTTTCCGCGGGACGCTTTTGCTGCCCCCCCGGGCAGGAATGACGCCAAGAATCTGCGGCGAGCCCGTCATCTCGACGAGGCCCTCCGTGAGGTCTCGAGGTCTTCTGCCCCTGTCTCCACCGGCTGGCAGGCGTACGCGAACTGGCTTGTGAACGACAGGCGCTGCCGTGCGGTGAGCATCCGATCCAGATGGCGCAGCGGCATGCCGGCCATATACGCCCACACCCTCGGTGAGGTCGTCATCGCCCGCCAGCCCCAACGCAGACTCTCCCGCCAGGCACGCTGCTGAAAATACCCGCCAGCCAGCATCGCGTAAAACCGCGCCCACACGTCGGCCCCTCGCCTTCGCACAGACGTCTCCAGCATCGGGTCGGCAAAGGCATGACGGAGCGTCCGACATCCGCTCGCTCCAAAAATTCGCATGTCGCGACTTCGATTGCCCTGGTGCTGCCGATAGAGCACCAGCGCCTCAGGAAGGCTTTTCAGCTTCGCGTGACGAAGCAACCGGACCGCGAAATCCCACGTTTCTTCTGGTTGGTCCGCCGAAAATCCTCCACAGGCCTCCAGGCATGGTGTTCGCACGAGCAACGTCGAGGACAAGGCCGGAAGATTGCGGAACAACAGCGCATCCACATACGTATCTCGGTCCTGACGGCATCGCCTGACTTCCATCACCTCCAGCCGTTCATTCACCACGTAGGCACTGCATTGGGTCGCGTCCACCGTCGGTTCGCGTTGCAGCACCGCGACCTGACGCTCCAGCTTGCGGGGAAGCCACAGGTCGTCCGCATCGAGCAACGCCACGTACTCGCCGGAGGCCTCAGCGATTCCCCGATTCCGCGCCGCCCCGGGTCCGGCGTGCTCCTGACGGACGTAGCGCACGCAATCTTTCCATGCGCGGACCCGAAGGGCGGCGTCATCCGTCGACCCGTCGTCCACGACGATGATCTCCACGCGCGGGTAGGTCTGGTTGAGGACGCTGCGGATCGCCGCATCGAGGCGGTCCCCCGCGTTGTAGGCGGGGATCACGACCGACACGAGCGGCGGCGCCACGGCACCGAGGCCACCGTCCGTCGCAGGCATCGGGAGATCCGCCCTCGCGCGTGCCCCGCGCCCCAGGAGCCGGGAGGCCATTCCACGGGTGATGGTCGCGGGGGTGCCAACCGCCGCGATCACCAAGCACGGCAGCAAGAACATGAGCCGAAGCCGGAAGAGCGTGCCAAGATTGGCCACGACAAGTGAGAGAGGGATCGCGGTCGCCAGCACAAACGCCAGCAGCAAGACCCCGTCAACACGACGGGCACCAACGACCCTCCGCACGCCCCAGAAGAGAGACGGAAGCATCAGGTAGAGCACGAGCATCTCCAGGCCTGCGAACATCCGCATGATGCCGGTTGAGCCCTCCACGTCAAACCACTGCCAGGGGAACGGCGCAAGGAACCCGATCGCCATCGCCCGCGGTAAGTACCTCATTAACTTGCGTGGGGTGGAGATCTTCGCCCAGGCATCCATCAGCGAGTGTCCGCCGGTTGAGACAAATCCCTCGCGCCGGATCTCCAGGGCTTGAGGGGTGGTCTCGTAGGCGCTGAAGATCGCCTGATCCCGAATCTGAAGCGCCTTGGCGTTCAATTGCGCCAGCACGTCGCGCTGCCGCCTCGACTCCACCATCCGCTCAGACCACTCCTCGGTATTGGAGGAAAACAGCGTCATGGCCCGTTCAACGACCTGACGCTCCGGTTCGCTGCGGCTGACCGAACCCGTAGGAAGCGGCATCGCCTGATGACGGATCAGGAGCGGTTGGTCGAGTGGCTGGTCGAGCGGCTGGTCGAGCGGCTGGTCTGGAGGTGTGTCTGCGTGCGCTGACGCACGAAGGGCCTCTTGGTGCCGCTTCAGGTCGCGGGCGGTGCCGGGATCCGGATCAAGGCGCAACGACTCGGTATAGAATTGCACGGCGGATTCGCCATGGTCCAGGCGAATCTCACGGACCGCCTTCGCCCGGTAGAGCTTGGCCACGAGCCGCCGCACTGGCGCCGCATCCTCGCCTCCTGATCCGCTCAGCTCCAGGGCCCGAGTGCCCATCGTCAACGCCTCATCGATCTGCTGCGCTTCAGTCAACATAATCCCGCACTCTGCGAACGCGGTGGGAACGGCATCCAGATGCAGCGACGCCACAGCGGCCGCCGCAGCCTGTTCCCACCGATTCAACCGTGCCTCGTGCCACGCCAGGGTCATGTACGCGCGGGCGAGGCCGTTCCGGGCGGTCGTCTGCTGCCGCTCGCCTGCCGCGTCTCGGAGTGCCCGACTGAAGACGACGAACGCGTGATCAAAATCCCCTGCCTGCGCCAAGGCCAGCCCGAGATTGGTGGTCGCCTCGAGCGACAACGGATCGTACACGAGGGCCTCTTCGTACAGAGGGATCGCCGCGTCGGCCTGCCGATCCGTGAGATGCTGGTTGGCCCTGTGCAGGTAGATGCCGGCCACGATGAGCTTGATCGCCGCCTGCTGGTCAGGGGTCGCATAGGGCAGGACGCGCGTGTACGCCCAGATCGCTTGCTCCCAGCGGACCTGCTGCACCGCCGCAGCGGCCGCGCCAAGATAGGCCTCGCGGTAATCGCGTTTGAGGCTGACGGCTCGTACGAATTCGTCCTCCGCCTCCTGGAAGTTGCCGAGTCGCAGGTTGGACACCGCGAGCCGGAAATGGCCCAGCTCCGGGTGGGCGGGCGACAGCAGCTTGGTCGGATTCAGCGTCCGGGCACACAACATCGAAAGGTAGACGCCGGCGGCAAGAGCGAGGTAGCGACTGCCGCGCCGCGCCCGTCGGCGGCCGAACGCCCATACCCCGGCCGGCACCAGCACCGCAAGCACAGCGAGGGAGAGTGCCGATCCCACATAGAATCGCAGTCTGGTCAGGCCGATGACCGCCACGGCCAACACCACCCACCGGCCCAGCCCGAAGACCGACGCCCGCCGCCGCGCCCGTTCGTCCGTTGGCATCAGGCGGATGATCAGCCACAAGGCCAGGAACAGGAGGAACCAGCACAGCACATCCTTTAAGAGCTGGATGGACCAGAGCAATGACGACGGCCAGAAACTCACCAGCGCGGCGCTGATCCGCGCGACGCGGCGATCCGCGAGCCGCCGGGCGATCAGGCAGGCGAGGAGTCCGGTGGCCGCGGCAAGCCAGCAGTTGATCAGAATCGGGTAGAGCGGATGCGCCCCCGTCAGCCGATAGATCGCCGCAACCACCGCGTAGTAGTCAATGGCTGTTTCAAGCCGGGGCAGCTCCACGCCGTGCGCCAGCGCGTCGGCGATCAGCGTGCCGATATAATGGTAGCCCAGCCCGTCCCCTCCGAAGACCCAAAACCCGTACGCGGTCTGCATCGACTTCAAGAACGGCCAATGCCACAGCGAGGCGGCGAACAAGATCAACGCCAACACCACCCGCACGCCGTAGGCCCAGAGCAGCAGGCGGCTCGCCAGCCGGTCCTGCGTCAGGCGGCTCGCAAGACCCCACAGGCACACGCCGCCGATGAGGATGAAGGCGGCTAGCCAAGGGAGAGACGGGAACGACGTCGGAAACATCAGCACAGCTTCAGGAGCCGTCGAAAGGCCGCGGTATGGTAGGTCGCCCACGTCAGTGGGCTCGTCAACCGACTGCGGAGGAGGAGGCGCATCGCCGCATAGGCGAGATATTCCGAGGCCGCCGTGCGATACGTGGCCAGCTGATCCAGCGCCCGCTGAAACGCCTCAGGACTCAGCCGGTACGCTAACAGCTCAGCCGTGGTCTGAGGCGACCAGGGAGCCGGAGCGGCGCCGGCGCGCGGGTTCCGACAATGCAGCCCCACCTCAAAGGCCAACGCCCAAAACGCATATCGGCGGATCAGACGCTTCCAGCGACCGACGAACGCCTCGCGCTGCGGCCACCGTCGCCGATACCCCTCACAATATCGCGTGAGATTCTCATCGTAATCGCGCACCCATGATTCGATAGTCCGGGCGCTTTGCGCGCCAGGGACCTGCCGGCAACGCCAGAGGCGCCGAGGGATATGACCGATCACCGAGCGTTCCGCCAGCTGAAACCAGAGGGGAAAATCCCCGAATCCGATCGGCGCGTCCGGATCAAATCGAATGTCCGCCAGTGCGGCCCGGCGGATCATGGCCCCGGGAATGCCGACCGAACAACGTCCCGAGCGGATGGTCCGGTCAATGAACGCGATCCCCTCGGTGACCGGCGGCACGTCATGGTCCCGGACGCCAACCACCACGCCCTTCCCATCGATCATCTCCCAGTTGGAGGACGCGACCCCCGCCTCGGGATGGGCCTGCAACCAGGCCACGTACTCGCTGATGAGGCGGGGATCCCGTTCGTCATGGTCGTGGAACACGCACACGAACTCGCCGCGCGCACCGTCGAGACACACGTTATGATTGGCATGCAGCCCGATATCCTGCTGGTGGCGGAGATACCGAATCCGCGCATCCCCTCTGGCCGCCGCCTCGGCGATCGCCTGAGTGGCATCCGTTGAGCCGTTGTCGCTGATCAGAATCTCCAGAGGCTCGTAGTCCTGCTGCCGGATGCTGTCCAGGCAGGCCGCGAGGGAGGCTCCCCGGTTGCGCGTCGGAATGCCAATCGACACCAGGGGTCGGCTCATGGTTCGACTCGCTGAGGCTGGCTCACCAGGCTCCCTTGCAGGGCCATTTCCCATTGCCGCAGAAGCCGCAGTCCTTCCTCGTAGCTCCGGAAGGGTGGACAGCCGCTGGTGAACAGTTTCCGACAATCGAGGTGGACGCGCAGCGGCCGTTGAGCGGGTTGCCCAAGCCGATGGGTCGGCGTGGGAATCACGCGGGAGACCTCAAGATCAAAGTGCGCGCAGACCGTTCGCGCAAACGAGACCCGATCCACGAACTCCGGGCCGGTCGCGTGGAACGTCCCTACCGCGTGGCGAGCCATGAGCCACCGAGTGGCCTGCGCCAGATCCTCCGTCGAGGTCGGACTGCCCCACTGGTCTTCCGCCACCGGCACGCGCTCACCTTGACGGAGCTGATCCACCAGCCGCAGGACGAAGTTCCGACGCTGACGATCCGCTCCATAGAGCGAGGCCGTGCGAATCACCAGATGCCGCTGCGGCGAACGCGCCCGGATCACCGCCTCGCCCTCCGCTTTGCTGCGGGCATACACGTTCAGGGGACGGACGGGATCGCGCTCGGTGTAGGATGTGTGCGCCCCATCGAAGACGTGGTCGGTGGAATAGTAGACGACGAAGGCGCCGTGGTCGTTGGCGTACTCCGCAATGGCCTGCGGGCCCTTCACGTTGACCCGCACGCACACCTCACGTTCCGTTTCCGCCCGGTCAACCCCGCAGAAGGCGCCGGCGATGATGATCCACTCCGGTTTGAGCGGCTGAATGGTCGACGCCACCTCGTGAGGCTCGCACAGATCCACCCGCACCTGGTCAGCGCGAGGGAACCGGTGCACGCCCTCGATCACCTCGTCACCCGTTGATCGAAGGGCCGCGCAGACGGCGCTCCCCAGCTGTCCCGACGCCCCGATGACCAGACACCGACGGCCCATGAGGCTAGACGACTTCCGGCTGGGGAATGGGAATCACGAACCGCCCTCCCCGTTGCGCAAACAGCCGCATCTGCGCCATGATCTCGTCTTTGAAATTCCACGCCAGGATGACCATGTGGGTCGCCCCCTCTCGCTCCCAGGCCGACACGTCCACGACCGGCAGATGGGTCCCCGGGGTGAAACGGCCGTGCTTGTGCGGGCTGCGGTCCAGGATGGATCGCAGCCGACGCGCTGCCGTGGGACAGAAATTGAGCAAGGTGTTGGCTTTCGCAGCCGCTCCATACCCGATAAAGGACGCCCCGGCGCGCTCCCATTGCTCCATGGACGTCTCAAACCGCTCTTTCCATTCGGCGACCCGTCGCGCGAATCGCCCGAGGGTCGCCTCGTCCATCAACCGCGTCTGTTGTTCACGGCGCTGAAGATCTTCCACGCGGGGGGATGGCCGATGACGCCCTCCGGCCCTGCAGATCGAGAACAACAGCGACCCTCCATGGAGCGAGACCGCCTCCACGTCCACGACCTCAAAGCCGTGCCTGGCGCAGAGCGCCTGCATGGGCTCCAGCGCCACATACGACAGATGTTCGTGATAGATGGTGTCAAACGCCAATCCGTCGATGAGCGTCCCGAGATACGGCACTTCGATGAGCAGCACCCCGTCCGGCGCCAACAGGCGGTGCACCCCCTCAAAGCAATCATGCCAATCATCGATGTGCGCAAAGACATGCCGTCCCAGGATGACATCGGCGGCGTGCCCGCGGTCAGCCACGGCACGGGCGGTCGCGGCTGAAAAGAACTCCGCCACGGTGGGGACCCCGTTGGCCTCGGCGAGCGCCGCGATATTCGCAGCCGGCTCCACCCCCAACACCTTCACGCCATGCCGCTGGAAGGCCTGCAGCACGAGTCCGTCGTTACTGCCGAGCTCGATGACGAAATGGGATCGCCCGAGACCATGGCGTGTCACGAGGCGAGCCGCCAAGTCTCCCGCATACCGGCGGACCGCCTCTGAGGTCGAGGACACGTAGAGATAGTGGCGATATAATTGTTCCGCCGGCACCACATACGTGAGTTGCGCCAACCTGCACGCCGGGCAGGCCGTCACCGCGAGCGGATAGGAGGCTTCTTGCGGACCCTCCTCCGCCGACGCCAAGAAGGCGTTGGCCGGCGGCATGCTCCCCAGATCCAGGAACGGTTCAGGCAGCGGCGTGTCACAGATCCGACAGCGGAGGTGGGCAGGCATCGCTTAACGGTGTGTCAGAGCCCAATCGTAGGGGATCTGTTTTGAGAGCGGGTCCAGACGCTCGATCTCGGTTGGATCGTGCGGGAGCGTGGCACAATTGGCCACGATGGCTGGTGTGGTCCCGATGCCCTTGAACCCGTTCCAGATGAGCGGGGGGACCTTCACCAGGCAATAGCACGACTCCCCGACCACGAGCTCCTGCAGTTCGCCCTGCGTCGTGGACCCGGGACGATCGTCATAGAGCACGAGTTTGACGGTCCCCACCACGACGGCATAGTTGATGGTCATGTGCGCGTGTCGGTGCCACCCCTTGACGACGCCGGGATAGACCATTGAAAAGTAGATCTCCCCGAACTGCTCGAAATGCGGGTCGGTGCATTTCAGCATCTGCATGACCCTTCCCCGCTCGTCAGGGATTTGCTTCAACGGATGAATCAGGACGCCGTCGATCATCCGCTGACCTCCACCCCGTGGGGCTGCTCCTGAAAGAATGCACGGTACCACGCGATGGTTCGTTGAAGGCCTTCGGCGAGGTCATAGCGAGGCTGCCAGCCGAGGCGCGCGGTGGCCTTGCTCGCGTCGAGGTACTGCCGGGGAACTTCATGCATGGCCTGGTTGAGGACGACCGGTTTCAGTTCCTGGGCGCCCATGAGCGCCCTGATCTGCTCCACGAGCTCGAGGACGCTGATGGGGTGCTCGTTGCTGAAATTGAAGGCGTCCCCTGCGAGTGACGAATCGCGGGCCAGGTGTTCAGCCAGGAGCAGATAGGCTGAGACGCCATCTTCGACGTAGAAGTAATCGCGCACCATGGAGCCGTCGCTGCGAATGACCGGCGGCGTCCCGCGGAGGATCGAGCGGATCGTACCTGGGATGACGCGATTCCAGTTCAGATCCCCGCCGCCATACAGGTTGCCGCATCGGGAGATCGCCACGGGAAGCTGATACGTCGCCGCGTACGCCTGCGCGAGCAGGTCCGCGCACGACTTGCTCACATCGTAGGGATGACGGCCCCGCAAGGGCGCGTCTTCCCGGTAGGGCAACTGCTCGGAGTCGCCATACGCTTTATCCGACGAGGCGACGACGATCTGCCGGACGGTGGGCGAGCGCCGACAGGCTTCCAGCAGCGTCCACGTGCCCCGGATGTTGCTGTCAAACGTCGAGAGGGGATGGCGATTGGCGATGGGAACGATCGTCTGAGCTCCCAGGTGCAGGACGGTGTCCACCTCGTATTCTCCGAGAATCCGATCGACGAGGGCTTGGTCGCACAGCTCTCATCGAACGACACGGAGCTG
>Ga0156290_145_pt1 | contig 13734 bp, 14 predicted proteins | sample RifCSPlowO2_12_FD_107938 | JGI IMG/M metagenome (GOLD analysis project Ga0156290, IMG submission 107938) | Omnitrophica WOR_2 bacterium RIFCSPLOWO2_12_FULL_63_16 | reverse complement strand
CCGCGGCGCGCTCGAAGCTCACCAGTCTGCGGACGAGGGCGTTATAGCGCGAGTGGGCGCTCCCCGGATCGTTTCGGCTCAGGAGCGCGTAGAGGCGGTGCTCAGGGGACGCAAGCGGTGTCGGCATCACGATGCCAGCTCTTTGTAGGCGGGGCGCGCCGATCGAGACGAGCAGGGACGGCACCGTCTCCTGCCCTCGCCGGAGATCGTCCACCCCTTGCGCGACCAGATCGCCGCCGGGATGGCTCTCGAATGTCGATGCGGCCATGGCAGTTCCTCACCTACGTGTCACTGTACCATAGCGCCACGACCGAAGTCAAAGGCGGGACATCGCCCCGCCCCATCGCGCTGAAACCCGCTCACTCGCCAACCAGTCGTCCCCTTTCCCTTGTCACTTGTCGCTTGTCCCTTGTCGCTTGTCACGTTGCCACTCGTCACCAGTCACTAGTCACTGGTCACTCGCCTTACCGTCCCGCCTCGTAGAGCGCGCGGATTTCCTCGGCGGAGAGGGCGCGGGTGGACGCCCTGAGGATTGGCGAGGGATGGGTCGGACGGTCGGGTCGTGATTGAGTTCAGAGGAGCGCGTCGATGGAGATGTCTTCGTCCAAGCCTGGCCAGTGGATCCCGACGCCCTGACCAATGAGCCGCCAATGGCTCCGCTGCCGAGGGGAGGAAGCCCGCAAGGTGGGACACCATTCCAGCGGGACACTGATTTCGCGCCCGTCCAGAAGCACGATATGCATCCGATGCGCGTCAAACCTGACCGCACGGGCCAGGGCCTGTGCATGCTGAACGACCGAAGTGCTCATCCCATCTCTCCTGAACGGAAGGTGAAGAGGACGCGTTCGTCGTGTTCGTCGAAGAGAATCTGACACTTGGGAAACAGATCGGCCCGACCTAAGAGAAGCGGCACCTCCTCGATCAGCACCCAAGCCAGCCGAATCTTCAACCACCGCGTCCCAATTCGAAGGCGTACGGTTCGTAAGAGATAAGGCACCCCGGCACCGCTGATCCCTGAGAGCTCAAGAACTCTGTCGGTTGGACGCTGCCGGAACCCGAGACTACGACCGAGGTGAAAGGGAATCAGCGTCATGTCGGCGCCGGAGTCAATATACATTGCCACTTCGAGGCGCGCCGTGGACGTCGCGAGCAGCACGCTGGCAATCGGCCGTAACGTCGTGCCAAACGCTTGGGAGGGTTCCCGTCGATACCGGAAGGTCGTTACAGCCACAGGATGAGGGTGGTCGGTGAGGGGACCTTCGCGACGAAAGGTGTCTGACGAGGATAGCGCTGCTTGACCCGACGTAGCATCGTTTCGATGTCGGTCCCTTTGGCGACGAGCTTGGCGCCCACAAGGACGACATACTGGTCAGCCAGCTTACGCTGATCAAGCTTGAGAAACGCGTCGAGATTATCGGCTGTGCGCTTGCGAGTCATGGCAATGTTAGGATACCATCTCACTCAGAAATGTCAAACAGCCACTGCACCCACCCCGCCTCCGCCCCATCGCGCTGAAACCCGCTCATTCACCAACCAGTCGTCCCTTTTCCCTTGTCGCTTGTCACGTGTCACTTGTCACTTTGCCACTGATCACTAGTCACTGGTCACTCGTCACTCGCCTCACCGTCCCGCCTGGTAGAGCGCGCGGACCTCCTCGGCCGAGAGCAATCGGTTGTAGACGCGCACCTCGTCGATCTTGCCATCAAAGGTCTGGGTGGTGGCCGCGAGATTGCCCATGAGCAGATTGCCGGCGCTATCGTCATCCGCCGAGCCGCTTGGCGTGTAATATTCGGTGGGGGTTTGCGACACCCCGTTGACGTAGAGCACCGGATCGTTGGCGGATGAGGAACGGTCGTAGGTTGCGCACACATGGCTCCAGGCGTTGAGCGCCACCGCGTTGTTGGGTGCATGCCAGTAGCCGGGCGTGACGCCGCTGGCAAACCCCTGCCACCAGTAGAGCGAGAAGATGCCGGCATCTTGATCGGCAATCTCAAACGCCCAGCCATCCACCACGCCGATCTTGGAGGCGATTTCTCCGTAGTAGTTGCTCCCATTCAGCTCCCCTTTCGAGTAGGGGAAGATCCAGGCGCAGACCGTCTTCTGCGTCACATTATCCAGGACCGAGGCGGAGCCGGCCGTGACGTAATCGTCGGTCTTGTCAAACTCCAGGGCCTGTCCGAGGCGACCAGCCGCTCGATTCAACCCAGCGGCCCCGGGTGTCAGCGTCCCCGTGTTGCCGTTGCCGCTTCGATCCGTCGCGCTCGTCCCGGAGACATCGGCTCCGTCGAAGGTCCAGTAGCCGATGAGGCCGTTCGTGAGGAACTCGGTCGGGGAGCTGTTGATCCGCGCGGTGCCAAGCTGGTAGAGCGCGCGGACCTCCTCCGCTGAGAGGGTGCGGTTGTAGACGCGGACGTCGTCGAGAAAGCCGTCCCACGTCGCGACAGCGTCCGATCGGTTACCAATAAAGAGATCGGCTCCATTATCAGCCAAGGTCGCCCCGACCCCCGCGACATTTGTTGAATAAGAGGCTTCGACCCCATTCACAAAAATCTTCGGTCCATCGGTCTCGTTGTAGGTACCACACACATGCTGCCAGGCGTTCATGGTCATCGTATTCGTCACCGTGATTCGCTCACCAGAGGTCGTGGCTCGATTCACATAAAAATCAAACGAGTTGGTGACATCGCCATAGGCAAGCAAATGTTTGCCAGAAGTTGTTAAGCCTTTGCCGATGATTCTTCCTCGGCTGTTTTCTCCATGGCTTCGTGGGTAGGCCCACGCACAATAGGTGAACACGCTGAAATCATCCAAGGTGTTGCTGGTCACAACAACTCTGGCATTCGACCCATCAAACGCTAGGGCCTGCCCGATGCGCCCGATCGCCGCCGTGGTGTTGTTCTGCGCATCCCCGTGGTTGGCGTTGCCGGAGCGATCCTTGGCCTCGGAGGTCGAGGCCGCCCAATCGACGTCCTGCCCGTCGAAGGTCCAGTAGCCGACGAGGCCGCTGGTGAGGCTCGTCGTAGGCGAGGCGTTGATCTTGGCGACACCCGCGCGGTAGAGGGTGCGGACTTCATCCGCGGAGAGCGACCGGTTGTAGACGCGGACGTCGTCGATGGACCCTCCAAACCAGTAACTGCTGCCGCTGCTGCCAATCACCGCCGCCGCGGCATTCGACACGGACCCGAACCCGGTGATATCCGTACAGCTCCCAACCAGCGCCCCGTCCACATACGCGCAGAACTGATTGCCGGTTCGGTCCACCACCGCCATGAGATGGACCCAGCGATTCAGGATCGGGCTGGCGGAGAAGTTCACCGCCTTGAGGGTCGTGGCGTCGGCGATGTCGGCCGCCCAGACACTGGCGCCCAGCTCCACGTCGTAGCCGGCATTGCCGGCGCTCGAGCCGCCCTTATACCACGCCATGTCCCACGACCCGACCGTCGCTGACACGTAGACCCACGCCCCGTAGCTGAAGGAACCGGTGCCGAAATCGAGCACGCCGCTGGCCGGGTCGCCGATCGTCGCCTTGTCATCCACCCCGTCGAAGTACACCGCTCCGCCCAGCTTGCCCGCCGTCCACGCCGGCAGGCCGTTGGCGCCGGCGAGGGTGCCGCCGTTGCCGTTGCCGGAGAAGTCTCCGGCCCCGGTCCCGCCCATTTCCTCGAACGGCCAGTAGCCGACCAACCCGCCCGACACGCCAGCCACCGGGATGAAGAACACCCAGCAGCTCCCGTTGCTGCCGCCGTCGGTCGAGGAGGAATCCAGCGTGATCTGCGTGCTGGAGGCGTCGCAGCCGGAGTTCTCGAGGTGGGCGTAGGTGACGCTCTCCGTCCCTTGGTGGTTGACGAGCCATTGGCTGCCCGACGTCGAGTGGATGTGGATCTGGTTCCCGGAGGCACCGGTGATCGTCAGGAGGCCACTCACGGTAAACGTCTGCCCGCCGGTGAACTGCAAGGTCTTGCCCGCGGCGGTCGAGCTGAGGTTAGAGAAGGTGGTGGCCCCGGACAGGATGGCGGTGGTCGTCGTATTCAACACCACGGTGCCGGAGCGCGCGGTGAAGGTCCCGGTATTTGACCAGTTCCGGCCGACGGTGATCTGGTAGTTGAGGCCGTTGCCGGTATCCAAGGTGCCGGCGGTAATGGTCAGATCGCGGCTGACCACAATCGCCCCATTCAGCGTGTAGGTCGAGCCGGTGGAGTTGACCGTCAGGTCGTAATACGGAGACAGTGCCGAAAGCAGAGTCGTCGAGATCGCACTCGCCGCGTTGTAGGTGATCGTGCCGCCGGAGTTGGTCCAGGTGCTGGCGTTTTTGACAATGTCCGCGGTCGTGCTGTCGGACTGAATCTGCAGCTCTCCGCTGGAGATCGTGACCGAATCTCCTCCGGCAACACTTCCAAATGTGATCGTATTCGTTCCGGTTTTGAATGTCCCTCCGTTGATTGTGGTGTTGTCATTCACGGTGAGGGTCTGGCCGTTGGCATCAAGCGTTCCGGCAGTGACCGTGAGATTTTCCCCGAGCGCGGCCAACGCGGCCGGGACCGTGAACGTCCCGCCCGTGCCGTTGATCTTCAAGGATTTGTACGTCCAGCCCTTGATCGCCCGCGAGCCGCTTGTGGCGGTGTATTCCACCGTGGAGCCGGCGTTGAGGGTGGGGGTGGTGACGGTTTCATCGCCGGTGAGCTGTAAAGTTCCGCTATTGGTAAAGGCCGTCGCTGTTGTGTAATTTTTTCCGTTCAGGTTTAAAAGCGCATTCGCATTGATCGCCGTGCTGGTGACTGTCACCGCATCATTCAGTTTGACGCCGGAGGCTGTGGTATTTGAAATCTGCACCTCGGCCACAGCATCCGTTTCCCCCACACTATTTGAGATTGTTTGCAATGCCGCACCGTCAAAAATGAGATCGCCGGTGTCAGTTTCGGCAGCCACATTAGTCGCATCATCGATAGTTAGGTTGCCAGCTAAATACACGTTAGTCGTGGGAGAAAAAGTCCCGCCGGACATCGTCAGGTTGCCGTCAATGTCCATGTCATTGGTCACCACGTCGAAATTGTTGAAGGCGTTGGAGATGGCGATGACGACGTTATTGAAATCGTGGCTGTCATCCGTGCCGCCGGTCGTAACCGTGATAAGGTCAGCGTCCATGGCAAACGTGACGGTATTAGCGCCGGTAATGAAAGTTGCCGAAGAAGCGACGGTCCAGGTTCCGCGCTTCATCGTAAGATCATATCCGTTGCAATCAAACTTTGAGTTGGCATTCATGATGAAAGTCCCCGCAGTAACGGCATTATCCATCCGGACTCCGGAGGCGGAGCTATTGGTGATTTGAAAATCCACCAGCCGATCCGTCTCGCCGCCGCTATTGGCGATCGTTTGCAGGCCTGCTCCGTCGAAAATAAGATCGCCCGTGTCAGTTGACTGACCAATGTTCGTGCTTGTCACACTCAGATTCCCCGCAAGATAAATATTGGTGGTCGGTGAGATGATGCCGCCTGAGACCGTCAGGTTGCCATTAATATCCATGTCGTTGGTTACAACGTCGAAATTGTTGAAGGCGTTCGCGATGCTAATGACGACGTTATTGAAGTCATGGCTATCGTCCGTACCACCGCTGATGACCGTGATCAGTTCATTGTAAATGCCAAGAGTGACGGTAGAACTTGCGGCAATAAAAACTCCTGTTGTAGCCACGTTCCAAGTGCCTTGTCCCAGCGTAATACTTTCTGTGCCTGCAGCGGTCCACGTTCCCTGGATGTCAATGCTTCCTCCGTTGGTCACGCCTGTTACTGTCACATTCCCTCCCGGGGTGAAGGTGTCGGTGGCGGTGATGTAGAGCTCATGGCCGGACTCCAGGGTGAGCGTATCGGGTGCGGCGTCTTCCGCGTCAAAGAGGAGGTTGGCGGCGTTTTGGTCGTTGTCGTAATCCAGCACGTCCAGAATCGTGATGGCGGTCGCGCCGTTGTCCGAGCGCAGCACCACGTGGTCGTCCATCAGGGCCACACCGGTGATGTTGGTCGTCCCATCGGTGATGGTGACGACGTTGCCGGTGTAGGTGCCGGCCAGCGTGTCCGTCTGCCCATAGAAGTAGATCGTGATGGTGGCCCCGGCGCTGGCGGTGACGCTCGCGAAGCTCCAGGTGCCATCGGAGGAGCTGGTGGTCGTGGTCGAGGCGGTGCCGCCGTTCACCCGCAGGGCGACGTTGTACGAGGCGCCGGTCAGCGCCGTTGTCTCGGTGTTGTTGTAGGCGGTGCCGGAGACGCTGATGGCCCAGGCGGAGGGCACCACCACGCCGAAGGCGACCAAACCCACCATCACCCCAATCCCTCGCTGCTTCATCAGCGCTCCCCATCAGCTGTCAGACGCGGCGCGGGTTGACGGCCAGAATCACGATGTGGTAGAGTAGGTTGTGCTGAACAGACGGAGCGCCCATGCGAACAGCCGATGCGTTGCATCCCATTACCGTTGACCAACCAATGGTCTTGGTCCCGGCAGAGGACTATCGTACCCTGTTGGCTGAAGCGGGCTACCTGCCCACTCCCGCATTGGATCGTGCCATCGCCCAAGCTCGCGCTCGGTTCCGCAAAGGCCAGGTGATTCCCTGGGAGCGCGTGAAACGTGCCCTCAAGTAGTTGGCGGATCGTCCTCGACGCCCTCGCGGCCCGCGACCTCAAGAAGCTGAATCGCCTGCACCATCCGTACCTCGCCCAGTTAAGCCGCGCCATCGAGTCGCTCCCCCACAACCCCTACGCAGGCAAGCCATTGAAAGGCGAGAAGCGAGGCAGCTATTCGCTGCGTGTTGGCGACGTTCGAATCGTGTACGATCTTTACCCCTCCGAGCAGACTATCCACCTGATCCGAATCGGAGACCGTAAAGAGGTCTATCGATAATCCCCCCAGACTACCCCGTGTGGTGGCGGCGGTGCCGGAGACGCTGATGGCCCACGCGGAGACAGGTGACAAGTAACAGGTGACAAGGGACAAGACAAACAGGAGCACGCGCAGCTGACCCATCGGTCGCGACGCTTGACACCTCGCGCGCCGTCGTGGTAGGGTGAAGGTACTCATCAGTCTACACAGGAGAGTGACGAACGATGTCCACGCGAGGGGTCCCGGTTGAGCAGCTTCGCCGACGGTACAAACGGGAGTGGCTCCTGATCGCCATTCAGGAGATGGACCGCGCCACGACCACGCCTCGGCGGGGCCGACTGCTGGCGCACAGTCCTCGGCGGTATGACATCTATGCCCGCTCTCGCCGCTACCCGCATCCTGCGTTGATCGTCTATTCGGACGACGACTTCCCCAAAGGTTTCGCCGCCGCCTTCCATGGCGCGTGAGCCCTCCGCTCGACGCCCCCCTGAGTTGCTGTCCGTGTATGTCGTCATCGCCGGTCCCCGAACCTGGCGCAGCCTCAAGATGGCGCTCGATACGGGAGCCACGTATACGATGCTGCCGCCCGATCTGCTCTTCGACGTGGGCTATGACCCCACGAAGGCCCAACGACACCTCGAGCTGTCGACCGCCAACGGCCTCGTCGTCGTACCGCTCCTGCGTATCGGGACGCTCAGGTGCCTGGGGCTGACACTCAAGGACGTGGAGGTGGTTGCTCACCACCTGCCTCCGGAAAGTCCTGTCGAAGGCTTGCTGGGGTTGAATGTCCTCACACATTGGACGCCCTTCCGCGCTTTTTCCCAGGCCGCGCAGCCGTTTCACCGGCCAACGACGCGCTAACCCGATCACTTGCCAACCCGTCAACCGCATCGGTCGCGACGCTTGACACCCCGTGGACCGGCGTGGTAGGGTGACGGGCGTAATGAAAACCGCCTCAGAGGTCGTCGCGGGCTTCTTCCTCGATGGAGCAAAAATCATCTTCGCGTCACTGGTCGTGGGTCTCTTCGTCCCTGGGGCCGTCCAGGGCATTCCCTGGGTGACGCTGACGTCCGGTCTTGTGATGACGGTGGTGTTTCTCGGAATCGCCATTCGCCTGTCCACGACGGTTGTTGAGGAGAGACCCCGATGACACTCATGCATTTCTATATTGCAGCCGGCATCCTGGCGTTGATCGTCTTGCTGTGGCTCGGCGCCACGAAGCGAAAGTAATCCCATGAGCGACATCACCCTCGTGGTCATGATGGTCATTGTCGTGATCGCTGATCTCGCGGCACTCGCGTGGTACGCGAAACGTTAGCCCGTCGCCCCACAGCGCTGTTCTCCTCCCAACCCCCTGATCCCCTGGTTGCCTGATTTCCCGCTCCCCTGATCTCCCGATTTCCTGATTCCCTGACCCCCTGATCTCCCGCTAACCCGCTCACTCGCCTCCGACCCATCGGTCGCGACGCTTGACACCTCGCGCGCCGTCGTGGTAGGGTGGAGACACAGATGCCAACACGTGGAGCCCCCCGGGCAAGCCCGGCGTACCCTGTTCCCACGCCCCGACGGGGGCGACATCCCGCCCACCGGTCCGCTGAAGTACAGCCGACGGGGCCCCCGGCCAAGGCCGGGGCCCGATGGCGGGGTCGACACACCAAGCGCCTCCGCCAACGGCGGATCAGCTCCGCGCCGGTGACGCCGGGGCTGAAACCACGGGGTCTGCGGGCAGACGACGAGTGGATCCGGCGACACTTCGAGGAACTGGTCGACACGTACGCCGGCCAGTATGCCGTCGTTGCAGGAGGCGAGTTGTTCGTGGGGCGCGATCCGGTCCAACTCGAACACAAGGCCCGTCGCAAACACCCGAAGGCGATGCCGTCGATTCTCCGCGTTCCTCGTCCGGAAGACTTCACGTGCGCCCTGTAGTCTTTCCCTACAGTCTCCATCGCGGCATTCCCCATCCCATCATTCCACTGGAAATCCGTGGCGCTCGCGGCGAATGGAAAACCATCTGGATGTACGTGGACTCCGGCGCGTTCGTCTCGATCCTGGCCGAAGGGGAAGCCCGCGTGCTGGGTTTGGAGATCGAGCGCGGCCAGTTGACCTATTCGATCGTCGGGGATGGCAGCATGATTCCGGTGTACGTCCATCAGGTGCCGATCCGCGTGGGATCGATTGAGTTGACCGCACGCCTGGGCTTCTCGCCCCGACTCGGCGTCGGGTTTAATCTCTTGGGCCGTCAGGATCTCTTCACGCATTTTGACGTCACCTTCAGCGACGCAACCCGCACCGTCACCTTCCGTCCCCGCGCGTGACCGCCTTCTCCGCCCCATCGTGCAGCGTGCTGGGCGGATCAGCCCCGCGCCCTTGACGCCAGGGCTGAAACGCGCTAACCCGCTTGACAGACCTGACGACGCCACGATACACTACAGAGTACCATGAGCGTACGAACGATCCAACCCATCGCCGCGATTCGTCATCGGCATCCCCGCGAGTGGCTCTTGATCGAAGTGGCTCGTCTTGACCGTCGAACCACAACCCCCGTAACCGGGCGACTGGTGGCACACGCCAAGCGTCCTGAGCGCCTCGAACGACAAGCGGCTCGTACCAAGGGTCTCGTTTATCTGGTCTTTGGCAGTGATACCCTCCCCAAGGGGTATGCCGCCGCCTTCTAAGGTCTTTCCGCTCGATCCAACCAAGCCGCTCATTCCTGTTGATGTCCTGCTGGAAGGCCCCCAGGGCCAACAGCTCATCCGCATGGCGCTGGACACCGGGGCCACCTACACCATCGCCCCTCGATGGGTGCTGCAGGCAATCGGGTACCAGCCGTCTGCCACAGGCCAGAGCATTGAGTTCATCGCGGCGGGCAGCGTCGAACGCAAGCCGTTGGTCACGGTTCATGGTGTCTGCGCCTTCGGGGTTCGTGTGGCGAAGTCGCCCGTGGTCTGTCACGACTTGCCCGCGCAAAGTCCCGTGAGAGGGTTGTTGGGTCTGAATTTCCTTCGGCATTTCAACGTCCACCTGAACTTTCTGTCTCGCCGCCTCGTCCTCTCACCCCGCTAACCCGCCAACCCAGTCACTTTGCCACTTCGCCACTCGTCACTAGCCACTAGTCACCAGCCACTGTTCACTACTCTTAAAAGTCCGTCCCCAGGTCGGGCCCGCCGCCCTGATACAACTGCCGGACCTCGCTGGCGGTGAGCGAACGGTTGTAGACCCGCACCTCATCGAGGGTGCCGGAAAACGGTTGGTTGGTGCTCTTGCGGTTGCCGATCTGGACATCCTGCGCCGTGCACGAGTTGCGCCAATCCACATCCGTTGCCGAGGAGACATTGAGCGCGCCGTCTACGTAGAGCGTCGTGCCGGCCGTCTCGCTGACCGCCACCACGTGGCGCCAGACGCCATTGTTGACGGTCGCGGTGCCCGTGACGGTGCTGCTGCCGCCATCATGCACCGTAAGTACTCCGCCCGACACTCTGAAATAAAAATCCCCGCAGACGCCGGACTCGTACTCCGAGATGATCTGGTAGTCGCTTGCGCCGGTCAGCTTCACCCATGCCGAGACCGTCGCGTTGTCCCCGAGGTTACCCAACGCGTCGTTGCCGAGGGAAACTTTGTCATCCGTTCCGTCAAAACTCAACGCGTAGCCCAGCCGCCCGCTGGCCCAGGTCGGGGTGGCCGGCGAGGCGGCCAAGGTACCGGTGTAGCCGTTGCCCGTGGCGTCCGCCGCCGAGGTGCCGGTGTTCTCATCGAACTTCCACCAGGCTAGCGGCCCGTTGCCCACCAGCTCGCGCACGTCGCTGGCCGTCAGCGCCCTGGTGTAGATGCGGACGTCATCGAGAGCACCATCAAGATACCGACTGGCCGTGAGCCGATCGCTCGCCAGGTAGACGGTTTCTCCATTGAGCGTGGCATAGGTCGTGGTGACGGTGCTGTCTGAGCCGGTTTCGGCACCGTTGACGTAAAATCGCGCCACGCTGGTGTCCCACGTAATACAAAAGTGTACCCAGTTTCCTAGTGTCGGTGTCGCAACCGTATTGCCATAATAGATGTCGACCACATTGGCAAGAAGTGTGTCCTTGATGATCACCCGCCATTTATCATTGGTATCTAAAAAGAGCCGGAAGTGGGCATTGGAAACCGTCACCAAGCCCTTGACATTGGTACCGCCGCTGAGGGTATCGAGTTTGACCCACACGGCCACGGTCCCGCCGGATCCCGTATTGCCGGAAAACGACGCTTTTGAGGCATAATCATCCGTCCCGTCAGCACTCAGCGCGTAGCCCAGACGCCCGCTCACCCAGGTCGGCGTGCCCGGCGAGGCGGCCAACGTCGCGTCGTTGCCGGTGCCGCTTGCGTCGGTGGCCGTGGTGCCCGTGTTCTCGTCCAGCTTCCAGTGGGCCACCAAGCCCGTCGTGACGTCGGCGTGGGCGGAATCAGTGACAAGCGACACGTGACAAGCGACAAGTGACAGGAACAGGAGGACGCGCCCAAGAGATGGCCCGCGTCTAGCCCCTCGGCTTGACGAGGGGGAACGCGCATGATAAGCTACAGATGGTCGAGGAGGAACGGATGAAGGCGCGCCCCATTGAAGCCATTCGCCGACGGTACGCACAGGAGTGGTTGCTGATCGCCATCGACGAGATGGACGAGGCCACGACCACGCCGCGTCGGGGCCGCCTGCTCGCGCACAGCAAGGATCGCGAAGCGATCTACGACCGGTTGCTTCGCACGCGGGTTCGGCTCCCCTTGGTAACCTACTCAGACGACTCGCCCCCCAAAGGGTATGCCGTCGCGTTCTAAGGTCACCCTCCCCGCCGCTTATCCACCTTCGTTGGCTGTCTACGCGGTCTGCAAGGCCACACAGGCTGTGGCCCTTCGCGTCCTGATCGACACCGGAGCCACCTACACGATGATCCCTAGAAAGGTGGCGCGGGCAACCGGCCTGGATCTTGCGAAGGCCTATCGTCGAGTGCCCATCATCACGGCCAGCGCCGTGGAGTACGTCCCGGTGCTGCGTGTTCCGATGTGGCGGTGTGTTGGCGTTGAGGTGCGAGACCTCGACGTCATCTGCCATGACCTGCCTCCGGAAAGCGCGGTCGATGGGCTGCTCGGGATCAATTTCTTGCAGCATTGTGCGCCGTTTCAGCGCTTCCAGCGCGAGATCCGCTCGTTCCTGATCCATCCGTAGCATCCTTCTCGCTCCCCCGCTTCCGCCCCATCGTTCAACGCGTCCTCTGACAAACCGATTGCGGGCTGGCGCGCATGCCAACCCGCGAACCCGCCTCCTCTCCCTTGCCCCTTGCCCCCTCATTTGGTCGCTCTGTTCAGAAATCCGTCCCCAGGTCTGGCCCGCCGCCCCATCCTCATCTTGACAAACCCAGGCTGCCACGATATAGTTGACGTAGTCGGGCAACCAAAATCCTCGATGGCTGTTACCTTGATTTTGCTCTTCATCTCTGCGGTGGTGCTGGCGTGGGCGTATTACGCGACACGCCACGCCCACTGATGGCGCTCAATCCCGCTCAGCGCGAACATCTCGCCCGGTACCTCCTGGACGTCTCCAAGCTCATTGCCGGCATCTACGTTTTCACGAGCCTTCCTGACAAGCCCCTCCAGTTTGCGCTTGGCTGCGTGTCGGCCCTGTGTTTTCTCCTCAGTGGTCTCTGGCTCCTCAAGAGTTCGGCGTCCTAAACCCATTCACGTCTCACAAACCGATTGCGGGCTGGCGCGCATGCCGCCAAGCCCGCCTCCGCCCCATTGTTCAGCTTGCTGGGCGGATCAGCCCTTCGCCATCGACGCCAGGGCTGAAACCCGCTCACCCGCTCACTCGCCAACCTGTCGTCCCTTTTCCCTTGTCGCTTGTCGCTTGTCCCTTGTCGCTTGTCTACTCAGGCACCTAGGCACTCAGGCACCTGTTTACTTGAAATCCATCCCCGACGTGCAGTAGTAGTTGGTGCCGTTCTTGTAGCAGGTGACGATGTCCACGGCGTTGGCGGCCGCGGTCAGGGTCGGCGCGGAGCCGCCCGGCCACTTGACCGTCGCGGGCCAGGTGGCGGTGCGGCCGCCGGTGGCATCCTGCACAAGCCGCAACAGCAGGTTGGCCACCCCGCCAGTCGGCGCGGTAAAGGTAAAGGTGCAGTTGCCCGTCATCGTCACCAGCTGCTTGTTGCCGTTGTTCCAGTCCACAGTCTTGGCCGTGCCGGAGTTGCCGTTGCTGTATTCGGAGGCGAAGACCGCCGTGTTGTTGATTTCGATCCGGCGGTTCTTCGACCCGCCGCTGCCGTCCGATTCCCCGTACACCGTGAGCACCGAGTTGCCGTCGATCTGGGCGGCGTAGCTTTCTTTGGTGCCGGAGCTGGCGGCGGAGGTCACGGGCAGGTCCATCCACGTGACCACGCCGGCATCGGTCGGCAGCCACAAGGCCCCCAGGGCGCTGTTGTCGAGCGAGGCCAAGCCGGTGGCGTGGACCGTGACGGGAAAGGCGCCGGTTGAGTCAGCCAGGCGCAGGACCGGACGCTGGTAGGTGAAGCTGGCGCCCGCGCTGATGGCCGGTGAGAAGGCGGTGTCGGTGGAGAGCGCAGTGGCGCTGGCAATCGCCGTCACCACCCGCGCCTGGTTCGAGGCGATGAGAACATCCCCCACGTTGAGCTGCGTGTTAAACGCGGAGCTGGCGCCCGTCACGGTCGTGCCGGAGCTGGAGATCGTGCCCGTGCCGCTGGCCGCGGCCGCCCCCTTGACGTGGAAGGCGCCAAGCGGCGTGGTCGTGCCGACGCCGACGTCGGAGCCGGTGAGCGTCATGACCGCAGTGCCCGTGCTGGTCGAGGACGACGCATTGGTCCGAAGGATGATGGACCCGGAGGAGTTGCC
>Ga0156290_141_pt1 | contig 14077 bp, 12 predicted proteins | sample RifCSPlowO2_12_FD_107938 | JGI IMG/M metagenome (GOLD analysis project Ga0156290, IMG submission 107938) | Omnitrophica WOR_2 bacterium RIFCSPLOWO2_12_FULL_63_16 | reverse complement strand
CTCCGGGAGATGGTTGCATACCTCAATCGGCTCGTCCACTTGTGCGCTGACCTGGATGGGCGGCTGCTGATCTTTGGCTCGCCGAGGAACCGCGTGCGGCACGGCCGGTCGGTCGAAGAATGCCTGGCGTGGGCGGCGGAAGCCTTCACCGAGGTGGCAGAGAAAGCGGGGCGCTGCGGAGTAAGCCTCTGCATTGAGCCGCTGGGCCCGTCGGAGACCGATTTTATTCAATCCAGCCTGGAAGGCGCCGCGCTCGTCGAGCGGGTCGGGCACCCCAATTTTCGGCTGCACCTGGACACGAAGGCATTGGTGGGATCGGGCGAGGATGTCGAAGCGGTCTTGGCGCACTACGGCGGCACGCTTCGCCATTTCCATGTCTCAGACCCCGGCCTGGCTCCGCCCGGCTCTGCCGGGATCGATCATGCGCGCATCGGGCGGGCGCTCTGCCGGTCGGGCTATCAAGGGTTCGTGTCTCTCGAGATGCGCCGCGGCTTCGGCCCATCGCGCGAGGTCATCGCCAAGAGCGTCGCCTACGTCAGGGGTTGCTACTTTACAGGCGAGGAGGCCCATGTCGCCCATCGCGCATCCCCGGCCTGAGGCCGGTCGCCGGTTGCTGGTCATCGGGGCCAGCGGCGGGATCGGTGATGCCGTCGTGCGGCTGCTGCTCGAGCGCGGGACGCGGCTCGGCGCCCACTACTACCGGCATCCAGGTCCGCTCAAGCGCTTGCTGTCGGAGGGGCGTCTGCGTGGATCGCAGATGCGGCTGTATCAGGCCGAGCTGAGCACGCAGCGGCGTTGCCATGATCTGGTGGACCGGTTCGTCCGCTGGGCGGGCGGGATCGACGGCCTCGTCCAATTGAGCGGGACGGTCCATCAGCCATGCCGCTGGGAGGCGATCTCCGAAGCGACCTGGCTGGCGGATCTTGGCGTCAACCTCAACGGCCCGTTCTTCCTCGCGCAACGGGCGATGCGCTATATGCGCGCCGATGGGGGAGGGCGGATCATCCTGACGAGCACCGCGTCAGCCCGGCACGGGGGCGGACCCACCACGATGGCGTATGGAGTGGCCAAAGCGGGGGTTGAATGCGTGGTGAAGGCGCTGGCGCGGGAGGGGGCGCCTCACCGGATTCTGGTGAATGCCGTCGCACCAGGATTCATCGACACGCCGTTCCATGTGGAGCGGATGGGGCGCAGGCCCGCGGAGCTGACACGGCGAGCGGCGCTGGTTCCGCTGAAGCGCATGGGGACTCCGGACGAAGTGGCGCACCTCATCAGCTACCTGCTCTCGCCCGGCGCCTCCTTCATCACGGGGGAGTGCGTCACGGTGAGCGGCGGGGACTGGCTCTGACCGCGGTCCGAGGAGCGTGTGGGAGGTGACATGTACGACTTCTATTTCGGGACCAAAGAAGAGATCATAGCGAACGAGAGCAAGTACCTCTTGTTCATCAAACGGATGCTCCCTCGGTGGTGCAACTCCATCCCGGACTCCGAGTATCTCGCCATCCACAACTGCTTGGCGCTGGGGCCGTCACGGGACGGGAAGCCGGTGCTCGTTGAGACTGGCGTGGGAGCGAGCACCATCGTCCTCCTCAACCACGCCATGAAGCACGATGGCGTGTTGTATTCATGGGACCTGAATCCCTCGAAAGGTTCTTTCCTACGGTCCGTGTGCACCGAGACGCTGGGCTGGCACTATGGGAAACCCCTCTTTGACCACTGGAAGTTCATTGCCGCGAACAGTCTTTCAGAGTACGTCGGCATCGACATCCTGCGGGAGCTTGGCGCGACAGTCGATTTCTGCTTTTTTGACAGCGAGCATACGCGCCACGTCTTGCTCGGAGAGCTCAGCCGGGTGAACGGCGTCCTCCGGGACCACGCCATTATCGCCATCGACGACGCCAACTATAGCTATGTGCACACGAACATCGCGTATCTCAATATGCTGCGGAAAAAGCTGAACCTGACGTCGGTACAGGATCCAGCGGGGAATCGCTGTGACCCATTTTTTATCGAAGTGGAACGGTTTCTCCGGGAAGGGTGGGCGACGGTGGAGGCCCTTCCCGATACGTACAAGCAGGAGTATCAACGCGATCTCTTCTGGTCCTACTATGCCGCTGATCGGGAGGCGATGTCCAAAGAAGGGATGGAGAAACTCGAGGCGCTCGAACATCGATTTGATGCGTGGCGAGTGGCTGGGAGGAAGCCAGGGAGGAGCCGGGAATGAAGGTAGTCGTGTGCGGTGGGTCGGGGTTCCTGGGCAGCCACGTCGCCGATGCCCTCACGGAACGGGGCTATGACGTCACCATTTTTGACCGGCAACCATCGGCTCATGCGACGCCGACCCAGCGGATGGTGGTGGGGGACATCCTGGATGGCGAGGCGGCGGCTCAGGTCTTTCAGGGCTGCGACTACGTCTACCATTTTGCCGGGTTGGCGGATTTGGACGACGCGGCGGTCACATCAGTGGAGACCGTTGAGCAAAACGTGAGGGGGACCGTGATCCTCCTCGAGGCCGCCAGGAACGCGGGGGTCAAACGATTTGTCTATGCGAGCACCGTGTACGTGTATAGCCACCTCGGCGGGTTCTACCGGTGCAGCAAGCAGGCCGGCGAGCTCTATGTCGAGGAGTACCATCGACGCTACGGGCTCGACTACACGATCCTGCGGCATGGCACGCTCTACGGCCCTCGGGCCAGTCAGCAAAATAGCCTCCAGAGGTATTTACGGCAAGGACTCGTTGAGGGCAGGATTGCCTTCACAGGATCAAAAGAGGATGTGCGCGAATACCTCCATGTGCGAGACGCCGCACGGCTGAGCGTCGAGATTCTCTCGGAAGGATTTCGGAACCAGCACATCATCATTACCGGCCACCATCCCATGAAGGCGGTCGACCTCCTCAGCATGATTCGCGAAATCCTTCATCGAGATGTGACCATTACCTTCACCAATACCCCGAACGCCGCGCACTACGTCGTGACCCCCTATTCCTTCTCGCCAAAGGTTGGGAACAAGCTGGTGAGCAACTGCTACATCGATATGGGGCAGGGGTTGCTCGAGTGCCTGCACGAGATCTACGCCCGCCTGCCGTCTGACCAGCGGCACGAGCGGGTCATCGTCACCAGCGGGGGCGCGGCATGATCCAGGCGGTCAGATGAACGTGCTCTTTCTGTATCCGAACCTTCGGGGGATGAATATGCTGCCGCCATCGGTCGCCATCCTCTCGGCGCTTTTAAAGCGGCAGGGGCACACCGTTGACCTCTTTGATACCACCCATTGGCTCATCCCGGGGGAGGAGCACTTCGACAGCGACAAGGCGAAGGAAAAGAATCTCAACGTCCGCCCGTTTGACTTCGAGGAACGAGTGACGCTGCATGAGACCGACGTGTTCGAGGATTTCTCGAGGAAGGTCCAAGCGTTCTCGCCGGATCTGATCGCCGTCTCGGCGACGGAAGACATCTTCCCGGTGGGGCTTCGGCTGCTGCGGCACATCCGCCGGGCGCGCATCCCGACGCTCCTTGGCGGCGTCTTTGGCACGTTCGCGCCGGAGCTCGCGCTCTCGTACGATGAGATCGACATGGTGTGTGTGGGGGAGGGGGAGCGGTGCATCATCGAGCTGTGCGAACGGATGCGCAAGGGCCAGTCCTACGATGATGTGACCAACCTGTGGGTCAAAAAGCGCGACGGCACGATCGTCAAGAATGCGGTGACGGACCCGGTGGATCTGGCTGAGATGGTGATGCCGGACATTGGGATTTTCGAGACGTCGCGGCTCTACCGTCCCATGGCGGGGAGGGCGTACCGCATGTTGCCGGTGGAGACGCATCGAGGGTGTCCGTTCACCTGCGCGTTCTGCAACTCGCCGTCGCAGGAACGGTTCTATGCCCAAACAACCGGCAAGAAGTTTCTCCGGGTCAAACCGATGTCGAAGGTGCGGGAGGAGCTCCTCCACTATCGCGATATCTGGAAGGCCGAATACTTCTACTTCTGGGCGGACACCTTCCTGGCGTGGTCGCAGAGGCAGTTCGACGAGTTCTGTGAGGTGTACGCGGAGATCAGGATCCCCTTCTGGATGCAGACGCGGCCAGAAACCTTGACGCACGACCGCATTCGCCGGCTCAAGGAGATCGGGCTCCACCGGGTGGCCTGCGGCATCGAGCACGGCAACGAGACGTTCCGTCGAGAGGTGGTGGACCGGCGCATGAGCAATGACGATCTCGTGCGATGGCTGAGGATCCTCAACGATCTGGGCGTGCCCTACAGCGTCAACAATATTGTCGGGTTTCCCGCGGAAACGTATGAGTTGGCGCGGGACACGATGCAGCTCAATCGTCGGATCAACGCGGATAATTACAACTGTTATTCGTTCTCCCCGTTTCACGGGACCCCCCTGCGCGCGTTGGCCGAGCGGCTCGGCTACATTACGCCGGAGGGGATCACGCGCTCGCTGACACGAGATTCCATCCTCGACATGCCGCAGTTTCCGCGTGCGCAGGTCGAGGGATTCCGGCGCTGCTTCGTCCTGTACGTGAAGTTTCCCGAATCGCGCTGGCCGGAGATCAAGCGAGCGGAGGCGCTCACGCCGGAGGGAGACGCCGCGTGGGAGGCCTTGCGGAAGGAGTTCGTCGAGCAGTTCTTCACCCCCAATGAGGATGAGGTCGACGCCGATCAGGCGCTGGCATGAGATGACGACGGCGCTTCAGCTTCTGGTGGCCGCGCCCGAGCAGGCCGCGCGAGCGGCGCGGACCGTGGCCGGTTGCGCGTTCGACTGGTGCTACTTCGGCACTGATCTCTCGCGGCAGGCCGCGGTGGCCGCGGTGTTGCCAGGGGCGCACTGGATTCGCGTCGGGGATGCCCTCACCCGTGTGGCGACCGAGATGAAACAACCGTTTCTCGATTGGATCGACACGATCGGACGACAGCAGGGGAACCCTGTGAACTGGTGGGCCTCCGCCTTCGCGTCCAGCAATCCGTTGGAAAGCGACCTGTTCCTGCTTGTCTGCTATACCCGCCTGGTGCAGGAGTGGCTTGATGCTGACCGCGAAGGACCGCGGCGCCTGGTGATCGTGGAAGATCCCTGGTTGGCGCTGACCTTACGGCGTCACCTCGCTCGACATCCCCGCGTCACGTGGTGCGGCGGCAGTCTCGGTGCCTGTCTGCAGGATGCGATCTTCTGGTTGGCCAAGGTCCCACGGGTCATGGGGGCCACGTTGCTCTCCGCCATCAGATCGTTCCTGATCGTGAAGCGGGTTTTCCGCCATGCGGCCCATGACTTCGATGGCGTGCCGCAGCCGCTCACCCTGATCTATACCTGGATTGAGCCGCGCTCATTTTTAACGCCCGGCACGCTGACCGACGGATGGGCCGGCCGGCTGAAGGAGCTCTTGAGCCGACAAGGCGCGTGCGTCAAGCGGTTCACGCCCGCGAGTGTTCCGCCATCGCTGCTGCCTCGACTGCAACCCCTGGCTGAGGAGTGCGTCGTGACGCCTCGCCATCTCCCGCTCTTCCAGATTGTGCGAGCGGTGTGCGGCTGGCATCGTCTCCAGCGCCTTCCGCTCATCGCCCGGTGCCGTGGATGGGACTACCGGTGGCTCCTCTCTCGAGAGCAACTGCGTGAATGGGGTCAAGCCGACTTCGGGTACTATCGGCTCGGCTACGTGGCGATGCGGGAACTCGCTCGACGTCACGGACATCGCGTGCAGACCATCATCTACCCGTTTGAGAACCGGCCGTGGGAAAAGCTGCTGTGTCTGGCCTGGCGTACGGCAGCCCCGCACGTCAGGCTCATCGGCTATCAACACGTCTGGGTGCCCTCCTTGTTGCTGCCGTACTCCTTGGCCACGGGACAGAGCGAGCGCGCCCCGTTGCCGGACCTGATCGTCGCCAACAGCGCGTTTAATCTTGCGCGCCTCCTTGAGGGCGGATACCCGGCATCGCGGCTGGTCAACGGGGGAGCCCTCCAGTACGAATATCTGCACGCCGCTTCATGGCGCGCCGCCTCCAACGCAGCCCCAGCGGCTCAGACCGGCCGGACCGCGCGGACTGCGCTGGTGACGTTTCCAGTTTCCCGGGCGCATGCGTGGAGCCTGTTCGCTGCGCTCGTGTCCGAGTTTCGCCATCCGCTGCTGGTTGACGGGGAGCCGGTGCGGTTTGTGCTGAAATGCCATCCCGCGCTTCCGATGGAGCGGTTATCTCAGGACCCGGTGACGCTCCCGCCAGGGATGGCCTTGTCGCAAGCGCCCCTGAGGCAGCTTCTGCCCAGCGTGGATCTGCTCCTGTATGTCGGGCCCACCTCGAGTTGGTGGGAAGCCAGGCTGCATGGCGTGCCGGTGTTGAAATACCAGACTGATCTCTTGGATATGGATGCCGGCCATGGGATCGACGGCTTCTCAGTGCAGTACTGTTGCAGGGCGACCCTGCGCGCGTCCATCGAGGCGTGTCTGTCCGAGGTTGTGGAGAAACGTCCGTTGCCGGAGCACGTGGTGCGGCGGCTGTTCGATCGAGTGGACGAGCAGCTCTGGGTGACCCTGACAGGCTGAGGGAACGCATCCGATGTCGTGGCGAGTCTTGATGACGGGAGGCACCGGGCTGCTCGGGAAGACGTTGCTGGAGACGGCGCCCGAAGGCTGGGACGTCGTCGCCACGTTCTACAACACCCCGCCGCCGATGGCGTGGCGCAGCCGGTTTCAGCATCTGGACGTGCGGGACGCCTCGGCCGTGGAGAGCCTCATGGACGCGGTGCGCCCCACGGTCGTCATTCATACGGCGTCGGTTGGCAGCGTGGACGAGGCGGAACGCTCACCGGAAGCGGTCCGGCGCGTGAATGTGGGCGGGACGCAGGCCGTCGGCCAGGCGTGCCGCGAGGTAGGAGCCCGCCTGATCTTCATCTCATCCAATGCGGTGTTTGACGGCACGCGCCCTCCCTATGACGAGGCCTCACCGCTTGGGGCCGTCAATCAGTATGGCCTCCTGAAGATTGAAGCGGAGACGTGGGTCCGTGCCAGCGGGCTTCCAGCCGTCATCATCCGTCCGATTCTGATGTACGGGTGGCCCTGGCCCGGTGGGCGGGAAAATGTGGTGACGCGGTGGTTGTCTCGTCTGGAGGGCGGGCACTCCGTGGAAGCGGCCGAGGATCTCTACAGCATGCCGCTGCTCGTGACGAACTGCGCCGAGGCGATCTGGGCGGCGGCGCACCAGGGACGGACCGGCACTTTTCATCTCGCCGGCGCGGATCGGGTGAGCTTGGTGGAATTTGCCCGGGCGACGGCGCGGGCCTTCGACTGTGATGAGGAGCTGGTGCAGTCGGTGCCGCACGGTCGCATGACGGGATTCGCTCCCCGTCCCGTCGACACCTCGTTCTCCACGAGCAAGATGGAACGCGAGCTTGGCGTGGCCCCCCTGGGCGTGCGCGAGGGGTTGGCCTTGCTCCAACGCACGCGCATCCCGGCGAGGTGAGTCGATGGCGATGCGCATTCTCGTGGTCGGGCAATCCCCGCGCGTGTTTGGGCCGGGCAACTTCCAGTGGCCTGACGACACGGTTCGGGCGTTGCGTCGATTGGGCCATCGGGTCCGTCGGTTTCGCTATCGCGAATCGTGGGCGGCCTCCCCGGCCTTAAGCGCCGGCTTACAGCGGCTGCCCCTGGGAGGGCGGCTCCTGAAGAGGTATCAGCAGGCGCACGCCTGCGCTCGGGACAAGGCTCTGACGCTAACCAGCCGTCAATGGCGGGCGGACCTTGTGCTCTTCCTGAATGGGGACGCCTTTTCCGGAGAGGTGTTGGCCGAGGTGAGGCGATGGACCCCGGGACGCCTGGTCAGTTGGTGGGCCGACAACCCCTGCGCGTCTTCTTCGTTCATGCGTGCCGTCTCGCTCTTTGATCACGTCTTTGTGTTTGACCGCTCGTATCTCGCGCCCCTGATCGCCGCCGGGGGCCGGTCGGTCCATTTTCTTCCGTGCGCGTGCGATGAGACGATCTATCGGCCGTTGCGCTTGAGCCAGGCCGCGGCGCGTCGCTTCAGATGCGAGGTGGCTTTCGTCGCGTGGTACTATCCGGAGCGGGCGGCCGTCGTGAAGGCGTTGGCGCGATCCGGGATCGACGTCGGGGTCTGGGGCGGGCAATGGCGCAGCGACGATGCGCAACGCGCCCTGGAAGGCGCGCGGGTCGCGCGGGGGGCCGCGGTCTCGGATCGGACCGCGGCACGGATTTACAGCGCGGCGACGATCGGCTTGAACATCCACGCCACCCACAGCGTGTCGGCAGGCGTGAACACCAGGACCTTCGAGCTGCTGGCCAGCGGCGCCTTTCAACTCATCGACCGGATCGCCGGCATCGAGGAGCTGCTCACCCCCGGTCGGGAGGTGGTCTGCTACGCCTCGCCTGAGGAAGCGTGCGTCCTGGCGAAGCGATATTTGGCAGACCCGGACGGGCGCGCCGCAATCGCCTCACGCGGGCGGGAACGCGCGCTGGCGGAGCACACGTATGTGTGTCGGATGCGCACGTTGCTCAACGCGGCGAGGGCGTCGTGAGCAACCGTGCGATGAAGACGCGTCTCTTGCAGGTGATGTCTCAGTTTGCTTCGTCGCTGCGCCGGCAGCCTCCGGGCTCAGACAGTTCGCCTTCGGCTCACAACTCGCGCGGAGGCTGCGGCTCCGCGCCGGCAAACTGAGATGTTACCCTCTTGCATGGTGCCTGACGGGCGGTTGAAGAACGGGGCGAGACAAATCCGGGTGGCGTGCATCATCGGATCCGCCGAGGTGGGCGGGGCCGAGCATCTCATGCTCTCGGTCATGCGCCATCTCCCGGCCGATGAGTTTGAATGGTCGGTGATCTGCCCCTCAGGACCCCTGGTGGCCCGGTACGCGCAGGTCGCCGCGCGAGTCGGCGCCGTGGGCCGGCGCAGCTTGTTGAACCCCCTCGTCATCATGAGGATGGCCGTGCTCCTTCGACGGTGGCGCATCGAGGTCGTCCACACCTGCCTCTACGACAGCGACGCGGGGGGCATCCTGGCCGGCCGGCTGTCGGGGGCGAGACGGATCATTTCGCACATCGTGGGGCACAACTTCTATGTGACGGAAGAGCGGGGGTGGCACCGGGCCCGGAAGCGGCTCTGGTCATGGCTCTACCGGGGGGTGTATCTGCTGGCGGATCAGCTCATCGCGGTGTCTGAGGCGGTGAGGGAGGACCTGGTGTCCCGGAGCGGTATTACGGTCTCGCCGAGGAAGGTTGTCGTGATCCGCCATTCGATCGCCCCGGAGTCCGCGGTGGTATCCGCCGGGCATGTGGAACGGGTCAGGCGGCTCTGTGGCGTGACCGACTCGTCAGTCGTCATCGTCGCCGTCGCCAGCCTCATCCCGCTGAAGGGCCACCGGTACCTGATCGAGGCGCTGCCGGCGATCACGGGCTCCATCCCAAGCCTCCGGTGCCTCATCGTCGGGGATGGCCCGTCCCGTCCGGCGATCGAGCAGCAGGTGAGCCGTCTGGGGCTCGCCCGGCACGTCGTGTTCACGGGGGTGTTGGATGAGGAAGAGAAGAAGGCGGCGATCCGGTTGAGCCGCGTGGTCGTCCTGCCGTCGCTCAGCGAGGGATTGCCCGTGGCCTTGCTGGAGGCCATGGCGTTGGGCAAGCCTATCGTGGCCACGGATGTCGGCGGGATTCGTGAGCTCATCGACGATCAAGTCAGCGGGGTCTTGGTGCGGCCCCGGAACTCCGACGCGCTGGCCTCGGCCATTCGGAGCGTGGCATCGGATCCGGCATGGGCTGAGCAACTGGGGCGCGCAGGGCGGCGCCGGTTCGAGGAGACGTTCTCCTTTTCGGAGATGATCGATCGACTGCGAGCACTCTACCTCACCGGCCAATCGCGATGCGGATGAAGGCCCGGCTTAGAGCCCCTAACATCATGAGCCCATGGCCGCGTTGCGAGCGCCAGCGGGCCAGATGCGAGGAACGACGACGATGGCGTATCAGCAGGAAGCGATACGTCAAGGAGGAGTGACGACGCAGATGGCCCGCTGCCGCCGCAACCCTTCGGGATGGGCGGACTGGCGTCGCATCGCGGCGTCGTTCGTCGTCGCCGTACTGCTGGCCATCAGTACGGCTTCCTCCTCACTCCTTGCGCTGCTCGCCATTGCGCCCAGCGCGACCATGCGATCATGATGTTAGGGGCTCTTAGGGCGCTGCTGCCCTTCGGGGCGCGTCACCGGCTGCTGTGGTGGCGGCACCGCCTGACCCAGTGGCCGCCCCGCGGCCTGGTCCGCTTCGGGCATTTGCGGCGGATCATTCCCATCAGCCCGCGGTTCAGTTTCGGGCGGGGCCTCAGTCTCGATCGCTATTACATTGAACGGTTTCTCAGCCAGTCCGCGGACGATATCGCGGGCGAGGTCCTGGAGATCGGCGACCCGGCGTACACCAGGCGCTTCGGGGGCCCGCGCGTCGCCGGCAGCCATGTGCTCCACGTCAGGGAGGGCAATCCTCAGGCGACCATGGTGGCGGATCTCAGCTGCGCCGGCCATCTGGAGGGTGAGCGCTTTGACTGCATCATCTGCACGCAGACGCTTCAGTACATCTACGACGTCCGGGCCGCGGTTGGGACCTTGCACCGTCTCCTCAAACCGGGCGGGGTGGCGCTGGTGAGCGTGCCGGGGATCAGTCAGCTCAGCCGGTACGATATGGATCGCTGGGGTGAATACTGGCGCTTCACCACGCGCTCGGCGCTACGGCTCTTTGGGGAGTGCTTCCCGGAAGGCCGGGTGAGGGTCGAAGCCCATGGGAACGTCCTCGCCGCCGTGGCGTTCTTGCATGGCTTGGCGACGGAGGAGTTCCGGCCGGAGGAGCTCGACGCGCATGACCCCGATTACGAGGTCGCCATTGTGGTCAGGGCCGTGAAGGCTCGCACGCAGACAGGGAGTGAACGCAGGACGTGATGACGATGCTAAGCCTCCGCGACATCATCTGCCTTTCCTCCATCGACTGGGATTTCATTTGGCAAGGCCACCAGCAGATTATGTCCACCTTGGCCCGCGAGGGCAACCGCGTGCTGTTCATCGAGAACACCGGGGTGCGCTCACCGGGCTTGCGGGACGTCGGGCGCCTTTGGCATCGGCTGACCAACTGGTGGCGGAGCCTCAAGGGGTTCCGCGAGGTCCAGCCTCAACTGTTTGTGTATTCGCCGATCCTCCTGCCTTTCCCGTATTCCCGTGCGGCGCGCTGGGTCAACCGGCAGCTGCTGCTGCGGGCTCTGCAGCGGTGGATGCGTGCGACGGGGTTTCGCAATCCCCTCCTGTGGACGTTCCTTCCCACGCCGATCGTGCACGACCTCATCCAGGCGCTGGAACCTGCGTTGACGGTGTACTACTGCATTGACGACCTGGCGTCCAGCTCGCCTCAGGCCCGCAAGATTGCCGGTAGCGAGGCCGCGTTGTTTCGCAGGGCCGACCTCGTGTTTGTCACGTCGGAGAGGCTTCGCGAGCGGGCGGCCCGCGTCACGCCGCGGGTGCATCTGTTTCCCTTTGGCGTGGACTTCGAACAGTTCGAGCGCGTGCGGCAGGAGGCGGATGAGGTGCCCACGGAGCTCCGGCAGCTGTCGCGGCCCATCGTCGGCTACGTCGGCGGGGTCCATCAGTGGGTGGATCAGGATCTGCTCGTGCGGACCGCCGAGTACCTGCCGGAAGCCAATTTCGTCCTCGTGGGCCCGTTGCAGACCGACGTCTCTCGGCTCGCGCGGCGATCCAACATCCACTTGCTCCAGGGACGACCCCACGACCGGATTCCGTACTACATGAAGGGCTTCGACGTCAGCATCATCTCCTATCGGTTGAGCGAGTATACGGCCCACGTGTATCCGACGAAGCTCAACGAATATCTCGCGATGGGGCTTCCCGTCGTGGCGACGGATCTGCCCGAGGTCAGGCGGTTCAACGCGGAGCACGGCAACATCGTCGCGGTCGCCCGCACGGCCGAGGAGTTTGCGGCGGCGATTCGCGCAGCACTCGCGCCGGTGTCCTCGGATGACGTCCGGCGGCGAATCGCCGTGGCGTCCCAGAACAGCTGGCGCGCGCGGATCGGCCAGATGTCGGGGTTGATTGAAGCGCAGCTCGCCCCCCGACGGGCCGCCTCCGTGGCATGGGAGACCTCGCTGCGCCGGCTCTATCGCCTCGCTCGGCGTCGGGCCATTCGCACCGTGATCGGCTTGGCGGCGGCGTACCTGCTGGTGTTCCACAGTCCGGTTCCCTGGTGGATGGCCGCCCCCCTGAAGGTCGTCCAACCGCCGCGCCCTGCTGATGCGATTGTCGTCTTCGCAGGGGGGGTGGGTGAGTCAGGCAAGGCAGGCGGCGGCTATCAGGAGCGTGTCAAGCAGGCCGTGGATCTGTATCGTCAGGGGTTGGCCACGCGGATGATTTTTTCGTCAGGCTACACGTTTGTCTTCCAGGAAACGGAAGTGATGAAGGAGCTGGCGATGGCGCTCGGCGTGCCATCCGAGGCGATTCTGCTGGAAACCGAGGCGGCGAATACCTACGACAACGTGGTCTTGGTGGATGGGATGCTTGCGGCGCATCAATGGCGCTCCATTCTGCTGGTCAGTTCCCCCTACCACATGCGCCGCGCCGTGCTGACCTGGCGCAAGCTGGCTCCCGAGGTGACGGTGATTCCAAGCCCCGTGCCGGAGAGCCAACACTACGCCCATCAGGTGGGGGCCAGCCTGGAACAGATCCTCGGCATCTGCCACGAGTATGCGGGACTCTTCTACTATTGGTGGCGAGGATGGGTGTAGACGTCGAGGCCGCGGCCCGCCACCGGCAGCGGATCGCGTGGCTTGTCTTGGGGGCGTTTGCCTTCGCGCTGCGCCTGGCGGCGGCACTCGTGACCGGCTCGTTTCATCACCCGGAACTCTACGAGTACCATACCGTGGCCCAGTCGCTCGCGGCCGGGGGTGGGTTTGTCTTCTTCTCTCATGGCGGCGTGCCGTACTACTCGCTCGAGGCTCCGCTCTATCCCGCGCTTTGTGCGCTGGTCTATACGCTCACCCACGGCAGTGTGGCGGCCCTGCTGGTGCTCCAGATGTTGGCCGGATCACTCACAGCCGTCCTCATTGCGGCAATCGGGACGCGGCTGTTCAACCGGCAGGCTGGTCTTGCCGGCGGGATCCTGGCGGCCTGCCATCCCGGCTTGATCGTCTACGCGAGCCTGAAGGCCCACGCGCTCACGATTGATGCGTTAAGTTTTTGTGTGGTCTTATGGCAGCTCCTGCAATGGGGGAGGGAGCGGTCGGTTCGCAGCAGCGTGTGGGCCGGGCTTGCGCTGGGCCTGAGTCTGCTTGAGCGGCCCACCGCCATCGCCTTCCTGCCTGCCGCAGCCGCCTGGTTCTTCCTCACGGCGGCGGCGTCTGAGCGGAGGGCGGCCGTGAAGCAGGTCGTCCTGCTGAGCGCGTGCGCTTTCCTGGTGATCCTGCCCTGGACGATTCGCAATACCCTCATCCACCGGCAGCTTGTCTTCATGCGCTCCACCAACTGGGAGGTGTTCTGGCGGGGGAATAATCCGTCCGCCACCGGACATTCGTACGTCGCTCCGGAGCGCCTCGTGCTTGACACGCTGCCCCCCGAGGCGGTGGCACAGCTCCATCGCCTGCGTGATGAGATGCAACAAGCCAGATGGTTTCGTGACCGTGCCTTCGCCTTCATTCGCGCGCACCCCGCTGAGTTCCTGCTGTTGACGCTGAAGAAGTGGTATTATTTCTGGTGGTTTGCTCCGCAAACCGGCACGCTCTACCCGCGCGCATGGTTGTACGGCTACCAGGCGTTGTACGTCATGGTGCTCTGGCTGGTGGTCGCGTGCGCGCGCGCGGTGGCCATCCACGGAACGAGCGAGCAGCGGCAGGCGGTGATGCTCATCGGTCTGATGCTGCTGGCGCTGTCGCTGATTCAAAGCCTCCACTATGTGGAAGGCCGTCACCGGTGGGTCGTGGAGCCGTTTCTCCTGCTGTTGGCGGGAGCTCCTCTGGCGCGAATCGGGAAGGCGCTGCGCGCACGCGGCGTGACCGGCGTGAGCGTCAAGGAGAGAGCGGAGGCGCGGTAGCCGGTGGTGTGCCG
>Ga0156290_139_pt1 | contig 21950 bp, 17 predicted proteins | sample RifCSPlowO2_12_FD_107938 | JGI IMG/M metagenome (GOLD analysis project Ga0156290, IMG submission 107938) | Omnitrophica WOR_2 bacterium RIFCSPLOWO2_12_FULL_63_16 | reverse complement strand
ACTCTTTCTCGATCATTGTGGGACCCGGTTGACCAACTCAAGGAGGTCGAATCGACTTGACAGTGCGCAGCCTTTCATAGATGGGGGGATCATGTCTTCCTCCCTAGTTGCCGCCGGAACCGCTGCCACGCGGCCTTGGCCTCTTGGAGCGAGTCGCACCGCTGGCCGAAACACGGGGTGCCATCCACCGTGACGATGACGTGCCATCGAGTGGAGCCCGAACGTTCCTGTTCAAGGCTCGCGAGATAGTGGCGATCTCGGATGGTCGCGGGAGACAACCGCAGACGCTTGGAGGTCGTGGTGTCCACCGGTTTCAGCGGAAGGCCAAGCCGGGCGGCAAACCGCCGCAGGGATTCAGGCGGTTTGAGGAATTCCACGCCCACATCATAGAGGAAGGGCGGGGTCGTGCGAAGATCAAGGCGCTGCACGACCCACGCCACCCGGCCATCGCACTCCACGGGGCGTTTGCGCGGGTTGGCGAAGACCCGCAGGACGACACGCGAGCGAACCACCAGCTCATGCGACACCCGCACGCACATCCCGCCTTCGCTCAGGTTGACGGAGCTGGTTGGCAAGGAGGGGGCTTGGGTCTGGGCGCGCGGTTCGACCGGATCGATCTCGACGCGCCCCTGAAAGTCAACCCGCCTGAGCTTGCGGCGCTCTTCGATGACGCCTGAGGCCATGACAGGGGTATTGTAGTAGGCTCAGGCGGGGCTTGCAACCTGTGTCAGCCTACGCGAGCTTATTGCTGACGAGCCATGGGTGTCCAGCGGAGGACGGGCACAAGGCGCGGGTCATACCGCATCGGGTGCCGGCGCAACCACTGGAACACATCACCGAAGCGCTGGAGGAAGGCTTCCACGTCAAGACCCAGGTAGGCGGGGGTGTATCGTTTGAGGTAGCCGGTCGCGGAACGGGCCAGCGTCAACGCCCCGGCTGGATTACCTTTGGACCAGTGGTGGAACGCCACCGCAGCCTGAATGAGACCCTGGTAGAAATGTTTTGAGCGACCGGCCGTCTGCAGCCAGAGCTGCTCAAGGATCTCGTGGCATTCAAAAAACTGGCGGGCGTTGAACCGGTCGACGCCTTCCCGCAGACGAGGGTCAACCGGGGTCTCGGGGCTAGCAACAGCGGCACGCGGGAGCCGAGGCGTGCTCAAGCGCCTGGAGGACTTCCTGCGTGTGCCCTTCGACCTTGACCTTGGGGAAGATCTTCGCGATGCGACCTGCTTCATCAATGATCACCGTGGTGCGTTCAATGCCCAGATAGGTTCGTCCATACAGGGACTTCTGCTTGTACACGCCGTAGGCCTTACAGACCGACGCGTCCACGTCGCTCAGCAGCGGAAAGGTCAGGCGATATTTCTTGGCGAAGCGCTGGTGGGATGCGGTGTCGTCTCGACTGACGCCCAGGATGACGGTGTGGCGCGCCGCCACCTTCCTGAGATGCTCCTGGAAGCTGCATGCCTCTTTGGTGCATCCCGGCGTGTCATCTTTCGGGTAGAAGTACAGCACGACCTTCTTCCCTCGGAACTCGGCTAACTTCACCGGCTCGCCCTCTTGATCGCTGAGCTGAAACTCCGGCGCCTTCTGTCCCACGGCCAACGTCCTGCTCATCTCTTCCTTGTCCCTTGTCCCTTGTCGCTGTTATTGAGATTCCCGCAACACCGCGACGAGCTCCTGAAACGCGGCGGGGGTCAGCACCCCCGTCATCATGGTCCCATTGACCACGTAGGTGGGCGTGCTGTGCACCTTAAGACGAGCCGCCTCCTCGATGTCGCGCTTGACGGCTTCCATCCCCCGCCCGGCCTGCAGGCACTCGCGAAACACCGGCACGTTCACGCCTGCCGCTTCCGCATCGCCCTCAAGCTCAGCGAGGTTGTAGAACATCCCGGCCAGCTTGCCAAACAGCCGATCATGCAGCGCCCAGAATTTTCCCTGCTCGTGGGCGCATTCGGTGGCGGCGGCGATCTGGCAGGCGTTGGGGTGCACCGTGCGCTGCACCTTGTCGTTGCACGCCTGATCCAGCGGGTAGTGCTTGAAGGTGAATGACGCGCGACTGCGATGTCCCGCGAGCATCAGCGCGTTGAATTTTGCGGCCCGCTGGCACGACGGGCAGAGAAAATCGCTGAACTCCACCAGCCGGATCGCCGCACCGGGGCCGCCCAGCGTGGGATCGCCCGTCGTCGTCACCCCGACGCGCGGCTGTTGCCTCACGAACTCCGCCATCTGCCTGCGCAGACTTCCCGGAGGCCCCTCGATGGCGAAGCGCGCGGTGGCCTGCACGCTGACGGAGCCGGCGATCCCGGTGATGACGACCCCCCAGAACATCGCCACCACCGCGACCCGAGCCTGCGGCCGCCACGTCATCAACGAGGCGCCCAGGCCGCGAATCACCTGCGTCAACCGCTTGCCCGCCGCCGAGGCCGCGCACCACGTCAGGCCGATGTTGATCGCATAGCTGCCCAGACACGCCGGGCACAGATACCCGATCCGGGTCACCATGATGACCAGCAGCACGGCGTCAACCGCCACGAAGATCACGCCGAGGCCGGCCAACGCCGAGAAGGCGCGCTCGGCCCACTCGGGAAATTGCCAGGCGATGGTGGCCAGTGTCAGGGTGGCGAGGTAGCCGATCAGCCCCCACAGCGAGAGAGGCAGCCCGAGGAGGCTCCCGAAGGGGCTGGCCGCAACGGCATGGCAGTTGAACAGCGTGCCGGCGGCTGAGCACCCCACCCCGCCGATCAGCTCGCCGCGCAGGAGCGCAACATGGACGAGCGTGAGGTACATGCACAGCCCGATGCCGATGAGGCTGAGCAGGCTGCACCCCCACGCCAACCGTGCGGATCGCATGGGCTTACTTTACGTCGCCTTTCCGCAACCGTCAAGAGACGCGTCGTCTGTGTTGATCATCCCGTGTGGCGCATGCCGGCGGCGATGCCGTTGATCGTCAGGGCCAGCGCGCGATCAAGCTCGCCTCTGCGAAGCCTTGGCGAAGCAGGACGCGTCCCCTGTCGGTTGCGCCGCTGGCCCAGCAACCGCGCTTGCAAGAGGCTGATCGGATCCAGATAGGGATTGCGCAGGCGGATGGCGTTTTGCAACACATAGTTCTGATCCAGCAACTCTCGCTGCCGGGTGATCGACAACACCGCCTGGCGGGTTGCGCGGTATTCCGACTCGACGGCGCGGAAGATCCGCCGCCCGAGCGACGCCGGTTTGACCAGCCCCGCGTAGGTCAGCGCGATGCGCATATCGGCCATGCTCAGGCTCGTCTGGATGAAATCAACCATCACATGGAACCAAGGGAAGTCTTCATAGAGCTGTTGCAGGACGCGCAGGCCGCTGCGATGGCAAGCGCAGAACCGCGCAACCGCCCGGCCGAACGGGAACCAGCCGGGAAGCACATGGCGGCCCTGCACCCAGCTGAACACCCAAGGGATCGCGCGCAGATCTTCAATCCGTTTTGAGGTGTTGCGGCGCGAAGGGCGCGAGCCGATGCGAAACTCGCTGATGATGTCGATGGGGGTGGCCTGCTCGAAGTAGCGGACAAAATCCACATCCTCGTACACCGCGCTGCGATACGCGCCATACGCCTCCTGCGAGAGCTGCTCCATCACCTGCTCCCACTCCGGCAATCGTGTCGCAGGCTTCGGCGTCAGCAAGGTGGCCTCGAGCACGGCCGACAAGACGAGCTCGAGATTGCGCATCGCCATCATCGGATTGGCGTATTTGGCGGCGACCACCTCGCCCTGCTCGGTGATCTTGATGCGCCCCTGCACGGTTCCGGCGGGCTGGGCGACGATAGTCTGATGCAGGGGCCCCCCGCCGCGGCCGATCGTCCCGCCGCGGCCGTGGAACAATTGGAGCTTGACCCGGTGGGCGGTGGCGAGCGCATGGAGACGCCGCTGCGCTTGGTAGAGCTCCCAGTTGGCGGTGAAAAACCCGCCGTCTTTGTTCGAATCCGAATAACCCAATTGGATCTGCTGCAGGTTGCCGCGGGATTTCAGATGATGTTGATAGGCCGGATGGTCGTAGAGTGTGGCCATCGTCTCATGCGCGCGTCGCAGATCCTCGATGCCTTCAAACAAGGGGATGATGTGGACCGCGCTGCGCCACCCCACCGAGGTGCGGCGGAACAGGTCGGCCTGCTGGCAGAACCACAGGGCGATCAGCACATCGCTGGGCTGATGGGTCATGCTGATGATGTAGCCGTCGATCGCTTCGGGGTCGACCTGCTCGAGATGCTCGCCCATCACCTTGAAGGTGCGCAGGACTTCCTGCGTCTGGGGGGAGGCTCCGCGCAGCAGATCGACGTAGGTCGGCTGCGCCAACAGGGTGGTGAGCAATGACTGCCGGTGATCTTCCGGCATCGTGCGCGGATCGCTGCCGCAAAGACCCTGGAGTGTGACCAGCTCGGCAAAGGCGTCGAGATGCCGCCGGCTATGATCACGCACATCCAACCGGGCGAAACAGAACCGGAAGAGATCGACCTGCAAGGCCAGCTTGGCCACGGCGCTTTCGGCGATCGGATCGGCCTGGTGGAAGGCCAGACTCTGCCGGATCCGCGCGAGATCCTGCTGCAGCTCATCGGCGCTGAGATACGCATCCTCCGTCGAGGTGGGATGTCGCAGCATGTGCCGGAGGCGATGGCTCATGATGGTCAGTTGCTGCGCGTAGGGCTGATGAGGGTAGCGCGCATCGAGGGATTCCGCGAGCGCCGGAAAGCTGCGACGGCCGTTGCGCACCATCCGCAGGAACGCCGGATGCATCCGGCAGAGTTGATCCGAATGGGTCAGTTTCGTCTTGAGCTGCTCGAGGGAATCGAGATACTTGGCAAGGATCGCCTGGCGATAGCGGACGAGCGCCCACCGCACGGTCTGATGGGTGACGTGGGGGTTGCCGTCCTTGTCTCCGCCGATCCAGCTGCCGAACCGAATCATGGGTCTGCAGGGAAGGGGTTGACGGTAGACGCGCTGCGCCTCCGCCTGGAATTCCAGCATGGTGTCCGGCAGGGCGTCGTACAGGATGGAGGAAAGATAATACAGGCCATGCTCGACTTCGTCTTCCGGCGTGGGGTGGTGCGAGCGCAACTCATCCGTTTGCCAGAGGCTCATGATCTCTTCGTAGAGCCCCTGGACGATCCGCTGCTCCTCTTTCGGGGTGGGACGCATCACCTCGCGTTGCAGCAACCGGTCCCAGATCTGCCGGTGCTTCGCCAGCACCGTCGGCGGGAGCGCCTGGGTGGGGTGCGCGGTCAGCACGAGGATGATCGACAGGCGTTCCAGTTGCTCGGCGAGCTCCTGCGCGCGGACCTGAGCGGTCGAGAGCCGATGGATCACGTCATCGATCGACCCGCGCGCCGGATGAAATCCGGGCAGGCTTTCATAGTGGCGCTTCCGGCGCAGGCGGTGGTTTTCCTCCGCGACGTTGACCAGCTGGAAGTACACCGAGAAGGCCCGGACGACCTTGGTGGCGGTGGCGACATCGAGGCCGCCGAGCCGCGTGCGCAGGGACGCCTCATCGGCTCGGCGCCCCTGGCGTCGGACGCGGATCGCCAGTTTGCGAATCCGTTCCTCGGTATCAAAGAGGCTGCGGCCTTCCTGGTGGATCAACACGCGGCCCAGCAGCTCTCCCAGGAACCGGACATCCTGCCGCAGCGGCAGCAGCTTCTGTTGATGGGACACGTTAGCGTTGAGTGCCATCGGTGAGACTGGAGACATGAGACAAGAGACCAGAGACCATGACCCACGGTTTTTCTTGAGTCTCAGGTCTCATGTCTCGGGTCTCAGGTCTGAAGGTGTTCGAAGATCACGGAGTAATCCAGGTCGCCTTTGCCGGTTGCTTCCGCCTCGGCAAAGAGCTGGCGCACGACCTCGGTCACCGGCAGTCGGAGCGCCAGCTCCTGAGCCACCTGCTTCATCAACTCGAAATCTTTGCGCATCAGTTTCAGGGCGAAGTGCGGACTGAAATCCCCTTTCAGCATCGTCCCGCCTTTGGATCGATACCAGGGCGAAGGAAACGTGCTGCCCTCGATCACCTTCAGCAGCAGCTCAGGATCGACGCCGCACCGCTTGGCCAACACCACCGCCTCAGACAAACCCGCCATCAGGTGGCCGAGCATCAGGTTGGTCGCCAGCTTCAGCGCGCAGCCCATCCCGACGTTGCCCGCATGGATGACCGTCTTGCCGATCGCCCGCAGGATCGGCTCGCACCGCTTGAGGGTCTGCGGCAATCCCCCGACGAGGATCACCAACGTCCCCTCGGCGGCCGGCCCTTTGGAGCCGACGACCGGCGCGTCAAGAAATTCGGCGCGCTTCGTCGTGACGGCGCCCGCGAGCTTGCGCGAGGTGGCCGGCGAAACCGTGCTCATGTCGATCAGGACGGCTCTGGGCTGAATCCCCTCAATCACGCCGTCGGCTCCGAGCACCACCTGCTCCACATCGTCAGGCCTTGAGACCATCGTGACAACTGCCTCAACCTCCGAGGCGACATGCGCCGGACTCCTGCCTGCCTTCGCGCCGAGCTTCAGCAACGGCTCCATCTTCGCCGCGGTGCGGTTCCAGACCACCAACGGAAACCCCGCCCTCGCGAGGTTCGCCGCCATCGGTGCCCCCATCGTCCCGAGGCCGAGGAATCCGACACGGGGTTTGGTTGAGAGGGTCATGCGGGCCATGGCGCAATCGCTGAGTGACTCCACCAGTGACTACGTGGCTGAGTGGAAAAGCGCTTCGGCCACTTCGTCACTTCGCCACTTCGCCGCTCACGTGGCTCGACCGAGCGCGATGGTGGAGGAGGAGTTGTTTGACTTCCCCGATGGCTTTCGTCACGTTGATGCCGCGGGGACAGGCGTCGGTGCAATTGAAGATCGTGCGGCAGCGCCAGACGCCGCTGGACTGGTTCAGGACTGCGAGGCGTTGGGCTTTCGCGTGGTCGCGGCTGTCAAAGAGGAAGCGGTGCGCTTGCACGATCGCGGCGGGCCCAAGATACTCGTGGTTGGCCCAGAACGAGGGGCATGCGGTCGTGCACGCGCCGCAGAGGATGCATTTCGTCGTGTCATCGAACCGCTCCCGCTCCTGAGGACTTTGCAATCGCTCCTTGTCAGGCGGCGGGTCTTGAGCGACGAGATACGGCGTGACGCGGCGGTACTTGTTGAAGAAGCCCTCCATGTCGACGATGAGATCCTTGACGACCGGGAAACCCCGCATCGGCTCGATGACGATCGGCTGGCGAAGGTCCTTGATCAAGACCTTGCACGCCAGGCGGTTCTTCCCGTTGATCATCATCGCATCCGAGCCGCAGATCCCGTGCGCGCAGGAGCGGCGAAACGCGAGACTCCCGTCGTGGCGCCACTTGACCGCGTGGAGGGCGTCCAGCACGCGATCCGTCGGCTCCGCCTCGACCGTCACGTCCTGCCAGGACGGCGGCCGGTCCTGCTCTGGAGAATACCGCCGAATCTTGAGCGCGATGTGCATCTGCAGAAATCGTTGTGGAAGACCACCCACCTGTGTATCATAGGGGGCATTCGCAAGGAGGTCAATGCCGCGAACGATACTCTGGGGCCTGCGCACCAAACTACTGGTTTTGTGGGTGCTGTTTGCCGTCCTCTTTGTGGGCGTCACCAACCTGATCGCGTTTCAGACCGCGTTTGACGCGCAGTTCAAGCAGCTGCGCCAGACGCTGATGGCCATCGCCACGACGGCCGCCCTGCAGATCGACGGCGATCTCCACGCCCAGATCCCGCTCCATCCCACGAGCGTCACCTTGCCCACCTATCAGGGCCTCGCGGCCAAGCTGCGCGCGGTCCGCGATGCCCATCCGACCATTCGCTACGTGTACACCCTCGCCCCCTCCGACGCGCCCGGGGTCTGGCAGTACGTCGCGGATGCGGAAGGACGCCGCACGTCCTTCCCCGGCGAGCGCTACAACGCCTCGCGCTACCCCGCGATGATGGCCGGATGGCGCGGACCCAGCGCCGATCCGAAGATCACCCTCGATGAGTGGGGGGCGCTGCTGTCAGGCTACGCCCCCATCAAGGCGTCCGACGGGCGCGCCGTGGGGGTCCTGGCCATCGACATGTCGGGTCAGGAGGTGCTGCGCACCCAGGAGAACCTCCGGCGATGGCGCGTCATGATCATCGTGCTCGGCCTGTGCATGGCCGTGATCTTTGGGGCGAGGCTCGCGCAATGGTTCTCGCGGCCGATCCGCCTGCTCGTGCAAGGCGCCCAGCGCATCGGCGAGGGCGATCTCCAGTACCGCGTGCCGATTGCCTCCCATGATGAGGTAGGCCTGTTGGCGACGTCCTTCAATCGCATGGCCGCACAGTTGGCCGAATCGCTCCAGCGCTTGAAGGATCACGTCTTCGCCACCCTCCAGTCGCTCACGGCCGCCCTTGAGGCGAAAGACGTCTATACCCGCGGGCACTCCGAACGCGTCTCGTTCTACGCCACGCGGATGGCCCGCCACATGAACCTGCCGGCTGACCAGGTCGAGATCATCAGCCAGTTCAGCCGCTTGCACGACATCGGGAAAATCGGCATCAGGGAAGGCATCCTGACGAAACCCGGGAAGTTGACGCCGGAAGAGTTCGACCAGATCAAACAGCATCCCGAGATCGGGTATAAAATCCTGGTCCCCCTGAACCCTCCACCGGTCTCTCTTGAAATCGTCCGGCATCATCATGAGCGCCAGGACGGCACGGGGTATCCCGATCAGATCGACGGCGCGAAGATCCCGATGGCCGTGGCGATCGTCACCGTGGCCGACGCGTTCGATGGGATGACCGGCTACCGGCCCTACCGCACCAGCCCCATGGTGTTCTCAGAGGCGGCCGCCGAGCTGCGCCGGTGCAGCGGCACGCAGTTCCACCCCGCGGCGGTCGACGCCCTCATCGAGATCTTGCAGGAAGAAGGCAAGCTCACATAAAGCAGTTAGCAATGAGCACACAGCACACAGAGACATGTCCTGTGTGCTAGGTGCTGTGTGCTGGTCTTAATACGTGCGGGGCTTCGGGGGGAAGCGGGTGATGGTGACGGGCTTGTAGTCGAGCCGCAGACGATCGCCCTCAAGAGAGGCCAGCGAGTGCTTCAACCAGTTCGCATCGTCGCGGGTCGGGAAATCCTCGCGACAATGCGCCCCGCGGGATTCCTGCCTGGCCAGCGCCGCCACCGTTGTCGCCCAGGCCAGATCTAACAGGCACCCCAGCTCCAGGGCTTCTTCCAACTCCGTATTAAACCGCACGCTTTTGTCCTGAAGGCCCACCCGGCGCTGGCGCATCCGAAGCTGGGTGATCGCCGCCAACGCCTCTTTCAACCCGTCCTGCGTCCGAAACACCGAGACGGAGTCCATCATCACCTGCTGCAGCTCCTCGCGAATCCTCCCCGCCGACTCCCCGCCGAGGTTCATGGTGAAACGATCCAGCATCTCATGGGCGGGGCCTTCGGCGTCGGGCTCCAGCGACGGTGGGTCCGCCTTCGCGGCCCACTCGGCCACGCGCCGGCCTCCCCGCGACCCGAACACGATGATATCCACCAGGGAGTTCGTCCCCAGACGGTTGGCCCCATGCACCGACACGCAGGCGCACTCTCCCGCCGCATACAACCCCGGCACCGCCTGGCTGCCGGCATCGCGGATCACCTCGGCATCGATCGTCGTGGGGATCCCGCCCATGGCGTAGTGGGCCGTCGGCTGGATGGGAATCGGCTGGCGGTGGGGATCGATCCCGAGGTAGGTCTGGACGAAATCGGTGATGTCCGGCAGCTTCTTGTCGAGCACCTCGCGATCCAGGTGCGTGAGATCAAGGTGCACGTAATCCTTGCCTTGAATGCCCCGTCCCTCGCGAAGCTCCAGGTAGATCGCCCGGCTACACATATCGCGGGGGGCCAAATCCAGCAAGGTCGGCGCGTAGCGCTCCATGAACCGCTCGCCGAGCGCGTTGCGCAAGATCCCGCCTTCCCCCCGCGCCCCTTCCGTAATGAGAATGCCGAGCTTGTAAATCCCCGTCGGGTGGAATTGGAAGAACTCCATGTCCGCCAGCGGCAAGCCGCGCCGGAGCACCGCCGCGCATCCATCGCCGGTCAACGTGTGGGCGTTGGAGGTCACCTTGTACATGCGCCCGAAGCCGCCCGTCGCCAACAGCACGCCCTTCGCCTGGAAGACGTGCAGCTCGCCCGTGGCAAGCTGCCAGGCTGCAATCCCGCCGCAGCGCCCCTCCGGCATCAGCACATCGAGCAGATGGAACTCGTCGAAGAACCGCACCTGCTGTTTGATGCATTGCTGGTAGAGCGTCTGCAGAATCATGTGGCCCGTCCGGTCGGCGGCGTAGCAGGACCGGCGGACGGGCGCTGCGCCGAATTCCTTCGTGTGCCCGCCGAATCGCCGCTGGTCGATCTTGCCCTCGGGCGTGCGGTTGAACGGCAGCCCCATGTGCTCCAGCTCGTAGACGACCTTGATGGCCTCCTGGCACATGAACTCCACGGCGTCTTGATCCGCCAGGTAGTCGCTGCCCTTGACCGTGTCGAACATGTGCCATTCCCAGCTGTCCGGCTCGAGGTTGCCCAGCGCCGCCCCGATGCCCCCCTGGGCGGTGCCGGTGTGCGATCGCGTCGGATAGAGCTTGCTGACGACGGCCACCGAGCACGATTTGGACGCCTGCAAAGCGGCCATCAGCCCGGCCCCTCCCGCCCCGACGATGACGACGTCGAATTGATGCCGAACCACCGGACGTTTAGGCATGTGCGACAGGTTTGAAGAAGAGCGCGACGTACCCCCCCAACACCAACAGGCCACCGCACACGGCATAGAGCCCGCCGAGTACGAGCCGGCGCCACATCGGATGATGGAGGTAGTCATCGATGAGGATGCGCGCCCCGTTGATCCCGTGCAGCATCGCCAGGACGAGCATCGCCAGGTCATACCCCCGCCACAGCACCCCGGCGTATCGCTTCGCGACAAACCAGTAGTCGATCTCATCGATGCTGTTGATGAGGTGCATCAGGGCCAGGTGGCCCAGCGCGAGAAACAGCAACACCACGCCGGAGAAGCGCATGAAGACCCACGACCACAGCTCGAAGCCCCCGGATGGTTTCTCTCGCGCGAACGCAACCGATTCCTTCATATCCTCGTACTTTCTTTTTTCCTTGCCCCTTGTCCCTTATTTCTGAACGATGTGGCCGACCATGATGATGGTGACGGGAATCATGATGAGAACAAACAGCACCATCTGAACCGTGAAGAGCTGACGGTGAAATCGAGTGAGGTCCACCCAGAAATCGAAGAGGATAATCCGCACCCCGTTGAGGGCGTGGAACAGCACCGCGGCGACGAGGCCGATCTCGAGGACCTTGAAGACGGGATGGCGGTAGAGCGCGATGACGGCGTTGTAGGCTTGAGGGCCCAGGACGATCAGCGCGGTATCAAGGATATGCAGGCACAGAAAGATCAGCACGCCCACACCGGTGATCCGGTGCAGCGCCCAGGACCATTGCCCGATGCCACCGCGGTACCACATGGATTAGCGACAAGTGACAAGTGACAAGTGACAAGCGCTCATTGGGACCTGACCGCGTAGGGAGTCGGATCCGCGACGCCGGCGAGGCGGAAGGCGCGCCGGCGCTCCGCGCATTTGTTGCAGTCGCCGCAGTGGCGTCGCCCGCGGGGCTGAAGACAGGAGAACGTCAGTCGGAATGGTTGGTCCCCCATGGCGGCGATCAGTCGGGTTTTCGTGAAATGTCGTAAGGGTGTCGCGATCTGGATCGGACGGTCTAAGGCCTGCCGCAAGCAATCCCCCGCTTGATGAAAGAAGCGGGGCGTGGCGTCACCAAATGGGTTGCCGACCAGCGTGCCCAACGCCAACCGGCTGACTCCCTGACGCGCCGCGTAGATCGCCGCCGCGCTTAACAACAGCAGGTTGCGACCCGGCAGATACACGGCTTCGTCGCGAGTGCGCCTGGAAGGCACCGAACGCCCTGTCAGACTCCAGTGGTGTCCATAGAGAGAGGCGACCGGCAGATCCAACACGACGAGGGGACGGAGCCGCGGATGACGAATCGCCTGCAGCCACTTCCGTAGCCACCACTGTTCCGCCGACTCCCACCGCAACCCGCACCGCACGTACACCGGCGCCACGTGGTAAGCCCGTTGGAGGAGTCGCACCACCAGACAGAGGCTCTCAACCCCTCCGCTCACCAGCGCGACGACCCTCTTCCTCATGAAGTCCCAGCCTAACAAGCGCATTAAGAAAAGTCAATGCAACCAAGCTCGTGGTCGTGGTCAAGTTTGGCAGGGCCTGCCGCTGCGCCACCCGCCAAACTTGACCAACACCAAACTCGTTGATCGTCAACTTTTCACTGGTCACTGGTCACTAGTCACTGGCCTGTGCTATACTACGTCCACCATGGGCGAACGGCCGCGCTACCTCAGAAGACGGCTCCTGGTTGAGCCGACCTATCAGTTATCGTTCTTCTTCAAGCTGCTCAGCGCCATCGTCGCGGTGGGGTTCCTCAGCGCCTTCCTCGCGATCGCCATCACCATGCGCAATCTCGCCAGACCCGAGGCGATGGAACAGCCCCTCCTCCATGGCGCGCTGATCGGAATCCTCCTGGCGCTCTTCATCAACCTCATCATCGCCATCCCCATCGCGTACTACATCGGCCTGCGCCAAAGCCACCGGATCGTCGGCCCGCTGGGGCGCATGATGCGGTCGCTCGAAGCCATCGGCCGAGGCGAGTCCGCCAACGGCCTCAGCCTCAGGAAATCCGACGTCCTCAAAGCCATCGAGGGCGCCATCAACCAGATGGCCCGCGACATTGAGCGGCGCCTCCAGAAACCTCCTCGTTCAGAGTAAGTCGCATCCACCCATGCGCCTCGAAGGGGCCGTCGCCCTCGTCACCGGCGGGGCGCACCGCCTCGGCCGCGCCATCGCCCTCAACCTCGCCGCCCGCGGAGCGCGCGTCCTCATCACCTACCGCACCGCTCACCGCGAGGCCCGTCTCACCCTCTCGGACCTTCAGGCATCCGGCGCGCGCGCCGAGGCGTTCCGTCTCGATGTGGCCAACGCGCGGGAGGTGCAACGGGTCTTCGCACAGATTGCGCGCAAGATTGGCCGCTTGGACATCCTCGTCAACAACGCCGCCGTCTTCCAGCGGACCCCCTTCGCCCGACTGACTGAGCGCGACTGGGACCTCCACCTGGATACGAATCTCAAAGGCGCGTTTCTCTGCGCGCTTTCGGCCAGCCGCCTGATGCAGGCACGCGGGGGCAAGATCATCAACATCGCGGACTGGGCCGGCGAACGGCCCTACCGCGATTACCTGCCCTACTGCGTCTCGAAAGCCGGGGTGATCGCGCTGACCAAATCACTCGCCAAGGAACTGGCACCCTCCATCCAGGTGGTGGCCGTGGCCCCGGGCCCGATCCTCCCGCCCCAGGATTTCACCCCCGCCCAGCGCCGGCGCGCCATCCAACGAGTCCCGCTCAAACGCTGGGGCTCTCCGGAAGACATCGCCAACGCGGTCGTCTTTGCGATCGAAGGCACGGATTTCATGACGGGTTCGACAATCTTCGTCGACGGTGGACAACTGATCGCATGATGAGTTGGCGGGTTGGCGAGTTTGCGCGTTCAAGAACACGCCAACGCGACAACGCGCTAACGCGATAACGGATGTACTACGTCACTAAAATTATCCATTTCTGCTACGGGCATCGCCTGCTGAACTACCAGGGCAAGTGCCGCGATTTGCACGGACACAATGGCAAGGTGGAAGTGGAGCTTGAGGCCCGACAACTCGACCGGCGGGGGATGGTGCGGGATTTCACCGAGATCAAAGCCCGGCTCCAGCAGTGGATCGACACACATCTCGACCACAAGATGATCCTCCGCCGGGACGATCCGGCGCTTGCTGCCCTGCGCAAGCTCAAGGAACCCCTCTATGTCATGGAGGCCAACCCCACCGCTGAGAACTTGGCCAAGCTGATCTTTGACCAGACCAAGCGTCTCGGCTTTCCCGTCCGCTCCGTCAGCCTCTGGGAAACCCCCTCCTCCTTCGCCGCCTACCACACATCCCAAGATTGACAAGAGTAAAAAAGTAAAGTATATTTACTATAGAGAATCCAGAAGGAGGCAAGGAGCCATGATACTTGTCAAACGGTCTCGAAAGAATCAGGTGGCGATTCCCAAAGCGATCTTGGAGCGTGCCGGCCTCGGACCGGAGGACGTCTACTTCCGCATCGGCTATCAACATGGCGCGATCGTCTTGCGGCCGATTGAGATTGAGGACAAGATTCCTCCTGAGGCGTTGGAGCGCTTTAAGGCGAAAGTCCTCAGGGGCCAACCGGGTGATCGATCATTCGACTCAATGGAGGAATTGATTCGGGATTTGAAACGGAAACGCTAACGCATGGCCCGTCATCTTGTTTCTACCGAGAAGTTTCGACGGGCGTACCGCCGATTGTCGGCCTCCAATCAACAACTGGTTGAAAAGGCGTTGGAACAATTGGGCGGATACCTCAAGACAGGACTCGCTCCGGTAGGTCTTGGAATCACCAAGTTGGCACCGGGGGTGTTTGAGGTCCGCGCAGGTCTGGATGTGCGGATTGTCTACGTCGAAGAAGGCCCTCGATGTTTCCTCGCGCTGCTTGGTGACCATGACGAGGTACGGCGGTTCCTCAAGCGACAGTGATCCACGGTTCTTTCCTCATCTGGTAGCCTCTCGCCCTTCTCAATCGTTGTAACCATCAGGTATATTTAAGGTAACATCCCGAAAACGCAAACCCCGAGCAATCGGGGGACGCCCCCCATGCTTTGCTCCGCAAAGCAAGCCTGGGGGGCCCCGCAGGTTCCCCCCATTCTTGCTTTCGCAAGAAAGCTAGGGGGTGTGGGGCAAAGCCACGGACCTTACCGGCTCGACAGCAGTAAGCTCGTAGGCAATATGAATCTTACTGCTTACTGCCGACGAGCTGTCGAGCTGAAGAGATCGCCGGGCTGCCGAAGGATGACGACGGCAGTCCGGCGACTTTTTATGCTCACTCAACCGACACACAGGCACGCTACAACCAGGCTCAAAGCCCCGAGCGGCTTGCGAAGAGCGCTCTCGCTGACGCTCGCCATCGCTGTTGGTACGTCTTGCCTTCCAGTATTTCCCCACCATGCTCTCGCAACCCCCGCTGTCACCGCTGATCTTTCGAAACTCGACCTGGCGGCGGTGACGGTGCCGGAGGAATGGGGGTATGTCGTTGAGACCTGGACGCCGACCGATCAGCGACCCGCAGGTCTCGTCATCCACCTCCAAGACCTCCACGTCCATCCGGAAGCCCAAGCCAACTTAAGCCAGCTGATCGGCCATCTGCACGACCGGTTGGGTATCCAGTTGGTCGGTGTGGAGGGAGCCGAGGGCTTCTGCGAGACGCAGCTCTATGCCAGCCTCCCCGATCCCCCATCCACCGAGCGCATCGCCCGCCTCTTCCGCCAGGAAGGGTTGCTCACCGGCGCTGAATACTACGCCATCACGCATCCGGAGGCGGTCACCCTCTGGGGCATCGAAGACGAAGCACTCTACCTCAATCACCTCAGCACGTATCAGGAAGGCGCCGCGCAGCGCGCCCAAGCCGAAGCCACCATCGGGAAGCTGCGCGAGATGTTGCAGCCGCTCACGAAGCGGTGGTATCCGAGAGCGCTGCAACGACTCTCCGCGCTGCGCGATACCTACGAAGAGGGCGAGCCCGACGCGTTTGCCGCCTACCTGAAGGAACTGGCCAGACTCGCTCGATTAGCCACGCCCGTTGCGCCAGTGGGCCCGCCCGCTGAGGTCGGGGGACCGATTCGGCCGGACGGTCGCTTCGCCCCAGCGTGGCTTCGCTCCCTCGGCGCTCGAGGCTCGCTCGTCCTTGACGCTACGCGTCAAGGACACCATGCCCGCTCGCCCCTCGCGACGCCGGCCTCACGGTCCCCCTCCCCGCGGGCGGGCCAACGAAGCATCTCGCTTAGCTTCAGAGACTACCCGCACATCCGCGCCGCCCTCAAGGCCTACGAGCTGTATCCCCGACTGAACATGCGCCAGGTCGAGGAGGAGCGCCGGAACCTCCTCACTGCCCTGTGGCCGCTCGCAACCGCCGACGACCATCAGCGGCTCACCACCTTCGCGGATCGCGCCTCAACCAGTCCTGTTGCGGCGATGCGCTATCACGCCGCCCTCCTTGGGCTCGCACGAGCCCGTGGGTTGTTAGCGGATCGGCATGCCTATCGCGCCTTCCGCCAGTACGTCCGCTACGTCAGGCTCTCTCAGCAGCTTCGCTCAACGGCATTACTTGATGAGCTCCGTGAACTTGAGCACGTGGCCGAGACCTCGCATCTGAAGACCGAGGAGCAACGAACCCACGCCCGCCTGCTGCGCCAGGTCGAGCTGCTCGACCATCTCATCCACGTCAAGCTCTCTCCCCGCGACCTCGCCGACTACCGCGCCCTCCGCGCTTCGCTCACCACCGAGACACTGTGGGGTGAGCTCGCGCGAGTGACCAGTGGTCAGTGGTCGGTGACCAGTGAAGAACTTCGACGTCTCATCGACAATCTCACAATTCACGAACGGTTCTACGAGTTGGCGGTCAAGCGCGACGAGGCGCTGGTCGCCAATCTCGCTCGAAAGATGCGCAACGACGGCGCCGACACGGCCCTCCTCATCGCCGGCGGGTTCCACACGCCGGGGCTGACGGCGCAGTTGAAGGCGCGAGGCCTCGCCTACGCCGTCATCTCCCCGAAGATCGACGGCGAGTTGGATGAAGCGTCCTATGATGAGCGGCTGCGCAATGTGATTCCCTCCGTTGAAGAGCTCTCGGAGAAGCTCGATCACTTCGCGCTCGTGCCCCCGTTGGCGACCGGCACCGGAGGTCCGTCAACCCCCACGACGGAATTCCGCGTCAACCGGCCGGGCGCGGCGCCCGATCAATCGGAGCAAGGCCCGCGCCTGTCGAAGCGCGCCGCGATCTTCTTAAGTTTCTTGACCCAGAAGGCGCGGGAACTCGCCAAGCAGGGGGTCGAGAAACTTCAGGAGCTGCGCCCCTGGATCAACGCCCATCCGAAAGAGGCCGCGCTCTACAGCCTCGCCCTGACGTGGGAATCCGGCAAGGTCATCCTCTCAGCGATGGGGCTGGACATCCCCGTTGGCACCGGTGAGGGCACCCTCCTGGCGATGGGGGTGGTGGGGGGCGGGAGGGGTGGCAGATCCTCTCCGGAGGATCAAGACAGAAGAAAGTTTGAAGACGCTCTTGCTGATTTCCGCGATCTTCACAGGAGTACCCGCTTGGGCAGGCAGCGGAGGATCACTGTCTTCGCTTCCCGCGTCGATCCGGCCGTGCTCGCCCAACTGGTGCCCACCTTCGTCACCAATCTCCGCGATCCCGACGATGACGTCCGCCAGACCGCGGAGGAGACGCTCACCGCCTGCGCGCCCCGCGTTGATCCGACCGTCCTCGCCCAGCAGGTGCCCACCTTCGTCACCAATCTCCGCGATTCTCGCTGGGTCGTCCGCTTGGCTACGCTGAACACCCTCCACGCCTTCGTCCCCCGCGTCGATCCGGCCGTGCTCACCTCGGCTGTCGCGCCTTCGGTCACCAATCTGGCAGATGTCTACAAGGCCGCGCAGGATATGCTGCTGGCGTTGGCGGGGCGGCCCTCGTTACGTCCGGTGCTTCTCGAGCAGGGCGTGGGCCCTCGCGAGATGGGATTCGAGGAGCTGACAGCCTGGCAGGCCTTTTGGCTGGCTGAGCGTCTCTTGGAGGCGCGGATCGAGGGCACGTTCCAGCGCCTCAGCTTGGGCGGTCGCGCCGTCTATGTGCACACCCTCGTCGCGCTGGCGCAAGGCCAGAAGACCTTGGCGGCGCTGGAGGCGACCACCGACCACGCTCGCACCTGGCTGACGCACCTGAGGCGGCTCGAAGCCGTGGACGAGGCGTTGGGCTTGTGGTCGGTCGGGGCCGAGCTGCATCTGGAGGTGCCGTCCCTCTCCGCTGCGCAGGCTGACGCGTTCCGTCGCGCCGCCCAGCGCCTCATCCGGGGCGTGGGACCGCACCACTTGCTACTGTTCGAGTCGCACGCGCCGGTGACGGTCGAAGGCCAGACAGTCCTTCCGTTGGATATACGGCTGTTGCCGGCGATGCCCAGCACCTTTCGGCTGTTGCTCACCCACCTGTTGGCTGATCCAGCGGCCTTCGATGCTGAGCCGTGGGTCGGGGCGCATTACAGCGTCGGGGTCGATCTAGACAGGCACCTGGTGCCCATCGTCTTGGCGTTGTTCTTTGGAGATCCCGCCTGGGGCGGGCGGCTCGGGGAAGGTGGACGATTTGAGTTCGGGGTTGCCGACGCCTCGGCCGAAGACCAGTACAGTTTCCCCGGCATCCAGACGTACCGGGGCCAGAGCCTCAACCTCCAGACTGGCCAGAAGACCGACCTGACCCAGTCGAACCTGCATCTGCGCCCGCTCCGGCTGATGGCGGAGATCGTCCAAGGAACCGGAGACGCATCGACCTCGACGCTCGAACCCGTTAACCTGTACCTCAGCGACTTGGAGCGCGTCGCATGGTTTGCCGAAGCGGCAGCGGCGTTCCGCACGACGCCGTCCAGTCCGATGAGCCAGGCCTATGCGCAGTTTCTCCATCGCTGGGACGCCTGGATGACAGGACTTGGCGGCGCCCCGCTGCGCGAGCGGGTCCAGCAGGCCGAAGCGGAGATCGTGCGCACCACCGGCACGGTGGCCCATCCGGCGCTGCATACCGCCAGCAGGGCGATCGAGCAGGCGATGACGGTGGAAGCTCGCCGAGAGCTTGTTGCGCTCGTCGAGCAGAGTTTGACCGCCTTCCAGCAGGCGCAGGTGCCCGACGAGAACGTGTACCAGGCGCTTCAGTTGTATCGGTTCGCGCCGACACTGGCCACCCTCGCCGAGGCCCAGGCGGACGAGGAAGCAGGCGAGGAAGAGGAGGGAGAACCGCCCACCGCACTGGAGCAGTTGGAGGAGAGCTACGCGAACATGCTGGAGGCGCTAGGCACTTCGCTCGGCAATCCCGAGCAGCCCTCACGGGACGTCAGCAGCCGCGCGCGGCTCCTCACCGTGCTGGCCGCTCTTGAGCCGACAGAGGCTGTAGCCTGGATCTCAAGCCGGCTCTTCGCCACGGGCGTCTCAGCCGACGAACGCCGCAGCCTGCTGGATCAACTGCGGGTTCTCAATCCACAGCAAGCCCACTCGATTGAGGAGGCGCTGCCGCGCCAAGAGCGCACCGCGCGCCCCAGCCCCGGCGCGGCGCCGATGGGCGGTGGGGTGACGCCGGCGCCAGACACCGGCACCGGGGAAGGGCCGGGGGTGGGCGCGGCCTCGCGGTTGGAGCAGCCGCAGCGCCAGATCAAGGAGGCTACGCAGCACCTCAGCGCCAGTCCTCCACGTCCCAAGGAAGCGATCCCGCTGCTGACCGACGCCATCGACACCCTGCGGCGGATCGTCGACGGAGAGCCGGCCGCGATGGACCACGCCGCAGCCAAGAGCCTCCTCGTCGAGGCGCAGCAGCTCCTGACGCACGCTCGCGCCGCCGACGGCACCCTCCTGGCGATGGCGACGCTGGGTCAGCCAGGCGGTGAGGAGGAAGAACAGCAGCAACCAGAACCGGTACCAAGTTTAGCATTGCAGGAGCTGTTTGACGGGAACGGAATCGCAATGAATGCCGCCGGTCAGCAAGAGGCAACCCGTCATTATCAAATGGCGGTCAACCGGCTGAGCGAATGGATCAACGGCATCCGCGGGCGCGCGCCTCAAACGTCACTCGAGGACATCCCGACGTTGGCCGTCATCGGGAGTTTCTCCCGGATCGGCGAGACGCTCCCGAGACTGGGCATACACCCCAATCGATCCGTCGAAGCGTACAATAAAATCAGATTTTCTGAATTGTCGAAGACGTTCCCCTCCGACATCGATCTCACGATTCCTTACGGCAGCCCCCGCTATTTGACGCGTGCACAGGCCCAAAAGATTTATGACGAACTTCCAGCCGTTCTTTCTTCTCTCTTTCAAGAGTATGGGGTGCTGATCGAAGCCCGGCTGGAGGGGGACGATCTGCAACGTCTCTCAGTCCAACACATCCCCCTGTCCAAGTTTGCCGGAACTGGTCTCCTGGACATGTACGATCGTTCGGTTGCCGCGCGACCGAGCCCGCAGGGCGAGGAAGTCCCGAGTGGTTCGACTGCGCTCACCACAAGCTCCGTCGAGGGGCCGCCCGCCCCCGCCGCGCCGCCTGGCGGGGCCGGTCCCGGCGCCCCCGTGAACCGAACCCTGCACCTCGATCCCATGCCGGAGGGCCGGGAGTCGCAGGGCGCGGAGCCGCCCAGCACAGCCCCCTCCCCCGTTTCTAAACGGTCGGCGACAATCAGGCCTGCGCTGATTGCGCTGAAGGGAGTTCGCGTCGATGAGGCCGCTGCGCTCCTGCGCGAGGCGATCCCCAGGTTACGCATTCCGAGCCACCATGAGGGTTTGATCATTGCGGCGCAATTCGATCAACGCGGAGACCTCAACGCCCTCGGCGTGGCATTTCGAGAGTCATTGTCAAATGTTGCATTCCGAAGTGATGAGGCGTTCGCGACCCACGGGGCGGTGGCGAAGGCGGTGGATATGCACGACCGGCATGTCTACATCTCCTTTCCCTTAGACGCCCGGGCTCTCACATCCACGCCGTATGTGCCGACCCGCGTCCTCGTGGCGTCGAACCTGACCGAACGCGCCTGGCCCACGCGGCAGGAATATCTGTGGAGTCTCGCGTTGGTGCAGACGATGTTTCCTCACGATGATCTGCGCCGGGTCCAAGTCCTGGCTCCGCGGCCCCTCTTGACGCCGGAGGAGTACCGCCGGCTCGGCCACCCGTCTGAAGACGGGAGTGATGGCGCGGTTTTTTACCTGCCGGAAGTCGCTCGCTTGCCGGAATCTCCGCCACCCGCCGAAGGGCCGCCCGCCGGAGAGAGCATTACGGACGCGAGTGAAGAGGCGATCAGAGCGCAGGATCACACGAAGCGCCATCCATAAATTGGGGTGCGCGAACGGCAGGCCCTGCTGCCCCTGGGCTTTTCGACAGAGCTAAGGGAGGAATCAAGCGACGAACAGGATTACAGGTCGGTGAGCGGCGGTTGTTTCCGGAAACTTCGAAACACGTGGAGCCCCACGGGCAAGCCCGTGGCCCCCTCCACGACGCCCCGTGTGGGGCGAACATCCCGCCCACCGGTCCGCTGAAGTACAGCCGACGGGGCCCCCGGCCAAGGCCGGGGCCCGATGGCGGGGTCGCGCTGTTGCGGACGCGCAAAGACGGCAAGAATCCATACGAGGCGGCCTTCCCAGAGGTGCAGGATGCGAAAGCGACCAGCATCGGCTTGCAGGGGTTTGCCGGGAAGCGACGCGATGGGTTTGATTTCGCCAGGCAGGGTACGGTGGGCGAGACGAAACAGATCGTCAATCAATCGAGCACGTTCTTGGGGCGGGATGCGGTCGAGATCGCGCTGAGCCCGTCTCAGGAGCCGAAGGTTCTCAGGGACTTCGCTTGCCACGCAGGTAGTCCTTCATGGTGACGAAGCGGCGGTGTTTGAGATCGTCGAGCGCCTGATGGACCGCCTGCTTGACCAGGGGACTTTCCTCGAAGAGCAACTGATCGATCTCTATTTCCGAAAGCCGGATGACGGCCGCGCAAGGCTTGCCATGGCGCATGACCACCACCGGCCCGCCGCGTTGCACCTGCCGGACTACCTTCGACGCGTCGTTTTTGAGCTCGCTGATGCCCACGAATTTCATCGCCGCTCCTTGGGGGTTATTTTCTACCTAAAATTATAGCCTGATTATTAGCCAAATGTCAAGTGAACTTTGGCGGGCGCTGCGCTCCAGCGATGAGGTCACGCGCCAGCCCTGACGTGCGGGATGAGGAAATGGAACGCAGACTCTGGAG
>Ga0156290_125_pt1 | contig 22388 bp, 20 predicted proteins | sample RifCSPlowO2_12_FD_107938 | JGI IMG/M metagenome (GOLD analysis project Ga0156290, IMG submission 107938) | Omnitrophica WOR_2 bacterium RIFCSPLOWO2_12_FULL_63_16 | reverse complement strand
TCCCGTCGCCGCTGGACGACCGCTGACGGTCTTCAGTTCGTCGCTGATGAGCGTCTCTGGCATCGGCTACCGTCCTGCGTTCACCACCGTCTCGCCCTCTTCATGCCTTTGGGCCGATGGCGGTGACTGCTCCGAGAGACTGCGGACCGCCTGGATGATATCAGACGAGGCGATGCGGTAGTGCTGATACACCTCATCCGGGTCCGGGACGTCCATCAGGACGGAGGAGGGGAACACATCCGGAACCGCCAAGACGCGCACCGGAACCGCGCTGTGTTGAGCCAACACCGCGCAGATGGCCTCGCCCAACCCACCGATGAGGCTGTGCTCCTCGACGATCACCACGCGCTGGGTCCGCTCGGCCTCGGCGATGATCTGCTCCTGCGGAAGCGGCTTCAGCAAGGGGACATTGACCACTGCGGCGTCCAACTGACCGCGCTGATTGGCCCACAACGCTTGACGGACCGCCGTCCCGTGACAGAAGATCGTGCAGCGCTTGCCCTCTGTCAGGCGGCGAATCGGCTGAAAATCCGGCTCGTGGTCATAGACCAGAGGGGTGGGAATGCCCGAGAGTCGGATGTAGGTGGGCCCTGGCAGCCGATGCGCCCAGCGGACGGCCGCCTTCGTCTCCCAGTAATCGGCGGGTGCCAGGACGGTCATGTTGGGCAAGGCCCGCATGATGGCCAGATCGGTCACACAGTTATGGGAGCGGCCGCCGGTCCCCCAGACGCCCGCGTAGTAGGCCGCCATCTTCACGGGATAGGCGTCCTCGCAGATGCTCTGGCTGATCTGGTTGTACATGCGTCCTAAGAGATAGGCGAAGTTCAAGAGGTACGGTCTGAACCCCTCTGCAGCGAGCCCCGCTGCGACCGCAGCTGAATTGGCTTCCGCAATGCCGGTTTCCACCAGCCGCCCTTTCGCTTCGACGCGGAAGAACTCCCGTTCCTGCGCGCCGCAATCGGCCGAGACGAACACAATCCGCTCGTCCTGCTTGGCCAGCTCAATGACGGCGTCGGCAAACGCTTCACGTGTCTTCTTGTAGGAGATCGGCTGCGGCATCTTATCGAGCGTCAGGCAACGGTTGAAGACGGCCTCCGCTCCTCTGTTCCGCTGCGGCCAGCAGCGCTCGAGCTTCCCGGATCCCGCTGGCCAGCGTCTCACCAGCCGCCTGGTGCAGGTGCTTGGACGCCCATGACGGCACGCCGTAGTTCTTGACGGTATTGGCGATGAGGCATTTGGGCTTCTTCGGCTCTCGAAAGCCTTGGAGGGTCGTGATGATGCTCTCGAGATGATTGCCCTGCTCGACGTACACCGCCTCCCAGCCGCAGCTTTCCCATTTGGCCTGAAATGGCTGTAAGTTCATCAACCGATCGACATCATCGTGGTCCGCGTAATGGTTGTAGTCCACCAGCGCGTAGACGTTGTCCAGCTGGTAATGGGCCGCGAACATCGCGGCCTCCCACACCGATCCCCCGTGGCATTCCCCGTCACCCAACAGACAGAAGACCCGATAGGTCTGGCCGCGAAGCCGCCCGGCCTGCGCCACCCCGCACCCAAACGACAGCCCTTGTCCCAAGGACCCGGCCGAATATTCCACCCCCGGCGTGCAGATCTCCGTGTGGCCTTGCAGCATGGAGCCAAATTCGAGGTATTCCTTGAACCGCGCTGTTGGGAAGTATCCTCGTTCCGCCAAGACCGCATACATCGCTTCGCAGGCATGCCCCTTGGAGAGAATGATCCGATCCCGCTGCGGCCACGCGGGGTTGTGGGGATCCACCCGGGCCACCTGAAAATAGAGCGCAATCAACAGTTGGAGGATCGACAGCGATCCCCCCGTATGTCCTAAGCCATGGACCTCGAGGATATCCAAGACGTGGCCCAGGCATTTGCGTTCAATCGTCTGCAGGTCTGTCATCAGCGCTGCGTGAAGTACGCCGCCAGATGCTCGGCCATGTACGCGATGTCGTCGTCGCTCAGATATTGATGGACCCCGACATGCAGACCGGTCCGCCCGATCCGCTCAGCCACCGGGAATTGTCCGGGCCGGTGGCCCAGGAACGCAAACGCCCGGTGCTGGGTCGGCAGCGAGCCGAACAGCGTTTTGCACTGGATGCCGTGTGATTCCAGATGCTGAGTGAGCCCGTCGATCGAACGCGAGGCGTCCCGAAGGACCAAGGGAAAGGCGTGCGGGCAAGTCACCTCACCCGGAGCGTCCGGATAGAGGATCAGCCTGTCCTCCAACGGGCGCAGCAGCTCCCACAGCCGCGCGAGGTGGCGGCGCCGGACGGCGAAGGTCTGATCAAACCGCTCCAATCCTTCCAGACCGATGGCCGCCTCCAAATCGTTCATTTTTGAATTGAACCCCACCCGGTCAAAGTGGAAGGCGAGCTGCCCGCCGCGGCGCCCGTGGGTGCGGATGGAGCGGCACAGCTCGGTCCACGCCTCGTCGCGGGTGGCAATCATGCCGCCCTCCCCGCTGCAGATCAGATGGGCTGCGTAAAAGCTGAAGAGCGCCGCATCACCGAAGGAGCCCACGACCTGTCCGTTCACCGTGGCCCCGTGCGCCTCGCAGCAGTCTTCGATGACGGCGAGGCGGTGGCGCTTCGCGACCGCGAGGATCGGTGACATCGCGCAGGGCTTGCCCATGGTGTGGACGACTTGGATGGCGCGCGTGCGCGGCGTGATGGCCCCTTCGATCAGGGCGGGGTTGATATTGAGCGTCTCCAGCTCGACGTCCACGAACCTCGGTGTCAAGCCGGCCGCCACGATACAGTTGGCGGTTGCGACAAACGCCAGCGCCGGCGTGATGACGTCATCGCCCCGCTGCGCCCCGCGCTCCAGCAGTGCCGCCATCGACACGATGCCGGCATCCGTCCCGGAGCTGGTCGCGATCGCCTGGCGATACCCGAACTTCCGGGCGAACGCCTGTTCGAAGCGCCGCACATTCGGGCCTTCCGAGACCCAATGGCGATCGAGCGATTCGTTGAGCCACCGCCGGGCCGCCTCGCCGATTTCAATGTGGCCGAAGGTGATCCGATAGGAGGTGCCGGCGGACGGCGTCGCCACCGCGGCGCTGGCGAGATCCGTCATGCCAACAGCTCCTGGTGCTGCCTGAGAAACTCCGCGCCGATGCGCCGGTACGCCTGGATATCCGGATTCAGGGTGCTGTGCCTCCTGAACTGCTCCAGGAATCTTTGCTGCAGCTCCTCGTCTTCTTCCGTGGTCCGCCACGTGCCCTTGAGCCGCTCATCCATTTCTCTGACGAGTGCGGCAATCTCCTCCGGCGTGTTATCGATGATGTCGATCCCCTGCGCCGCATACTCGGCATCGTAGCACCATCGCCCGGCTCCTGATTGGAGGATGTCTTTGACCGTCATCAGGCGGCGCGTGTCCTGTCTCCAAAGTGTCTTTGGAATGAACAAGTCATAGGGACTCCAGCTGCCCGGAAGCTCCCAGCGGACGAAATTCGCCACCGCCACCGGCCGCCTGAACGCCATCGGCAGGGCGACCAGCCCTCCGGTGTCGGCGACAAAGAAGCGGCAGTGAGCCGATAAGAACACATCGAGGAAATCGGTCCTGGCGGCGGTCGCATAATCGATGATCCGGGGGTTGCCCGTCTGCAGCGCCCGTTGGACCGCCGCCCCCATCCGCACGACGGCATATCCCCGCCGCGCCAGTTCTTCGGCAGCCGGAAGGTAGGTCTGAATCTCCGAGTTCCGATACCGCCGCTGATGGTCCGCGTAGCGCGGACGCCCCACGTAGTAGGCCGGATCTCGCGCCGACAGACAGACAAACGCGCCGTCCCCAGGGATCCCAAGCTGCTGCAGCGCCGCGTATCCCTCACGCTGCTCGGCAGGCGTAAATGAAAGATGGGAGGCTGTCTGCGGCAAGAGGGCCTCAACGTCATTGACGGCCCCCGGGAACGGAATACGATTCAGCCCTCCGCCGGGCAGCCACCGATTCACCCGCTCAGCCGCGCGCGCGAACCGGCTGACGTGCACCACCCGCTTCCACATCCTCGTCAGCTGCTGATTGGCGATCGACTGGCTGATGCAGAACATGTCGAACACGCGCCGGCCGTGCAGGCCCGCGTCCTTCCGGCAGAGCAACAGCTCCATATCCAAGGCCAAGTGCCCAAGGAACGCGGTGGGAAGTCCGCCAAACCGGATCAGCACGATGGGACGAATGAGACGGGCAACGAGGACAAACGGCACGGCGGCAAGGGCTTCAAACGCCAACACGGCCTTGCGCATCAGCGTGCGCAGACCCTCGGTCTTGATGTCGGTGAACTGGCGCGTGACAAACCGCACGAGGAACTCTCGTCGATCCTGCAGGGACATGCGCGGAGGACTCACCGACTGGACGCCCGCGAGGCCAGTGACCCCTCGGGCAGCGCTCCCCACGATCGGCTCCGTCTGAGCCTCCCTGCCCATTGAGGGAGGGGTGATCAGCGTCCCCTGTGGACTCATGATCCCACGCCGAGACTGGAGGCCACCGTCGCGGGCTTCCGCCGGCCCAGGATCTGCGGGAGGGCCTCCTCCAGCGTCATGAATCGCATGCCTGTGGTGGTGAGGGTGCGCTCAACGTTGAGCGAGTTATTGACCGGTCGGGGCTCGGAAAACGTGAAATCCCGAATCGAACAGCGCTCCACCAGGTGTGGTTTGCCGACGGCGTGGGCCAGGCGAAGCGCCAGGGCGTAGCGCGTGAAGGGCTCCGGGGCGGTGACATGGAAGACCCCCGCGGCCTGACGCGTCAGCAGTGCGTGCAGCGTACGGGGGATGTCGCCCGCCCAGGTCGGACACACCACCTGGTCATCGGCGGCCCGCACATGACGCTCCTGACTGAAGGCCGTGAGCGTCTGCCCGACCGGTGAGGGATCGTCCGGCTCCAGGCTGTAGAGTTTGCTCAGCCGAAGGATCAGCCAGGGCCGCCGCTCCCCGAGCAGGACATCCTCCACGGCCTTTTTCTGTCGTCCATACTCCGTCGTCGGCTCTCGGGGATCCTCCTCACGATAGTCGCCCCGGTCCCCCGCGAACACCAGATCCGACGAGCAGAAGATCGGCTCGATGTTCTCGTCCAACAACCCTTCAAGACACTCCGTGGTCCGGGTCACGTTGAAGCGCCGGCTCAGTTGCGGGTTTCGTGCGCAGGCATCAATGTTCGTCAGGCTGCTGCAGACGAGCGCATGCGTGATCCCCTCCGGCAACCGCGCTGCCCAGTCGCCGAGCGGTTCCTCGAAGTTGATCCGCACCTCGGAGCCGGCTTGGTGTGATGCACACAGCACCGGGACGCCGGCTGCGCGGAACGCCGCAGCGGTGGACCGCCCGAGCAGTCCGTTCGCGCCAACGATCAACAGTTGCATCGGTCTCGCTCAGTACAGCGATGAAGGAATGAGGGGGTCCAGTTCCTGAAACAGCCCCGGCTGGTGGTAGAGCTCCTCGAAGGATCGAGGACCGTCGTAGTTCGGGAAGAATCGGTAGAAGGTTTTCTTGGAGTAGTCGCGCACGATGTCCAGCTGTTCCATCGTGATGCCGACCATCCGCGCATACGTGTGCTGGCGTTCGATTGTCGAGAAGTTGATCCGGTCCCAGTCGAAGGTCCGGATAATCCCCAGTTCATACGCTTTAAACTCCTCGGTCTCGTACAGGGCGACCGTGCGTTTGATGACGCGGTTGATCTTGTCGGGATCGTCGAGCTGGCCCCGCTGCATCACCTGACGCATCAACCGGGTGCCCACCATCGGTGTCGCGATTGAGAACACCGAGTAATCGATCTCGGGGTGCGCCTCGGCAAACCGCACGGTATCCAAGATCTCGTGCCGCTTTTCCCCCGGCATCCCGACCACGAACATGCCGATGATCTCGACCCCGGTCTCGTGGGCCCACGTCAAGACGTTATGGTGGTGCTCCACGGTCGAGTAGACCTTCCCGACGACTTCCTTCAGGACTCGGTTGCTGCCCGATTCAAGCGGACAGATGATGCGGTACATGCCGGTCTCCGCCATCGCCTGGAGCGTCTCGCGGGTCAACGGCCACAGGGGCTGGCCCTGACCGACGAACCAGTGGAATCGCAGATTGCGCCGCCTCAACTCGTTGGTAAACTCCAGAATCTGCGCTTCGCTCTGGACGAACAGGTCGTCGAAAAAGTGGATCTCCTCGATCCCATCCTCCAGCGCTAATTCAATCTCGGCCATCACCATGTCGAGCGGCTTGCGACGGTACTTTTGCCATTCGCCGCGCAGGTAGGCCACACTGCAGAACGAGCAACGCAGAATGCATCCTCGAGAGGTCATAATGTCACGATACCGATTACTCTTCTCTGGAAAGCGGATCTTCGCGCGTTCGAGCGTCTTGGCATATTGGGCTTTTTGACCGGGCTCCAGCAGGTGGTACGCCGGAAGGGGCAGCTTCGCCACATCGACCGCTGGATATCGGTCTGACACAAAGACCTCCCCCGAGTCGAGGCGGCAGACCACACCGGGGACTGCCACCACCTCACCGCCCTGGTTCAGCATCGTCAGCAGCTCGCCGACGGCGAAGTCTACCTCGCCACGGATCGCGTAGTCGCACACGCCTTCCCCAACGGCCTTGTCCGGGTAGTTCGTGGCACTGTTGCCGGTCAGCACGGTAACCGCCCCCGGCCGATGCTGTCGCGCAAGCTCGAAGACCCGCTTGCCATCCCAGTCCTGGGCGGTGGCGAAGGTCAGGATCGATTGGATGATCACGACGGCATCGGGCGCAAACGCGTTCAGGAATTCGTCCAGGCGCTCGAAGCGTCCCGTCAGGTAGGTCCCCAGATCGAAGAGCTTCACCGTGAACCCCCGCGAGAGCAGATCGGCGGCGACCACTGTGGGTTCAACCGGAGAAACCAGCCGATAGGCCTCGAAATTCGGACGGTCCGGATTCAGGTCGCCTTCGTCATCCGTATTCACCAGGGGCGGTACGACGATCAACACCTTGGAAATCATCCTCGAAGGGCCTCCTCGTTGACCTCAATGCCTATCCCGATGAGGTAGTGCGCCATCGGGGAGAAGCCGGTGTGCACGATCTCATCGTTCATTGAAAAGATTAACGCGTGATGAAAGTAACGCAAGAGCAGTGGTCTTAACGTCTCGGCGCTCTTGAGGTTGATATGGCCGGCTCGACTGCCCTCGCTGGCATGCTCCTTCGCCTCGACGTTCGGCGTTCCCATGATGCACATCCCGTGCTCGCGGAGGGAGTGGCTGAGGTTCGCCATAAAATTGCCCTCCAGTGCCGGCGGGATGTGCTCGATGACATCCAGTGAATAGACGGCATCGAACGGGGACGCGAGGGGCTCAACGGTGATGTCATGGACCGCGAACGTGCACCGCGTTTCGCCTTCCTTGGCGAAGCGCGCCTGAGCGTCTTCCACGACGGCAGGCTCCAGGTCAATGCCGTGGATCGTCTCAACGGTCTGGAGCACCACTGGCATCCCGACCCCATCCCCGCAACCAAGCTCCAGTACGGCGCGCTTCCCGGTCAGCATCTTGGCAACGAACTTGTACCGGGCCAGGAGAAACCCCAGGTGTCGTGGATCGGTGCGCCAGATATGGCTCGTCCACGGTCCGAGCCGGACCGCCCCCCGTTCCTCGTAGGTGTCCAACTGCACTTGGTTTTGCGCCTCTTTCGCCACTCGCTGACTCATGCTTGGCTCCCTGCGGCAAGGGTGGTGCGCGCCCTGAATTCCGTCTCCACTTTCTTGACGATGCCATTCCGGCTCAACCCCAGTCGCTCACAGTGTTCTTCGTATGTTCCATACTCCCGCACGAAGGTCTCTGGGAGATGCAGGAAGGCGTGCCGCACGCGCGGGATATCCCGTGTGACGCGAAGGACGTCTGACCCCACACCGCCGGTCCAGACGTGCTCCTCGACGACGAGGACCTGCCGGGTCTTACGGACACTGGCCCGAATGAGCTCGGTGTCGATCGGGTGGATCGTATGAAGGTAGAGGATCTCTGTCTGCCAGCCCATGTCGCCCAGCGTCTCACGGGCCGCAAGGGCATTGCGCAGGTGGGGGCCGGTCGCGATCAGCGTCAGGTTGCTGCCATCTGTCAGTTTCACGCCGCTCCCGAAGCGGATCTCTTCCTGACGAAACGCCTGCCCATGCGCCTGCGAAGGCAGGCGAACGAGCGTGACCTTTCCGCTGCGGTACGTCTGGCGAAACAGCCCATCAAACTCCTCGGCGCTGGCTGGATAGACAATCTGCGTGTTCGGAAGGCTCTTCAGCAGGGCGAAATCATCATAGCAATGGTGGGTGCACCCGAGATTGGAGTAGTCAAAGGCGCTGCCCACGGTGATCAGGGTGCCGCCGAGCCGTTGGTAGCAGAAGTCCAGCTTGATTTGTTCAAATGAGCGCTCCACAAGAAAGGGCGCAATGGTGTGGACGACAGGAGAGAACCCCGTCTTCGCAAGTCCCGCCGCCATGCTCAGGATGGTCGGCTCGCAGATGCCCACGTTGTAGTACCGCCCGGGGCACGCCTGGGCGAATGGCTGCAGGATGAAGTGGCTGATATCACCCACGAGGACGACGAGCCGGGGATCTTCCCGGCCAACCTGCAGCAAGGTGTCGGCAAATTGTTGTCGCATCACGTTGGGGCCGCCCATCACGCCAACGCCTCTCGCATCTGTTGGCGTTCTGCCGCGGTCGGAATACGGTGGTGCCACACGCCGTGGCCTTCGAGCATGGGGACCCCCTTGCCCTTCACCGTCTTGGCGATGACCACCGTCGGCGAGCCCGTGGGCTGGAACACGATACGGTCGAAGGCCGCCCGCAACTCCGGTTCGGAATGCCCGTCAGCGACCCGAGCCTCCCACCCAAAAGCCCGCCACTTGGCCGGCAGATCGTCCCGCGGCATGAGCTGGGCGGCAGATCCGTTCCAATCCACGATCACGCACAGGTTGCCAAGCTGAAGATTGTTGGCCACATGGGCCGCTTCCCACACCGTCCCTTCGTGACACTCCCCATCACCGACGAGGACGAAGATCCGGTTGGTCATGCTGAGGATGCGAAGACCCAAGGCTAGCCCCACGGCAAACGGGAACCCGTGGCCCAGCGAACCGGTTGAGGCTTCAACCCCCGGCACCTTCGTGCAGTCGGGATGCTCCCCGAGGATCCCACCTGACGTGCAGAAGGTGTCGAGATCGTGCTGGCTGAGAAAGCCGCGCTCCGCCAGCACGACATAGAGCGCCACGCAGCCGTGGCCTTTGCTCAGGATGAAGTAATCGCGACTCGGATCCTGAGGATGGTGAGGATCCACCTTCAGGTATTCGCGATACAACAACGCCACGATGTCCACGATGGAGAAGGCGCTCGGGATGTGTCCATCCTTTCCTCGATAGACCACGTCGATGATTGTCCTGCGCAAGTCGTTATTCATCATCGTCATGATCACTGCCCGAAATACCCCCGGCCTTGCCCTCCATCGATGGGAACGATCGAACCCATGAAGAAGGACGCCTGGTCTGAGCATAGAAAGGCCACCGCGTTGCCGATTTCGTCCGGCTCCCCAAAGCGGTGACTCGCCATGCGGTCTTGCAGGTATTTCTTCACGTGATCAGGACGCGCGTGAGACGCGAGATCCCAGTAGCCGCCTTTGGTGAAAATCGCGCCGGGGAGCACCGCGGTCACCACCACCCCTTCCGGCGCAAGCACACGACCGACACTTCTCGCGTAGGCAGTGAGGGCCGCCTTGACGGTGCAGTACGTGACCGGCCCGTGGTTCTCCATGGAGGCGATCGACGAGATGTGCACAACCCGCCCCCACCGCCGCCGTCGCATCGAGGTAAGCAGCCGCACATTCAATTCGATGGCCACCTCGAGATTAAAACGCCACACCTTGCGCCAGTCCGAGAGGGAGCAAAAGGGATCTCCGATCCCCAAGGTGCCCCCCAGGTTGTGGATGACGATGTCGATTGGACCAACGTCCTTTGCCTTCAGCCGTTCCATCAACCTCGTGGGCGCTCCCTGAGGCATCAAGTCCAGCGGCACGCCCACATGCCCTGCCTGTGTTCCTCCCATGTCGTCGACCAGCGTTTTCAAATCAGCCGCGCTGCGTGAGACGACCGCGACTCGTACCCCTTCCCGGGCGAGGCACATGGCGATTGAGCGCCCGATGCCGCGTCCTGCGCCTGTCACCAACGCTCGCCGTCCACGAATGCCAAGGTCCATGTCAGATGAGATGCAATGGATAGAGGATGTGTTTGGGACGCCTCGCCAACAACTTGGTCATGATGGGCTTCACGTTGTCCAGCGCCGTCAGGAAGATCGAGGCGTCATCAAGATCCAACACGCCAGACGGCGAACGGATCGTCAACGGCAGGTTCCCATAGCACAGCCCATCCTTTGTCGGATCGTCATCCAGGACCGCGGTCAGGAGCGAGAGGTCGTTGCCGAGGTGGTAGGCCAAGATCGGCAACATGGCCGAGGCGCCGTAGCCGTAGACGCGGGTGCCCCTAAGCTGGTTGAGCACCGCATTCGTCGAAGCCATTTGCCGCCTGAAGAGCTCATACGCCTCACGGACCGACGCGGGATTCACCGCTGGCGATGTCTCGGCGGCATGCCGAGGTCCCTGTCCCACGTTTTTCACAAACGCCATCACCAGGGCTCCCCAGTCGTGATAGTTCGCCCAATGGGCGAGGTAGCGGAAGCCAACTTCTTCAAGCAGCCGCTGGAACGAGCTGCACGAGAAATACTGCACGTGCTGATGGAACACCTGATCGAATCGCAACCGGCGGATGAGGGCCTCGAAGCCAGGCACCTCGAAGAGGAAGAGGGCATCCTCGGTGGAGGCCTCGAACAGCTTTGAGAGCACGGCGCGCGGGTCATCAATATGCTCCAGCGTGTGCCGACAGAGCACCAGATCAGGTGGGGCCTCTAGCGTTTGACGCAGGTCGATGGCCTCCACCGCCGCCCCGATGACGTTGATGCGCGCGTCTCGTTCATCCGGCTGGGCCTGGCGCTTCTCATCGGAACTCCATACCGGATCGATCCCCACCCGCGACTCCACCCACCCATCAAGCTGCCGCAGGAGATGGAGATCGTTACACCCCACATCCAGGACACGATGAAAGTTCCTGTCGGCACTGAGCTGGCGCAGTTTCGACAGAAAAAATCCGGTGCCTTGCTTCGCGGTGTCGCTCACGGAGGTTCGAAAGCTGTAACTCTCGCCGTAGAGCAGCGAGGGACTCACCTGAGAAACCAGTTGTCCGTGCCCGCAGGAGGGGCAGACGGCCAATTGCTGGTCGATCCCCGCCACAGGCTCTTTGCTGGACTCCTTCGCGTAGAGGCCTGTCAGGGGAAGGCCTGGCAGATCGATGATCGCGTCAGGCATCCTACCGCAGATCCCGCAGCGGTCCGTCCGCTGAGCGATGGCTCCGACGTTCAACTGTTCCACTTGATCCTCTCAGGGCTGATGGACATACTCAAGCGACTCCTGTTGAATGTGTTCCCAGGACTCGTCAATCCAAGTGACCACGTCCCTCAGGCCGTCCTCGAGCGAGATCCGCGGAGCCCATCCGAGCGCCTGACGCGCTTTGCTCGAATCAATCACGTAGGCGGCGTCTTGGCCCAGGCGCTCGCCAACGGCGACCGTCGAGGTCTCAACGTCTCGGTTCATCATGCGACAGATCATGTGGACGACCTCGCGCACCGCATACCCCCGATCGGGAGACAGATGGTAGATCTGTCCAGGCTGGCCGTGTTCCATGGCCGCCAGCTCGCCGCGCGACACGTCTCGGATGTGGATGTACGACTTCACCGCGACCCCGCCGCCGTGCAGCGTGATGGTGCGACCCTGCTTCAGGGCGATCACGGACCGCGGGATGATTTTGAAGAGCTGTTGACGGGCCCCGTAGACGTTCGTGGAACGAATCATGATGAGGGGAAACCGGAAGTGTTTCACCAGGGTGAAGAGGAAGAGGTCGCCGGCCGCCTTGGAGGCGGCATAGGGGGTGCTGGGATTCAGGGGGGCGTCTTCCGCCACGGTACCAGCGCACGTCCCGTACACCTCCGGCGAGGAGATGTGCACATAGCGCCTGAGCCATGATTGGCTTTTCAGGTAGTTGCCCAAGGCAGCTAGGGCGACCGCGTTGGTCTGAAACCACTGCTCCGGATGCTCCCAGCTCGGCGCCACCTCGCTCTGCGCGGCGAAATTGACCACGTAGACGGGTTTCAGGTCACCGAGGAGGCGAAGAATCTCTTGCGTGTGGAGGTTGAGATCCAGTTGATGGAACGTGAACCCCGCCCCCAGCGCAACTGACGGCGGACCGCTTGGTGACGCGTCGACGGGTTTCAACGGTGCGGATTTCCATGGATCGATCAACGTCCGTTCGGCTGGGGGCGGGGTGAAGGCGGCGCGTTGGCGTTGCTTGTAGCGCAGGAACACCGCACTCTTCTCCGGGGAGCGGCTGATCCCGACCACCTCGTTGCGCGGATCGTCGAGCAGCAGATCAATGAAGTCGCTGCCTGAGAACGAATTGCTTCCAATCACGATGATCCGTCTTGTCTCAGGCATCAAAATGGTCCTGTGAAGCTCAGATCCGGCACATCGAGCGGGACCGATGACGCCTCTGCGCAGGCCTCGTCCCCTCCCGCCACCCCCAACAGCTCGCGCGAGGCCTGGATGAGATGGGTCGACCGAGGGTAATAGTGGCTCGCCAGCGCCGCACTGCTGGGGCATGGTCCGTCGGGCAACGTCACCCGTCGAGGAGGACATGTGAGATGCTCGAAGGCCTGCTCGCAGGCCACGGCCACAACCTCCGCCGCGAAGCCGCAGGTCGCCCACCCGGCATCCGCCGCAATCAGCCGCCCGGTCCTGCGCACCGACTCGAGAATGGTTTCTTCATCCAGCGGCCTGAGACTTCGGACGTCGATGACTTCCGCCGAGATCCCGTCCTCTGCCAACCGCTCAGCGGCCCGAAGCGCCTCCAGCACCATGTAGGACGTCGCCACGATCGTCACGTCGTCGCCTTCCCTGGCCACCCGGGCCTTTCCCAACGGCACCCGGCAGATCCCCTCAGGGACCTCGCCCGAGATGTTGTGGAGCCATCGGTGCTCAAGAAAAATGACCGGGTTGTTATCCTCAATGCTCGCAATCAAGAGACCTTTCGCATCCGCGGGGGTGGCTGGCATGACCACCTTGAGACCGGGCACGTGGGCGAACCAGGCCTGGAGGCTCTGCGAATGCTGCGGCCCTTGCCCCCATCCCCGGCCGATGATCAGGCGGATCACGAGGGGAACGCTGTGCATCCCCCCGAACATGTACCGCCACTTGGCCGCCTGGTTGACCACCTGCTCCATCGCCAAGACCGAGAAATCCACGCGCTGGTGACTGACGACCGGTCGCATGCCGGTCAGGGCTGAGCCGATGGCGATGCCCGTGACGCCGTTTTCTGAGGTGGGCATGTCCATCACCCGCTCCTGACCATAGCGCTGTTGCAGTCCAACGGTGGTGCCGAACACGCCCTTCGGATCCGGGACGCCGAGCCCGATGAGATACACCGACGGGTCCTTGGCCAGGCACAGATCCAGGGCTTCGTGAATGGCCTCGGAGAATTTCAGCACTCTGGTCATGGGGCGTACACGTGCTCGAGGAGTCGCTCGGCCGCCGGCACAGGAGAGTCTTTCGCGAAGCGGAAGGCCACGTCAATCTCCTCAGCCAGTCGCGCCAGGGTCGCCTCCTCGTCCTGCCGGCTGAGGAGGCCTTCACCCACGAGGCGCTGGCGGCATCTGGCGATCGGGCACCGGGACGTCCACTCCCGGACCTCCTGCTGGCTTCGGTAGCCGAGGTCGTTGTCATAGGAGGGCCCGCAGTGCTCGCGCCAGCGGTACGTCGCGAACTCAAGCAACGTCGGCCCGCCGCCTTCTCTCGCCCGCTGTAGGGCCTCCTGCGCCAGCGTGAACACCTCGACCACGTCGTTGCCGTCCCCCCGGCGGCTGGGCATCCCATGCCCGGCGGCCAGCGACGCAATGGTTCTCTGGGAGGGCTGACGAACCGCCATCGGGGAATAGACGGAATAGAGGTTATTCTCACAGATAAAGACGACGGGCAACCGCTTGAGCATCGCGAAATTGAGGCTTTCGTGAAACACCCCGGTCTCCGGGGCCGCGTCACCGAAAAAGATCGCGGTCACCCGAGGCTCGCGACGCATGACCGACCCCAACGCCGTCCCCACGGCGATCGGAATCGACGAGGCCACAATCGGGGTGGCTCCCAGAAATCCCACGGAGAGGTCCACCAAGTGCATGGAGCCGCCGTGCCCGCCGGCGCATCCCGTGGCTTTCCCGTAGATTTCGGCCACCATCGCCTTCAGATCGCCGCCCTTCGCCAGGTAGTGTCCGTGGGAACGGTGGCCGCTCAGGACGTAGTCCTCGCGCGACAGACGCGCGCAGACGCCCACCGCGATCGCTTCCTGGCCGATGCACAGATGCACAGGGCAGCGCATCTCCTGCTCCGGATAGCGCTGCGCGATCCGCTCCTCCACCATCCGGATCCTCAGCATCGCCTCGTACAGCCGTCGCATCGGCGGGTGCGCCCCGTCAGCTCGGCGCAACACACCTGTCTGCGCGGGCGGGGGAGCGACGCGTGTGTCCTGGACGTTACATGAATCCATGATGGCAAGGGTACGCGTCACACTGAATGCGCCATCGACGGGTAAGAGATATTCGTCGGCGCATTCAGGTGGCGACGGGTTCCTGCTCAAGGATCGAGGTCGTCTGCAGGAGTGAGGCATCGGCGAGGGTGGAGCGCGGAAATCCCGAGCGCGGCAGGACGATGATCCGCTCCGGCGGCACGCCGAAGGCGGCCACGTGCGCCGCCCCCCCGTCTTCCCACCGCATGGAGGCGACCACCACGCGGTCGTACGAGGCGGTGTCCACCTCGTTGACTTTCCGCACCCCCTGCCCCAGGAAGGTGGCGGGTTCCGGGAGATCGTCGACGATGCCGACCAGCTCAAGCCCCATCTCATGGATCGTCAAGAACGCGATCTCCGCCAGCTCGCCGGTGCCGTACAGGAGAATCCGCCGGTGCCCGGCCTTGGCCACCAGCCTCAACTGCTCGCGCAGAAAGCCGCGGACGCGGCCGTACAACTGCAGGGAGTACTGGATGAACTCGTACGTCAGGCGGGATTTTTCGAGGATGCCTTTCGGCGTGATCAGGTAGCGAATGCGGCTGCGCTTGGTCCCGGCGATCTTGATGTAGCCTTTCTTCGCCAGCCGGCGCAGCATCAGGTTGGTCAGGCCGAGGGCGACGCCGATGCGTTGCGACAGCTCCCGCTGCGTCACCTCGGGCGTGTGGGTCACCTCGTTCAGGAGGTGCATGTCCCGGTAGGTGCTTTGCTTCATCCCCCCACCTCTGCGCCCCGCCAACGGCGGGGCACAACTGGCCGCAATGGGTGGCGATTCGCCTTCGGCGAATGCGGAGGTGGGGGGATCATGATGTTCACGGTATGAACGAGACTTGTTCAACGCTTGAACATGTTGAAGATACTTTAAACGATCGCGCTATCTTGTCAACAAAAAAGATTGGACGGCCTCGTGCAGCAGCAACACGAGGCTCCCCATCAGTCGTTACTTCCGCACGATTCGCGGGTCTTCTGAACCCTTCGTTGTCAGGTTGAGGCAGAGGACAAAAGCTCCGCCTGATGCTAGGAAGCTTAGCGGGTGGCGTCTGGAACTCGGAACACGGCGAAGTACTGCAACGCTCCGCCAATGAGCAGGTTGAGCCAACGCGGGTAGAGATCCGTCGAGGCAACCTCGTCCTCGATTGCCAGCCGATGACGCCGGCACGTCTCGGTCCATTGTGCGGCCGTCCAGAACCGGTAGAGGCACGGCACACCGAAGGGCGCATTCGCCACCCAATCGAACAGGACCAGCCGCGGCCTCGCCAAGAGCCCCTTCACCTGATGGTCCTTGATGATCACCAGACGCCTTGACACACGAATGCACTCGCGCATCAGCCGCTCCGGCTCCCACGCGTGGTGGAGGACATCGGCGAGGATGACGACGTCATGCGTCTTCTCACCATACGGGATCGTCAACCCGTCATAGGCCTGCACGTCAATCAGCTCATGGTCCCGTCGGGACCGTTCCACGCCGTGAATGTGGATGCGCGCAGGACACGACGGCGTCTCAAGAATCGCCTTGCCCAGGAATCCCGTCCCGCAGCCCACGTCGAGCACGCGGTCTCCCTCCCGCAGGTACGGGATGACGCAGCGCGCCAGCGCCTGGATGCGCGACGTGTGGATCGGCGCATGCAGCCGCTTCACGAAGGCTCGAAGCGGCCCGTCGTTCCGCTGCGTCAACGGCTCATCACGCCGGGCGTGTGGCATGACGAAGTCTCCGTCCTCCCGCCCAGTTCGCATCGAGTGAATGCACGAGCTGCGTGACGCCCACGGCGGCCAGCATGATGAGATAGGGTTCCAGGGGGGCGCGGTATCGGTAGGCGGAGGCGAGCACAAGATGCACACCGGTCCGCGAAGCCAGCAGGACGATGATCAACCACCAATCCACGTGTTCCCTCGGTCTCCGGAACGCTCCCCAGCACACCACCCCCAGACCGACCAACGCCAGGGAGAGCGCGTAAAACCACATCCCGTCATAGTAGGGGCTCCCTCGGACCAGGAAGACCGGATCGAACGACCCGTAGCCCTGGTGCAGGAACATGGCCGTGAAGTTGCCCAGCATCGCCTCGCCGACCTTCGCCACGATGGTCAGCGGCTGGCCTTGGAACAGCGTCCACGCAGCCTCAGGATTCTGCCACGGGTTGAACCAGGTGTTGATGGGAGTTGCGGTATGCTGGTAAAAGAACCAGATGTAGGCGATTCTGTCGACCATCCCCCCGCCCCCTTCCCCGCCCCCTTCCCAAAGAAACGGCAGCAACACGACGAGGAACCCGAGCGACAATCCGGAAACGTGGAGGAGCACCCGGCGCCAACCCAGCTTCGCCCGCATGCCGAGGAGGAACCAGCCGATGAGGAAGAACCAGAATATGATATTGCCTTCACGTGTCACAGCCGCCCAACCCAACAGCAGGCCGATGCCGACGATCCATCGGCCCCATCGCGCGGGATCATTCAAGTAGGTGAGCAGGCACCAGACGACCGCGAGCGTCCAGACCAGATCCATGGCTTGATGCCCCATGGCAGCGGCGGCAAACACCATGGAAAAGTTCACGGCCCCGAACGCGGCGGAGAGGCGTGCGACGCGCTGGCCGAATAGCCGCTGTGCGATCGCGTAGATCAGCACGCACGCGGCCGCTCCTAACACCGACTGGACGGCGCATACCGCGAAGTAACTCCTCCCGACCAGCCAGTAGATCAGGGCGACAAAGCGGACATAGCCTGGGCTGAAGAACTGCACGGCCCACCACGGCGTCGACTCAACCGGAGGGGGCCGTCCGTGCGCGAGCGCCCAAGCCAAGGCGTCGTAGATGGGCCCATCCGAGCCGGTGTTCAAAAAATCCGGATTCGACATGATCCGGCTGGTGTAGAAGAGTCGCAGCGCGAGGGCGACGAGCACCACACACGACAGGAACAGCCGTTCGTTCGCGAGCCGATCGCGCAGCCAGCCTCCCCAGGCACGCAGCCGGTGGACCCGGACACTGCCCAGAAGCGCCAGACCCCCCGCCGTCGCTGCCAGGGTGAGAGGGAGCGGCATCGTCGCCGCGCTGATCCAGAGCGTCAGATATCCTCCGACGAGCGGAAGGAAAAACAGCCATGGATCGGCCGTGCGCGCGCGGCGCCAGGGCGCCAGCGCCCACCCGAACCCCGCGAGCCCCAAGGCGAGCGCCGCGGCCCAGATCGCCTTCCAGTAGAGCAGGTACGACCGGGACAGTGCGACCTCAGCGTTCCCTGCGAGGTACCAGGCGAGGCTTGCGATCAGCACCAGCGCATGCAGACCGAATCCCAATCGGATAGCCCGCAGCCATCGCTCGCGGCGAGGGAGGCGGAAGAGGATGCCATAGGCCCACGCATAGCCCGCGATGCTGAGCCAGTAGAGGCATGGCACGGGGAGGCCCTCGGCCCCACCCAAAGGAATTGGAACCCGAATCAGACCTCCCTTCCAGACCCCATGCTCAACCAGCAGCACCGCCCACACCACAAGACTCAACAGCGACACCAGCATGACGCGGACGCTGAAGAGGCTGAGAAGTGCTTGCGCGTTACGAGGGGCGCGCATCTGAGGTCCCTCCGCTCGCCAACGCGTGGGCCAACCCGACCACCACCAGCGTCAGGAGATACGGCTCCATGGGCACGCGGTGCATTATGTTAAGTGACGCGCTTCAGGGAAGGCCCGCAGGTGAGCCCCTATCGGCGGCCACCTGATGGAGAAGGCCCGCTACGGTCTCATGGCGCAGGGCCGACAGGACCACCTGCTAAGAGGATTGTTTTGGGATTGGCGGGATATTGACGGGGGTCGACGGATTTACCTGTGATCTTGTACATCCCAAGTAAATTGAAGACCCTCCGGAAGAAATACCGGTATTGATCCCACCTGATGCGTGTGATCAAACAGAAGATGGTGCTCGGCTTGAGGTAAAATTTCCGGTTCGCACGGCGTTGGATTGTTGACAGCTCCTCGGAGCTGACGTTTGCCATTTTTGGATTAAACGTATAAAAATTAAATGTCGACCAGTCCACCTCTTCTCCCTGAGAATATTCTTGTTTCCACAGCTCGTAGAGCTCTGTTCCTGGAAGAGGCGTCACCTTGGTAAAATTGGCACGAGAGAGCGGCAGGGATAACGCAAAGTCCACCGTTTTTTGAATTTCTTCGCGAGTCTCTGTCGGAAATCCAATCATGAAAAACCCGCAGGACTCAATGCCGGCATCACTCACCAAACCAACGACTTTTCGAACCAACTCGACATTTAAGTGTTTCTTAACGAGGTCCAGGATTCTTTGGGTCGCCGATTCAATTCCAAGCGACATCAGATAACAGCCAGAACGTTTCATGAGCGCTAACATTTCCGGATCCAAACGATCGATCCGAACTCCGTTCGGGAGACTCCAGATGACGTCGAGATTCTTACGGAGAAGCGCTTCACAAAACTCAAACACCCTTGCTCGCTTAATGGTGAAATTATCATCTTCGATCTGAATTTCACGAACTCCATATTTATGACGGAGCATTTCCATTTCGTCTACCACTGCGCCAACACTACGCCAGCGCATCTTTTTGCCGGCGGTAATGGGGGCGCTGCAATAGGTGCAGGAATACGGACAACCACGGGATGTGATAATCGGAGCCAAAGGAAAGCGACGCGCAATCATGCCATGCGGGGCTTTGGGATAGCTTCGCGGATCAATTAAGTCCCAGGCGGGTTGGCCGAAATCATCAATGTCAGGATAGAAGGTCGGTTGGGGAGAGGTGCGAACGGGCTTCCCGTCTTTCCAATACACGATCCCCTCGATTTGTGACGGGTCTTTCCCTTCAACAAGCTCGTGTAAGACGATCTCCCCCTCGCCAATACAGGCAACATCAGCCCCAGACTGAATCAGTGCCTGAACAGGATTTGCAATGGTATGGGGTCCACCAATCACGGTAGGAAGACCGAAGGATTTGGCTCGTTCAACTTCGCTGACCATTTCAGGGAAGTAGGTGGTCATGGAGGTTAATCCCACCCAATCATATTCCTTTGGGTTATAGGTCACTTCTTCGCGGAGACCGTCTATCACCCGAACAGCGTGGCCTCGTTTCAAAAGTGAGGAAGCGAGGTAGCCAAGTCCTAGGTGTGGCGCAACAATATACCCGTTATACTTTGGGCTGATGAGGAGCACTCTGGCCATTCGTACCCCCGCGTTTCTTCTGACTACCTCATGCTATTGTGATTGAGCCTTTGGGTTTGTCAATGAGAAACAGGAGGCGGAAGAACCCATAGGCAGCCAGCATGATGAGGAAGGGCTCAAGCGGAGTCCGGTGTCGGTACGCGCACTCGAAAAAGAGGTACACGACGCTGCGCGAAGCCACCACGACGAGCAGCAGCCACCACCCTAACCGTTCCGCTGGTTCGCGCAGGCAGCGCCAGAGCACCACCCCCAACCCCACCCACGTCACCGCGTAGGCATACCACCACATCCAGAACCAATACAGGCTCCTCCGCATGAGGAAGATCGGATCAAAGGCGCCAAACCCCTGCTGAAAGAACATCGCGCGAACATTTCCGGCAACCGCGGTGGCCATGTTCACCACCACCTCAACGGGTTTGGCTTGGAGGAGGGCCCAAGCCCCTTGGGGATCTCGCCACGGATTGAACCAGGTGTGCATGTTCACGGGTGAGTTCATCACGGCAAACCACTGCATAGCCGGTCGCCCTGCCGCACGGAAGTGAAGCGACCCGTCATGGGAGCTCAGCGCAAACGGGGCGAGGATGACGAGGAACCCGAGCGACAATCCCAGGGCATGGATCACGGCGGTGCGCCACCCCAACTTGGCTCGAACCCCAAGCAGGAACCAGCCGATGAGGAAGAACCAGAATATGATATTGCCTTCACGTGTCACAGCCGCCCAACCCAACAAGCCGCCAATCCCGACGATCCATCGGCCCCACCGACGAGGATCCCCCACATACCTGAGGAGGCACCAGACGACCAAGAGAGTCCAGAAGGGGTCGATGGCCTGGTGCCCGATCGCAGCCGCGGAAAAGATCATGAGAAAATCCAACGCCCCGAACGCCGCGGCGATCCGCGCCACCGTCCGACCAAACAGCCGTTTGGCCACGTCGTACATGAGGAGACACGTCAGCGCCCCGATCACTGATTGCACGGCACAGACCAGGAAGTAGGACCTCCCGCCCAGCCAGTAGATGAGCGCGAGGAACCGGACGTAGCCCGGGGCGAAGAGGGGAATCCCTGACCACGGCGTCTCACCCCCATGGATCAGCGCCCACGCGAGGGCGTCATAGGCCGGACCGTCGGAACCGGTGTTGAGGAAATCCGGGTTGGACATCACGCGGGTCGTGTAAAACAGCCGGAACGCCAGTGCCACAAGGAACACCACCGCAAGGAAAACCCGTTCGCTCGCGATGACGGTTCGGATGCGGGCACTCCACGCCTTGACGATCCGGGTCGAGGCCATCACCGTCCCCACCAAACCCAGGAGGGTTGCACAGATGGTGAACCGTCGAGCGACAACCAGTGAAACGGCCCACAGCGCCGCGTATCCCCAGACGAGCGGGAGGAAGAAGAGCGAGGGATCCTCTCCGCCCCTGCGGCGCCACCGCGCGAGGAGCCGCGAGCCCGCCACCATCCCAGCCGTCAGGACGCCACCCCACAACGCGAGGCAGTACCGCACGTACCAGGGAGAGAACGTCGCCACGCCCGGGTCGTGCCTCAGGTGCCAGACGAAGCTCGCGAACAGCCCGAGCAGATGGAGAGACAGCCCAAGCCGTATCGCCCAACGCCAGCGCTCGCAGAGGGAACGATCGAAGAAGACGCTGAAGGACCAGCTATAGAGCGCGACGCTCACCCAGTACAGGAGTGGGACCGGAACAACCACCCCCTCCATGAGCGGGACCGGAAGGCGAATCAGCCCGCCGTCCCACCAGATGACTTCAGCAACGAGGGCAGCGCAGAGCCCAACCGCCAATAACCCCACGAGGACCGCACGGGAACGGATGGGAATCATGTCAGGTGACCGCGGCATGGTGCGCACGGAACCACGCAATCGTCTTGCTCAACCCTTCCTCAAGAGGAACGCGGGGCTGCCAGCCGAGCAGCGCCTGAGCTTTGCTGATATCGGGTCGGCGTTGTCTGGGATCATCCACGGGGAGTGGGTGGAATTCCAGACGACTGGCGGTTCCCTTCAAGTACGTCAACACCTTCTGCGCAATCTCCAGGATGGTGCGCTCATCCGGATTGCCGAGATTCACGGGATCGTGGAGGTCGCTGTCCATCAGCCGGAGAATCCCCTCGATGAGATCGCCGATGTAACAGAAGCTGCGCGTCTGACTGCCGTCGCCATAGACGGTCAGTGGCTCGTTTCGCAATGCCTGCCCGATGAAGTTGGGAACCGCCCGTCCGTCATCGAGCCGCATCCGCTCGCCGTACGTGTTGAAGATGCGAACAATCCGGGTATCCAACCCATGCTCGCGATGATAGGCCATCGTGAGCGCTTCGGCGAATCGTTTGGCTTCATCGTACACGCCGCGCGGCCCGACCGGGTTGACATGGCCCCAGTAATGTTCCGGTTGCGGATGGACTTGCGGATCGCCGTAGACCTCAGAGGTGGAGGCGAGGAGGAATTTGGCCCGCGTGGCTTTGGCGATCCCTAACGCGTTCAACGTGCCCAGCGACCCCACCTTGAGGGTTTGGATCGGGTACTTCAAATAGTCGGGCGGGCTGGCCGGCGAGGCAAAATGGAGGACGTAGTCGAGT
>Ga0156290_113_pt2 | contig 25639 bp, 28 predicted proteins | sample RifCSPlowO2_12_FD_107938 | JGI IMG/M metagenome (GOLD analysis project Ga0156290, IMG submission 107938) | Omnitrophica WOR_2 bacterium RIFCSPLOWO2_12_FULL_63_16 | reverse complement strand
GACGAGCTGGAGGAAGGTGGTGATGACGTCAAGTCCGTACGGCCTTTATGCCTGGGGCGACACACGTGTTACAATCCCCGCGACAGCGCGCTGCGACACCGCGAGGTGAAGCTAATCGCTTAAAAGCGGGGTCAGTTCAGATTGCAGGCTGCAACCCGCCTGCATGAAGCCGGAATCGCTAGTAACGGCGGATCAGCTACGCCGCCGTGAATACGTTCCCTGGCCTTGTACACACCGCCCGTCAAGCGATGGGAGCTGGAAGCACCCGAAGTCGGTGCGCCAACCCGCAAGGGAGGCAGCCGCCGAAGGTGAGTCTGGTGACTGGCGCTAAGTCGTAACAAGGTAGCCCCACGGGAACGCGGGGCTGGATCACCTCCTTTCTAAGGAGTAACACTCCTAACACGAAACGCCGAATCGAGCGGCGTTGGCAATCCTCCTGAATTTGTCAAATGGGTTGATCCTTCGACTCGCTGAGTGAGCGAAGCGAATTGAAGCATTGACGTATCAGCACGGAGTCGGTAGAATGCAGGAACCTTTCGCGGCCTCGTACGTGTGACGACCGTCACAACATACACGAGGCGGCAAAAAACGGACAAGCGCGTAGGCGGGCTTTCCGTTTTTTGTTTCGGTGAACGTCCTGCAGGCGAAACCATCACGGGCCGATAGCTCAGTTAGCAGAGCACCGTGCTGATAACGCGGGGGTCACAGGTGCAATTCCTGTTCGGCCCACCAGCTTGCTCTTTGAATCAGAACCTCGACCACTGCACCGATCACGGGGCAGTAGCTCAGTTGGGAGAGCGCCTGATTTGCATTCAGGAGGTCAGGGGTTCGATCCCCCTCTGCTCCAGGTATTCCTAGAGGGGTACGCACGCGCAGATTTTCATGCGCCCTCCACCCGCAGTCTACGGGAGTGGACGGCGCACCCTGCTCTTTGACAACTCATTGTCTCGCCGAGTAAGTCATTCGTGGTCAAGCTACTAAGGGCTTACGGTGGATGCCTTGGCTTTGACTGGCGATGAAGGACGCGGCAAGCTGCGATAAGCCTCGGGGAGCCGCAAGTAGGCTGTGATCCGGGGATCTCCGAATGGGGCAACCCTCCTGCCGTCATAGGCGGGAACCCGTCGCTGAATCCATAGGCGGCGTGGAGCGAACGCGGTGAAGTGAAACATCTCAGTACCCGCAGGAAGAAAAATCAAGTACGAGATTGCCTCAGTAGCGGCGAGCGAACAGGCAACAGTCCAAACCTTGATGGTGCCAAGCCTCGATGCGTTGCCGTCAGGGGGTTGTGGGGTCTTCTCGGAGTCCGGTCGAGCGGGCTCGTGGTGTTCCTGGTGATAGCCGAAGGGTCTGGAACGGCCCACCACAGATGGTGACAGTCCAGTAGGCGAAATCATCTCGGAACAGCATGGAGAGGAATCCCCAAGTACCACCGGACACGTGGAACCCGGTGGGAATCTGGGAGGCCCACCTTCCAAGACTCAATACACGTCAGAGCCCAATAGTGAACCAGTACCGTGAGGGAAAGGTGAAAAGAACGGCGGAAGCCGAGTGAAATAGAACCTGAAACCGTGAGCCTACACAGCAGTCCGAGCCTGCCGCAAGGCGGGTGAGGGCGTGCCTTTTGCATAATGATCCGGCGAGTTACTCGGGCAAGCGAGTCTAAGGCCTGATGAGGGCCGGAGGCGTAGCGAAAGCGAGTCCTAACCGGGCGCCCAAGCTTGTTCGAGTAGGCCCGAAGCTAGGTGATCGACCCATGGCCAGGATGAACCCCGCGTAACAGCGGGGGGAAGTCCGAACCCATCAGTGTTGAAAAACTGTGGGATGAGCTGTGGGTAGGGACGAAAGATCAATCAAACCTAGTGATAGCTGGTTCTCCCCGAAATAACTCTACGGTTAGCCTCGTGGGTTTGTCGGTGGGGGTAGAGCACTGAATGGGCTAGGGACCATACCAGGTTACCGAACCCAATCAAACTCCGAATACCACCGGCCCATACCACGGGAGTCAGCCTGTGCGGGATAAACTGCACAGACGCGAGGGAAACAACCCAGACCGCCTGCTAAGGTCCCCAAACGTCCGCTAAGTGGGAAAGGATGTCGGATTGCACAGACAGCCGGGATGTTGGCTTAGAGGCAGCCATCATTTAAAGAGTGCGTAACAGCTCACCGGTCGAGCGATCCGGCACCGACAATGATCGGGGCTCAAGCGGACTACCGACGCAGTGGATGATCTCATCCTTCGGGATGGGGTCGTGGTAGGGGAGCGTTCCGCGGTAGGATGAAGGTCTCTCGTGAGAGAGGCTGGACGAAGCGGAAGTGAGAATGTCGGAATGAGTAGCGATAAACTCCGTGAGAAACGGAGTCGCCGAAAGCCTAAGGGTTCCTGGGGAAGGTTAATCCGCCCAGGGTGAGTCGGTCCTAAGCTGAGGCCGCATGGCGTAAGCGATGGACAAGCCGTTAACATTCGGCTACCACGGACGGCGCGTTGATACGTCTGGTGACGCAGGAAGCTACACCATCCGGGCAGTGGTTGTCCCGGTCTAAGCCTGTAGCTCCGCCGCAAGGCGGGGTGAAGGGCGACGGGGAGCTGCGACTACGGTCAAGGTAAACTGGTGGAGGCTCAACTGCCAAGAAAAGCCAGGCGTGAAGTGTCGTTCGTGACCGTACCGCAATCCGACACAGGTAGGCTGGTCGAACAGACTAAGGCGCTCGAGTGACCCCCCGTTAAGGAACTCGGCAACTTGGCCCCGTAACTTCGGAAGAAGGGGTGTCTTGTCCCGTGAAGTCCCTCGTGGATGGAGCGGGATGAGATCACAGTAAAGAGGCCCAAGCGACTGTTTAGTAAAAACACAGGTCTGTGCGAAGCTGCGAAGGCGCGGTATACAGACTGACACCTGCCCAATGCTGGAAGGTTAAGGCAAGGCGTCATCCCGCCGCAAGGCGGGAGAAGCGTCGACCCGAAGCCCCAGTGAATGGCGGCCGTAACTATAACGGTCCTAAGGTAGCGAAATTCCTTGTCGGGTAAGTTCCGACGCGCACGAATGGTGTAACGACTTGGGCGCTGTCTCAACGGGGGACTCGGCGAAATTGTGGTCGCAGTGAAGACGCTGCGTGCCCGCATGTAGACGAAAAGACCCCAGAACCTTTACTGCAACCTGGTATTGAACAGGTGACTGAGCTGTGTAGGATAGGTGGGAGGCGTCGATCCCCGGCCGCTAGGTCGGGGGGAGCCAACGGTGAAATACCACCCTGCTTAACCGCGTGTTCTCACGTCGAATCTCTGAACCGAGACGACGGACAGTGCCAGGTGGGCAGTTTGACTGGGGCGGTTCCCTCCTAAAGGGTAACGGAGGGGCCCAAAGGTGCCCTCAGCGCGGTCGGCAATCGCGCGTCGAGTGTAAAGGCAGAAGGGCGCTTAACTGCGAGAGCGGCAGCTCGAGCAGGGACGAAAGTCGGGCTTAATGATCCGGCGGTGGAAGGTGGTATCGCCGTCGCTCAACGGATAATAGGTACTCTGGGGATAACAGGCTTATCGGATCTGAGAGTTCACATCGACGATCCGGTTTGGCACCTCGATGTCGGCTCATCGCATCCTGCGGCTGGAGAAGGTCGCAAGGGTCCGGCTGTTCGCCGGTTAAAGCGGTACGCGAGCTGGGTTTAGAACGTCGTGAGACAGTTCGGTCTCTATCTCATGTGGGCGGAGGAGATTTGAGGAGAGCTCCCTACAGTACGAGAGGACCTAGGGGGACGGACCTCCGGTGTCCCAGTTGTCCTGCCAAGGGCATCGCTGGGTAGCCGTGTCCGGAGAGGATAAGCGCTGAATGCATCTAAGTGCCAAGCCTCCTCCAAGATAAGATCTCCCGGGCGCAAGCCCCTGAAGGCCCCTGGCAGACTACCAGGTTGATAGGCCGCAGGTATAAGGCCCGCAAGGGCTTCAGCCAAGCGGTACTAATCGGCCGTGCGGCTTGACCACGAACTTTCTTATTCGGGCGAGACAATGAGTTGTCAACCAACTGAAGCACACAGCAGTTAGCAACTAGCACACAGGCCATTCTATTCGGTTCTGTCTGCTGTGTGCTGTCTGCTGTGTGCTGAACACGATTCCGGAGTGCCTATACCGAGGGGGTCACACCCGATCCCATTCCGAACTCGGTCGTTAAGCCCCTCAGGGCCGATGGTAGTTATCCCGCAAGGGATCGCGAGAGTAGGACGGCGCTCCGGGTTTTCTTTCACGGCGGTCAGCCATACGACTGACCGCCGTGTTGCTTTAGCACTGCGCAAGTGTATAATGGGCAACGCGTAGGGGGAGGAGGGCGGGTGTCAACCACGGAGGGGCCGATGGGGAGTAAGGCGCGGCAGCCGGTGCTGAAGATTCCGGAGTCGATGGCGGAGCGGATGTGGACGCATGCGGCCACACTCGGCGTGGTGCTGACGGCCGTGATGGCGATTAGCTTCTGGGCCAACTTGCCGGCGCAGATCCCGGCGCATTTCGATCTGGCGGGACGACCGGATGCCTGGTCAGGAAAGTGGATCCTGGCGCTGGTGGCAGTGATGAGCGCGGTGACGTATGCGGCCGTGGGGTTGGCCTGCCGGGCTCCCCACCGATTCTCCTATTTGGTCGCGATCACCCCGGAAAACGCCGAGCGTCAATACCGGTTCGCGCGGTTGCTCATGAGGGTGATTGAGGTCGAGGCCGTGTGGTTGATGACGTATCTGCAGTGGCAGACCATTCACGTCGCGCTGGGACGCTCCTTCGGACTCGGGATCTGGTGGTTTCCGGCGGTCATCGCCATCTTCGCGGCCACGGCCCTCTGGGGCATCGGCCGGGCCCGCGCCCTGCGCTAGGAGGAGACCATCAACAACAGGAGTCGGGATGGCGTATGACAGTCGGTTGGATCAGCAGCTCTTTGCGAAATCGTGGGAAGGCGGCGGTTCCAAGCTGACCGTGGGCGTGTACTCGTACAACCAGGGGCCGAAGAAGGTGCAGATCAGCCGGGCCTTGGTCGATCAGGAGCCGGGCCGGCCCAGCTTTGCGAAGTTGGGGCGTCTGACGAAGGACGAATTGCGGGGCATTTTACCGTTCTTACAGGAAGCGCTCACGATGCTGGGAAGTGAGAGCTGACGGAGGGAACCATGGGACGCAGACAGCAGATCACGGCACTGGTGGTGGCGCTGGCGGTGGGATGCGCCGGCTGCTTTGGCTCATTTAACCTGACGCGCAAGCTCTACAACTGGAACGACAGCGTCAGCAAGGACAAATGGATCAAAGAGGCGGTGTTCCTCGTGCTGATCTGGGCGCCCATCTACAGCCTGGCAGGGTTGGGCGATGCCGTGATCTTCAACACGATTGAGTTCTGGAGCGGCGAGAATCCGATCGACATGAAGACGACCTCATTGCCTCAGACCAAACGGATCGTGCGGGGCGACGACGAAGTCCGCCTGCGTGTTCAGGGGCACGAGCTATGGATTGAGCAGTTTGCGCGCGGCAAATCCGCTGGCAGCCTTCGGATCGTTCAGCAAGGCGAGCGGTCGGTGGCGATTGACCAGGATGGCCGCGTGCTGTTGACGGCGCAGACCCTGCCGGATGGCACGGTGCTGATCACCGAGGCCGGGGGAACTCAGTCCGTGCTCCGTGATTCGGACCTCGCCGGCTAACGAGCGAGCGGGGTTCAGGGCTCTCCGGAGGTGTGGAGGCGGAACCGGGCCAGGCGGTCGACGTACATGGTGGTGAGCATGGAACACGCGATCGCGGCGGCGAAGACATACACCCCGGCGCGTGGTTCCACCTTGGCCAGCGGCCCGAGCTTGACCAGGACGATGAGGATCGCCACGACGAACACATCCAGCATCGACCATTTGCCGAGCAGCTCAAGTCTGTGGAGGAGCCGGGCCCGTTGCGCTTGCGGCAACCGGACAAACCAGATGACTGACAGGGCTGCTAGCTTGACGACAGGGAACACGATGGAGAAGAACAACAATCCCGTCGCCAGCAGCAGTTCATTCGCCTCCCACAGGGCGACCACGCCGGTCCACACCGAGTAGGTGCTCTTCCAAAAGATCATCTGCTGGGCGTGCAGGAGGGGTAGGGACAGTCCCGTCAGGAGCAGGGTGGTGGAGACAAGCAACGCCACAGAAACTGCGAGCGTGTGAGCAGGATACAGCTGGCTGAGTGCGGAGGCTCTGGTGGCTACCTTGCTCATCGGTGAGCTTATAGCATGAATCGAACGGAAAAGCAAAGCCGTCGCTCGACAGCCGCCGGAATGTGGCAACCGCTGCCACGCGTCCTGGGCTTGCTGGGCCTGGCGGGATGCATGGCGCAGGTGTCGACGGTATCCCTGAAGCAGGTCGACGTGGCGCACGTGCAGATCGGTGAGACCACGGCCGAGGTTCGTCGAAAGCTGGGGAAGCCAAGACAGATCATCCCTGAGGCTGCTGATTCGGAGGGACGGCCGCTGGCTGTGACCTGGATCTATGATGCGCAGTCGGTCTCCGAACGGGACGTGGTCGGCAGCGTCCAGGCTGATCCGGCCAGTCCTGTGTCAGTGGACGCGGCCCAGCATACTGACAACGTCGGCGGGGCCACGTATCACATGGTATTTGTGGACGGCCGCGTCTCGCAGATTGTCGAACGGCCGTAACCCCTCGCCCGATGGGTACGTTCTATCGGCTCATAGGATTCTTCGGGGTGGCCATCTTTGTTGGCCTCTGCGTGGTCACCTATCTGACGCATCCCGAGCTGCTTCCTCAAGGATCCGTCCAACGAGTCGAGCGGCTCATCGATCAAGCCCGCACGATTCAAGAGCGTGTCAGCAGAGCGGGGACACGGCCGCATGGTTCCGCTCCGCCGATCGCCAAACCGTCTCCCCGGGCGGTTCGAACGCCATCTCCCGCGGCGTCTGCCAACCAGGTCACGCTGTACTTGGCGAACGGCGGGATGGTGACCGGAGAGCTGGTTCGCGAGTCAGCCGAAGGGGTGACCTTGCGATGGGACTATGGCGAGGTCGCCTTCTCGCGGGAGGAAGTCACACGGACCGTCAAAGGCCGGCAGATCCAGACGCCTGACGACATCGTCCTTCCACGGTCCGGAGGCGACTGATTAGGGCAGGATCGGAGGGCTGAACAGATTGACGAGTCGTTCCAGCTCAGCGAGATTGACCGGCTTGCAGATATAAAAGTCCGCGCCGAGCGACAACGCCCCCTTGATGACCTCGGTATGGTTGACGGCGCTGAGCATGAGGACCTTCGGCGTGGGGCGCAGCGCCTTCAGGCGTTTGAGCGTTTCGACGCCGTCCATGCCCGGCATGAGCAAATCGAGCAGCACGACGTTGGGACAAAAGATCTCCGCGAGCGCCACCGCTTCATCGCCTCCGCACACCGCTCGGACCGTGTAGCCCTTGTGCGCGAAGTACTGCTCCAGTAAGTGGCACACCTTCTCCTCATCATCCACGATCAAGAGTTTGCGTTGAGTCCCCGTCTGCTGCTTGGCCGGCCTAGGCTCCGTCAGCATGGGGCTCACCCCCTTCATGATAACTATACCATACTCCCACCCCTTAAATTCTACGGAGGCCTTGAAGCGGGATCGTGCGGTCAGGCATACTTTTGTTGAACGGCGCGTAAGAATGCTTAAGAACGTTCAACACGAGGAGGCTCCTGATGGCTCGTTCCCTCTTCATGATCATGGGAATGGCGATCGCGCTGGGGATGGTGGGCACAGTCTTCGCGGCCGAGAGCAAGCCGATTGAACAGCTTCCAGGCGATGTCGTGCGATGGTCGACCACCTGGATGGAGATTCCCAACCAGATGGTCCAGGTCAGCCGCGACGAAGGGCCGGTGTCGGGATTGCTCTGGGGACCGGCGAAAGGGACCGCGCTGATGATCCGCTCAACCACGGCTGCGCTGTGGGAAATGGTCAGGCCTGAGCAGCGAGCCGTTCCCCCCGGACGGGAGCAGGGAGCCGGAGCGCTCCTGCGCTACGAATTCTAGTCGCGTTGAAGGTCTTGGATCGAGGCCCGGCGAGCCGCCAATCGGGTGATTGGCGGCTTTTTTGTTCCTGTGTTATACTGCCTCCGATGTCCGGGCATTCGAAGTGGGCGGGGATCAAGCACAAGAAAGCGGTTGTCGACGCCCAGCGGGGGAAGGCCTTCAGCAAGGTCGTGCGCGAAATCACCGTCGCCGCGAAGATCGGCGGCGGCTCTCCGGAGGGCAACCCGCGCCTGCGGATGGCGATCTCCAAAGCCCGTGAGGTCAACCTCCCGAAAGACAAGATCGAACAGGCCATTAAAAAAGGCCTCGGGGAATTGCCCGGGGTGACCTACGAGGAGATGGTCCTCGAAGGCTACGGGCCTGGCGGGGTGGCGATCTTGGTGGAGGCGCTCACGGATAACCGCAACCGCAGCGCCGCGGAACTGCGCAACGTCTTCTCCAAACACGGGGGCAATCTCGCCGGAGCAGGCAGCGTCTCATGGCTGTTCCAGAAAAAGGGGTTGATTCTGGTGAAGGCGTCGCTGATCGATGAGGATCGGCTGATGGCGATCGGCCTCGAGGCGGGCGCGGAAGATATTCGTCAGGAAGGCGACACGTTCACCGTCACCACAACCCCCGCCGAGTTTGAAGGGGTCAAGCAGGCGTTGGCCGCGCAGGGCATTGTCTGGGAATCAGCCGATGTGAGCATGGTGCCCTCCTCCTCCGTGCGCGTGGAAGACCGTGCGACCGGCAAGCAGCTGTTGACGTTGCTGGACGCGTTGGAGGATCATGACGATGCCCAGCATGTGTATGCGAACTTCGATCTTCCCGACGCCATCCTGACGGAGCATTCCGCAGCCTAGTCGTCCATCATGGTGATTCTCGGGATTGACCCGGGGTTGAACGCAACAGGCTACGGCGTCATCTCCGTCCAGGCAGGGCAGTTGCAGGTGGTGGATGCCGGAGCGATCCGTCCCTCGCCTCGCCAGCCGCTTGGCGCGCGCTTGTCGCGCTTGTACGAGGCGCTGGGCAAGATCATGACGGCCCATCAGCCTTCGGTTGCAGTCCTCGAAGCCCTCTACACCCATCACGAGTATCTGACTACCGCCTCGCTCATGGCGCACGCGCGGGGAGCCGTTTGCCTGGCCCTCGCCCATCATCAGGTGCCACAGGTTGACTACCTCCCGACCCGCATCAAGAAAGCCCTCACGGGAAACGGGTCGGCGTCGAAGGAGCAGGTCGCACGGATGGTCGGCACGTGGCTGGGAAGGGATGCCTCCGCGTGGTCCATGGACACCACGGATGCGCTCGCCTTGGCCATCGCTCATGCACACATCATCGAGCACAGCAATCGAGGAACTATCTCCAGCGCAACCTCTGGGTCTTTGGCTGCCCCGCCAGCTGAGCTCGGGCTGCACGTTCGGCCGGACGTTCGCTTCGCCCCAGCGTGGCTCCGCTCACTCGGCGCTCGGAGCTCGCTCGTCCCTCGCTACCGCTCGGGACACCATGCCCGCTCGCCCCTCGCGACGCCTGCCGCACGTCAGCCCTCGCCGCTGGCGGGACGCGAGAGGAACAGTCGATGATCTGCCGACTGCGCGGCATTGTTCGTGAACAAACCGAAGCCTCTCTCGTGATGGAGGTGCAGGGGGTCTGCTACCAAGTCTTCCTGCCCCCCTCCATCATGCGTGTCCTGGCGGAGAAACTCGCTCAGCAAGACCATCGGGAAGTTGAGCTCGTGACATTCCACTACCAACAGCTCGAGGTGGGTCGCGGGGTGCCCGTGCTGATTGGCTTCCTGAACGAGATCGAGCGGGAATTCTTTGAGCGGTTCATCACGGTCTCCGGGATCGGGCCGAAAGCGGCGCTGCGGGCGCTCACCAAGCCGATTCCCACCATCGCCAAAGCCATCGACGAAGGCCAGATGAGCGTCTTGCGTTCTCTGCCGGGGATCGGGGAGCAACGGGCCAAAGAGATCATCGCCAAGCTCCAAGGGAAGGTGGGCAAATACGCCTTGATCCAAGCCAAAGCGCAGCGCGAGCCCCTGCCCGACGAGGCGCAACCGTCGGTCGAGGAAGAAGCCGTTGCGATTCTGTTACAGCTTGAATACAAGAAGCCCGAAGCGAAGGCGATGGTCAAAGCCGCCTTGGCCAGAAATCCGAACGTGAAGACGGCCGAAGACGTCTTGAACGAAGTCTACCGGCAGCGTCAGTTCGGTGAACCTGTGCCCGCTCACGAACGGTCTGGCGATGCCGCCCTCCCCGTTGGCTAAAGACGAGTGCCTCCAGATGAAGGCCGTGCCCCCGCCGGAAGCCGAAGGCCGTCCGGTCCCAGAAACCGAAGAAGACCAGATTCTGAATCTCAGCCTGCGGCCGAAACGATTTGAGGAATTCGTCGGCCAGCATGCGGTGGTGGAGAACCTGCGCGTGGCGGTACAGGCCGCCAAGCGTCGCAAGGAACCCCTTGAACACTTGCTCTTGGCGGGTCCGCCAGGGCTGGGAAAAACCAGCCTAGCCCACATCATGGCCCACGAGATGTCCTCGAAGATCACCGCCACCAGCGGCCCGGCCATCGAACGGGCCGGGGATCTGATCGGCATTCTCACCAATCTGGGGCAGGGGGACGTGCTCTTCATCGATGAGATCCATCGCCTCTCCAAAGTGGTGGAGGAATTCCTGTATCCCGCGATGGAAAACTACGAGATCGATTTTGTCGTCGATAAAGGCCCCTATGCGAAGACCATCAAGTTCCGCCTCAAGCATTTCACGTTGGTGGGGGCGACGACCCGCGCGGGGCTGCTGTCCAACCCGTTGCGCAGCCGCTTCGGCATGGTCTATCATCTGGACTTCTATCAGCCGAAGGAGCTCGAGGAAATCGTCCGGCGTTCCGCCAAGGTCTTGGGATTGACCGTTCAGGAGGACGCCTGCGCGGAGATCTCGCGCCGTTCACGCGGGACCCCCCGGGTCGCCAACCGGCTGTTGCGGCGTGTGCGGGACTACGCGCAGGTCAAACGACAGGGCCAGGTCACCACGGAGGTGGCCGAGGCGGCCCTCCACGCGCAGGGCGTGGATGCCTATGGGCTTGATCCGATTGACCGTAAGGTCCTGCGCGCCATCATGGACGTCTACGGGGGCGGGCCGGTCGGCATTGAAGCCTTGGCGGCGGCCTTGAGCGAGGAACGGGATACGATCGTCGACATCGTCGAACCGTTTCTGTTATCGGCGGGATTCCTCAAGCGCACCGCGCGAGGACGCAAAGCCACGCGGCTGGCCTACCAACACCTCGCCCAAGTCAAAGACGCGCGGGTGGAATTGTTCGCGACGTGATGGGATGCGTTCCTTCCTGATGACGGTCATGCTTGGGTGGGTGGCGGGGGCGGGGCAGGGTGTGGCGGCCGCGGAGTCCGCGGCGTTGCCCTCGAAGACCCTCTGGATTCGAGTCGCGGTGGTGCGCAACCAACCGCAGGTGGATCTGGCCATCCACGGCCGGTTTCGCCTGGTCGCTTCGAACACTGCGGATGTCGTGCGCGAGGGATCCCATTTGCCCCGGGTTGCCGTCCGAGCCGTCCCCGAAGGCATCCTGGTGGGTGAGGAGCGTTTTGCGCTCTCCGGTCTTCGCGTCGAGCCGACCCGCGATGCCACCATCAACCTGAACGGCCAGCAGTTGAGAGGCATCGTCGAAATCGTCCGGCAGAAAGACGTCTCGCTCTTGGTCATCAATCATGTCGCCTTGGAAGACTACCTGCAGGGGGTCCTCAGCAAGGAGGCTCCCTCCTACTGGCCTGCGGAGGCGCTGCGGGCGCTGGCGATTGCGGCCCGCACCTACGCCCTCTTCCAGCGGCTGTCGAAAGCCTCTGTCGATTACGACGTGACGAGCGACGTCCTCTCCCAGGTCTACGCCGGAAAGACGGGGGAGAAGTGGCGAACCAACCGGATCGTGCAAGAGACCTCCGGGTTCATTCTCCTGTACCAAGGCCAGGCGTTTCCCGCGTTTTACCATTCGACCTGCGGAGGCCTGACCGAAGACGCCCAGGTCATGGGGTCCTTTGATCTTGCGCCCCTGAAGGGAAGTCGGATGTGTCCGTACTGCCACGAATCGCCGTTCTACCGTTGGCAGCGACGGGTGACCGCGGCCGACTTGGCCTGGGCGGTCAAACAGCAGCGGGGCACCTCGATCTGGCCCGTGACGGATCTTGAAATCGCCGGCCGCACGCCGAGCGGTCGCGTCGCGCAGGTGCGTCTCCGCGGCTCCAAGGTCCTTGTGCTCAGCGGCTATGAGTTCCGGCAGCTCCTGGGCTTCTCGACCATTCGCTCCACGGCCTTTTCCGTCACCCCAGAAGGCGAGGCGTTCCTGCTGCGTGGTCAGGGCTGGGGGCATGGGGTGGGTTTGTGCCAATGGGGGGCCGCCGAGTTGGCCCGGCGGGGGCTTCGGGCCCGTGAAATTCTCTCGTTCTATTATCCCCAGGCCGATGTGGTTCGGTGGGGGGACGTGCCGCTTCGTGTGATTCCGCGACAGGGGGTGCCGTGATGCCGCAACAAGCCGTGCCCAATCCGATGGGCATGATGTTTCCGGTGTTGATGATGTTCCTGATTTTCTACGTGTTGGTCTTCCGTCCCCAAACGAAGGCGCGGAAGGCACATGAGCAGATGGTCAAGCAGCTCAAGAAACACGATGAGGTGGTGACGAGCGGGGGCATGTTCGGGACCGTGGTCAACGTCAAACCGGATGCCGTCACCCTCAGGGTGGATGAGAACGTGCGGATCGATGTGGAGAAATCCGCCATCGCCCGCTTGGTCAAGTCCCGCAGCGGGGAGTCCGAATCGGGATCGGAGGCTCGTGCCTGATGCCCTCCAGCATGAAATGGCGGGTGCCGGTCGTCCTGGCAGCGATCGGGCTCTCGGCGTGGTTTGCGTTTCCGCTGTCGCAACGCATCAATCTGGGGTTGGATCTGCAGGGCGGGATGCATTTGATCCTGCGGGTCGACGCCTCCGCGGTCAAGGAGGACGTCAGGGATCGCGATGTGACCGGCGTGGCCCTCGAGATCATCCGCAACCGCGTCGACCAGTTCGGCGTGCGCGAGCCGCTCATCCAGCGCCAGGGCAGCGAGCACATCCTGGTGCAATTGCCCGGGGTCACGGATCGGGATCGCGCCTTGAAGCTGATCGGGCAGACCGCGCTCCTGGAGTTCAAGCTGGTGGCGGACAATCCCCGGCTGGTTGAGCGCGCCCTGAAAGGCGAGGCGCCTCAAGGCTTCGAGTTGCGGGCAGACGAAGACGGCTCTCCCTTGTTGCTCGATACCGAAGGCGCATTGACCGGCGCGATCTTGTCGGATGCGTGGGTGGAGCCCGGCGAGCTCGGCTTGCCGGATGTGAATTTCCGGCTCAACCGCGACGGCGCCAGAGCGTTCGCGCAGCTGACCGGCGCGAACATCAATCGGCGGCTCGCCATCGTCCTCGACGGCACGGTGCAATCCGCCCCCGTCATTCAAAGCCGTATCGCCGACTCGGGACGGATCACCGGCCGATTCACGAGAGAGCAGGCGAACGACCTGGCCATTGTCCTTCGGGCCGGCGCGCTGCCCGCTCCGATCAGGGTTGAGGAAGAACGCACCGTGGGGCCGAGCCTCGGACGGGATTCGATTCGAGCCGGCTTGGCCGCGACGGCCATCGGGGCCTCGCTGGTGGTGGTGTTTATGGTCCTCTATTACCATCTGGCCGGTGCGGTGGCCGTCCTCGCGTTGGCCTTGAACCTGCTCATCATCTTAGGCTCGCTGGGCTACCTCCATGCGACCCTGACCCTGCCGGGCATCGCGGGCATGATCTTGACGCTCGGCATGGCGGTGGATGCGAACGTCTTGATCTATGAGCGGATTCGAGAGGAGTTGAAAGCCGGCCGCCCCTTAAGCTCCGCCATCGCCGCGGGCTATGACAAAGCGTTCTCCGCCATCTTCGATTCCAACGTGACCACGGTCATCGCGGCGGCGTTCCTCTACTGGTTCGGCACAGGCCCCATCCGCGGCTTCGCCACCACCCTGACCGCCGGCATCATCGCCAGCATGTTCACGGCCGTCTTTGTCACGCGGGTGGTCTTTGACATCCTGCTGGGTTTGGGGCGGCTGAACCGGTTGTCGATGGCGAAGCTGATTGGCGAGACGAGGATCGATTTCGTCGGCAAGCGCCGGCTGTGTTACGTGCTCTCGGCGCTGGTCATCGGGATCGGGATCGCGGCCTTCATCCAGCGCGGGCCGCAGCGCTACGGGATCGACTTCGCCGGCGGGCTCTTGCAGGAATACCGCGTGGATCATCCGGTGACGGCCGACGCGATGCGCGCGACGTTGCGCAAGGTGGGCCTGGGGGAGGCGGTGATCCAGGAGTTCGGCTCGCCCACCGAGTGGCTCATCCGCACGGCGGATGACACCGATGCGGACGTCGAACGGACCATCGCGCTCACGCGGGAGGCGCTCTACGCGGATTTGGCGGGAACTGCTCCGCCGGAGCTGGTTCGAATGGAGCGGGTCGGGCCGGTCGTGGGGAAGATCCTCCGCGAGAAAGCTTGGTGGGCGATTGCCTGGTCCATGGTGGGCATTCTCCTCTATGTGGCGTTCCGGTTCCGTCACGTCGACTTCGGATTGGCGGGCGGGATCGCGCTCCTGCACGATGTGGTGGTGGCGGCGGGGATGCTCTGCCTGATGCAGCGCCCGATTGATCTGATCATTGTCGCGGGGCTGCTCACCATCGCCGGGTTCTCGATCAACGACACGATCGTCATTTACGACCGCGTGCGGGAAAACCTCCGCGCCGCGAGGAAGGTCGATCTGGGCCAGATCATCAACCTGAGCGTCAATCAGATGTTCTCGCGCACCCTCCTGACCTCGCTCACCGTGATCGTCGAGGTGCTGGCCCTCTACTTCTTCGGGGGTGAGGTGCTGCGCGATTTTGCGTTGTGCTTGCTTGTTGGCTTCATCTCCGGCGTCTACTCGACGGTCTACATCGCCTCGGCGCTCGTCATCACGTGGCGGCGGGCCTTCAAACCCTCGTGATGTCCTCGCGTTCAGTGTGGCAGGTCGTGGCGGCGGACCCGGTGAGCGCCCATCGCCTTGCTCAGGCCTGCGGGTTGCCGCCGCTCGTCGGGCAATTCCTCCTCAACCGTGGCCTGGCACATCCCGCCGGGGTGGAGCGGTTTTTCGCTCCGACCCTAGACAGCCTGGACGATCCGCGACATCTGCCTGATCTGCCGAAGGCCGTGGCGCGCATCCGTCGGGCGATGGCTGCTCGGACGCCCATCCTGGTATTCGGGGATTCGGATGCGGATGGCATCACGGCCTCGGCCATCGTCTTTGAATGTCTGGCCTCGCTCGGGGCCAGGGTTGCGGTTCGGATCTCAAACCGCCTGGCGCACGGCTATGGGTTTCCGAAGACGCTGATCAGCGAGGCGGCCCGCGCGAAGACGGGCCTGATGGTCCTGGTCGATTGCGGGACGAATCAAGCGGAGGAAATCCGGGAGTTGGCGAAGCGGGGGATCGAGACGATCGTCCTCGATCATCATCTCCCGACCGCGGACCTCGCGCATCCCGCCGCACTGGTGAACCCGCATGCCCATGAGACAGCCGGCAAGGAGCTGTGCAGCGCAGGGCTCGCCTTCAAGCTGGCTCAGGCGCTGTGGGGGACGGCTGATGAGCGGCTTGTCTCACTGTCGGAGCTGGCGGCGATCGGCACCCTGGCGGACTGCGCGCCGCTGGTTGGCGACAATCGAATCCTCGTCGTCCTGGGGCTTCGCCGGTTGCTGCAGACGCACCGGCCAGGCCTGCGGCTGCTCTGTCAGACGGTTGGATTGACGAGCGCAACACCGGAGCAGGTGCTGCAACGCCTCACGCCGTGTCTCAATGCGGCAGGTCGTTTGGGAGATGCTCAGCGGGTGTGGCGGTTGTTGGTGGAGTCGTCGCTGAGCCGCGCCAAGCCGCTGATCCGGGCCATTCGGAAGATCCATGCCGCCAGCAAAGCCCTTCACAGAAAAATTCTCTCTGAAGCCCATGAGCAAGCCGGCCGGCTTCATTTGAAGGATCACGCGGTGGTGGTCATCGGTCGACAGGGATGGCATCCGGGATTTATGGGGCCGGTGGCCGCCCAGCTGGCGGACCGGTTCGAGCGGCCGGCCATTGCGATTGCGATGGATGACCAAACAGCCGTCGGATCAGGACGCTCGTTCGGCATGATGAATCTGTTGGAGGCTCTTCGAGCGTGCGAAGGCGTGTTGCTGCGTTACGGCGGGCATGCCCGCGCCTGCGGTCTGACACTGTCGCCGATGAATCTGGAGCGGTTTCGCGAGCAGATCAACCGCTACGCGCAGGCGGCTGAACTGCATCTTCGCGCCGGCCGGATGTTGCAGATCGACGTGCAGGTGGCCTTGCAGGAGATCACGCCGGAGGTGGCGTCGTCGGTTGAGCGTTTTGCGCCCTTTGGGGTGGGGAACGGACGGCCCCTCGTGATGCTTCGTCAGGTGCGCGTTGAGGAAGACGCGGGACGCGCGCCCTGGGTGACGGATGGGCGGACGACTCGGCGGATCTGGGGGAAACGATTGGCGCTTCGGTGCGACGAAGGCTATGATCTCGTCGGCAGCCCTCGCCTGATCAACGGGGACGCTGCGGTATCGCTGCGCGAAGCCCGGCTTGCCCTGACGGAGCTTTCTGAACCCGCCCGTGCTTGATGCACTCCGTGCACACCAGCACGCGTTTGGGGGAGCCGTTCAGCAAGACTTTGACGCGTTGGAGATTGGCTTGGAAGCGCCGGAGATTCTTGCGGACAATGCGGCGTCCCACCCCACCTTTCACCTTGGCTTGTCCTCGGCGGGTGTAGTGACGCCCCGCCACTGATCGTTTGCCGCAACTCACGCACGCTCGCATTTGAAGGATTCACGGGTTGAACCACCCATTATAAACACAAAATGACTGTTCAACAAGCACCGTTGCGGCAGCGTTCGGTTCGGTATGTGAAAGGCGTCGGCCCGGCGCGGGCTGAGCAGCTGGCTCGGCTGGGCGTTCGTTCGGTTGAGGACTTGGTCTGGTATGCGCCGCGCCGCTACGAAGATCGCAGCCGGCTGCACGCCATCCGCCAGTTGGCGCCAGGCCAGGTGGCGACCGTCCGAAGCCATGTGCTGGCCAAGAGCCTCAGGCGCCTGCCAGGCGGGCGCACGCTCATGCAGGCGGCGGTCGGGGATGCGACCGGCGTGCTGGAGTGCGTGTGGTTCAACCAGCCGTACCTGGACAAGTTCTTGCGGGTCGGTGAGGATCTCATCATCCACGGGCGTGTTGAGGCGTCGGGCCGTCGGCTGCAGGTCATCCATCCGGAGATCGAACATCTTGACAGCACGACAGACGACGAGCAGGAATCGGCCGATCTTGGCCTCAACATGGGTCGCCTCGTGCCGATTTACCCCCTCACCGAAGGCCTTAATCAACGATGGTTCCGACGCATCGTTAAGACCGCCCTGGCTGATGAGACGCTCGCCGCGCACGACGCGCTTCCTGAACGCCTCCGCCACGCGCACCACCTGCCGTCCTTCGCATGGGCCGTTGGGCAGCTCCATTTCCCCGATACGTGGGATGACCTCGAGGCGGCCAGGCGCCGCCTGATCTTTGAAGAGCTGTTCCTGATGCAGGTGGTCCTCGCCTCCCGGCGCGCGCGATTCGCCTCACGCCTGAAACCGCAGCGCTACCAATCTTCCGGGCCGCTCGTCGAGGCCTTGAGGAATCGGCTGCCGTTTGACCTGACCTTCAGCCAGCAGCAGGTGCTCCGGGAGCTGGTCGGCGATCTCTGTCAGCCGCATCCGATGCTCCGGTTGCTCCAGGGCGATGTCGGATGTGGCAAGACGGTGGTCGCGGCGCTGCTGACGGCCGTCGTCGCGCAAGGCGGCTATCAGAGTGCCTTGATGGCGCCGACAGAGTTGCTCGCGGAGCAACATGCCCGGGTGCTGCGCGGATATTTCGAGCCGATCGGGATTGCGGTCCGGCTCATCTCGCAGGGGCTCACCACCAAGCAGCGCGACACCGTGATGCAGGAGATTGCGTCCGGGAAAGCCCAGGTGGTCGTGGGGACGCATGCCCTGATCCAGGGCGGGGTGCGGTTTGCCAATCTCGCGCTGGTCATCATCGATGAGCAGCACAAGTTCGGCGTCGTCCAGCGCAAAGCGCTCGTGACCAAGGCGCGCCTGCCCGATGTCCTGGTGATGACCGCCACCCCGATTCCTCGGACGCTCGCCCTGTCGCTCTATGGGGATCTGGCGGTGTCCACGATCACCCAGCTGCCGCCGGGGCGCCTGCCGGTTCGCACGGTCTGGTACCGGGAGGCGCAACGCCTCCAGGCGTATGAAGACATCCGGCAGCAGCTCCGCCAGGGCCGTCAAGCGTATGTCGTCTATCCCCTGATCGAGGCCAGCACCCGCCAGGACCTCAAAGCCGCGACTCAAATGGCTCGCACGCTTCAGGCGCAGGGCTTCCCGGCGCATCGGGTCGCGCTGTTGCACGGGAACATGCGCTCGAAAGAGAAGGATGCCGCCATGCGGGCGTTTGTCGAGGGCAGGACCCATCTCCTCGTCTCGACGGTCATTGTTGAAGTGGGGCTCGATGTGCCCAACGCCACCCTCATGCTCATTGAGCATCCGGAGCGATTCGGCTTGGCGCAGCTCCACCAGTTGCGTGGCCGCATCGGACGCGGCGGATTCGCCTCGACGTGCCTGCTGATCAGCGACACGGCCGATGAGCTGGCGGCCAAGCGGCTCCAGGCGTTTGTCGAGACGACCGACGGGTTTCAATTGGCCGAGCGCGACCTGCAGCTCAGAGGTCCGGGGGAATTGCTGGGCAGGCGCCAGCACGGCTGGATGCGGTTTCGCCTCGCGGATCTCAGCCGCGATGCCGGCCTCTTGGAGCTGGCCCGGCAGGAAGCGACCGCCGAAGTCACGCACCACCCCGAGCCTCTGAAACCGTCTCGGTCGTGACCCTCGATGACCTATATCCTGGCCGGCGCGTTGAAAGGCGCGAGGCTCACCGTGCCACCCCACATTCGCGCCACGGAAGCCAAGGTGCGCCTGGCGCTGTTCAACGTCCTGCAAGCGGTGACCGAAGGGGCGCGGGTCCTGGACGGGTGTGCGGGCAGCGGGGCGCTTGGGCTTGAGGCCGTCTCGCGCGGGGCGTCCTCGGTGGTCTTCGTGGAGTCGGACTCTCGGTGCCTTCGCGCCATTCGGGAGAATCTGGCCCGAGCGCGCGACAAAGGGCTGCAGGCCAAAGCCGAGATCATGCGCGCTGACCTGATCCGGGGGCTGCGCCTCTTGGCAGGTCGCGGGAACGTCTTTGACCTGATGCTGCTGGACCCGCCGTATCGCGACGCGGTGGGGAAAAAAGCCTTGAACACCGTCGCTGGGTGTGCTATGCTTGCACCCGCTGGGGTCCTCTGTCTGGAGCACGCCGAGAGCTCCGTGGTGCCGTCAGAGGTGGGAACGCTAACACTGGCGAAGCAGCACCGGTACGGTGGTACGGTGCTTTCTTTTTATGCGAGCGGTCTATCCAGGAACCTTTGATCCCGTCACCTACGGCCACATCGATCTCATCAAACGGGCCATCAAGGTCTTTGATGAGGTGATCGTGGCGGTGGCCCACAACGCGGGCAAGCGCCCCCTCTTTTCTGTCACCGAACGCGTCGGCTTGCTCACGCAGGCGACCCGGGGACTTCGGAAGGTGCGCATCGATGAGTTTGATGGCCTGGTCGTGGACTATGCGCGCCGCCTGGGGGCGAAGGTCGTCATCCGGGGCTTGCGGATGCTGTCGGACTTCGAGTACGAGTTTCAGATGGCCTTGACGAATCGCAAGCTCTCCGACGAGGTGGAAACGATTTTCTTGATGCCGCACGAATCCTACGCCTATGTGTCCGCCAGGCTCATCAAGGAAGCCGCAGGATTAGGAGCCAACCTGGCGGCTTTCGTTCCCCCGTTTGTGGAAACGGCGCTTCGACGCAAGCTTCGCAAGCGATCGCGATGACCGTCTCCGCACCGACCGGTGAGGGCGTCCTGATGATGAACATCCACGTCAACCGCGTGCCGTTTGAAGGTCTTCGCGAGGAGACGAGCTGCGATCCCTCGGAGATGGATCTGGGTCGCTTTGACGTCCATCCCACCAGCCCAATCGCCCTCTCGTGCTTCATCACGAAAGCCGACCGGGAGCTCGTGGTGCAGGCGACTCTCCGGTATCAGCTCCAGATGTGCTGTTCGAAGTGCCTGGAGACCTTCGCCTCGCCCGTGGTGACCCAGGCCACCTTCAGTTACCAGGTGGCTCCGACCGATGTGGTGGACATGACGGACGATCTCCGGCAAGAAATCATCCTCTCGTACCCCATGATTCCGATCTGTCAGTCGAGTTGCCTGGGTCTCTGTCCGCGCTGCGGGCAGAACCGAAACCGCGGCGCGTGTCGCTGCGAACAAGGAGCGTGAAGCCACCATGGCACTTCCGAAACGACGGCACGCCATTGCTCGGCGGAACAAACGGCGGTCGCACTGGAAACCCCGGCTTCCCGCCCTGACCCGTTGTCCCCAGTGCGCCCAGGCGATTGTGCCCCATCGCGTCTGTCCGCACTGCGGGACCTACCGCGGCCGCCAAATCCTCACCATCGCCTCCAAGGACAAGAAAAGCCCGTAGGCGCACCGATGAATTTTGGATTTTGTCCACCAACATACTTGGCGGATCCGCCATGCGCTGTGGCGGAGATTTTAGATTTTGGATTACGGTTTTTCCATACCGCATTCCGCACTCCGCATTCCGCATTCAAGGGCGGTCCATGAAGATCGCATTGGATGCCATGGGGGGCGATACGGCCCCTGAGACGACCATCGCGGGGGCGATCCGCGCCGCCCGCGAGCTGCCCGTGGACATCGTGCTCATCGGGCCGCAGGACGTGCTGGCAACCCGCCTGGATCGTTACCGTCGTCGGCCCCCCAACCTGTCCGTGATCCACGCTCCCGAGGTGATCGGCATGGACGAGTCGCCCGTGGCGAGCGTCCGGAAAAAACGCGGTTCCTCCATCAACGTCGGCGTGGAGCTCCTTCGAGACGGGAAGGTCCAGGCGTTCGTGTCGGCGGGCAACACGGGCGCGGTGGTCAGCGCCTCGACGCTGTTCCTCGGCTTGCTGCCGGGGGCGGAGCGGCCGGGCATCGGCATTGTCCTGCCGGGCCTCCAGGGTGAGACGCTGCTTATCGACGTGGGCGCCAACATCGCCCCCAAGCCAAGCCACTTGCTGCAATACGCCTTGATGGGCGAGGCGTACGTGCGCGAGGTCTTGGGTCGCCCCAAGCCCACTGTGGCCCTGCTGAATGTCGGCGAGGAGGAGACGAAAGGCACCGATTTCATCCGGGAGACGTACAATCTCCTGGAGTCGTCCGGAGCGAATTTCGTGGGCAATGCCGAAGGACGGGATCTCTTCGCCGGCACCATCAACGTCATTGTCTGCGACGGCTTTGTCGGCAATGTCGCGTTGAAGACGGCGGAGAGCATGGCGAAGGCGATCAGCCAGGTCCTCAAGCGTTCCTTGGCGATGAGCCCCATCACGCGTCTCGGCGCGTGGCTGTCGCAATCCGCCTTCAAGGCCATGCGCAAAGAGATCGATTATGCCGAGTACGGGGGCGCTCCCCTGCTGGGGGTCAACGGCGTGTGCATTATCGCCCACGGCTCCTCCACGGCCAAGGCGATCAAGAACGCCCTTCGTGCCGGCTATGAATCCGCCCGCCACGACGTGAACCGTCACTTGATGGCAGCCCTCCAGCGCCAGACCCAGCCTATTCAGGGATGACGCCACCGGGTTCGAAGGACCGTATCGGCATCGTGGGCTTGGGGATGAACGTCCCCAAGAAGATTCTCACCAACTTCGACCTGGAGAAGATGGTCGAAACCTCGGATGCCTGGATCATCGAACGGACGGGCATCCGGGAGCGCCGGATCTGTGAGCCGGGAACCGGCACGAGCGACCTCGCCTATCCCGCCGCCGTTGACGCGCTCAAGCAGGCGGGCCTGAAGCCCCAGGACGTCGATTTGATCATTGTCGGTACCACCTCGCCGGACATGATCTTCCCGTCAACCGCGTGCGTCCTCCAGCATCGCCTGGGCGCGACCGCGGCGGCGTGCTTTGACCTCGCCGCCGCCTGCTCCGGATCGGTCTTTGCCATGATTACGGCGCAGCAGTACCTGCAGACGGGTCGTTACAAGCACGCCCTCGTCGTGGGCGCGGAGATCATCTCCAATTTCGTCGACTGGACCGATCGCTCCACCTGCGTGCTGTTCGGCGACGGGGCAGGGGCCTGCGTGATGACGAAGGTGGACCGAGGCGGGATGCTCGCCACCGACATGGGCGCTGACGGCTCGGCGGCGGAATTGCTCTACATCCCGGGCGGGGGATCGAAGGCCCCGTCCTCTCACGCCTCCGTCGACCAGCGGTTGCACTACCTGCGGATGAACGGCACGGAGGTCTTTAAGCTCGCCGTGCGCCGCATGGCCGAATCGGCCAAAACGGTGCTGGCCCAGGCGGGTTTTGGCCTCAAAGATCTCGACTGCCTCATTCCGCATCAGGCGAATACCCGCATCATCCAGGCCATGGCCAAGTTGGCCGGCATCCCGATGGAGAAAGTGTTCGTCAACGTGGAACGCTACGGCAATACCTCAGCCGCCTCCAACCTCATGGCTCTGTACGAAGCCGCGCAGAGCGGGGCGATCAAGCGAGGGGATCGCGTGGTCCTCGTCGCCTTCGGCGCGGGCCTCACCTGGGGCTCCATCCTCCTCGAGTGGTAACCGTCCAGTGACTAGTGATCAGTGGTCAGTGACCAGTGAAGGCCCAAAGACGATGACGCTTCTCTATTCTTTGCTCGATCCCCTCTTTTTCCACACTAGTCACCAGTCACTAGTCACCAGTCACTAGTCACCAGTCACTGGTCACTTGCCTTCATGATGGCTCTCGCATATCTGTTCCCGGGCCAAGGCGCGCAGGCGGTGGGGATGGGCAAGGCGTTCTACGACCGCTTTGCCGAATCCCGCGACCTCTACAAGCGCGCCAACCTCCACCTCGGGTTTGATGTCGCCGCCTTGTGCTTCGAAGGCCCCCTGGAGGAGCTGACCAAAACCGAGAAGTGCCAGCCGGCGCTTTTTGTCACCTCGCTGGCCGCCTTCGCGGCGTTTCACGCCGTCGCACCGTCCTGCAAACCGGTCGGCTCGGCGGGGCTCAGCCTTGGGGAGCTGACCGCCCTGACTGCCGCCGATGCGTTTCGCTTTACCGATGGGCTCTACCTCGTGCAGGCCAGAGCCGACGCCATGGCGGAGTGTGCTGCGCATCAGCAGGGGACGATGCTGGCGGTCATCGGATTGTCCCGCGAGGCGCTGGAGGAGATCGGCCGACAGGCAGGGGTGGTGGTCGCCAACGTCAACGCCCCTGACCAGCTCGTCCTGTCAGGGTCTGTGGAGGGAATCGAGCAAGCGGAGGGGTTGGTGAAGGCCAAGGGGGCGAAGCGGGCGATTCGTCTGGAGGTCGCCGGAGCGTTTCACTCCCCGCTCATGCAGCCCGCGGCGGCCACATTCAAGGAGGCGTTGGCGAAGGTGAACATTGATCCGCCCACCTTTCCCGTCATCAGCAACGTGACAGGTCAGCCGGTCTTAACGTCCGATGAGATCCGCGAGCTCCTCGTCAGACAAATCGTCAGCCCCGTCTTGTGGGAGCCTTCGATGCGGCGGCTCATCCAGGATGGGGCGGCCCACTTCGTTGAATTCCCGCCTGCGCGGGTCCTGACCGGCCTGCTGCGGAAGATTGACCCCTCGGTCAAGGGGATTACGATCGACGAACCCTCCGACCTCGAGAAGCTCTCCGATCTCATCAAACCCACGGTTTAGCACACAGCAGTTAGCACACAGCAGACAGAGAGAGTCTGTGTGCTGTTTGCTGTGTGCTGTCTGCTGAGGTTAGGTGAGGGCCATCATGCGCTCGATGGGAATGAGCGCGCGCTTCGCGATGGCGGGATCGACCGTCACCCGGTGCTGCAGCCGCACCAGGGACCAGAACAGCTTGTCCAACGTGTTGCGCTGCATGTAGTGGCAGGACGCGTGCTCGCTGGCAGGGAGGAACGTCTTCTCAGGATTGTCCTTGCGCATGCGGTGCAGGATGCCGTTTTCGGTGGCGATGATGAACGTCTTCGCGGGGGAGCTGCGCACGTACGTCACCATGCCTTCCGTTGAGAGGATCTGATCCGCCAGATCCATCTGCTTTGTCAGACACCCGCACTCCGGGTGCATCAAAAACTCCGCCTCAGGACACTGCTCGCGCAGCGCGTCGATCTTCTCCGGAATAATCACCGCATGGGCAGGGCAGTAGCCCTTCCAGAGGTGGATGGCGCGCTTCGTCTTGGCCTTGAGGTAGCTTCCGAGGTAGTAATCCGGGATAAACAAGATCTCTTTGTCTTCCGGGATGCTCTCGATCACGCGCACCCCGTTGGAAGACGTGCAGCAGTAGTCGCACTCAGCCTTCACCGCGGCTGAGGTATTGATGTAGCAGAGGACGACCCCGTCGGGGTGGGCCGCTTTCCATTGGCGGACCTGCTCCGCGATGACCATGTCGGCCAGGGCACAGCCCGCCCCCAGGTCCGGGATCAACACGGTCTTGGCGGGATTCAGCATGGCCGCGGTCTCAGCCATGAAGTGGACTCCGCAGAACACGATGGTGTCGGCGTCCGTCGTTCTGGCGTACTTCGCCAGGTTCAGCGAATCCCCCACGCAATCCGCCACATCCTGAATCGCCCCTTCCTGGTAATTATGGGCCAGGATCACCGCGTTGCGCTCTTGCTTCAACACGGCGATCTTCTCCCTCAGCAGGCCGTAGTGGGGGGGCTCATGCCCGTTCGTGGCATGGCCGTTTGTGCCATGCCCGTTCCCACTGATCTGTGCGCTGTGTGCTGTGTGCTGTGTGCTGATCATCAGAACGGCACAATAATCCCTTTCTCCTGGAGCTTGATCACCTTTGGTTCCGCAAAGGTGTACACCCGCGCGGGCCGCTGCCGCCCATTCGTGTTGAACTGCCCCGTGCCCTTCAAGATGCCGAGCTGCAGCATCTTCTTGCGGAAATTCCGCTTGTCCAACCGCTGCTCCAGGATGACCTCGTAGGCGCGCTGCAGCTCCGTCAGCGTAAATTGCCTGGGCAGAAACTGAAACCCCACCGTCGTGTAATTGATCTTGTTGCGCAGCCGCTCCAAGGCGTAGTCGATGATCCGCCGGTGGTCGAAGGCGAGCTCCGGCAGCCGCTTGATGGCAAACCACGCCGCCGAGCCGTCCGGCTTGCCGCGCACCTGGAACTGCTGCCAGTGCACCAGCGCGTAGTAGGCCACCGTCACGACCCGCCCTCGCGGGTCCCGATCGCGCTCCCCGAAGGTGTAGAGCTGTTCAAGGTAGACGTTGCCGATGTTCGTCTCCTCCTGCAGCTCCCGCAGGGCCGCTTCGTCAATCGACTCATCCGTTCGGACGAATCCTCCCGGCAACGACCAGCGCCCCCGGAAGGGCAGGCGATCCCGCCGCACCAGCAGCACCTTCAGCGAGCCATCCTGAATGGTAAAGAGCACGATATCCGCCGCCACCGTATGGCGATCTATGGCTCTCAACGCTCTGGTTCCATTCCGAAGG
>Ga0156290_106_pt3 | contig 25851 bp, 24 predicted proteins | sample RifCSPlowO2_12_FD_107938 | JGI IMG/M metagenome (GOLD analysis project Ga0156290, IMG submission 107938) | Omnitrophica WOR_2 bacterium RIFCSPLOWO2_12_FULL_63_16 | reverse complement strand
CGCCGCCTGCGCCATCGAGTCGGTTTCCCGCGCCATCGTGTGGCTCGCCTCAACCGTATGCCGCCAGATCATATCACCCGTGCCCCCGTTGTACAAGGTGCATCGCACGGTGGTCTGTCCCCATGGCAGGCTCTTGGAGTCCTGCCAGCCAAAGGTGCTGATGAAGTACAGGGGCAGGGCGAACATGGAGAAATGCTGGTGTTGGCTGCCGAAGAAATGCTCCAAGTCCCCGCCCAGCAAATAATCCGCCACGTGCTCTCGCGCGAGCCGTTGAATGGTATCGGCATTGCGCGCTGAGGAGGGAATCGAGACGGCCTGGGTAAAGACGTTTGCCGCCTGGAGGTAGGCGGCGAGCTGTTGCGCGAGCTGCTGCTCGACTTCGTCCCCAAAGACGCGATCGGCAGTGTAGTAATCTCCCACCCGCCGGTTCCAGAGGAGGAGAAACATCGCCGGCGGACGTTGGCCATGCCGCTCGTGTGCCGGCCGCTGATCGATGAATGGCATTACGACGACACGCGCAGGCGTTGCTTCATGGTAGTACAGAGCTTTCTCAGCGATGGGCCACTGACTGATCGCCAGGTGGGGGGTCTGGATGGCGCACCCGCTTGACAACAGGCCGACCGCGAGCAGCCACCGCATGAGGGGCTATGAATGTCGATGCCGCCGGAAGGTCGCCGCCCCAAGGAGGCCGACGCCCATGAGCCAAAGGGTGGCGGGCTCGGGCGTTGGGAGTTGGGGGGAGCCGTCGGTGGTGGTGCCGGGGGAAAACGGATGGGTGCTGACGGTCAGATGCCTGGTGAACGGTCCGAGGGCGTCGGGGAATCGGGTCAGCGACTCGCCTGGCACGACCTGCGCGGCGGTGTAGAGCAGCAGGTCGATGAGCGTGTCGGTCGCATCACGCAGGCTGACCGTGTCACCGGTGTTGTTCAACCCGAGGGTGCCTGTGGAAGCCTTCAGTGCGTTCGGGATCGCGGCGGGGTTGCCGCCTCCGAAGACCACGAGCAACCCACCGGCGGAAATGCTCGTGCCAGGCGCAAAGACGTGCCTGGAACCCACGCCATCCGAGAGGGTCCAGCCGGTCAGTGTGAAGGGGTCGTTGGAGGGATTGACGAGCTCCACAAACTCATCCTGGAAGATGTGGGGCGTGCCGTCCTCGTTCGCATCAAGTCCGCCGGGGTTGGCCAACACCTCATTGATCAGGACGACCGCCTCAGCCGGCCGCGCGCCTCCCAGCGCCGCGGCCAGACACCCGGCGACAAACATGACCGTTGCGGCCATCCGGCAGCGAGCTGCTTGGCGACTCATGGCCCGTGCAGGGTACCATGTGGTCAAAAGTATGTCAAGTTATTTTTTCACTATCGACAAATTACTCCTGCCCGGAATGAGCACGGAGGTGGCGCTGGCGGGGGCGGCCTTCACAGCCCCAGGTCACGCAACAGGCTCTGCCAGGGCAGGACGGCCACCCCGCGGACCACCTTGGCGGTTGTTCCGAGGTAGGCCACGACCGGCCGGTGGGGCTGCTCATCGAGCAGGGCCTGGATCGTGTTGAGCAGGGCGGGGAGTCGTTGGACCTCATCGATGAACACCGTCCGGTAGCGCCCCGCCGCCAGGCGCTGCTCCAGCTCGCTGGGGTTGCACGCAAACTCGAGGAAGGTCGCCTCCGAGGCGAGGTTGAGGCTCAGCGCGGGCGCCAGGCCCCGGATGAGCGTCGACTTGCCCGTCTGCCGAGGGCCCAAGAGCAGGCAGCTCTTCGTCGAGCGCGCCAGAAGCGGGGCGATCAACCGCGTAATCATGAGGGCATTTTACGCGGTATTTTAACCACGTATCAACACATATTCAGGCGGCTGTCGGCTTGGCGATCACGCGGCTGGCGGCGGTTCCCGCGCGTCACGACATGGTCGTAGCCGGTGTCACTGGCTTGACGGGGCCGTCGGCCCATCGCTTACCTATCCCTTTCGTACCCGGTACGGTTTTCCTTTACCCGGCACCCCCGGCTGGGGCGGGGGTGGGCTCTCCGGGGCAAGTGGCTGCGGATTCCCACGACCAGCCAGCATCACGAGCGGCTCAACCTCTCGGGCTGGGTGGCGCCGCTGCTGGGACGGTACGGGCTGGTGAGGACCCCCCAAGGGAACCGGGAGGGCTTCGTACTGGTGCTGCGGCACCTGTACCGGCGGCTCCGAAGGTATCGGATGTGGCTGTACGTCGATGGCGCCAGTTGGCATCGGGGCGACGTCATCCGGCAATTCCTGGAGACCCATCGCCGGCTCCACCTGGAGTATGTGCCGCCCTATCAACCGGCGCTGAATCCCCAGGAGCGCATCTGGCGGCGTGTGCGCTACGAAGCGACGACCAACCGCTGGTTTGAACATCTCGAGGCGACGTGGGAGACGATCCAACGAACCACACATTCATGGTCTCCACAAAAAATCAGGCGCTTGTGTCACATCACTTGATGCGTTTGTATTAGTGGCGCTTCAGGCGCCGCGAGATTACAATGGGCGACATGGCGACCTCGACGAGGACGCGCGGCACCTCGGCGCGAGGCAAGCTCCGGATTGGCGGTGTGATGATGGCCGGGAGGGGCTGAGGAAAAGCATATGCCGAGGGAGCAGACATCCAACGTAGACGCATGGCTGAAGCGGGAGACTCCGCGCACACGAAGGGCGCTGGAGAGTGCCTCTCGGCATTTTGACACAGACGACAGTCTGACGGTGAATACGCTCGAAGCTGTCTACGGTCAAGAAAGCAGTTTCGGCACCCAGCTGAGGGAACGCGGTTCTGCCGGGGCCGCCGGTCATTTTCATTTTGAGAAGCGCACGGCCGAACGATATGGATTAACCGTTTCAAAGAAAAACGATCAACGCTTCGACATCGAGCGCGCCTCTTCCGCGGCGGCAAGATACCTGAAGGATCTCGATTCGATGTTCAGTAAGAAGACCGGGTTATCGAGTGGGAAGAGCACGATTGCAGTCAAGAATGTGTCGGAGCGGAAGAAGTTTGTCCTTGGGGCTTTCAATGCGGGCGAAGGCCGCGTCGCCGGCGCTCAGCGGCTTGCCGAGAAGGCGGGGAAGAACCCCCGATTATGGAGCGACGTTCAGAAATTTATCGGACTGGCCAGAGCCGGCAAGGATAAGGAAAAGGAGACAAGGGAATACGTCGAAAAGGTTCTCAGCTACGAAGCCGAGTTCGCCATCAAGTCACCGGCCGACAAGAGCAGCAAACAAAAGAAACCCGGAAAAAGGCAGGCCTGGTGCACGGAGGGGCGCTGGAGGACAATCGACGACAGGCCCGTGTTTATATGCGCTTGAAGAGATTCGCGGTGGGGAGAAGGTGCGTCATCCTTGCTTTCATGCTCGCTGCAATTCACCTGCCTGGGCGACAATCGCGGGCTGTGGCACATAGGATGTTCGGCAACATGACGTACTTTACCAACTCTCCAGAGATTGCCGAGAAGGCGACATTGGTCGATGGCGAGGGGGCTGTTTGGAATGGTTCTCTCCATGCGTCACTCTATTATGCAGGTCGATACGTGTACGGTGACTTTAACCGAGACGGCCGTAAAGACGCGGCAGTGATTATCGGGGAGAGTCAAGGTGGCAGCGACGATGAGGTGGAGTTAGCATTTCTCATCTACGATGGCACGCGGTTGGTTCATCGGCAATCGGTGTACCTCGGAGATTCCGCCATTATCAATGCTTTGAAGCAGCGGTCCGGGAAAGTCATTGTCGACATGCGGATTCACCAGCAAGGCGACTGTCAGGCAGGCCCCACCAAGCGTGTGAGGAATGTCTACGATTATCTGAACCCTACTGCAGATATTCGGGGGGACCATCACATCTCCGTCAAGGACGGAGTCGAAGAGATTCTAAACCTGCAACCCAAAGGCGGGAAGACGAAGCCGTATCAAGTCAGACAGGGACGCAAGGTCATCGTGCGCTACCGATTAGGAGGCGAGGAGCATGCGTGAGGGACCACGACGATACGAAGTCATCCTCTACTGGAGTGCGGAGGATACGGCCTTTATCGCCGAGGTCCCCGAACTGCCGGGCTGTGCCGCTGATGGCGCGACCTACGCGGAGGCCTTGGCCAATGTAGAGGGGATCATCAACGAGTGGATCGAAACGGCCCGGGAAGAGGGGCGCCCAATCCCTGAGCCCAAAGGCCGGCTGTTGTTCGCCTAATCCCGCCCTCGCACGTCATCCGTCCCACGGCTCTCGCCAGACGCATGACCACCCGGTCAGCTCCCCTGGTGACTGCACCGCCCAAGCGCCTAGCTGCCTGATTGCGTGACCGGCTCTTCGCATCGTCGCGAAAAGTCTGGGCGCTGTCGTAGATGATGGCCCATCGGGCCGGCGTACCCTGCTTTGGCGGTCCTGACCGTCCGAACCCGTCGTAGGTCGTGGCGCTTCCGCTGGCCTGCGGCCTGCTTGTCCCCGCCCGGAGGGCAGATAGGCCTTTTATCCTGCGGGGGCGTCGTAGCCGAAGGTCTGGCACGCGAGCGAAGTTGATCTACGGCCCTAACGCCTGCGCCAACCGAAGTAGCCGCTGCAGGTGGGTCTTGCGGTAGACGATGTCGCGCGTTTGGACGGAGAGGATCCACACCTCGTGCGCGGCCGGCCGGACGGTATACACGAGGCGGTACTGGCTGTAGCGCAGCCGCCAGAGCCGTTGGGCCGTCCCGCGCAGCGGCTCGCCGATGAGGAGTGGGGCCTGGGAGAGCCGCTCGTGCGCCGCCGTGACGATCGCCTCGACCGTCGGGGGCGGGACCTTCACGAGATCGCGGCGGACCTCGGCATGCCAGAGGACCCGGAAGGCGGGGGAGCTTACCGCTTCGCGTGGCGCTTGCGGTTCCATGCCAGGAGCGCGTCCGTCGTCACGGCGTCATCGCGTCGGAAGCTCCTCAGGCGAGCTTCGCCCACTTGAGCCAGCGCGAGATCCTCAGACAGCTCCAGCGAGGTCTGCACGAGCGAGGCCACCACGTGGGATAATGACGCACCCTCGGCCCGTGAGACGCGCTCTAAGATGGCATAGGTCGATGGCTCCAGCGCGACCTGGACCCGCGGCAAGACCGTGGACATCTGACGACCACCTCCGTGTTCGCTCCCCGGCATCGTCCATCAGTTAGAAGTGTACCACTCATGTACCACTCCGTCAAGGGGGAAATGGCAGCATTCAGAGCTGGGTTTTGGTCCGTGCCGCCTGACGCGGAATTCAGGGGACAGGATACTTGAATTCATCGCTTTCGTGTTCGGGGACGTCCTTTGGGCCATCCCGCCTTCCGAGGACGCAGGGTACGTCCCACCCGCTGCTCAAGCGCTTTCAGCCACCGCTCCGTTCCCCACGGCCGGCCGGTGCGGACATGACGGCGAATCACCGCCAGTTCGTCCTCGGACTCCTGCTGTAAGAGGGCTCCCCACGCGGGGACCATCTCCCGGATCGGGCTGTCGGTCACCAGGTGATCCGGTTGGCCGGTCACGTGATGGCGAGCACTCGACCAGGGATACTCCACGGCTCGCCTCACCAGGCGGGCCCGCACCGGATTGCGCTCCACATAGCGGACGACCGTGATCAGGTGCCGATCCGTCTGGATGGGGAAGGAGTGAAACCGCTCTTGGAAGAGATGCCCCCGGACGCCGTCGCGGAAATTCACGTAGCGGGTGTAGCGCCGATGGGCTTCCCCGATGCCGCGGGCGAGGGCGTGCTCCCGCGCCGGCACGACGACGAGGTGGACGTGATTGGTCATCAGGCACCAGGCCCACACCCGCAGGCCAGCGCGGGCGCCAAAGGCTTTCAGCAGTCGGAGATACTCGGCGCGGTCCTCGTCACTGGCGAAAATCGGCAGGGAGCGCGCCCCGCGTTGGATGACGTGATGGGGGAGCTTCGGGATGACCACGCGAGCCAGGCGCGCCAGGCGCGCATGCTAGGTCGGAGGCCAGCGCGTGTCAAGGGTAATCAAGCATCCTGTCCCCTGAATTCCCGAGCACGATCACAACTTACTTGACAGGTCGCCTGTTTTCAGAGATGTCCCCCGATTCCCCCCGATTCCCGATTCTCGGTACGGTTTTCCCGATACGGTTTTCCGCGAGATCTAATAACCACGATGAGTTGTAGGAATTCAAACGCTAGACCAAAGCCAAAGAACAGTGATCCTATTACACCCAAGAATTTGTTATCTGTTTTGAGTAAGACCCAGATCGAGGCTCCGAAGAGAACCACTCCTACTAACACTAGCATGACGCAAGTTGCTAACCCGGTGGAGGCAGCCATAGTTGTGGTCGTGTAGCTTATCGAATAGCATTCATGTGATTTCTCTTTCCCTTTCAAGGCGCGTCGGATTTCGATAGCGTACCAAGGGAATAAGACTGTAAGCATCCAAAGTGCATGGATGCCAACGGCGGCTATTGCCACTAAGCCGATTCCAAAAGAAACGATGCAAAACTCCCGTAAGAATCTTCTGAGGCGATGTTCGTCATCGTCGGAAATAATGTACCCTCTACTTCCGATCCCATATGGGAAGAAAATAGTGGTTCCGGCCTCCGTAGGTTTGAAGCAGGGGTCAATCAATCCATCCAAATAGCCCATGGCCTTCCCGTTTACTCGCCGTAGTTGAGGTATTCTGCGCTTGGATCGTCGGCGTAACCTCCGATCGCTGCGCCCAACGATCCTCCGAAGAATCCTCCCGCAATCCCACCCAGAGGACCCAAAACGCTACCACCAAGCCTAGCCCCAACATTTCCTCCCGCGATCATCCCCGTGATCTTGCCCGGCCCACCCGGCTCCAACACCATCCCCGCCATGCCAAACATCCGCCCCACCACCGGATGCCCGGTCTCCGAGAACGTCCGCCCCATCACGCGCAGGGCCCTGGCGGGATTCCCAAAGAGGGCTTGTCCGAGGTCGGGCGGCGCGATTCTCCGGGACGACGGAAAGCCGACGCTCGCTCGTCCCGTCCGGGGATTGACCACGATCGGCACGGGTGCGCCGGAAGGCCCGGGAATCGTCCGGATGATGATGGGACGGTCGAATCCATTGGAGTCGTCAAATTGTCCCGCCCTGGCGGCAGTGAGCCGAATCTCCTGGCTGGCCTTCGGGCCCTTGAGGCTCTGCCCGTTGAGCGAGCGCTGGCCATCGGTGTTGGCGAAGAAGCTGTCGTGCTGGCTCTGGAGCTCGATGGACGCCTGCACATCATTCTCGCGGAAGTCGTAGTAGAGCCGGCCTTCCCCGGAGCCGTGTTCGGTGTAGCCCCCCGCGTAGACCCCCGCCTGGTTGCGCTCCCAGTTGTAGAAGACGCCGACTTCCCCATGGCCGCCGGGGCCGCCCGCCCAGAGCCCGACCATGACTTCCTCCTTCTGGGGATCATAGGCGACGAAGAACGGCCCGACGGGGAGGAAGATCCGCGAGGAGTTCGGCGACTCCTCCTCCCTGCCGGACCATCCCCCGAAGAGCCAGTGATGGAGGAAGTAGCCCGACGGATCCACGAAGACCAGCGGGCTGTTCCGGACGTAACTGAACCGGTTGAAGCTCTGGGGATCACTGGGGGACTGGACGAAGGGGTCGGGCTGGAGGAAGCGGCCGAGCTCCGGGTCGTAGGGACGGGCGGGGAAGAGGAGCAGGCCGTTGCGGGCGTCCTCGCGTTGACCGGTAAACCCCCACACCAAAGCCTTTGGTGTGGGGGTAAAGCCCGGACGAGTGGCTACGTCCCGCTGATGGACGGCGCCGAAGGGCTGATGGAGGGTGCGTTCGACGACCGCGCCCGAGCCGTCGGTGACGAGGGTGACGGAGCCGAGGTGATCGCCGTGGTAGAAGCGAATCCCCGAGGGCAACCCCGCGGCTTCGGCGGCAGGTTGTCAAAGAGCGATCAGAAAAAACTCAGAACCGGTACCTATTTCCAGCCAGATCGCCCCCACCCGGCTGACGATCGCCTCGGGCCCGAAGCGGGTTCTCAGCAGGGCTTCAGTGACGTGCATGGCGGGTGCGCTCATCGTAGTCGAAGGTCTGGCAAGAGGCGAGACTAGCTTTCACCTGTGGAACGTTACCAACTTCGTCAGCCTCACCTGGACGTTCTTGAAGTAGTCCTTCACAATCGCCTCGACGATGTAGTCTCCTTCGTCGGTGAGCCTGTCAACCGGCAGCTTGATGTGTTGCAGGCAGAGCCCAAGTTCACGGCCGATCGGAGCCGGTTTGCCATTCCAGCACTCGGCTTCCAGGACCGGCTGAATCACCTCTTGCCCCGTGGGCCCACGTAGATGAAAATTCACCGTGAGCTGCGTCTGGCCCTGCGAATCCACCCCAGGTTGCGAGAAGACAACGGCGGTGTAATACTCTGTGTCTGGGGTGACGCTTGTGACCGCTGGCAGATCAACACCTGGTGAGGAGACATTCCAATCCTGGAAGAACTGATAGCTCACCAACTCCAGGATTGCGCCAAATCCTTCCACGCACCCCATGTTGGGGGGTAGTGCCACCGTCTTACCCCGATCTCGCCAGCAGTCTTCAGACAGATCTGAACCCGCTCGGTTGGTACGCCAGCCTTTGGCTTCTGCCGTCTCCCACGCAACGCCTTCGACAGCGCCAGCCCAGAGATGGGCGCAGGCTTCCTGCTGCACGCTGAGCAGTAAATGGCGTCGTTCCGGGTCAGAGGGATCTGTATCCGTTTTATGAGCTACGCTACGCTGACGCAATGCCTCACGTACCTTTTGAATCCCTGCGGCTTGTGAGTAAAGCCGCGTCTCCGCAAGGACAACTCGAATGAGTTGCTCGTCTTTGAACGAGACCAGGTAATAGTTCTGTCTCGTTGGGGACATAAACTGGTCCTGGAAGGCATAGAAATCCACTGCACAACTCCTACTGGCATTTTTCTCGACGTGTATGACAGCATCGGGCTTTCTCACACGCTGAATGACCTCTTGCCGACTTGTGCCTAACGGGAGTTGCAAGAGTCGTTGTTCGTTCCGAGAGTCGAGCGGATTGAGATCTGGCGGGAGCGTCGCACAACCAGAGAACATGACAGAGAGAAGAGAAGCTAACCAGCAGTAGCGATGAGTCTGTTGTGGTGTAATTACGAGGGCCCCCAGCCAGATGATTTGATCTGACCTGTCTTTTTGTCAACAAGCACTCTAACCCACTTTAAGCCAGACTCCAGGCGTACCTTCCAAGTCGCATTGAAGCGCACTTCCCAACAGGGGGCTAAGGGATGGCCTGCGCCGTCTACGGTAAAGCGGCTGTCCTCGACGGAAGGTTTTGAAAGCGCAACCTCTTTGTCCGTCCCCCCCTCAATCAGGTGATTCTGTGCTATGATGATCGCCTCCTCTTTGCTGATCCCATCAGTGCGATCAATGTGCTGGAGTTTTGCTCTATAGTCGTCGTGTGATTTAGCCATGGTTCCTCCCATCCCCAGCAGAAAGATACAGCAGAAGGGTAGCGTCGCGCAACCCCAACCGTTTCTCATGGCCCCCATCCTACTGCAACATCAATTACCTGAAAACTCTGGTGTATAGCCTAAGCCTTTCACTTCTGGTCCACCCGCTCCATAGATGACGCTGTTGACGGCAAAGTTGCAGTTGCAGCTGAACGCATTATACGGTTGTCCCCCAAAGTACGCTTCATAGAGCGCCATGCTGGTGACGAAGCCGGAGGCGCTCACATTGACTGTTGTGGTTCGGGCTAGACCTGCCGCAATCGCGTTTTGTGTTGTGAGTGACGTATCCCAGGTGGCGACGTCGGTTGTATTGGATGTCACAATAGGCCTACCTTGACGAAGGAGGGGCCCCATCTCGAAGCGATTGCCGTTGGGGGCAGCAAGATACCGGTGTCCTGCGCCGGTGGGACCTCCAATGGGCCGTGCACCAGCGGTCATGTTAACTCGATCGGTGGCTGTCAAACTCAGCGCCCGAAGTTGTTGATTGGCTTGTCGGTAGTCGGACGTATGATTATCAACGAACCCACGTCCCGCCGCTAAGTTTTGATACTGCTGTGAGGTGGCGATGCCCGCGACGGCGCCACCCGCCGCCCCTCCAATAGCGCCATAGCCTGCCCCGTCCCCGAAGGAGCCGCCCCCGGCGATGGAAGCGATCCCTCCGGAGATCGCTCCGATCGCCGCGCCACGGAGCGCCCCCACCCCCGCCTGGAGGAAGAAATTCGAGAAGTTGGGCGTGGGGAGCAAGCCCCCCACTACCAGCGAGACGGCCAACCCGGCCGCCCACGTTCCCAATTGCCCCGCTTGCGCCGCTTGGACGCCACTCCACGCAATGCCAGCGGCCGTCAAGTAGAGACTGGCTCCCGCCGTGAAGGGCGCCAAGATAATCCCCACCGCCTGCAGGATCGCAGCGCCGAACTTCGAGAACCACCCGTGGCCTGAGGGATCGGTGTACTTCAGGGGGTTATTGCGGACGTAGCTGTAGCGATTGAGGGCCTGGGGGTCCGCGGGCGCGGGGACGACCGGATCCGGTTGGAGGAACCGGCCCAACTGGGGGTCGTAACTGCGGGCCGGGAAGTGGATCAGGTCGTTCCGATGATCCTGACGCTGCCCCGTAAACCCGAGCCGCGTCCCCAGCGGCTCGGCGGTGCAGACATCGCCCGGGGGCGCCGGTGGGGGTAGTTGCCGCTCGTACTGGTGCACCGACCCAAAGGGTGTGTGGGTCGTACGCTCGACCGCTGCCCCAGTCGCATCCGTCACGAGGGTGACGCTGCCCAGGTGATCCGGATGGAAGAAGCGCAGGCCCTCTGGCAGACCGGCCGCCTCAGCCGTCTCCATCTCGAAGAGGTAGGCGAAGAGGCGATCGAGCTTCGCGAGCCACCGGACGAGGCGTGAGCGGCGCGGGAGGCTGGCCTGCTGGCCGGGGGGCGTCGTCAGCGAGGCGATCCGCTGGCTGCCGGCGTAGAGGTAGGTGGTGGTCGTCCCGTCCGGGGCGATCTCAACCAGCTCGCCCAGGTAGGTCGTCGTGCCCTCCGCCGTGCTCTGCTTCACGCGCCCGCCATCGCCGTCGTAGACGAACCGCGTCGTGGGATCGCGGGGCAGGGGCGGCGCCCACGTGGAGGCGGTGGCGACCTGGACGTAGTAGGCCTCCCCCGGCGTGACCTCCGTCGGGCTTGTCAAAGAACCACTCGCCGTATCGTAGCGCAAGACCTGTGCGACCGCAAGCCCGGCGAACTGGGTGCTGACAGCCTGGGTAGCCAACGCCGTGCTGCCCAGCAGATGCCAACGACTCGACACCGACTGCGTGAGCTTCTGCGTTGGGAGCTTGCCGGTTACGGGGAGGGTGACGGGACTGGTCGCCTTGCAGTAGACCTGGTAGCCGACCCCGTACTCCAGCGTGGTGAAGTCATCGAAGGCGGGGTTGCCGACGTAGTGCTCGAAGTGGCCAAGTGGCCAAGTGGCTGAGTGGCTAAACTTGGCGATTTGCTCGAAGTCCTGGGCGAAGGAGGGCAAGAGTGCAACGACCGAGGTATCATCCGGCAGGACCGGCAGCGAGAAGAAGTTCCAGCCGGGCTGGAAGGTCACGGGCACCGTCTCCACCGGCGCGGTCTTGACTTCCGCCAGGCGGTTGTCGGCATCGTAGCTGAAGAACTGGGTCGCAAGACAGGAGGCTGGCTCGTCGGCTCGTCGGCAGTAGGCAGTAGGAATTTTCTCAATCAGGTTACCATTGACATCGTACGATAACTGTAGAGCTGACGAGCCGACTGCTGACGAGCTAGCTGAGGTGACCGCGTGCGCGCCAGCGCCGCGCTCGCCGTAGGTCATCGTCACGCCGTCCTTCTCGAGCAGGTTGCCGAGGGGATCGTAGGCGTACGTCTGCGTGCCGTAGGCGCCGACGGCCTGCGTCAGGCGGTTGAGCGGGTCGTACTGGAAGGTCTGGCTGCCGGCCTGCACCCGATCCGTGATGCCGGTCACGTTGCCGACCGGATCGAAGGCGTAGGCGTAGTCCTGAAGCACAGTGCCCAGTGACTGGTGACTGGTGACGAGTGAAGCAAGACGGAGGGTTTGGGGATCATAGGTGTAATCACTCGCCGTCCCATTGCCATAGGCGATCCGGGTCAGCTGGCCGGCGGCGTTGTAGGAGACATCAGAGACCAGAGACAGGAGACCGGAGACCGGAGACTGAAGACTGACGGTTTCAGTGCCGCCTTGCGCGTTGAACGTGTAGCTCTCCACGTGACCATCGGGGTAGGTCAGAGCAGTCAGGCGGCCGAGGAGGTCGTAGGCGCGCTGGATCGCGCGGGTTGTGCCATCAATCGTCTTGGATTCCTTGATGAGGCGACCGAGCTGATCGTACTCAAAGCTGGAGCTTCCCGACCCATCGGTGACTTTCACCAGCTTGCCTTTGGAGTAGAGTTGGGAGGGGACGGCGGTATCGTAGGCGTAGGTCACCGTCCCTGGGTTGGCGATGCCGGAGCCGGCGGGGATGGTGTAGCTTTTCTGCGTCAGCCGATTGAGCGTATCGTAGAGGAAGCTGATGGTGATGCCGCGGGCGTCGGTTTGGGTGGTGAGGTTGTCCACCGCGTCGTAGGCGTAGGTCCAGCGGCCCATGTCCGGATCATCCATGGACAGCTTGCGGCCGAGGGAGTCGTAATTGATTCCAGTGATATGACCACGTGCATCGATTACAGTGATGAGATTGTTGAGCGTGTCGTAGGCGTAGGTGGTGGTGTACGTCTCCGAACCGGTGAGCTCCTCGACCGTCGCGAGGCGCCCGGAGGCATCCGAGGTACGGCGGGTGCGGTGGCCGTTGGCATCGGTGAGGGTGACGGTGGCATCGTCATACGCCGTGGTGGTCGTGGAGCCGTCGGGATCAGTCGTGGTGAGCAGCCGGCCGAGCGGATCGTAGGCATACGAGACAGGAGACGAGAGCCCTGAGACCAGAGACATGGAACGATACGACGCAGAGAAGGTATCGAGGTAGGGGACCCACTGCTTGACGACGAGGCCGCGGGCGTTGAGTTCGACCGCACCGGTGACGACTTGCTTGGTGGCGTCTTCGGCGGGGGCACGGGTCTGGATGGTTCGACCCAACCCATCGGTGAAGGAGTAGACGGTGAGGACTGCGGGTTGCCCCGACTGCATCCGGGTCGTGACGGTGGTCTTCGCCGGGTTGGTCGAGAGGTCGTACGCATAGCTGATGGTCGGCAGCGCGTCGGTGTCCGTCGGACCAACCACCTTGGTCACGCGGCCGAGCGGATCGTAGACGGTTCGCGCCGTCTGGCCGTTTTGATCGGTGGAGCTGGTGACTTGGCCGGTGCGGGGATCATAGGTCAAGCTGCGGGTGTGGCCGAGGACGTTGGCGATCTGGGTCAGATACGTGCCGGTGGCGTCGTAGGTGTTGGTGGTCGTCCGACTGAGAGCGTCGGTGACCGTCTTGACGTTGCCGTAGGCGTCGTAGGTGAGCGTGGTGGCCAGCCATTGTTCCGTGGGGAGGTTGCGCCACTCCTCTTCTTTGGTGAGGTTGCCGGTCGGATCGTAGGCGAAGCGGCGTTGCGCCACGACCGTCCCGCTGACATCGAGGACGTGGGTGAGCGACGGCCGGCTGAGGATCCAGTCGGTCGTGTTGTAGAAGAAGGCGGTCGTGGTCGCGCGCTCGTCCCCGGAGACGGTCACGTCACCGTCGTCGTCGCTGCGCGTGAGATTGCCGTAGCTGTCGTAGGTGAGGCGGCCGCGGGTCTGCTTGACGGTGGCGTCGCCATCGTACGTATACGCATCCGTCTGATCGAGCTTGGTGAAGTGGACCCCCGGATACGGCTCAGTGCAGGTCCAGGTCTGCTCGGACTTGGTCCAGAGGGTGTCGTACTGATCGCGGAACTCGCTTCGGATGGGCCGGCCTTTCTTGTGGGTATCCTGGTGGAAGGTGGTGATGGCCTTGTTGCCGTCCACATCGAAGACGGTGGCCTCCTCGAAGCCCCGGAACTCCTTCGTCGGGGCGTCGTACAGCCCGCCGTGGAATCGGTAGGTCGTGGTGTAGGTGTTCCCCAGCCCATCGGTCTGCGTCGCCTTCTGGACGATGGGCAGCACGAAGGGCAACTGCGGGGTGGCGTCACACCCGCACAAGGTGGAGGGCTGGTAGGTCAGGGTCGTGGAGCCGCCCAGGCCATTGGCGATCGCCCGCAGGACATCGGGGGCCGTCCCGTTGGAGCCATCCGCGTTCGTCAGATCAGAGAGTGCTAGTTGGGAGCTGCCGGTGAGGAGGTTGAACGCGGCCGGATCGGCGATCCCGTCCCCGTTGAAGTCGCCCACTTGGATGTTGTCGTCCGAGGAGGTCAAACTGAACGTCAGCGGCAGCGTGAGCGCAGCGCCGAAGCCGCTGCCGGTGGAGGGCGCATAGATCACCCGGCCGGCGGGGCGGTTGTAGTAGACCGCATCGGTGAGCCCATCCCCGTTGAAGTCCGCGGAGGTGTGAGGGAGGCTTCCGCCGAAGCTGCCGATCCAGTTGCTCGAGGCCGTCCAGCCGCTTCCCGTGGAGAGCCGCACGTCAATCGCGCCGCTGGACTTGTTGACGAGGCCGATGTCGGTCAGGCCGTCCCCATTGAAATCGCCGGTGGTGGCGTCGGCGTTGGCATCGCCCCACGGCAAGGAAAACGAGCCGGTTGCCGTAAAGGCGCTGCCCGTGCCTAACGCCACGGCCCACGAGCCGTTGTTGTAGGTGCCCAGGTCGATGATCCCGTCCCCGTTGAAGTCGCCGGTCAGCGGGGTCCCGCTGCCGAAGGAGAGATTGGGAATCGTGCCGGTCTGGAAACTCGATCCCGTCGAGGTCGCAAACTGCCAACTGCCGCTGTTGTACGTCGCAATGTCCGTCTTGCCGTCGCCGTTCCAGTCCCCGAGCAACGGAATCGAGGCGCTGTTCCCAAACCCCGAAATCCACGCGCCACCTGGAGGAAGCGAACAGGAGGTGGCACAGGAGACTGACCAACTCCCGTTGGAGGGGTTGAACTTGAGGAGGTCGGTCTTGGCGTCCCCGTTGACATCGCCGGCGAGCTGAGGCACGCCGAGCGGGATGGCGCTGGGATTCATCACATCGACTTGGCCCTTGAGATTGCCGGAGAGCATCATCGGGCCCCAGCCCTGGTGCTGGTGGTAGGACGTCAAGTGGAGGATGGACCAGCCGGCCGGTAGGGAGATGCTGCCGGGGTTGGTGATCTGGGTTACCCCGCTGCTGTCTTCCTTATAGACGCACCCGACCGCATCGCCCCCATTGCTGTGAGACAGCGAAATGGTCTTGGCTTGGGCCACATAGAGGTAGGTCCAGAGGTGCCCGAAGTGGTCCTGGCACCCGCTCATCGTCGCATCCCCGTTGCCGCTGACACTGCCGGAGACACAGCTCAGGTCGAAGCCGCCGCTGGCCACACTCGGACTTCCCCACGGAAATCCCGCGTACGGGTTGACGCAGCCGAAGTTCTCGTAGCCGGTGTCCTGAGCGGCTCTGCGGACGTTCCAGGCCGCGACAGACGGAGGCGGGACGATGTTGCTCAGGATCGTCGGGAAGCTGGCGCTGCCGGTGCTCTGATAGGTGAACGTCGTCGCCGGCAGGCTGGTCGTGCCGTCGGTGCCAATCTGTTGGACGCTGGACAGCAGCGAGCGACTGGTCCGACCACTCTGGGTGTAGGCGAGTTGGGTGCGATGGGCAAGCGTAAGGACGCCCCCGACGGTGGCCTTCGTCTCGATGGTCGCAAGACGCTTGGCGGTCACCACCGCAAAGCCGCTGCGGTAGTTGACCTCATCATCCGGGCGATCCTCTAAGAGGAAGGTGACGCGGTTGGCCGGGGCGAGGCTGGTCGGCTCATGTCCCGTATAGGCGATGGAGGTGGGATAGAGCTGGTTCTGATCCTTCGTGTAGGTGATCGTCAAGGTATTGCCGTTCGGATCAACCACCTTGTCGAGGCACCACCGGAACACCTTGCCGGCGCTCTCGATCTGCGAGGCGGTCGTCCGGCCGAAGAGATAGCGCGTGCCAGATTTGTCGCGGACCTCCCAGCCGGAAGAGCCGGTGTTCGTGAACTTCAGGAACAGACCTTCATCCTTCGCTCGGTAGGTGCCGTCGGGAATCTTGACGAGCTCGGAGGCCACGCCCTGGAACATAAAGCTGAAGGCATCTGAGGCGTCGTACTTCGGGACGCCGTTCTTCGTGCTGCGCTCGATATACCCGAGGTCCAGCGACCAGCCTACCCCGACCCAGCCGTTGCGACCGGACGAGGAGTAGGCCAGCGCAAGCGAGGGCTGCATCCCACGGCGCCCGGGCGGCACCGCGATGGGGATCGCGGTCGTGGCGCGGCCGGTGAACAGATCCGGCTGGAAGCTCTGCACCGCGCTCACCGACGGCGGCGGCGCCGACCCCGCCGAGGCCGTCGCGGAGCCCAGATGGGAGGCTTCCGTTGAGGGAGGGAAGACGCCCTGCGCGGTAACCAAGACGATTGCCGTGAGCCCCGCAACGGCTCGCTGTCCTCGACCTACTTGCCTGCGCATTGTGGCCTCTCAATGTTCACTGTCACGCGCTGGCCCCTGATTCTTACGGACTCGTCGTGCCGATGCCGACGGTCGTCCCGATGCCGACATTGCCGTCGCTCAGTGGAGGCGATACCCCAAGGGTCGCCTCGAGCGCCTCGATGCGCTGGGCGGCCTCCTTCAACGCCACGTGGAGATAGCCGATGTACGCCGCCAGGTCGATGCCGGCCGGCGTTCCGTCGGCGTTAAACGCCAGGATCTCCTGTGGGACGTCGGGGTCATCAATGGCAATGCCCACGCGCTTGGCGGTGTATTTCGGCAAGGTCGATTTCCAGGCGAGCATCCTGCGCCGCATCTCCTCCCGTTCCGCCGCGGTCGCCTTGCCTTTGCCCAGGGCGCGGTCCACCTCTTCATCGGAGACGAGGGGCTTGCGCTTCCATTCATAGACCGGCAGCGACTTCATCCGTTGCAGGCGGGCGCCGGTGACGGCTGGTCCCAGCAGGTTCTTGTGCTTTCGGTCCGAGGGGTGAATGAGCCAGGCGTCGGCGATGGGATCGGTCGCTGAGCCCTGCGGGATCGTGAGGACGTTCGTGGGATTCGACACCCCGATTCCCACGTTGGTCCCATCGCTGGTGAGGGCCCCGAGGCCATCCTGCGGATGCGGGCTGAAGGCGAAGGGCATCGGGCCGGCGACGGCCATCGCGCCGTCGAGGTAGATGACCGGCTCGGTGTTGGTGTATTCCGCGACTCGGTTGATCGAGAAGATCAGTGTGGTCGCGGCGGGGCTGACCACATGGCTGAGTGTGAGCAGCTCCCAGGTTCCGGTATTCAGGGGCACGCGCACGGTCTTGGAGCCGATCCCGTCCTGAATGTCGAGCTCGAGGACGAGCGCATTCGGTTGCGTGGCATAGGCCCACACCGAGAGGGTGACCGGAAGCCCCCGCAACGGCGCGGCGTCGTCGACCGCTTGGTAGACGTTGCCGAAATGGCCACCCCCATCGTAGACCAGCTTCGCGGCGGTTTTGCCGTAGCGCACCATCTCATTCCCGCTCTGCGTCACCCGATAATTCCAGCCGTACACAGACCAGCCCTGAGGGCTGAGCCACTCCCAGTTCCAGGACTCAAACGAGCCGTTCTTGAGCAGGTTGACCGGTGAGATGGTCTGCGAGTCGGCGAGCCGCTCGGAGGTGATGGCGGCTGGGACGCTGGTGATCTGCTGGCGGGGGGCGAGTTCCGACTCGCCGTTGACTTGGACGGAAAGCCAGCATGGGGTATCCCATGTCATCGGCGCCAGCGAGGTCACGCTACCGAGCAGCACGCCGAAGTGACCACCGCTCAGCGGGACGTTCGTCTGGACCTCTTCCCAGAGCTTCGTGCCGCCGGCGGCCGTATCGTAGAGCCGGAAGGTCAGGGTGTAGGGACCTTCAAGCGGCACCCCGGCGCTATCGACCGCTTGACCCTGGTAGCGGATGAGCTTCGGGACCTGGGCCGAAGCCTCCGGGCTCGACAGCAGTAGGCTCGTCAGCAGTAAGCCCAACGAGATGAGCAGAGAATAGAGCTTAAGGATTCGTTGGAACAAGGCGACGTGGTGAAACATTCGACACCTCCTTCCTGATATATTGCTTCAGACGAGTGAGCATGCGTCCAATACGTTCTGCCTGTTGATAAAGTGGCTCTACGGCTGAAGGGATGATATATCGCAGGTCCGTTGAGAGCAGGAGGTAATACTTTAACTCCTCAAGTGAACTGTCGGCGATCTCGAGGAAGTTCAGGAACTCTTTTCGACCTCGTCGCTTATGGCCTTCGACGATGTTCGCTGTAATGGATACCGCGGAACGCCTCATCTGGCTCACCAGTCCATACAATTCGTGAGATGGGTAGTGCGCAGTCGCTCGATAGACCGCTAAGACGAATTCGTGTGCCTGCTGCCATACCGTCAACTCACGAAACGTTCTCATCCATACCCCCTTTTACTGCTTACTGCCGACGAGCTGTCGAGCCGACGAGCCACTACGGATGCTCCACGGGTTTTCTGAGGACGAGGATGCGCGCGGTGCGGGACGCAAACCCGCCGAAGGCATCCCGCGCGCGCAGCTCCACCGTGTGCACGCCGGCCTGCGCCGCCGTCGGGGTCCAGGCCACGTTGTTGGACGTCCCCCAGTCCGACAGCACGGCTCCGTTGAGCAGCAGTTGGTACTGGATTGGATCGGCTTCCTTGTCGGTAGCGGTTGCCTGCAGCGTGGTGGACGTGCCAAGGTAAAGCTTGGCGCCATCCGCCGGGGCGCTGCTGGCGATCGTCGGGATTGTGCCCAGGATGATCGTGAGCGTCTTCGTTGAGACGTACCTGTTGGGGCTGGTCGCGGTGATCGTGATCGTGTTCGTGCCTTCGATGAGGGTGAGGTCGGCCTCAAAGCTTCGGCCTGAGCGTGTGGCCGCGCGGCCGTTGACCTCCACGGTCGTGAGGTGATCATCCACGGTGCCGGTTAAGGCATACGGCGTCAGATTGGTCTTCGCGGGCGGGGCGGCGGTGATGACCGGCGGGAGATTGTCGACCACCGTCGTCGCCACGGCGGAGGTGCTGACGTTGCCGACCGCATCCTTCGCGACGATGACGAAGTCGTTATCGCCTTCGGCCAGCGTGACGGTGATGCTCCACGTCGTGTCGCTGTTGAGCGCGACGACCTGCGTCCCGTTAATCCAGATCGAGGTGCCGGCGGTCTTGGTGCCGGTGAGGGTGTAGGCGCTGCCCGAGACCACGGAGGGGGTGGCGGCGTGGGTGGGGCGGGCCGGGGGCCGGGTGTCGAGGCTCACGGTGATCGTTTTGGCGGCGCGGTTGCCGGCCGCGTCGGTTGACGTGACCGTGATCGTGTTGGGGCCTTCGACGAGCTGGATGCCCTCGGCCTTGAAGTTCGTCCCGGTGGTCGTGGCCCGGATGCCGTTGACATCGATCGGGCACGCCGGCTCATCGGTGGTCCCCTCCACGGCGATCATCCGCATGCCGGGGGGCAAGGTCGCCGAGGCGCCCCGATAGCCCACATAGAGGGTGTAGGCGCTATTGGTCAGCGTCCCGCCGGAGGGCTCCCCGGCGATGGTCAAGGCGCTCATCGGATTGCCGCCTCCGATCCGTCCGCCACCCGCAACCACGGTCTCCTGCACCAGCGTCGTCGTGCCGTTGGTGGATTGGGCGAGGACGACCGGATAGTGGTTAGTGGCTAGTGGCCAGTGACTAGTGAACGTCACGTAGAAAACGACTAGACCAAGAAGAGCCCTCGAGATTCGCCGATGAGCGTTGACTGCCTTTGCGTGTTGGAGCGAGTTCGCCAGCCCATGCAGCATCCGCCGGACCTCGTCATAGTCGCGTGTGAACTGCTGATAGGTCTGTGCGGTGGTCAATTGGCGGCGACAGGAAAAAAGCAACAGATACTGTGTTTCACTGCTTGAGCGGTGAGCAATGTTGATGAATTGCAACAACTCCTTGGTATGCGTCGTTGCACAGCCTTCGGCCAGATTCGTGGGAACAGACAACGCCGCACGTCTTAGTTGCCCGGTCAGGTCAAAGCGGTATTGAGATGGGAAGCTTTCGGTGAGGTCAAACACGCGATGCGCTAAGGCATCGGCCTTCTGCCACACTTCAAGGTCCTGAAAGTTCTTGATCATCAAATCCTCTTTCAGTCTCCGTTGGTTACTAACCACTAACCACTAACCACTAACCACTCCACACTGTCTATTGGGCTCCAAGGATGCTCCCGGCTGCTGGTGAGGTAATCGACAACGAGGGCGGGGTGGTATCGAGCGCGATCGTATCGGAGGCGGCCGTCGACCAGTTGCCCGCCGCATCCTTGAACTTCGCGTAGACCGTCTTCGTGCCGTCGCCACTTGCCAGTGTCCACGTCTTGCTGGTGGCGTACGCTTCCGCCGTCGAGTAGGTTGTCCCGTTATTCGAGAACTGCATCTGGCTGACCGTACCCGAGTTATCCGTGGCCGACAGAGTCAGGGTGACGCTGGTGGTATTGGTCTGGGCAGCCCCGTTGTTGATCGTGATGGTACCGGTCGGTGGCGTCGTGTCGCCGATGCTGACGATGATTCCGTCAGAATAGGCGGTGGCAGAGTAGAGCAGCGCCTGATTCAGGGCCCGGACGCCGATGTAGTAGGTCTTGCCGCTGGTGAGGCTCAGGCCCGTGTGAGTGACCTCCGTGGCCAGACCCATGTTGATCCAATTCACTATGATCGTCCCAGAAGGGGAATCCTGGCGGATCAGGTACCAATGCGACAGCACGCCGGACTCCGCGTCGCTGGAGGCGGTCCACCGGGCATGGAGCTGGGTGGTGGAGGCGGTGGTGGCGCCGTCATCGGTCACCGTCACCGGACTGGGGGCGGTTTTGTCGATGAGGATGCCGTCGGAGACGGAGGACCACGTCCCCCACAACCCCGCGCCGTTTTTCGCCCTCACGCGGTAGGTGTATCGCGAGCGGTCAAGGCGTCCGCTCACCAAGTAGCTCCGACCCGCGCGGTTGCTGGTGAGCGTCGTCCACGTTCCCGAGGCATTGACCTGCTCCTGCACCTCGTAGACGCTAATCTGGGATTCCGCGTCACTGGCCGCGCTCCAGTAGATGGTGTAGGCGCCATCGCCGTCGTAGTCATAGTCGGTCGAGGAGGAGCCTTCCTTCGGCAGCCCCGGCGCACCAGGGGCCGTCGTATCGACCCTGATCCCGTTGGAGGAGCCAACCGCGGACCACAGGGCTGCGCCGTTTTTGGCCTTGACCTGAACGTAGTAGAGCTTGCCCTGGAGGAGGCTTAAGCCGGTGCGCGTCACCGAGGCGGTGGTGCCGGTCGAGGTCCAGCCAACGATGATCGTGCCGGTGGTTGAGTCCTGGCGGATGAGGTATTGGTACTCGACGATGCCTGACTCCGCGTCGCTGCTGGTCCACGTCGCATGGAGGCTCGTGGTCACCGTCGTGTACGTCCCGTCGTCGGTGACCACCGGCGTCGTGGGTGGTGTGATATCGGCAGCCCAGACGGGCAGGCTGACCAACAGGTTGACCGTCACGACGCACGCGCAGACGACCCGCATCCGGCCGGCCATGGTTCCTCCCTTATGCCAGCGACGGTTCCTCGGTCTGATAGGCGGCCAGCACCGCCTCGGAGAGCTGCTGGTGGGCCTGTTTGGTGACCGGCAGGAACGTGTCGTACCAGTTGCCGTCGCGGCCCTGCTCTCGCGGCATGCTCACGAAAATCCCCTTTTTGCCCTCGACCACCTTGAGGCCTTTGATAAGGTACTGGCCACCGATCGCCACGTCGCAGAACGCCTTCAGCGTCCCGCGTCCATCCACCTTCGCCATCCGCTTGACTTCGAGTTCAACCGGCGTGCTCATCGTGTCCTCCTGTTGGACGTCACCGATTACCGTCTGCCGTTCCGCTCGATCTCGCTCGAAAACCAGCCGCCGGTCAGCCCATCCAGGATCGCGGTCAGCTCCTGGATGCGCAGCTCCTTGGCCAGTTGCGCCTTCGGCTCGGTCGGCGGGTCGGTGATCAGCTCCACCTGCAACCGCCTCCGCTCGAAGTAGCTGCGCGTCACGTCATCCAGAATCGAATCCCGCAGCTCCACCATCAGCTTGGAGCGGACGTCGATGTTCGTCTGGTCATCGCTATAGATGAAGTCTCCTAACTCCCAGGTGACGTTGGTACTCCAATCGATATCCCGTTCGCCTTTCTGCAGCGCGTCCGGATTCGCCCCGCTGTCCCAGTGCCGGAAGTCGGTCAGGTTGGTATCGCCGGTGACGGTGAACTTGGGAATCAGCGCGCTCATCCGCGCCTGCTTGCGCCAGGCGGCGATCTTCTCCGGCTGCACCTCGGCGTAGTGGATCGCGTTCTCCTGGACGGCGCCGATGGAAGGTTCGTGCACGAAGTCGCCCAACAGCGCCTTCGCGCCCGGCCAGTTCCCCTGCGCCAGTTGCTCCATCGTCAAGTCCAGCATGTACAGTCCCTGGTCGGTGGCCGCGAAGAGGCGGCTGTCGGTCGCGGCCAGAAACCGCGCAGCCTTGGTCGGCAGTCCCGCATAGAGGGCTTCCCATCGCTGCTCCTCAGGCAGCAGGCGCGCCACCCCGTTGGGCGTGGCCGCGTAGAGCACGGTGGGGGAGTGATGATGGAGGATCAGGTGGCGGATGGAGGCGGTGCCGAGCCCAAGCTGCGTGAGCGGCTGCCACGTGACGCCGCCGTCCGCGCTGGTGTAGGCGCCGTTGAGGCTTGAGAGATACAGCGTCGTGGGCGAGCTGGGGCTTACCCCGTCCTTTAGGGCGGGGTCAACCGCCAGGGCGGTGAGCTGGTCGGCAGAGGCGGTTTCGTCGACGACGGCCTCATCGGCCTGTTCGGCCGCCTCCTCAAGCGGCTGCGGCGTGGCGGCGAGGCTGAACAGTGACTGCCAGGTCGCCTCGTCCGTGCCGCCGGCAAACACTTCGTGATCCGTCAAGACGTAGAGGCGATGGGGAGGGGTCGGATCGATCGCCAGGTAGCGGATCGACCGGCGGCTCAGCTCAGGACCAGCCGACTGCCAGCTTCGCCCACCGTCCCGGCTGACGAACCCCCCGCCGGCCGTCCCCAGCCAGACCTCGCCGCGTCTGAACGGGTGGAAGAAGACCACGTGACACCGCGCCTCCTCGCTCGTGCCGCCGCGAAACGCCCGGAGCCAATGCCGGCCGTCGTCCGCCGTGGCGTAGAGGCCCCGCGTGGTGGCGACCAGCGCGTGAGGGCCGTCGAACGGATCAACCGCGAGAAACATCACCTCGGCGTGGCCCGAGGTCCGAAACCGCTGGGACCAGTGCCGGCCGCCATCGTCACTGCGGTAGACAGCCCGCAAGGAAGCGGCATAGAGCGTGCGGGGAACTTGCGGATCCACCGCCACCAGGTGGAGGCGGCTGTCGTCGAGCCCGTAGCTGACGGGCTCCCACAGCGGTTGCGAGGAGGCGGGCGAGGAGAGGCTGAGACTGAGGAGGAAGAGTGCCGTGGTTCTCAGTGGGCTCATTAGTGCAAATTTCATTTGGTGTTTCAGCATATCAAATCCCCCCGGCTTGTCAAGTGATTTTTTTCACATTCAGAAATTTTATTCTTGACCTTCGGCAACCCCCGTGCCACACTAGGTGGCAAAGAAAAGGAGCTTACGATGCCCGTCATGACCAAAGAACCTCCACGCCTGCCGAAGGCCGCTCGTCCCGCCGACCCGGTTCCGGCTGAGCTCCTGCGCAACGTCGGCTCGCGGCTGCGCGTCATCCGCAAGGCTCAGAAGGTCCGCCTGCTGGAGCTGGCGAAGGCCGCCAGGGTCGATGCCGCGACGATCTCTCGGATTGAAACCGGCCAGATGACCGGCACTCTGGAGTCGCACCTGAAGCTGGCCCGGGCGCTGGGGGTCAAGCTCACGGCGCTCTACGAAGGCCTCGAGGAGGCGCAGGCCAAGCGGGGGGTGGCGCTGCAGCAGCCCTCAGGCCGGACCGAGGTGTACGTCCATCGAGCGGGGAAGTCCTCGCTATCGATGCTGACCACCGAGGTCCTGAGGAAGAAGCTCATGCCCGTCCTCATCACCATCGAGCCCGGCGGCAGCACGCAGAAAGAAGAAGCGCGGCTGGGGACCGAAAAATTCCTGTATGTGCTGGATGGGGACGTGGAGGCGACGATCGGCGACCAGGCGCACCGGCTCAAGCGGGGGAGCACCCTCTACTTCGAGGCACACCTCCCGCACGCGCTGCGCAACGCCGGCCGCTCCACCGCCCGCTGTTTGGCGGTGACCACGCCGCCAGCCTTGTAAAGCGTGACAAGCGACAAGCGACAAGCGACAGGAGAAAAGAGACGTGAGACAGGAGACATGAGACTAGAGATCTGAACAAGAGGCTTCGCCTATGGCTCAGAACCGAAACACTCCCGGTCGTTTCAGCTCGCCACCCTCAGCCGTCCTTTCCACCGCTCCATCCCTCCCATGACCCTCCTCCAGCACCACGTTTTAGCGCTTTCCCTCACAGCAATGACGACGCTTGGACTGGGTTTGATCGTTTTTCTCGCTAACCCCAAGAAACGCCTGAATCAGATTTTTGGGCTCTACTCACTCTCGATTGCCTGGTGGGCTGCCCCAGAAGCGTTGACCGTCGGAACAAATTCTCAAGCCGTTGCCAACGCCGCTTCATTTATCACGTGGATAGGTGTCATCTTTATCGCACCCACATTCCTCCACACAGTGTTCCTTTCAACGGGAGCAACAAGCAAAACCGCGAAAGCGGCCCTCCTTGGTTTCTATCTTGTCAGTGGGGTGTTCCTCGCGTTCCACCTCACCAGATTGCTCACGTTGCCTCCCAGACCAGTTTACCAGATTGCTCACGTTGCCTCCCAGACCAGTTGGATACACCAACTTCCACAACAACCTCTCTGCGGCTGGTTGGCTGATTCCGTTAACATTTTTAATCCTTGTCAACATTGCCTTATGGACCCTCTGGCGCGCGTCTCGAGAAACCGCTGGTCAACAGCGGACTCAGTTGAAGTTCCTTTTTTGGGCGTCACTGATAGGCTATTTCGGCGGCAGTCCAGATTGGTTTTTTACATTCGGATTCTGCATCCCCTATATGAACCCATTTGGAATTTATGCAGTCCCTATGTATTCAATTGCCATAACCTACGCGGTGCTTCACCACGAGCTCTTCAATGTGCATGTCGTGATCCGAAGAAGTCTCGTCTACTCGCTGCTCGTAACAACGTTGACGGTTGGGTACTTCGGGCTCGTTTACGTGCTTGAGCGGTCCTTCCAGATCGCGTTCGGGTACCAGTCGGTTGGGCTGTCGCTGACGGCGTTCGCGCTCATGGCGGTGGCGTTCCAGCCGCTGAAGATTGGGATCCAACGGATCGTGGACTGGGTGTTCTTCCGGGCGCCGCACGAGGAGATTGTCAAGCGGATGGAGCAGTTGGAGCAGAAGGCGCGTGACGCCGAGAAGCTCAAAGAGATTTCCATCCTGGCCACCGGTATGGCGCACGAGATCAAAAACCCCCTTGCCTCCATCAAGGTCTTCGCGGAGTACCTGCCGAAGCGATACGACGATCCAGATTTCCGCGCGAAGTTTGCCCGCATCGTGGGCCAGGAGCTCGACAAGATCAACGCGCTGGTCCAGCGGCTGCTCGACTTCGCCAAGCCCACCCCGCCTCAACGCCGGCCGGTTGAACTCTCACCCCTCATCGAGGGGACCCTCGAACTGCTCCAGGAGCGGTTGGTGAGGCAACAGGTTGAGGTCGCCTGCCACTGCGACGGGCGCGATGACGTCTCGGCGGATCCCATGCAGATGCGGCAAGTCTTTCTGAATCTCCTGATCAACAGCCTGGACGCGATGGACGGGCCGGGGCGGCTGACCATCCAGACGACCAGCACCGACGGGCATCTCGAGACCGTCATCACCGAC
>Ga0156290_124_pt2 | contig 26741 bp, 25 predicted proteins | sample RifCSPlowO2_12_FD_107938 | JGI IMG/M metagenome (GOLD analysis project Ga0156290, IMG submission 107938) | Omnitrophica WOR_2 bacterium RIFCSPLOWO2_12_FULL_63_16 | reverse complement strand
GCACAGCACCTCTTCGAGCCGTCGCACCTTCACGGCGGGAGACACCCAGGCGGTCGTAGAGGCGGAGCGTTCATCGCGGGCCAGGCGCACGACCGTTCCCACCGCAAGCCCCGTTGGAAACGATCCCCCCAGCCCAGCCGTCACCACGCGATCGCCGATCTGGATGTCGGCTTCAAGATCCAGGTAGACAAACTCGATCAAGCTCCCACCCGTCCCCATCAGCAATCCGGATTCCCGAGAGCGCTCCACCAAGCCGGCCACGCGGCTGCTCGGATCAGTCAGGAGTACCGCGGTGCTGGTCGTCTCGTGCACCTGCAGGATGCGTCCCACCAGGCCCTGCTCGTCGACCAAGACCGTCTCCGGCGCAATGCCGTCTCGCCTGCCCCGATCCACGAGCACCACGTGCTCGGTCGGCAGCACGGTTCTCCCGAGGATCGAGGCGACCACGCCAGGTTGCGAAGCCGCCTCCTGGAGCTGTTGGGCGCGGGTGAGACGCCTGATGGTCTCGCGCAGGCGAATGAGTTCGAGTTGATGCGACGCCAGCTCACGCCGAAGTGCCGCCTGCTGCTCGGAGAGCGCTGGAAGCGAAGGAAGCCAGGCCAGGATTCGCACCCCGCCGTGAAGGACGACCAGCGGTGCTCGAAAGGCGATCGAGGCGAGATGCCGGAGGGGCTCCGAGAAAACCGCGACTCCTAGAAAAAGGAGGCACGCCACCACGGTGGGACGACGCGGCACACTTGTCACATGAGGCCACTACTTAGGCAACGAAGCGAACCTAAGTTGTTCGGCCGACTGTGCCCAGCACTAATTTTGTGGGCTCTACAGGTGTACGAAAAATTAGTGCTGGGTTCAATTCGCACACGCAACTTACGTTCACTACGCTCCGTAAGTTGCGTGCTCATTGAATTACCGTTCTTGGCCGTTCGAAATCGCGATCTTCGTCCGCAGATAGCGGATGTCTTCCAATCCTTTTCCGACACCGAGGGCGACCGCGGTCATCGCGTTTTCGGCCACATGGACCGGCAGGCTCGTCTCTTCGGCGAGCAATTTGTCCAGGCCGCGCAGCAGCGAGCTGCCTCCCGCCATGACGATCCCCCGATCGATGAGATCGGCGGCCAGCTCAGGGGGGGTTTTTTCCAAGGTGGAGCGAGCCGCTTCGATGATCAGGCGAATCGGCTCTGACAGCGCTTCGCGGATTTCCTCGGAGGTGACGGTAATCGTCTTCGGCAGCCCGGTGATGAGATCGCGGCCCCGGACGTCCATGGTCAACTCCTGCTCCAGGGGATACGCGGAGCCGATGCGGATCTTGATCTCTTCAGCCGTCCGTTCCCCGATCATCAGGTTGTAGACTTTCCGCAAGTGTTCGATGATCGCCTGATCCATCTCATCGCCGGCGATCCGGATCGACCTGGAGACGACGGTGCCGTCCAGCGAGATCACCGCCATCTCCGTGGTGCCCCCGCCGATGTCGACGATCATATTGCCGCCCGGCTCATGCACCGGCAGGCCCACACCGATGGCCGCCGCCTTGGGCTCTTCCACGAGGAACACCTCGCGCGCGCCGGCCCGCAGCGCCGAATCGCGCACCGCCCGCTTTTCCACCTCGGTGATGCCGGAGGGGATCGCCACGACGACCAGCGGTTTGTTGATCTTGCGGGGCTGCGCTTTTTTGATGAAGTAGCGCAGCATGGCTTCCGTCACTTCAAAATCGGCGATCACGCCGTCCTTCATCGGGCGGATGGCGGAGATGTTGCCCGGCGTGCGCCCGATCATCCGTTTGGCCTCTTCCCCCACCGCCAGCACCTTCATGGAGCCGCGTTGGACCGCCACGACGGAGGGTTCGCACAAGACGATGCCCCGCCCTTTCACATAGACGAGAGAGGTGGCGGTGCCGAGGTCGATGGCGAGATCGTTGGAGAACAGGCCGAGAAACGAGTTGAAGCTTCGCTCAAGGAACACTCGTCCTCGCTGGAAGAGACGCTTTAGCATGGAGGCTGTAATAGGTCGGAGCTATCGTAGCAGGCGAGGCGCGGGTTGTCAACAACCTGTACTCGGTAGTGCGTCCCTCAAGGAGATTGCCCGAATGGGTCTGCAATTCCCTTTGGTTCACGAGTTGATTCACGGATTTGTTTGACGAGTTCAGAAGCCGTATAGTACCTGCCCCGTTTCGATCCCGTGGCAAGCAGCAAACCGCGAGTGACCAATTCCTTTAAGTCGCGACTAGCCACCTGGTCAGAAATCTCCGCAGCCGAACGATACGTTGGATTGCGGACTTTATAGCCAATTGCGGCATCCAGAAGTGCCATCATCGTTCGCTCCGGAAGCTTCTGTTTTTTTACCTCGGACTCTAAGGTGGCCCATAGACGGTGCATCTCCTTCGTCCGCTTGAGAAGCGTCATCGCTTGGCGATAGTGAGCGGTTAAGCAGAAACGCACCCACCGTCGAGTATCCCCCTCGGGATTCCAGGTCTTGCCACCCGTGATTTGGAGAACATCGTAATACTCTTGCGTGTTACGTCCGAGATATTCTTCAATACTGCAAAATTCTGGCGCGAGCGTGCCTGTTGTCTTGGCGAGAATTAAGGTTTGGAGACAACGAGCCATGCGACCATTGCCATCTCTGAATGGGTGAATCATGACAAGATTCAGATGCCCCATGGCCCCACGAACCATGGCGTGTGTTTTTCCACCATCAGTATTGAGCGATTCGACCAGCTCCTCCATCAAACGTGGGACTTGGTCAGCATCAGGGCCTTCGTACATGACGACATTCTTTGCTTCATCTCGTACGGCAATATATCCCGGCCTCCACTTGCCAGGGCTCTTTAAGAGATTGTATTGAAGCATCATGTAGTGGAGGCTTTTCAGGAGATCAGTTGAATGCCGGAAATATGGGTCATCGGCTAGCTGAAGCACATAGGTCATTGCTTCGCGGTAGCAATTCACAGCAAACCAAGCTTCTGTTTTTTCGTCCAACGGCTCTTCCTTTTGAGCTGCCGCGAGCGCATCATCGGGGGATACATGATAACCTTCAATACTGTTGGAACCTCGCAAGGCTTTGGCAAATGTGCTCCTTCTGAGGATTCCGAACCAACGTGTTGGCTGCCTCAGCGCATAGCTCAGCTTGCTCTTTAATTCATCTATAAGCGCAACGACCTCAACCTCTTTGGTTTTTAGTTCTGGTGTCTTAAATAGCATAATGGTTAGTTCCTTTCCTTCTGTTCATAATACAAAGTATATCTGTATATTATATAGTTGTCAACTGTATATTGAGGAGGGAATTACGAAGCAGCTATGGAGCGTAGAAGATATTGCGGGGCTGTTCAACAGGCGGGAACGGGAGGGGATCGCTTGCGACGGCGCAGGCCGAGGCCTGCCAATCCCAGCCCCATCAATGTCAGGCTGCCAGGCTCCGGAATGACGGGGTGCTGGCCATCGCTGGAGGGCCGGAACTCAAGATTGTCAATCGCCGTGCTGCTGTCAAACACAGGCGTGTCCGCATCCCAGGTCACTGACGACAGACCGGTCCAACCGCCTGGGAAGACGAAGGTCCCCAGCGAGGCGGGCAGCAGGACTGAAGGCCCGGTATTGGCGTTCAACGTCGTCGCCGCGTTGAACCCGACCACATCGAGCTGGAGCAAGTCGAACAGCCCTCCACTGTAGCTCAGGAGGTACGGACTGCTGCAGCAGCCGCCGCCGTGATTCCACATGTCGAGCGAGGCGTCACCGTCAAAATCGCCATGGTGGATATGACCGCTCGGGTACAGTGTCGTGATTGACAAGCCGTCTTCCGTATAGGTTACAACGTCGCTACCGATTATCGTATCAACGCCGCTATCAAAATCGACCGTCACCGCTCCCGCTTGTTGAGCAGGCGACACGGCAAGGACAAGGAAGGTTGCAACGGCTGTTAATCCCGAGACTCGTAGCATCATGGCTGTTTGCTCCTCCTCAGTATTAAGAGGAAAGCAACATTTATGCCAAAGAAACAATGGGAGGGAGAGCGGGTGGGAAGAGGTGATTGTGTGTAAAATGCGACAGACTGTCGATTTATTCAGGAGGCGGAAGCCCGACACCTCGATCAAGTGGAACGAACAGGGTTGCGCCGTCACGCGCTACCACGACGCCCTCTTGCCGGATCTCGACAATCGTATACGGACCAACCGAATCTCCCGTCGCGTAGAGCTCATCATCCACCACCGCCAGGGGACGCTCCTGCGACCACATGATGCCCTGCACGGCCAGCTCTCCGGAGAATCCGGTCGCGCTGACCACCCTCCCCTGCGCGTCAATGAGCGCTTTCAATGGGTCGCGGCTAAAGACGGCGTCGTACCCGCCGGCCTGCTCCTCCAGCGCCTGCGCCGTGTGCACGGCCTGCGCGAGCTCATCCGCGGTCTGCTCGTAGCGCTCCGTTGAGCCTTTTCCGCTGACCGCAGGCGGACCGAGCGCTCCGCCCATCGTGGAAAGTTTGACCGTGGCGTGAGCCGGGCCGCCGAACTGCTCGCCTGGGGTCATGTTCCATGACTCGATCAGCAGCCCCGGCTGGGCTTCGACGTCACCCAGCCAGCGGGCCAGCTTGCTGAACCGGCCGGTCGCCTCGACGTCCAGCGCCGCCGCCTTGCCGCCGGCTTTCAAGGTCGACAGCCGCACGCGGTGGCGGTCCGCCAGCCGCTGCACACGCTGGATCGCGGCCGAGGGATCATCGCTTGCTCCCCCTGGCTGCTTCGCCGCCGCCACCAGACGGCTGCTGGCGTTGAGCAGCGTTTCCAGCTTCGGCTTCAGATCAGTCATCGTCCGCATCGAGCGCTGGGATTGCTCCCGACGCTGTTGGGGGATGACCAGCGTCACCCAGAGGGCACCATTCACCAGCGGAGGAACCAGGAGCACGAGCGCCCATTTGCCATACGAACGCATGACGGGGTTGTGTGCGCGGTAAGGGTTCATCAGCGTTTGGCCGTCTTCCCGCTATGGGCCGTCCCGATGAGCTCAAAGGTGAACACCGTGGAGCTGCCCTGACTCTGTCTCGATGAGAGCCCAAGCTCCAGCCGCTGCAGGCCCCCACCGAATCGGGGGTCGGACTTCAGCGACTCAATCCATCCGTTCACCGGCAGGTCGTAAGGAGCCTCGGGGTTGATGAGGTAGGACGCCCGAACGGTCAGCGTTCTGCCGGCCCGGTCACCGGAGATGCCGGTGATCCAGGTCCGCGCCGGCAGGGTCGTGGTGAGGGCCGCGAGCTTGCCGGCGACAGGAAAAACGGCCTGCTGCCGGGCGATGAGGGCGCGGAGGGCGGCGAGATCCTCGGCCGCCCGTTGATGGAGCCTTTCTATGTCCCGGTCCCGCGCCAGTGGCGTGGCCGCCACAGTCCCGCTTCGCTGCGCCTCAGCGCGCAGGGCTCGCCAATCCCTATAAGAGGAAGACGCCTCTGCGACCAACCCCACAGCCACCACGGCGTTGATGAGCAGGTACCACCCCGCCAGTCCCATGAGCCATTTCTGGATATGCGGGGCATAGGCGTGGCGCCGGATGAAGTTGATGGTGAAGATGGGCGCGGTATGCGCGCAATCCAAGGTCGCGCTCATGAGGGTTGGCGAAGCGCCAGCCCGATTGCCACGGCCAGCAAGGGCCCAAGTGCCAGGTCCACATTCGGAGTGCGCTCATCGCGCGCCAACTGCTCAAGCGGGTTCCACGGCGTGATGGGCGCCTCCATGGCCGATTGCAGCGGGTCGATCGCTTGCGCGGCGAATCCTCCGCTCACATAGACCGCATCGAGCGCGCGCAGGCCGGTCTTTGACCGGGCATAGGCGAGCGAATCCCGGATTTCTGAAAGCCACTCAGCCTCATGAGCCGTGCCGATCGCCCCTCCTCCCAGCCGGAGATCGCGCACCAGCAGGAGGTCATCCGGCCCTTTCGCGATGACCAGGTTGGTTGTCGCCGCCCCCACGTTCACCAGGAGGACGGTGTCCCTGCCAGACTCGGTGTGGAGCCCCACGGGCAGAGCCCGTGGGGCGGAATCCTGAGCGATGCCCCCCGCGGTTTCGTTTGGCGAAGCCAAACGTGCGGGGGCGCGAGTCGAAGGGTCGCGGCTGCCCACCAGCGCCCAGTAGGCGTTCCAGAGCGCTAAGCCTTCCACGTCCACGACCACCGGCTTCAAGCCGGCGGATTGGGCCAGTTGCAGCCGTGCCGCCACCGCAGATTTCGGCACCACCGCCAAGAGCCCTCCCATTCGATTTGGGCCACCGTTGGCAGGAAAGGCGTGCCAATCTACCATCATCTCGCTCATCGGGTGGCCGTTGAGAATCGCCTGCTCGGCCTCCAACCGGATCGCGCTGAGGAGCTCCTTGCGGGGTATGGGAGGAAATTCAAACGTTTTCACGATCAGTTCTGGAGAGGCCAAACCCAGCACTGCCTGGCTCGTCGTCACCCCACGCTCAGCCACCATCTGGCGCAAGGCCTCTGCGCGATCCTCGCCAGGGCGAATCCCCTTCACCCCGCAGGATCGCAGTCGGAGGTGTGGCCCGGCCCGCTCAAGTTCAACGAGCTTGAGCGCCGATGACCCCACATCGACACTCAGCAGCGACCCGCTGAATCCCAGCATCGTTATTCGATCTCCTGCCACGAGCCTGGCATGACCACCGTGGTTTTCGACCCATTCTCGTAATGAAATCCTGGCATGAACCGATAATAGTCTAAGTTCCCCTCATCTGAGATTGCCGTCGAATTGCCCTGCAAGAGCACCTCCTCGGCGATCAGCAGCCCATTAACCTGCACGGGATTCATGTCGATGTCCGATGACGAGAACACGTTGCCGGTAATCGCCACGCTGTTATCTCCTTTCACGACACCTCCGGAGATAATTGCTGGATATGTGAACGGGTTCGGGGCGGGCGGCGCGGTCAGAAGGATGTTCCCCTGCAGTTGAATATCGCCGACGGCCGCCAGAATCGTGTTGTTGAGCACCGCATTGCCGGGTATCTCGAGGTCGCCCGTGGTCACCACCACCGCCCCATCCGCCACCCCATCCCCATCCTCGTCGCCCACGTCGCCGGTGATGGTCACATCGCTCTCGAGGTAGTAGAAGCACCCCTCCTCGGGATCAAGGCTCGCGGGATCAGCAACGGAGGCGCTGCAATCGGTCAACCCGAAGTTCGCCGGATTGCGGTAATAGTTTGTGGGATCGGTCAACGGCACAAGCAAATATGGCAGATCCTCCTGGAGCGCGGGTGCTCGGCCATCCAGATAGGTCGCGATCTCATCCACATCGATCCCCCCGCCTTTGATCTCCGGACACTCGGTTGCGACACCGCTCTGGCAATTGATCAGCCCCAGGCCTGAGACAGCCTGGGCTTTGACCTCAAGCAGCTTCTCCTCGCCACGCACCGTGCCTCGGGCACGAAAGATCAGGACACCGTTCGTATCAAAGTTGGCACCGCTGGCTTCGTCGTCGTTAAACGCGCGAACCTCATATTGCCCATCATCAAACGATTCGGCAAAAGGAAAGTCGGGAGCCACGACTGGATCGCCAGCGGCGTTTTGAAATGGTGCGATGACGCAGTTTTTTGCTACGTTTGATCCACAGAGACCTGCTGGGCCATATTCAGGTGCTTGGTCAATGGGATAATTAGGGTTGCTTCCTTGGAGCACTTGTGTCCACGTAAACGTCGCATCGGGAACCTTGAACGTCTCCCGCGCGCGCTCGATGCCGGCGTTGGCCAGGTAAAACGCGCCGTGGTTATCCACCTCGTTGATCGCCATGCGGCGCTCCAGATAATCGTGCTGCATGAATCCCGCCCCGCTGATGGAAAGAACCACGACCAACAAGACGCTGAGTGGAAGGATAAATCCCCCCTGATTCTCGAAACGCGGCCAGCTGATCATGGCTCCGGGTTCCAGTTACGCATGAATATGGTCGTCTCGAGGAGCTCATCCTCCACGCCGCCGTAGGTCACGCGCGCCAGGATGCGGATCGTCTTCGAGGGGTCCTCCGGCCCGACTTCGCTGATATCGAAGTCTGTCAACCAGGTTTCATTGCGGTCGACCTGCCCATCACTATCCAGATCCCCCTCGATGAGAGTCACCACTGGTGGCCACGTGCCCCATGAACCGCACTGCTCCTGAAACTGAAACTTGCCATTGCCGTTGATGGAGCGGGGCCGTGCGAAAAACACCTTCGCACCACACGGCTGAATCGCTTCGAATGTGTAGCGAACGCCTCCGGAAATGGAGGATTTATCCGTCATCTGACCAGCTTCGTGCACGACCCGAGCAATAGCCCGGGTCGCAAGCTGCGCGTTGCGCTGGGATTCCGCTTGAGCAATCCCTCCTATCCAGAACCGGCGCTCCGCCATCATCGGCGCCGACAGCCCCAGGCACGCGATCGCCCCGATCATCACTGCCACAAGCAGCTCAATCAGGGTGACTCCGCTGCGAGTGTTGCTCTGTCGAGCCATCATGGGGTCCGGAGTGTCTGCAGGTGCACGCGATGAAAGTCGTCGTCCGTGGCCGTGTTGGTGAACCAGACCTTCACGCCGAATTCATAGACATCGAGGTCATCGGTCGTCCCGGCCGCGGGGTCCTCGACGAATTGCGCGAACGTCTCCCGCCGCAGGTTGCCTTGGTCCTCAACGGGAATAGTGTCCGACGGCGGGGCCGCTCCACACGGATACGTCGCCCACGATGCCGCGGTGCAGGTGGCCTCCGCACACGCGTAACAATTCCCGTCCCGCGACGGCAAGTTGGCGATGGTGGATGCCATGAGCTGCTCAAGACGCTCACGGGAGCGCTCCAGCGCCGCCCTCCGGTTGCCGGTTTTTCCGACGTTGCCCAGTCCATACGCAAAGTAGGCTAGCGTTCCCACTGACGCAATTACGATGATAATGATTGCAACCAGGACCTCGATAAGGCTAGCACCACGGCGATTCATTGTTCTACAGGTTCTACAGTCACGTTATAGATACCGAGCGTACAAGGAGTACGGATTCCATAGGGGAATCTGTACTCCTTGAGGCCCGATAAGCTAAAACCTGCTCAGGGACAGAGTGCTTCAGTGATCGTCCCATCCTGGTCCATGGAGCGATCGATGCTAGCAACCTTGGCGGCCCCGGGAGCGGTTGAATCGCTCCCATCCGCTTCAATGCAGAATGTCTTGGCTGCGAAGTCGGCGGACTTGATCGTGTAGGCACCGAGATTGTAGAACTGCCCGCGGAGATCATCCGCAGTCAAGTTCAGATTGGCTACAGTGGTTGTGTAGGCACTATTTTCAACACCGTAGGCGCGAAGCGCGGTACGGAGCGTTCCGAGTCCCGTCTCAGCCTCGGTTCCACGGGCCCTCGTGACGTTTGCGCTCAACAGCGGCACACCCACTGCCGCCAACACAGCGACGATGATGACGACCACCAACAGCTCAATGAGCGTGAACCCCGCCCTTAAGGGCGGGGTGAAGGCCGCCCTCTGATGCTTCAGTTCCTTCATCTCTCTTCCCTCCTGTTGTCGAGGCCTCCGCGGCCCCGTAAGCTCCGACATTCCCACGAGCAATTTTGTGTAATGTGAAGTGTGTAAGGTGTAATGCAAAAAAAGTTATCCCATTCCTGCTCTTCCATTACACCTTACACATCGCACATTACACAGCAGGTTGTTAGCCTCTCATGGTTGCGGCGAGCGAGAAAATGGGCATGTACATCGACAGAACGAAGATCAGCACGAAGCCTCCGACGACGACAATCATCACCGGCTCGATCAGCGCGTTGATGGTCGTGAGTGCTGCGTCCACCCGGGCCTCGTAGAAGTCGGCGACCTTCTCGAGGAGACTGCTCAAGCTCCCCGTCTCTTCCCCGGCGGACACCATCCGGACGGCCATGTGCGGAAACACGCTGTGCTTTTTCATGCTCGCGGCGATCCTCGACCCTTTGAGAATCTCCTCTCGCGAGTCGGCGACCGCCCGCGCGACCACGGTGTTGCCGGCGGTGCCCTGCGCCATCTCAAGCGCCCGGTTGATGGGAATGCCGCCCGCAAGCAAAATCGCCAGACTCCGGCACAGCCTCGCCACCGCCGCGCGCTGGAGGAGCGGGCCGAAGATGGGCAGCTTCAGGCTGGCGGCATCCAGGGCGCGGCGTCCCGAGGGGCGGCGCGCCCACAGCACGACGGCCAGGATCAGCGCGGTCGTGCCAGCGACGATCCAGGGCAGCTTCGTCAGAATGATCTCATTCATGGTGAACACGACCAGGGTGAGCCACGGCAGCTTCGCGCCAAACCCGGAGTAGATGTCGCGGAACTGCGGGATGATCCAGAAGGTCGCCGCCGCCATGACCAGGATGAAGAAGCAGACCAGGAAGATCGGGTAGGTCAACGCCGCGCGGACCTTGCGGATGACGCGGTCGCGGTTTTCGAGATAGGTCGCCAGCTGCGTTGAGACTTCCGTGAGGCTGCCGCTTTCCTCCGCCGAGGCGATGAGGGCCGTCACCATCGGCGAGAAGACGCGCGGGTGCCGCTTGAGGCTCTGCGAGAACCCGAACCCCTCCCACAGGCTCGCCGTCACATCCTGCAGCACCCGGCGCAGCTTGACGTGCTCCAGCTCCTGCGCGATGGACTCCAGCGCCTCGACGACCGGCAGCCCGGCCCCGACCATGGTGGAAAGCTCCCGCCAGAACACCGCCAGCTCTGAGGCGCTGACCCCTCCGAAGGCGCTGCGAGGGCGCGGCGCTGCGGTCCGCGGCGCGGAGGCCACCGCGTCGCTTGCCGACTCACCGGTGAGCTCCTTGATCGCAACGGCAGTGAGCCCGCGAGATTTCAGGTCGCCGAGCAAGTCCTGGCGCGTCGGCGCCTCGGCCACAGCCGTGACCCGCTGACCCTGAGCGTCTCTCGAGACGTACGTGAATCTCGGCATCAGCAACCACCGAGGGATTGTGTAATGTGAAGTGTGTAATGTGTAATGTAAAAGCTGGTCATTTGAGATTGTGTAATGTGAAGTGTGTAAGGTGTCATGTAAATTGTGTAATGTGCGTTGTGTAATGTGTAAGGTAACTGGTCATTCGAGAGCGGCAATGAGCCTGCCGAGCATGTTGGCGATATGCACGACTTCTTCCCGCATCGTCTGATGCGTACCCTCTACAATCTGTTTCTCCCTGACCAAGACCGTCAGCATCGGCACACACTCCCGGGCTGAGTTGAGCGAGGTCTTGTAAAACTGCGCTTTTTCCTTCTTCGAGAGCTTTCCGCTTCCTTCCGCCAAATTATTCAAGATGGAGAGCCCGGCTCTCCTCAGTTGATCAGCCAGCGAAAACTGGTACTCTCTCGGTAAGGGCCGCGTGATTCGATAGATTGAGAGCAAGAACTCGAGCGACTTCTGATACACTTCCAACCGCTCGAAATCGAAAATGTACTCCGTTTTTTCCATTACACATTACACTGTGAACATTACACAACATCGCATACGTTTCGCTCTTCCATTACACATTACACATCGCACATTACACACATTACACAATCCACATTACACAGAGGAGAGTTGCTTTCTTTTCTCTCGGTAGAGGCCGGTGTGCGCGGCAGAGGGCACGCCGCCCCCGCGATTGATGAGCTGCTCGAGCTCCTGCTGGCGCGTGGTGAAGAGCATCGCCTGCTCGAGCGAGATCAGGCCGCGCTGGAAGAGCCGCAGGAGCGAGGCGTTCATCGTTGTCATGCCCTCTTCGGTGCCCGTCTGGATGACGGAGTAGAGCTGCTGGAGGTCGTTCTTGCGGATGAGATTGCGCACGGCGGCGTTGGCCTCGAGCACCTCGACGGCCAGCAGGCGCCCCGTCCCATCCAGCTTGGGCACGAGCTGCTGCACCAGGATGCCGATGAGGGTGAGCGACAGCTGCACCCGGACCTGCTGGTGCTGGTCCGGCGGGAAGACGTCGATGATGCGGCTGATGGACTGCATGGCATCGCCGGTGTGCAGGGTCGCCAGGACCAGGTGGCCGGTCTCGGCAAGCTGGAGGGCCGTCTCGAAGGTCTCGCGGTCGCGCATTTCCCCGACCATGATCACGTCAGGGGCCTGGCGGAAGACGTGCTTGAGGGCCTCGGCGAAGGAGTGGGTGTCGCGGCCAAGCTCGCGCTGCTCGATGGTGCACTGCCCGTGCTGGTGGACGTACTCGATGGGGTCTTCGATCGTGATGACGTGGTAGCGCTTGCGCTCGTTGAGGTAGCCGATCATGCCGGCCTGCGAGGTTGACTTGCCGCTGCCCGTCGGGCCGGTCGTGATGAGGATGCCGTGGGGGACCATGAGCCACCGCTTCACGATCTCCGGCACCCCCAGCGCCTCGAGGGTCGGGATTGTGCCCGGCAGCATCCGGATGACGACCCCCGGAGCCCCCTGCTGCTGGAAGACGTTCACGCGGAAGCGGGCGATGTCCTGGATCCCGAAGGAAGCATCCATTTCCAGGGCGCGCTCAAACGTCTTCTGCTGCTCCTCGCTCAACACCTGGCCGGCGTAGCGCCGGACATCCGCCGCGGTGAGCTTCGGCCCTTCAAGCGGCACGAGGTCGCCGACCACCCGGATGATGGGCGGCTGGTGCTCGGTCAAAATCAGGTCCGAGGCGTTGCGCGCGATGACGATGTCAATCCACCCTTTGAGTTCGCCGCTGAGCGCCATCTGTGCCTCTCCGGTTCCCGTCAGTGATCCGCGTGCGTGGCGCAGACGCTGAGGGCCTCATCCAGCGTCGTGACCCCTTCGCGGACCTTGTTGAGCGAGCTCTGCAAGAGGGTCTGCAACCCTTCCCGCTTCGCCGCCTGGAGGAGCTCGTGGAGCCTGGCCCCTTCCGCGATGAGCGACTTGATGGGATCCGTGACGACAAACTGCTCGTAGACGGCGATCCGCCCGAAGTAGCCGGTCTGCTCGCAGCGCCGGCAGCCGGAGCCGCGCTGGAAATTCCATGATGAGGACTCGCTGCCGGCGAGCTTCTGGAGCCGTTTCAGGAGATCCACCGGCGGCTGCCACGGCTCGGCGCAGTCCGGACAGGTGCGCCGCACGAGCCGCTGGGCCATGACGACGGAGAGGGTGGCGCTTAAGAGATACGGCTCGATCCCCATGTCGGTGAGGCGGCTGACGGCCGAAACCGAGTCGTTCGTGTGCAAGGTGGAGAGCACCAGGTGGCCCGTGAGGGCGGAGCGAATGCAGATGTCGGCGGTTTCCCGGTCGCGCATCTCGCCCACCATGATGATGTCCGGGTCCTGCCGCAGGATGGATCGCAGGCCGGCGGCGAAGGTCAAGCCGATGTCCGCCTTGGTGTGGACCTGGTTGATTTTCGGAAGCTGGTACTCCACCGGGTCCTCGATGGTCACGATGTTCTTGGTCGGGGTCCGGATGGTGTTGAGGGCGGCGTAGAGTGTGGTGGTCTTGCCGGAGCCGGTGGGACCGGTGAGGATGATGAGCCCGTAGGGCAGTTTGAGCGTCTCGCGGAACGTCTCGAGCATCGCCGGCTCGAAGCCGAGCGAGGTCATGTCGAGGATGAGCGCGCCGCGGTCGAGGATGCGCAGCACGAGCTTCTCGCCGAAGACGGTGGGCAGGCACGAGAGCCGCACGTCAATCGTCTTGTCGAACACCTTGAACTTGAACCGGCCATCCTGGGGCAGGCGCCGCTCGGCGATGTCGAGGTTCCCCAGGAGCTTGATGCGGGTGGTGATGGGCTGAAGCATCGATTTCGGCGGGGCGCTGACTTCGCGCAGCAGGCCGTCCACGCGGTAGCGGATGGTCATCCCCTGCTCCTCCGCCTCGACGTGGATGTCGCTCGCCCGTTCCTGGATGGCGCGCATGAGGAGCAGATTCACGAACTGCACGACCGGCGCATCCGAGGCCTCGTGTTTGAGCTGCTCCTCCTCGGCGGGTTCCCTCGAGGCCGTCGGCAGGTTCATGCCGTCCTGCGTGGCTTCGCCGGCGAGGAGCTTGTCGATGGATTTCGCCAGACGCGCCGAGGCGTGGTACGAGCGGTCGATGGCCTTGAAGACGGCCTCGCGCGAGGCGACCATCTTGGCCACCCGGCAACCCGTTTCGACCCGCACGGCGTCGACGGCCCGCACGTCGAGCGGGTCGGCCATCGCCACGGTCAGGAGATCCCCTTCCTTCTTGATGACGATGAGGCCGTAGCGGCGCGCCATCGCCTCCGGCACGAGCTCGACCGCCGAGAAGTCCAGCTCCTCGTCCTCGGACAGGGCCACGTAGGGAAGCTGGAAGAACTCGGCGAGGAACTGCGCCATCTCCGCTTCCGCCACGAGCCCCAGGCGCAGCGCCGCCTCACCGAAGCGCTCCTGCGGCTTGCGCTGGGCGACCAGCACCTGCTGGAGCTGCTCCTCGCTGAGGAGGCCGCGATCGAGGAGGACTTGGCCGATCAGTTGTGCGCTCACCACGGTCTGTTCAGGCATCTTCGCTCTGTGAAACTCTCAGGCTTGTGTAATGTTCACAGTGTAATGTGTAATGGAAGAGCGGGATGTGTAATGTTCACAGTGTAATGTGTAATGGAAGAGCGCATTTTTTGCATTCCACATTACACAACGCACATTACACAATTCACATTGCACAATTCACATTACACAAGTTACATTGCACAGTTCACATTCAACAGACCTCACCCTGTCGTAGGGGCTTCGGCCGGTTGTTCGCTCGCCGCGGGCGACTTCCACTCGATCGTGGTGTCCGGCCCCGGCTGGCCCGGTTTGAAGGCCGGCTCTTGTGTTGCAACCTGCTTGTCGCTCACGATCGTCGCGGTGATGAAGATGAGGAGGTCGATCTTGGCGACGTCGTTCGTCTCCCGCCTAAACGCCGCGCCGATGAGCGGGATGTCGCCCAAGATGGGCACCTTGTGGAAGCCCTTGGTCTTGATGTCCTGGAACATGCCGCCGATCATCACCGTCTCACCGTTCTTCATCAGGATCTGGGTCTCGGCCTCGCGGGTCGTGATGACCGGGTACTGCGCCACGGTGGTGCCGCCGGTCCCCTGGGCCGTGATGCGCTCCGCGATGGACGTCACCGCCGGGTGGACGATCATGTTGATATGCGCCGCGCCGGCGATCTGAGGCACCACCCGAAGCTGGACGCCGATATCCTGGTAGTAGTCAAGCGATGAGACGGTGGTGGTCGAGGTGGTGCCGGCCACGCTGGAGGTCAGGATCGGAAACTGCGTCCCCACCAGGATGTTGGCCTCCTGGTTGTCCAGCGTCATGATGGAGGGGGCCGAGAGGGTGTTGGTATGGATGTCTTCTTCGAGCGCATGGAGGAGGATGTCGAACTGCGTGCCGGTGAACTTCTTGAAGGCAAGGCTGAGCCCCGTGTCGAAGGGGGCCGTCGTGTCAATCCCGGACGATTTGGCCCCGAAGGCGGACGGGGCGGCCAGCGAACCGATGCTCTGCCCGCCGGCCCCGAAGATGGGGTTGCCGCTGGTGTCGTTCTTGTCCACAGCGATCGATTCGACCGCCGCGGTGCTCGCCCCGCTGGACCCGGTGCCGAAGTCAACGCCTAAGTCCTTGAGCCGGTCGCGGTCGACCTCCATGAACCGGGATTGGATGAGGATCTGCTGCGGCATCACATCGACTGCGGCAATGACCGAGGCCACCTGCTCCAGCACGGATGGGATGTCGGTCACGATCAACAGCCTGGATTTCGAGCGGCGATCCTCGTCCCCTTTGTAGTAGCGCCGCGGGTTCGCCGTCCCGCCCACGCTGCTGCGGGACGCCTGCGCGCCTGAGCCGGCCGCGCCGAAGGCGCCGAACTCCCAGCCCTTCTGCCCGGTGATCTCCAGCACCTGGGACTTGCCGCGGGGGGAGAGCTGGGCATCCACCACCGACTTGAGATCGCCGGCGTCCACATAGTTCAGGTTGAAGACTTTGGAGACGAGCGGCTCGGTCTGGCTGGTTGCGGCCAGCTTGTCGATGGGCAGCACGATGATGATGTTGCCCGTCCGCTGGTAGCCGAAGCCGTACGGCTTGAGGATGGCTTCGAGCGCCTCGTTCCAGGCCACATTGACGAGCCGGACCGAGATCGCCGCGCTGACCTCCTTCCCGACCACCACACTCAGGCCGGTCTGCTGGGAGAAGGCGTCCAGGACCCGGCTGATGTCCGTGTCCTTGACATCAATGGTCACGACATCCTTGTTGCTCTCGCCCGGCGCCATGGCGTTCTTGGCCGCCTGCGCCAGACTCGCACCCGCCACGACCAGGAGGAGACCCACCAACACCCACACGCGAATCGCAGGCCGCCATAGCTGTCTCATTTGGTTTCTCCCTTGTGCGGCTGCTTCAGCCGCGCCGCCTCATGATCGACATGGTTCCTCGCCGACCCCTCCAGCTTGCTGACCGCCTCGAGCGCGGTCCATGATGGTTTCGCGGCTCCCGGACGACCGTGAACAGCCGCTCAAATGGGAGATGGGTCAACGTCAGCAGTTTCGCCATCAGATGCGCCGATGGCTCTTCATCGGACGTCAGCAGCTGGCTGACTCGTCCCCTCGAGACGCCAAGCTCCGCAGCCAGGCGGGACTTCGTGTACTCCGCAATGGTCAGCCACGAGGACAGCACCTCGGTACTGACGACAATCGTCGGGACTTTCATGTTTAGTAGGGGTAAATCACGATTTACTGCTGATAAACAGAAGGCCGAAAAGGAAGGTGACTATACGCCGCTTAAAAAAGCTTGTCAATAAATATTTTCGCTTAAAAAATTCCTACGCGAGAGGGTCCTGCGAGGGAGGCCAGCACCTCAAAGAAATTCGGGAATGATTTGCCCACGCACTCAGCCCCGCGGATGCGCGTTTGGCCTGAGGCGAGCAAGCCGGCGATCGCCAAGCTCATGGCCGTGCGGTGGTCCCCGAAACTCTCAACCGCTGCGCCGCGTAGCGGCGCGCCGGTGATCGTCACCGCCGCATCCCCTGATGCCGCCATCTGCGCGCCCATCTGCCTCAGGCCCGTCGTCATGGAGTGGAGCCGGTCGGTTTCTTTGATGCGCAGCTCGGACGCCCCGCGGAAAACCGTCGTGCCGGAAGCCGCGCAGGCGGCCACCATGAGGATGGGCAGCTCATCGATCAGACGCGGAACCTCGTGGGCTTCCACGGTCGTGCCCCGGAGGGCGGAGGCCGCCACACGGATCGTCCCTCGCGGTTCCCACTGATCGTCGCCCGCCCCGCCCTGAAGGGTGGTGGGGTCAACGGTCATGGTGATGTCGGCACCCATCCGCTGCAGGACGCTCAGGAAGTGGATGCGCGTGGGGTTCAATCCCACATCCTGGATCGTCAAGGAGGAGCCGGGCAGCACCGCCGCGGCCACAAGCAGGAAGGCGGCGCTTGAGGGATCCCCGGGAATGACCAACCGGCCCGGGCTTCGCAACGCTTCCTGAGACGGCTCAAGGCGCACGTCCCCATCGTGGGATTGCACGCTTCGCCCCAAGAGCCGGAGGAGCCGTTCGGTATGATCGCGGGTAGGCTGCGATTCCGCCACGCTCACCGGCCCCTCCGCGAACAAGCCCGCCAGCAGGACGGCTGATTTGACTTGCGCGCTGGCGATGGGCATCCGATAGCGCAGCGGGTGAAGCGGCCGGCATCCGGTGATCTGAAGCGGCGGATACAGCTCCGCGTCTTGCGCGCGGGGGCTGGGGCTGCCGTGGGATTCAATGCAGGCACCCATCTGAGTCAGCGGCTCGGTGATACGCCGCATCGGCCGCCGGCACAAGGAGGGCGCGGCTGTCAAGCGGCTCACGAACGGCTGGCCGGCCAGCAGACCCGCGGCTAACCGGATCGTTGTCCCGGACTCGCCGCAATCCAGCTCGCCCTGCGGCGCGCGCAGCCCGGTCAACCCCACGCCATGGATCCGAATCCCCCCGGGAAGACGATCGACCACCACACCCAGACGCTCCACGAGGCTCAGGGTTCGCTGGCAATCATCTCCGGAGGGCCAGGCGGTCAGCTCCGTCTGACCCTCACTCAGCGCGCACAACAGCGCCGCGCGATGGCTGATGGCTTTATCCGCCGGCACCCTCACATGACCGGCGATCGATTGCGTCTGGTGAATGATGACGTCCATGTCTAGTCACAAAAAATCCCCCATCCTGGGGGATTCTCTTAGTGCTTGGTGCTTGGTGCTTGGTGCTTGGTGCTTGGTGCTCTTACAAGGCCGCTCGAACGAAATCCCCTTCCCGAATGGAAGCCTTGTTCGACGGCGGCAGGATCGCTGCAGCCGACAGCTCATCATAAATCTTCTCCACCTTCACCCGCCCCAGGATCTGGTTGTCACGGACGATCTGAAACTCCTGCCCAAGCGTCAGCCCGTGGCTCTTCCCCAGGTTCATGACCACGAAGTCATATTCGCGGTTGACCACCACCACCTGCCCCTCAGGCCCTGCCCCGATCGCCGTGGGGGAGGCTCCGGCATCCGTCACGAAGACCTTCTCCAACTCAACCGTCGGCTGGCCCTGTGACAGCTCCAAGACTTTCGTCTCGAGCTCGGTCTTGGCGGTCTCGATCTGGTCCAGCTCCGTCTGGAGCTTCTTGGATTGCTCCGTCACTTGCGCGATGCGTTGGGTCAACTGGGTGCGCTCCGAACGGATCTGCTCGAGGTCTTTGCTGAGCCGGTTGACTTCGTCCTGGCGCTGATCCACGGCTTTCTCAAGCTCCTCGTTCTCCTTCTGCGTCTTCGCCAGTTGCAGCAGGTTCTCCTCAAGGTCTGACTTGGCTTTGGTCAGGTCGGTTTCCAGCTGCTCTTTGACTTTCGTGACGTCATCCACCTGTTCCTGTAATTGGGTGTTCTCGGCTTTCACCAGGCGCAGCTCCTTCTCCCGGTCCAGGCGCAGCGAGCGCTCCTGCATCTGGAGAAACACCGACACGCCGGCTCCTGAGATCGCCAGCAAGGTCAGCATTCCCAACACAATGACCGCGACCCTGCCGCTTGATGAGTTTAAGGGGTGGCGCGTTCGACAAGGAAATGGCGAAAGATTCAGGCTCATTGGATGAGGGCCTCCTGTCTGAACAGGAGCGTATCACAGGCCTCCCGCTCTGTCAACTTCAGGAACCGTTTTGGCGTTTGCCCGTTAGCGCGTTTGCGCGTTGAGGGCGATTAACCACTTCAGTAGGGTCGGCGAACAACTGCGTTGCACCCACCCGACAAGCTGACGGCGCCATGTCGGGGACGATGCTGTCCCTTCGGCCAACGCGCGGTGATATGAGGCGTTCCCCAGCAGTGGGACGGGCAGGCACTGCTCAAGCGCAGGGGGGTTTGTTCGCTCGGCGAGTCGCGCGTCGCGATCTCTCGTGGGCGGATCGGCCGCGTTGAGGACCACACCGAGCACCCGCAATCCCTGCCGCCTGGCTTCTTGAACCGTCAGCAGGGTATGGTTCAGCGTGCCCAGGCGTCGCCGAGCGACGATCAACACCGGCAGATCCATGAGGCGGATCAGATCCGCCACCGTCCGTCGTCGGGAGAGCGGCACCAGCAAGCCTCCGATGCCTTCGACGATCAAGAACCGATGACGCCGTTGGAGTTGCCGGAAGGCTCGCCGAATCGCGCTCCATCGAATGGATGCTCCGGCCCGTTGGGCCGCGACGAACGGCGCCAGCGGTTCACGGAAGCACACAGGATTGATGAGCGCCGGGGGATCAACCACCCCTGCCGCACGGGCAAGCTGCACGGCATCAGCGGACACCCGGCCCCCGGTGGCGATCGGTTTCATGACACCCACGTCGATGCCGCGCGCTCGGCACCATGCGGCCAACCCTGCCGCGATGAGCGTCTTCCCCACCCCGGTATCTGTTCCTGTTATAAAGAGCCCTGCGGCCTTCTCCATCACGCGCTCATGCTGTTTGATAACGCTCGGACAAGCTGTTCGATCTGGCCGGCCGTATGCAACGTGCTGACACTCAGGCGAAGACGCGCGGTACCGGCCGGGACGGTGGGGGGACGGATCGCCGGCGCGAAGATTCCCTTGCCGAAGAGCCCCGCCGCCAGCCGGCGTGCCCGTTGGGTGCCCCCGAGCATGATGGGCACGATATGGCTTGGCGAGCGACCCAGATCCGGCCCGAGACGCTGATGAAGCCGCTCGACATTGCCCGCCAGCGACTCGCGCAAGGCGGGTTCCTCCTGGACCACGCGAAGACCCTCAACGGCAGCCGCCACAATCGGAGGGGCTTGCGCAGTTTCATAGATGAACGTCCGAGCCCGGTTGTGCACCAATTGGATCAGCTTTGAATGGCCCACGACAAATCCTCCCTGGCAACCCAGGGCTTTCCCGAGGGTCGCCATGTAAATCATCGACCCGTGCGCCACGCCTTCAACTTCAGGAGTCCCCCGACCGGTGTGTCCTGTGGCGAAGGCTCCGTGGGCGTCGTCTACATATAATAACGCGCCGTACCGCTGCGCGACGTCCGCCAGATCCTTCAGGGGCGCGCGATCCCCTTCCATGCTGAACAGGCCTTCCGTGACGACCAACCGACGCCGCGCCTTGGCGTATCGCCTCAACAGGCCTGCCACATGCTCCACGTCGTTGTGACGGAAGACTCTGACGCGCGCACGCGGCAGTCGACAGGCATCAAGCAAACTTGCGTGGGCCAGCCGATCGACCAGCACGAGGTCATCCGGCGACAGGAGGCACCCCAGCACCCCCAGGTTGGCCAGATACCCGCTGGGAAATGTGACGGCGGAGGGCGCGTGAAAGAACGACGCGAGACGATCTTCAAGCTGGTGATGCAAGGCGGTTGATCCGGCGAGCAGACGCGAGGCGCGGGCCCCTACCCCCCACCGCCTGGCAGCGTCGGCTGAGGCGCGGACTAACCGCGGGTGCTGGGAGAGCCCAAGATAATCGTTCGTGCACCACAAGACGACCCGACGTCCCTGGATCGTCGCAGTGACGCCATGCACGGCCTCAAGCGTTGTGAGCGTCCTGAGCAGCTCGCGGTCCTGAAGATGAGCCAATTCCTCATCCAGGGCAGCGATCAGCACGGAGAGAGGCGATGCGGACGTAGGTGTGGCTGAGGGCGCACGCGTTGAAGCGGAAGGGCGTGGCCTGTGTGCTGTGTGCTGTGTGCTGTGTGCTATCTTAGCGGACCACCATCGGCAGGAACTCGGTCGAGCCAAACACCCCGAAGATCCCGTGGGTTTTGAGCCAGCAGCCCCGCTTGAGATACCCGAGGGCCGGACCGATCACGTTGGCGGCCATGGAGGTTTCATCGCCGAGGATGAACTTGTGGCTGGCGCGCTTGCCTTCAAAGGTCACTCCCGTGAGGGTCATGGTCGTTGAGACCGGCTTCTTCGGATGCCGCGTGTCCATAACCCCGCCGACCTCCACGTGGGTACGCGAGTCGACGACGCCCTCGCGCTCCAGCAGCACATCATCCGCGTGCTCCATGTGATGGAGCTCCAGGAGGCCGCCGGTGGTATCCAAGAACGTCTCGACTTCCTCATCGGTCATCGCCTTCGCGCGCTCCACCGAGTAGCCGGGCACATGGGCGATGTCCTCGCGGATCGTCGCCTTGTAGGCGTCCCAATTGGCGATGCCGACCCCCCACCAGATGTCCACCCGCTCCACCTGGATAAACGATTGGGCCGCCAGCACCGCCGCCGCGGTCAACAACCCGGGCGTGGCGCCGCAGCCGGTCAGGACCACGCTGCCGGTCTCTTTGACGACGGTGTCCAAGGCGAACATCTGCTCAACCGCGGCAGTGCGCTTGAGCACATCGACGAAAACCACCTCGCCCCGCCGCTGGACAAACTGTTTGATCACCGTGGGGATGAACTCGTTGGGCATATTCGGCAGCGTCACCAGCACCGCGTCAATCGAACCCTCCCACTCAGCCGTCGCCTTAAGAGAGTCGTCGCAGTGGACAGCGGTCACGGTCGCTGTCGCGCACCCGCCATGGCCGTTGCCGTTGGAGGCGGACGATTCACCAGCCAGGTAACTTGAGACGAGGTCGCCGGAGCCAGAAGCGATCCGCTCACACGCCAGACCCTCCGGGGAGGCGACGAGCCCCTTGCTGTCGCAGATCGCCACAAGCTGCAGCTCCTGCTTCATGCCGATGATCCGGCACGCCGCGCGCCCCAACCCTCCCGCACCGAGTACCGCCACCTTAATAGCAGGATTCATGATGAACCTGTCCTCCTCGATCACTCATCCACCGGAGCACTATCATCATAGTATCTTATCCGGTAATAAGGAAGCCCCAACTCCGGATTCCCAACTCCGCATCCACCTCCCGCCCCGTGAAGCCGTAGGGGTTCCCGACGGCCGACTGCGGGAGGACGGTGCCGTCGGGGGCCCGGAGGGTGAGGGTGCCGAAGCTCTCATAGAGGGAGCGCTCCAGGAGCGTCCCACTGCGGTCATCGACCACCGCGGTGACGGAGCCCAGCCCATCCGCCAGCAGCCGGCGCGTGGGCTCCCCGTGCGCCAGCGTGCCATCCCGGTCGGCATCCGGCAGGAGCAGGAGCGGCGCATCGATCCCGGGGCCGTGGAGGAAGCCCGCTTGGAGGGCGTTCGCGCCATCGACGGTGAAGAGGAGGTCTTCGTGGTCGGAGACGTACCGCGTGACGGTGCCGCGCACGGCCTTCTCGAGCCGTCGGCCGAGGCCATCGTAGCGGTAGGAAGCGAGCCGGCCATCCGGGAGGTCGATTTGGATCAATTGGTTCTCCACATCATACGTGTAGGTCGTCGTCGCCGCCGTGGCCTTGTCGGTCTTGGTGGTGAGGTTCCCGTTGGCGTCATAGGCATAGGTGACCTGGTCGTCTTCGAGCAGGCGGTTGGCGCCATCGTACCGATGGGCGGCGCTGCGGTGCGAGGTCAGGCGGTTGCCCACCGGGTCGTAGGTGAAGGTTTCTTCGGGAAGGCTGCTGCCCACGGGATGGTCGGCACCGGTCAGACGATTCAACGCATCGTAGGTGAAGGTGTGCAGGCCCAGCGGATCGGTGAGGCTGGTGCGGTTGCCGAGGGGATCGTAGGCGTACGTCGCAAAGGCCGGCGTCGTCCCCGCTGACACGTTCGTATGGCGCAGGTCCAGGAGTTGGCTCGCCGCGTCGTAGGTCGCCTCGGTCCGCATGATGTCCGTCCGGAGCTGGGTCAGGCGGCTGAGGGGATCGTAGGTGTACTGGACCATCCCGATGAGCGGAATCACCAACCTAAGAAAGAAGGGAGTGGCTTGGAGCGAACGATCAAGTCGACAGCAATAAGGCCAACAAGATGTACGAGACCCACCGTGAGCAAGAATAGTTTCCTTCGCCGCAAAGAGACGGCATAGAGCCAACCCAGCAGCGCCCAGTATCCCACGGCAAATATCGGCAACAGCTTTCCATTTGCCAGCGATGCAACGATGGCGGGGATGATGACGACGAAGGAGCTCAGTGCGTAGATGAAGCCTCCTGTCTCGTAATTCTGCACTCGACCTGTGAATGAGAACATGTACAGAAGAACCGCTATCAACCCGATGAGCCCGCCAAAAAGTGAACCTTTCAGGTGTGTGGGTTTCACTTGGGCTGTCCTTTCAGTTGTTCGAACGCCTCATCCCACTGCGCCCAGGGCCAATCGGGATATTTCTGACGCATTCTTTCGTTGATCTTGTCTTGGTTCTTTTTATTCAACAATCCCAGGCCTCCGGGCCACCATTCTCCTGGTTGGACTTCATCAGCAAACGCCTCGGTTACCATTTCTTTGGATTCATCAGCGGTCCCTCCCGGGATCGCTGGACATTCCAAATTTTGTGCCCTGGCCTGTTCGAGTTTTTCTCCCAGATTCGATTCAGCGATCGCCTTCGCCTCACTCCACTGTTTCGTCCCTCGTTCTAAAAGACCATAGGGATCCACGAGGTTAATCGGGTTATTCGAAACATACACGTAAGGGTTGAGGCGCTGCGACACCAGGGAGGGTGCAGAGGGTTTGATGACCACAACTCTGCCACCCTGAACGCGGACTTGGCCTGGCTGCTCGGGGTCTTCTTGCAGGAACCGGCCTATCTTCGGATCGTAATATCGGCTCCTGTAGTAATACAACCCACTCTCCGCATCAAACTCCCTCCCGGTGAAGCCGTAGGGGTTCCCGACGGCTGACTGCGGGAGGACGGTGCCGTCAGGGGCCCGGAGGGTGAGGGTGCCGAAGCTCTCATAGAGGTAGCGCTCCACGAGCGTCCCGCTGCGGTCATCGACCACCGCGATGATGGAGCCCAGCCCATCCGTCAGCAGCCGGCGCGTGGGCTCCCCGCGCGAGAGCGTGCCATCCCGGTCGGCATCCGGCAGGAGGAGCAGGGGCGCATCGATCCCCGGCCCGTGGAGGAAGCCCGCTTGGAGGGCGTTCGCGCCATCGACGGTGAAGAGGAGGTCTTCGTGGTCGTAGACGTATCGCAGGACGGTGCCGCTCACGGCCTTCTCGATCCGTCGCCCCAGGCCGTCGTAGCGGTACTGCGCCATGGAACCACCAGCAAAGTCGATGCGCGTGAGTTGGTTCTCGACGTCGTAGGTGTACCGGGTCACCTGCGTCGGGTCCGTCTGGTCCGTCTGCTGCGTCAGGTTGCCGTTGGCGTCGTAGGCATAGGTGAACTGGTCGTCTGCGAGCAGGCGGTTGGCGACATCGTACCGATGGGCGGCGCTGCGGTGCGAGGTCAGGCGGTTGCCCACCGGGTCGTAGGTGGTGGCGATTTGATGTTGGACGCGCCGCAAGCGGAAAATGATCACCTCATGGGTGGCTTCCAATACTCCTCAACCTTGGCGGGATCATCCAGGCTGCTATACGATCCCTTCGAATCAAACCAGAACCGGCCTTGGTAACCCTCAATCGGAGGCACATATTTCAGCTCTGCCAGCTCGATAAATCGGTACTCCTTGCCCTCCGCATCCTTCCAAGACAACTGGAGCTGGACCTTGAATTGCAAATCCCGAGATTGATACTTCTCTCGCTTCTCTGCCGAGATGGCTCGGGAGCCTACCACCCACAGTCCCGCCTTTGCCATCGTTCGCTGTTGCATAATGGGGGCACCGATTCCCCTGAAATAGTCGTTCAGGCTGCCAGACCTTCCTGTGCCATCCCAATACAAGAGATCCAAAGTCACATCATATGCGAATGCCTCACTCCCATTGAATACAAACATCGGCACTTCAACGATAGGATCTTGTCGACCCGGCATCGGTCCAACAACAACGGCTCCTGTTCCCGTGGTGACCGTCAACCGCGGCGTGTGCTGAATCTTAAAGAGTTCCGTCGCCCGCTGATCCGCCCGACAGGAGAAGGCCAATGCCACCAGACTGATCAAGATGGGAACAAAAACCACGATGCCCTTCATGGTTCAGCGCGACTCGATTGCAATCGCTTGATCATGCCAGAGACGGTTTGTCGTCACATAAAGGCGGGCCAAGGGTCTTCAAGAATCCAGTTCAAGAGACGCAGAGCTATCTTCACAGCAACCACTTCCATGTCGGGTAGAACTGGAGGCTGCAGTCAGGACAAAAATATCCCAGCGCATCAGTTTCGGGATGGCTGAGCCTGATCATTCCTGCGCGGGCGTCTTCCTGATGCAGGCCACAAACCGATGGGCAGTTGCGTCTGCGTGATCAAAGAGTAGCAGCCCAATTTTTGGTATGGATCGCTCCGGATGCGCAGCGTTCACGAAATGAAAGACGATCTCTTCCGGTGTTTCCTTTGCATGCCACGTTGTCAGTATGGCCTCGCCGCGCTTCTGGTCCCAGTGCCCGTGTGAAATTATTTCGTCAAAGATATCGTGAGTTCGTTCTGAGGCATCTCCCGCGCACACCACGTATCGTGCATTGCACTCTATGAGATATCGCGCGAGAGCGTGTAATCGTTCTTGGGAAAAATTATCTCGGTCAGTGTAGACGAGTACGACGAACGGTTGTCCGGCAAACTTGAGGAAATTTGAAGGTGCCGCATTCAAATAATGAACGTAGTACCTGCGGTCATCCGCTTCAGTGATCAATTCCATTGAGTTATTCCGCCTCCTCAACGGGAAACCCCGCAACGTCCAACATCATGTCAATAAGCGTTCCACCGATTGCGGTGCCTTCAATCGGGCAGATTCCGGACGTTCGCCCTGTGCCGGCGCCTCGCTTTCGCAACGCTTGCTTCGCTAGCTCTACCTGCTCCTCGAAAGCGCGAATTTCAACGTCATGGTGCTTTGAGGGAGGTTTAACTCTGTGCTCAGCCAACCGCTTCTCCAAGCTCCGAATAGTCTTCCGCACGCTACTCTCATTCATCTTCTCGAGGCTTTGAATAAATCCTCGATGCCTCGTGGCCGTTGCACCCTTCCAAACCGGCCCGACCAATCTCATTCCTAGCTTGATAAGCCAGTCCGCTTTTCCTCTACCTGTTGGATCCACAAATCGAACCGGGTTGTTTTCCACATAGCTATACGCATTATGGTAACGGTCGTCATCCTCTGAACTTTCGAGAAAGGCCACAGGATCCTCCTGCAGGAACCGGCCTATCTTCGGATCGTAGTACCTGGCCCTGAAGTAGTGCAACCCCGACTCGGGGTCCACCTCCCGCCCGGTGAAGCCGTAGGGGTTCCCCACCGCGGACTGCGGGAGGACGGTGCCGTCAGGGGCCAGGAGGGTGAGGGTGCCGAAGCTCTCATAGAGGTAGCGCTCCACGAGCGTCCCGCTGCGGTCATCGACCACCGCCGTGATGGAGCCCAGCCCATCCGTCAGCAGCCGGCGCGTGGGCTCCCCGCGCGAGAGCGTGCCATCCCGGTCGGCATCCGGCAGGAGGAGGAGAGGCTGATCGATCCCGGGGCCGTGGATCAGGCCGGCCTGGAGG
>Ga0156290_110_pt2 | contig 28848 bp, 9 predicted proteins | sample RifCSPlowO2_12_FD_107938 | JGI IMG/M metagenome (GOLD analysis project Ga0156290, IMG submission 107938) | Omnitrophica WOR_2 bacterium RIFCSPLOWO2_12_FULL_63_16 | reverse complement strand
TGTATCCACAGCGGGGGCATCGCTGTCGCTTGGTCATCGGTAGATCGTATCATAGTAGGTGGCAAGAACACGACTTTACCCATCCACATTACACAAGTTACACAGTTCACATTCAACAGATTATACCGTTGCGCCGTTCACCCGTTTCCCGAGCCACCGAAGCGCCAGCGACACCGACAGCAGGACGAGCCCGAAGACGATCCCCTGGCTGCAGGCATACCCCAGGCGCGAGGAGCCCAAGAGGCTGGCCATGATCCGCGTGATCGGCACCTCCGTGTGAAACGCCGGCCCGCCCTGCGTGGTCGCCATGATGAGGGCGAAGATCTGCATCGTGCCGAGGATCGTCAGGATCGACACGACCACGCACACCGGCAGCAGCAGGGGCAGCGTGATATGGCGGAACCGAAACCAGGCATTGGCCCCGTCGACGGTCGCCGCTTCATGGAGCTCGTGCGGGATCGTCTGCAACCCCGCCAGGAAGATCACGAATCCCCAGCCGAAGCCCTTCCACATGTGGATGATCGCCACGGCGGTGAGGGCCGTTTTCGGATCGGCCAGCCAGCTCCTGGCCAGATGGCCAAGCCCCACGGCTTTGAGGAGCTCGTTGAAGATACCGTAATTGCCGTCGTAGATCCACGCCCAGATCAACCCGACCACGATTTCCGAGAGAATGGGCGGCAGGAAGAAGAGCATCCGGTACCCCATCCCCCACCGGATGCGCCGGTTGACCGCCAGCGCCAGCAGGAGGGCGAGCGAGTTTTGAAAGACCAGGGCTAAGACGGTGATGGAGCCGGCCTGCCGGAATGATTGCCAAAACGCCTTGTCGTGCGCGATCACCGACCAGTAGTTGTCCAACCCCACAAACTGTGCGGCCCCCATCCGCCCGATCCCATCCCAGTCAAACAAACTCAGGACGGACATGTAGCCGAACGAATAGACGCTGAAGACCGCGAAGAGGGCGAGTGCTGGCAGGATGAAGAGGTAGGGAGCAAGGCGTTCAATTTTGGATTTTGGATTTTGGATTTTGGATTGGCTAACGGATGGCATGGCGGCCATTAAGTTTTGCGTGGCGGGTCTCTTCCCGCTTCTTCACCTCTTGCACCGCGTGCGCCACCTCGCTTGGGCTGGCTTCGTCGATCAGGATCGATTGGAGGCCTTTGTCGAAACTCTCCAGCACCGTCGCCCGCTCCTGCACGGCAAAGAGCCGCGGGTGGATCACCGAGGCCATGTCATCCACAAACTGCGCCAGCGGCCCGGTGAGCGTCGAGGCCGTCACCTGATTCGCCGGGATGTTGTGCGTGGCCTCCAGCAGAAACTGCTGCTGCTCGGAGGCCGTCAACCACTGCAGAAACTGCACCGCCTCCTGCGCCTTCGGGGAGTTGGCGTTGACCATGAAACTGGACCCGGCCCCGCCCCAGGTGACCATCGGCCGGTCAGGCCGAACGGGCGGAGGCATCATCACGCCATAGTCCAGGTCGGGGTTCATGCTGCGATAGACGTTGACCCCCCACGTCCCGTTAAACGCGAAGACCGCCTGCTCGTTGGCAAACAATTGCTCCGCCCGTTTGTTGATCATGGTCACAATGCCTTCGGCCAGCAGCTGGCTGTCTCTCAGCTGCTCGAAGAGCTGCAGCGCCGCAATCCACCCTCCATCGGTATACGGCACCTCCCCGCGGAAGGTCGCTTCGACCTTTTTCATGCCCATCAGATGGACGGCGTAGTTGGTCGCAAAGCAATCGATCAGCCACAGCTCCGCCCAGCCGCTCACCAGCCCGATGAGCCCCTCGGCTTTGGCCCGCTTGCCGAGTGCCAACCAATCCGCCCACGTCGCGGGGGGCTTGGCGGGATCGACCCCCAACTTGGCCAAGAGGCGCTTGTTGTAAAAGAGCTGGATGTTCATCACATCGATGGGCACCCCGTAGACGCCGGCAGCGGCGCCATAGGGATTGCCCTCTTCAAACGTATTCATCGCCAGCGCGATGGGAAAGAAGGTGTTGCGCCAGGCGGGGGGATCAGCGCGCATGGCCTCGGTTAAGGAGAGGATATGCCCCGCGTTGATGAAGCTGGCGAAGTCCCGCATTTCCCCGAGCACCCCGAACACATCGGGCAAGCCCTCAGTCTGGGCGGCGGCGCGGACTTTCTGGACGTAGAGATCGGAGGGGGCGTAGAGCTCAAAACGAACGGGGATGTCGTGGGTGCGGTTGTATCGTGCGGCCAGCTCCTCAAACGCCTCTTCGCGATCCGTCATCCAATGCCAGACCCGGATCGCCTCAGGACGCTTGCCGCCTCCTCCGCATCCCGCTGCGCCCACCGCGCACAGGAGGAGGACGGCAATCCACCCGGCCACTGAGCCACTGAGCCACTTCGCCACTTGGCACTCCCTAGTCACTAGTCACTGGTCACCAGTCACTCGTCTTCACCACCATTCCATCGCTCCCAGCGCCGTGGCATCCGGGGCGAAGGCAATCGCCAGGCCGATCAGTTGCTTGCTGCTCTGATTGTCATCGGCCCGGCGTCCTTCGCGAACCGGCTCGAGGCGCACCACCGATCCTCGTCCGGTCAACCGCGCGAAGGGAAACCGCTTCACCAGCTCTTCGGGAATCGCGACCGTGCACATCACCGACTGTCCCGGCGTCAGGGCACAGGGAGCTTGGAGGTGACAATACACCCCCGCAAGACTGACGTTCTTCGCCTCACCGATGAGCGGCTCCGCGTCCTCAGGGGGACCGACCGCCCGGATCGCCACCGGCACCTCCAACTCCGCACGCCGAAACCTTCGTCGCTCAACCGAGGCCTTCATCGGTGCGCCCTCTCTCGCTGGATCGTGTGATTGTCCACGCTGCATGCCTCATCATAACACCTTTTATGAAGTTTTAATAGCTGACGCTGTTTCCTGCTCTTTGCCGCCGCAGCGAGAGCAGCCACGGCACGTGGTGGTTGACAGGCCACCATGGGAAGTGCTAGATTGTAGATGAGGGTTAGCCTTATGCATCCGTCAGTGCGTCTCACAACGATTTCCTATGCCAGACTCCAACGTCGCTACGGCGGCAAGTTCATCGCCCGGCACGACGGGGAGGTCCTCGCCAGCGGCGCCAGTTATCGGGCGTTGCTGCAGGCGATCCGCAAACGCCGCCTGAAGCGACAAGACGTCATTGTCGGCTACGTCCCGCCCAAAGACGCGATCTGTATTTATGTCAGTTGACTTCCCCATTGGCACCAAAGTCATTTCCCTTGGTCGAGTGACCAATCCCGTCGTCCCCATCCTCGTCCGGACCCGGACTGGCTATGCGCCGTTTGATTTCCTCGTCGATACGGGTGCTGACTGCTCCATGATGCCAGTGTCCGTCGCCGAGACGGAGCTCGGTTTTTCGTTCGCGCGCGCCTCTCAAGAAACCTTCTTCGGGATTGAAGGCAGCGGACTGCGTGTCTACCGGGGATGGGTCTCTCTAAAAATCGGTCCCTACCCTCTGCGCGTGCGCTGCGTCTTCTCGCCACATGAGCGCAGTCCCTTGATCCTGGGACGGATGGATGTGTTCCGTCATTTCACCATCGCCTTCGACAACCGCTTCCACCGCATTCGCTTCACGAAGCTCACTCGCTGATTCTCTCTTTCCCTACTCCCTACTTCCTGCTCCCTGCTTCCTATCCTTTCACGCCGCTTTCCGCCACGGCCTGCCGGTACTCCTCGAGGTGCTTGGCCACTTCCCCGTCTTTGATATCCTCTGCCTGGACGGTGAACAGCCCCTCATCGCCCGCGACCCCCAGCTTCTGCCGCACCTCAGGCGGCAACTTACGGTTGCCCGAGGCCACCGCTTCGATGCCCGCGTAGAACGCTGAGGCCGCAGAGACCGTCTTGCTGCGATCCGTCGGCGCCTCAAGCACGACCTCGGTCTTCACCTCCATCGTATCCAACCACGCGAACGGCCCGATCGCGACGTCCGCCTGCGCCGGTGTCTGCATCGCCACCTCAAACCACTCCGGCTTGAGCGAGACCGCGCCCTGGGACGCCTTATTGACCGTCGCAATCAGGTTCACCAACCGCTTGCGCACCTCTGCTCGACGAAGGAGCGGCGCGGTGTCTGGATTGTTCAGTAACCCCTGAAGAATCTCCGCCGTGTGATCGCCGGATAAGACGCTGACGCGCACATGGACACCCACCTCAACGATGTCACCTCGCTCGTTCGTCTCCACATAGTTCCTCGCGACAGCTACAAGCGGAGGGCTAGTGCGCCCAAGGGTCTCAGCCGCCTCCACACTCAGCTCATGCGCCTTCTTCCATTCAGGCGAAGTGGCGCTCGACGGCTCGTTGCCGACCCAAAACGCAATTTTTACGCCGGACGCGTCCGGCTCCCCCTGCACCGGCTGCGGCTCGCTCTGCACCACCAGCTTGACCGCGCTCTGCTTCGCCGCCTCATCCAGCGAGGCGAAGTTCCCCACTTTCTGCACCCACTCGAGGAACCGTTGAACGGCCACGGCACCGTCAGGACCATGTCCAAAAAACGCTTCCTTATCGATCGCAACGGTCAAAGGATGTGCCCTATCCATGACCCGTCGAGCCATCGCCGCAGGGTTCGGGGGATCAAACCCAATGGCGTTGAACTGGCCGGCCCACTGCGCCTGGGCGAATGTCTCTGCCGTCGTGTCCGTCACCGGATGCGCGAACGGCGAATCTGATCTCGTCAACTTCCTCGCCGTCTCGGCATAGGGATAGGCCGCCTCCACGTCACCCTCCTCTTCCCCTTCGTCATTCTCAAGCACGAGATTCGGCCCATGCGGCGTGAACCCGCCCTGCACACCGATCCAGCGCTCATTGAACCGCACGACCCGCACGCGCGCCTCATCGTATGACGGATCGTCGTACATATCCTCGCTGACCAGCCGCCCGTCCGCATCGACGTGAGGGGTCCCATCCGCCTTGATGGTGTACCGAGACGACGTTTCGATCGGGTTACTCCACTTGTTCGCAACCGCGTCATCACGCCGTTCCGGACGCCGGCCCACCCAATGCGACCCGCGCGCATTCCCGAGCGCGACCTGCACCACTGTCTTGGACAGCGCACGGCCTACCTTCGCCATGAGCTCCTGCAACCAGCCGGTCTCATCGTCCTTTCCGAGATACTTCCCTCCGCCAGCCACTGCCAACTTTTCTGAGGATACCGACGCGAAATAGTCATCCGAGATGAACTCGCGGAGCTTGAGGATCTCCCGGTACTGATCGCTCACCTCCGGTAACAGTTCCTCGTCGGTCTTGGAGTTGAGTTGTCTCTCCCACGGGGTGAGCTGATCAACCTCCTTGCCGTCAGCTAGTTCAGTCTTGATTTGCGCCTGCCGGGCGCGGATTTCCTCAAGCAGGGTCCCGCGAGCCGCCTGCACCCGCGCCTCGATCTTCTGGAGCTCCTCGGGCGTTAGGTCCTGCACCCAGCCGTCGCGCTTCTTCGCCCACATCCGCTTGACGTTATGGTCGTTGATCGCGCTCAACAGCAGCAGCGTCGCTTCATCGTCGCGCTCAGCATCAAGAAAGGCTCGCGTGTTGCGCTTGACATCCCAGGCTTCGTACATGGCTCCGTGGGCAAGGAATTTCTGGGCGTGCTTCCAATCCTCGTCCGTAATCCGCCGCGCCAGCTCGTTGAAGAGTTCCTCTGCGAATTCCCGGCGGAACGCGTCGGATGTTGCCGGCGCTTTGACGGCCAGCTCCTTGAGGAATTCCTGTTTCATCGCCTCGCGGATGGCGTCGAGCCTCAGCGGTAGCTGGCCACCAGCCTGCTCATTGTACTTCCGCATCAGCAGCATGAGGCGCGTGGACCAGTAGATCTTGAAGTTCTGAGCGCCGGGGCCCTCTTTGTCGGCGTCGATCTTGCTCCACTGACCGACCTCATCCGCGGCCACCGCCTTTTCGGCGAAGCCAAACCCTTGCCCGCGGACATTGCCTGAGAACGGCATCTCGATCACAGTACCTGCCGCCTTGCCAGCCTTGAAGGCTTCATAGGCGGCCCTGATGTTGGGCATGAATGTCGCTTCGTTGGGGAACGCTTGGATCTCTTCCTCAAGGGCCTGCAGAAACTCATCGGTCAGGTTGGCAAACGCCTCGAGCTTGCCCTCCTTGATCAGCTTCGCCACTTTGGCATCCACCAAATCCTGCATGAACCCGTACGGCTGGTAGCCCTTGAGCTCTGGGTAGTTGATTTGCTTGAGTGCCCAGCCGGAGCGGAACGCCGAGTGCCACCCCAGGGTGTGAATCTCGGCGTTGTCGACGCCCTTGTTGTGGAAGATCACGATATGCATGTCATCGCCGACCTTCCGCACGTCATAGCCGAGGATCAAGCCGGCCCGGTAGGCGGCCTTCAAGCTGGCACGGAGCGTCGCGAAGTACAGGTCCGGGGGCACTTGGTGTCCCGGATCCCCTCCGATATCAAACTTCAACGTCGTCATGGTGATGACGGCCTTCTTGTTGGAGGCCTCCAAGAACGGATCGAGTTTGACCTGGGCCTTACCCGCCGGTGTCAGCTTGGGTTGGCCAGTCGTCGGGTCGATGACGACCACCGCTGGAATCTCGTGGTAGCGCACCCCGAGTGAGCGCACCACGTCTCGAGCCAGCTTGCGGGCGATCGGACCCGTGGTGTGCGGCTGAAAGCTGCCGTGGAGCGCCAGAAATTCATGGACCCACTTGTCATCATTTCGGATCGACGTGATGTCACTCGTCAAGGCCACCTGATCGCGAATGCCCCCTTTGGGGATGCGGCCCTTCGCGTAGGACTGGTAGCTATACGCGACCATCTGCACACGACTATCGTTGTTAAAGGTGCCCTGATCCGCTTCTTCCTGTGTGATGGGGACGACGCCGCGATGGTGTGCGCCGTTTGGACCCGCCGGCGTGATGAAAAAGCGGTTGATGGCTGCCGTAAACTCCCCGACCGCCGGCGCGCCGGACTGCTCGCGCCCGATAAAGACCGGGCTCAACGCCTCCTCCCCAGCAAACGAGCCGCCGACCTGATCCACGGCCACGACCGCAATCGGATGCTGCTCTAGCGGGGCTTTGTTGGGGTCGTAGAGCTTCGTACCGGCCCGGGGAAGCACTTTGGTAATCACCCACTCGGTCTGGTCATCCACCAACACGTGAATGTACGGCGCTTGCTGTGTGGGGATGTAGTAGGCGGTGCGGTTGCGAGTTCCGGCGAGCACGTCCTTGACCTGTTCAATCACAAAGACGTATCCGGGGCCTTCCCGCAACGCCTCTTCACGAAGTTGCGCCTGGTTGGTCTCTAGCAGTCTCGCGAGACTCTTGTCATCGAGCCCCTCAATCTTCTGCTGGTTCTCCACCGCCTCGCGTGCGAAGAGCTGCACGATGGGAAGATTGAAGGCTGAGACATGCCCTCCGAGCGCTTGCGCCACATAAATCGGCTCCGCCTCACGCTCGTTGAAGGGCAGCTCGCCGGTGGTCATGTGCAAGGCCGCCATTTGCTCAGCCGGTGAGCGGCCCGCAAACTCCCGATGGTAGGCATCCGTCATGCGCTCATCCGACACGTCACGAGAAACCGCGTTGCGTAAGATCGTTTGGATGCGGTAATCCTGCACCGGATTGCGGCTCGGTCCGTTGTACGTGACCTCAAGAAACAAGCGTCCTTGCTGCCGACGGACGACCGCATCGGTGAGTTGCCCGCGGGCCGTTTCCTTCTCTAATTCCTGCTGAACGATCCCAACCACGTCATCAGGTACCCGGCCATCGGGGTAGAACCGGCCGAGGTTCATCGAATACGTCACCAACTGCACTTGCTCGGCCAGTTTCTTGGCGCGCTCTTCCGCGCGCGCGATCTCTCGCTGCCGCCGGAACTCGCGGATCGTCGCGAACCCGTCGTTGAGGATCTGCTCTTCTTCAGGGGTCGCCGCATAGCCGCTAACTTGTAGCTCGTTGTGATGGACGCGCGCCCACGTCCCTAAGAAACGCAACGCGTCGTCCTCTTGCGGAAACGCCGCGCGGGCCCCTTCGATCAAGGCCAGCTTCACATAGTGCGAGCCTGGAGACGCAGGCCAAGCCATGCCAACGCCTTGCCAATCAAAGAGTCCCGCGGAACCGATCAAATGGAGTGTTGCGTTGTCTTCGCTCGCGGCGCGACCCTTCGGATCCGTATGCAGTAAGGCGGGATCATCATCCGTAGCCAGGATGACCACCCGCACGCCGCTCAAATCGTTCACGGGAACGTCCGCACGGCTCTGGGCCGCTTTTACCAAGAACTCATAGGCGGCCTTGGCGCGGGCCCGCAACACGTTGTCCGGCGTTTGCTGCTCAAGCGGCGGCGTGCCATCGCCAAACTCCAAAACGAGTTTCGGCTGCCCGGCCTCCGGATCGCCGAAAGCTGACCCGATGACGCCGCGCACGCGTTTGTCAATCAACGTGCGCACGATGGTGTCAACAGGAACGCTCGGCACCGTCACCGCGATGAACGTCTTGCCGGTGTCTGTGACATCTGCCCCCGGCGCGGGCGACGCCGCGGCCAGGGACGCGGCGGGGGGCGGCTCCGTAGCCGCCTCGAGGGTCCGATCGTATTGCGTTGCGTCGGCGACGTAACTGGCGGCCGGCTGGTCCGAGGGCTGAAGGCTGCCACCCTCATCCGCCGGCAGCTCGCGCTCGGATGTCGTCGCAACTGGCGGCGCCGCGGCGACGACGGATAAAGTTGCGGGCGCGGCCTGCGCGACGGTTGTCTCCGTCGGGCCACCGGCGACGGCCACGAGCGCGTCGTAGACGTGCCCGGCTCCGCGCGCGACCAATGCCGGTCGTGCCCGTTCCAATGCCCGCCGGAATTCCTCCGGCGTTGCGTCGGGAACCGTCGTATAGATGGTCACGCGAATGCCTTCGACCGGCCTCACGAGTGTGCCATCCGCGACGTCGATCACCACCGGATCGCCAACCCCCCAGTCGGTGTCGGCGAGCTGAGGGGCGAAGACGCTGATGTGAACGTCGGGAAGGTTGATCGCTTTCGCCTGTTGCGCCCAGTCAGGCAGCCCGCCGATGGGCGGAGACGCTGGCGCCGCGGCGACCGGCGGCGTGGTGGCAGCAGTTGAAGGCACCGCGGCGTCGGGTGCTTGTGGGGCCGCGCCTTCGCTCATCGCCGAGGCCTGCTGTAGCTCCTGTTCAATGTCATCGAGAGCGTTCGGGGACTGCTCGACGGCGCGGGCACGCACGGTCGAGGAGCGCACCGAGGCCCAGGCCGAGGGCATGGCCCCAGATATCGCCAGCGACACCGCCACGACTCCACTCACCGTTCGTGACTGCCTCCAGCTAGTCCACGCCATTGAATAACCCTCCTGTTGGCTCGCGATCTTGACGTGATGAGCGAGGCCTGCTATGCTTGGAACAGAGATAAGAGCCATGGCCCAGCCTCAAACTCTCATGAATCTCGAACACCTTGAAGAGCAGTTGCAGATGCTCAAATGGTCGGTGCTGCGGATCGGCCCGATTCGCTCCAGGTCGGCTCGGAAGAACGGCCAACGCAGTGTGGTTCGCGAAACAGCCGGCTTGCTCGGAAAAACCTTCCCCCGTGGGGTCATCTACGAGCGGCGGTTCCGCAAGACGTGGGCCTCCCGCCTGCGACAGCTCGGTCTCTAACGGATGAAGTATGTGATCGACACGAATATCGTGATCGATCATTTGCGTGGCGATCCCACAGCAACCCGTTTCCTGGAAGACGTGGAACGCGGAACGCGCCAAGCCACCATTTCCGTCATCACCGAATTTGAACTCCTGGCATTCCCTCGCTTGACCCCAGCGGTCCAACGGCAGATCACGGCCCTGCTGGCGTTGCTGCCAAAACTGAGTGTGACCTCCGCGATTGCTCGTGCTGCAGCCGCCTTCCATCGCTCCTACCAGACGGACATGGCGGACGCGCTCATCGCCGCCACCGCCTTGCGAGCCCACGCCACGCTGGTGACGCGCAATCTCAAACACTTCCGGCCCATCCGCGAACTCCACGTTGTCGGTCTGTAAGAACACGCGTGGCCGTGTCATCTGGTGTCCAACGTGGCCTGGTTCGCAATCGCCAAGACCTCGCTGAGACTGCCCTGGCCGTGCTTGTATTTCAGCACCGCGTGGTAGAGCCGGTCGTCCGTCGGATGATCGATGCGCGGGGCCACTTCGACCACCCCGAAGCCCTGCGCGTGCAGCGCGTCGGTGATCCGGTCGGAGTGGAAGCCGCCGGTGATGAGCACGGCCAGGCGCTCGCCCGAGATGCGCAACTTCTCGATGGCGTTGGCAGCGAGGGTCTCGTCGCGCCGGCGCGCGATCTCATAGAACCTCAGGAACGCCGGCAGCGCCTGCTGCAGCGCCTCCAGCCCTTCGAAGGAGCCGACGGACAGCCCGTGCCGTTGCGCCATCGACTTGAGCGTGCGCGCCCAGCGGAAAGAGAGATCGTCAGTTTGCATCGAGGCCAGACGCAGCGCCTCCTCCGCGGTCAGACGCAACTGGAGGCAGGCTTCCACCAACGCCAGCTCCTCGATGACGGCGCGCAGGTGCCGGCTCTCCGGAGAGGCGGTCAGGCTCACGCGAAGCTGCTGCGCCAGGCGAGCCAACTCCCCGGAAACGCCGGAGGATTCCAGGCCGGCGCGTTCCTCAAGATACGCGAGGTACCGGGAGAGGTTCGGATAACGAGACAGGTCGATGCCGTGTGACACAGCGGTCTGCGAGAAGTCGGCGTAATAGCCCGCTTTGGCCAGCGTGCCGGCCTTCATCTCTCTTGCGCGCGCAATCAGCGCGTCCAGCTCGGCGGACTCCATCCGCTCGGCGAGACGACCGATCGCCTCGGTTTGCTCGGATGAAACCGCCGCCAGGTCCAACCCCTGCTCCAGGTCGCGCAGCCGGATGAGCGTCGCCACAGACGGGAACGCCTCCAGCGCAACGCCCTGGCGGGAGGCCAGCGCCGAGAGCGCCTCGACGTAGGCGTCCAGCTCAAGCTCGTGCGCGTCAAACGCTGACGTCCGCTGCTCCAAGTCGATCAGGGCCTGGTCAAACACCATCGGCTTGAGCACGTCAAGCGCCTGGCGCACCTCACTGAGGACACCGGCCACGCCGGCGGTCAAGGGCTCGGCGGCCAAGAAAGCATCAAGCTGCTCCTGGTACAGCGCCGGCTGCTCCACGCCCCACAGGATCAGCGGCTCCTCCGTCGTCACGTCCAGATATTCCTCCGCGCTCATGATGCCGGCGTGAAGGTACTTGTCGAGCACCCGCCTGCGAACCTCCGGTGTGCCATGCGCCCGCAACCGCTTCAGCCCCACATCCCCGTGGCCGCCCTCCACTAGGATCAGGCGCAGGCCGTGCCGCTCGATCAGCAGCCGCAGGATCTCCACGAGCTGCCGCTGCGCATCGGGATTGGCGTGAGCTTCCTGAAGGTGCACGATGATCGGCGAGGAACCGTCTTCGGCCTGGCGGGTGTCCACAATAAAGCCAAGCTCAGGCGGGATGGTGATCTGCGCCTTCTTGGCAGCCACGATGGGCGGGGCCAGCCCCGCCTCTTCGGCAGGAACAATGGGCGGGGCAAGCGCTACCTCGAAGGCCAAAAAAGAGACGGTCCATGCGGCCGTCAACAGCGCTCTCCGCTGCGTCTTTTCCTGGTACATAAGCCGTATGCTCATGCTGTTAAATACATTTTAAGCACTTAAACAAATACAGTCAAGATATTTCTTAGGCCCTCTCAGGGAGCCGTGGCTGACGCCGCCTCAGCCCTGATCGCCTGCTCGGTTTCAGGCATCACTCCTACCAGGCCCAGCATCCTCAAAATGGCCTCGAGCTGGGTGAAGTCCCCGTTGATGATGACATCCGGATCCGCTTTAATCAGCCGCTCGCGATCGGCCGGCGTGCGTGCGAACGCGAACGCCAGCGCCCCAATCGCGTGCGCCGCCTCGACATCCGGGCCGCCATCCCCGATCAGAACCGCTTGATCAGGTGCGAACCCCCACTCCTCAAGCAAGCGCGCGAACCGCTCAGTCTTCTTTCCCTCTCCCCGCACGTCATGGAAGAAGCGCCGGATGCCAAGCTGTACCGCATAGTCCGCGCGATTCTTGGGATCGCCGCCGGTCAAGATCGCCTGCCGGAGTCCAGGTTGCGTGCTCAAGCGCGCAAGCAAGACCGCAACCCCAGGGGTCAGATGCTTCGGGTCGGTCAAGCGGTCGGTCCGAATGACTTCTTTCATCTGAGCTCTAATCTCATCGGAGAACTGCTCAGCCGGTGGCATCTCTCCGGGATGTCGTTGAGACCAGACGGCGAATCGCTCCACCCAATTCTTGCCGGCTGTCTGCATGATGAACGCATGAGCCAGGGCGAGGTCCTCAGACGTCACCGGCCTTCCCGGTGCGATGATGCGCTCGGCGAAAAAGCGGGCTTCGGCCTCGCGCGGGTAACCCAGCCAAAGCGTCTCGTCAAAATCCCAACACACAAGGCCCTTCGGAACCAACCGCAGCTTTGCCAGCCGCTCCGGATGCCTCACCTCCACCGACACGCCGGTATGCGGATTTGGAACCGCCCCCTCCGAAAACGACTGCTCCTCGTGAAGGCTGGTGCCGACGAGCCAAACCAACTCCGTATTGACGGTGAGCAGCAACTTGGCTTCCTCTTCCGCGTCACCGACACCAGCCTGCCGGTCCTCAATCTGCTGCTGCCGCCTGCGCAAGCTGCGCACGATCGCCGCGCGGCGCGGATCATCCCGATCCATCGCTGCCCCCGCGCGACCCAGCGCCTCCGCCGCTGCCATCGCCACATCGGGGGTGCGGCTACGCAGCCTCAAGCGGTACCACGCGATCCGCGCGGCACGCCCGAGCCGCTCAAGGCGCGGGCGCATCGCCTCGAGCCCGCGACGTCCAAGCGCCGCCACGGTCTTGACCAGCAAGACAGGGAGCACAATGGGCGCAAGGAGGAGGATCACCACGGCCCCCGTGGTCACCACCAACACCCCGACGATTCCACGCCCCATCCAGGCCCCCGCCCGAGTCCGTAGTACGGGCCAGCCGTCGAGGATGCGGCGCAGCAGCCGGCCGCGCGTCCACACGAGGCCGGTCCCGATCCCCGCGACGGCGATCAGCCCCCACCGGGCCACCGCCGGATCGAGGTGGCCGTGCACGAGCAGCCATCCGGCCGCCACGGCCGCGGCGCTGGCCACCGCGAGGGCCGCCAGCACCGCGGGCTTCATTACAAACGCGCTCGCGGGGCCGACGGCCGGCTCGGCGAGGCGCTTGACGCGCTCCGAGGCCTGGCGTAGAATGCGCAACATGCCTTCCCGCAAGCCAGCCAAGAACGCACGTCCCGAATCAGAAGCGCGCCGCACGAACGTGCTGTTGGAGGACCTCCACGGCCAGTTCCGTACCTTTGGCGAGAATCTGGAAGATGTGCGAGGACGGCTCGCCGCCGTGGAAGCCGAGGTGAAGGAGTTCAACCGGTCCGCGACGTTCCAGCGTCTTGTCTCCGAGAAGTTGCGTGACGATGTCGGCTCACTGACGACGATGAGCCGGAAAATCACCGCGGATATCGCCTCCATCAAGGACGACCTGAAAGCGCTGACGGATCGTTTGACCAGCGCCGAAGCGAAGCTCCCCGCGTAAGCCCACCGCCCCACTCGCCAGCCCACCCATACGAGCGCATCGAGCCCCGCCCCGAGCACCGTCCAGCCGGGGACGATGTCGCCCGCCGCCAGGCTCAGTCCGTCAACGATCAGTCCCAGCAGCGTCAAGACCGGCAGCGTGAACACCTTCGCGTCACCGTCCCGCTTCCACCACGTGAGCAGACGCTTGGCTTCGGTGATGTCGGTCGCATGGTCATACCCACCAACGGCCGTATTCAGGACGCCGATCACCTGCCCCTGCCAGGGACCGGCCGCACCCACTACGGCGCTCCCGCTGAAGCCGCGGGGCACGTTCGTCGTCAGCTCGAGCAGCGAGGTGCCTGGGATGCGCCTGGCCGCCCCGTAGCGCGCACGGGGCACGTTGGAGCCTCTCCCAACAATGAACATCTTGCCGGCCCGGCGGAATCGTGTGCGCGAAAAGTTAGCCTGCCTCATCAGGGGCACGACGGCCTGCCCCAAGCGCTCGAGGGCGCGTTTGTTAATCCGGATCATGGCGACGTCCGTCCGGGACATCTCTGTTTGGTGGAGAGTCCGAGAGGAATAGTTCACTGCCACTAGCTCGCCCCGCACCCAGCCCCGGCGGAACCGCACACGCATCGACCGAAACGGCCGCGCGACGGCCCCATCGCGCACATGATCCTTATAGACCACATGGGCCGCCGTCGCGACGTAGTACCAGCCGGCATCCTCATCCAACACGAATCCTGATCCCAACCCCTGATCTGGGGTTTTAATCAAGACCACCGCCTGGGCCAACATGGCTAAACGCTCCGGAGCAATCCCCGGGAACCGGCGGTGCACGTGGTGCGTCCATCGCGTCCAGCGGGCCTCATCAACCCACCCGTCCCTAAATCCTTCGTCTTGCCGGGAACGCCGTCCCAGTTTTTGTACGGGCGCGGCCGGAGAGTCTTGAGTCTCGGGTTCCGCACCGATGAGCGCCTGCACGCGCGGGCGGATCGCGTCAATCTGCTCCGGGGTGGGAAGCGACGGGAGCTCCGCCAACACGGTCCGCAACTCGTGCGTCCGATCCCTCGCCGCATCAAGCAGCCTGAACGCATAGCCGTCGGCCGTGCCATCAGACGGGATCACCTCCAGCACGCCCACATCAACCAGCGCGCCGACAGCGGAGTCAACGGAAGACCAGCGGTGTTCCGAACGCGCTGCTTTGATCTCCCCCGTGGTCATGGCGCTCCTGCTGAACAACACGTCAAAGATAGCGAGCGGCGTGGCATCGACGCGTGACGCCGGCCGCAGCGCCTCTAATTCCGTCAGGGCCTGCTGGACGACGCCAGCCTCGATCTTGCGATGCTTCTCCAAGCGTTCGGCCAATTGTTCGGAAGACAGCTCGTCTCCCATGAAACGCCGCACATCCTCCTCAACCAACCGTCTTGCCTTCGCCAGCCGCATGGAAGAGTCGTCCACATCACGTCCCTCGACCGGCTGAGGCATCGGCAGATGAGTCGTCAGGTTGGCAATGATGCCAACCACGCTCACGGATGACGCCTTCCCCAACCGCCTGGGCTTTGACCCCTCCGCTCCTGATGTTTCTTGAGTCTTGCGTCTTGGGTCTTGCGTCCCCACCGTCGTCTGACTGTTGCCCTTCGACGTCGTCAGCTCCCCACCCCCCGGCGTGTCCATCCCTGTGGCGACATAGCGGGGATCATCCCGCATCTGACGGAACCCGGGACGCATGGTCGTGCCCGAATTCGGCGACATCACTGGCAGCGGCGCGACCAAGGAGTGAGGCGCTTTTCTCACCGCGACGACGATGGCCCAGTCCATCGCCTCATCGAGTGCGTCCCTTGATCCCTGTGGGCTCACGACAATCGTCTCCGTGGGGCGTTCTTCCACCACCTCCAGCAGTCGCTGGTATTGGGCGCGTAACGTCATCGGCTCATGCTGAAACGGCGCCGGGCTCATCATGAGGAGCAGCCATCCGCCGGGCGTCGTCATCGACCAGGCGTCTCGCAAGGTCGCCGCACCCGCTGCGCTGTCGATGGAGAGTTCCATGTGGTGCAGGATGACGAGGTCGGCAAGCGTCGAGAGATCCGTCGGCTGGAACACGCCCTGCGCGAGCGCCTGGGCCGACGTGAGTGGAAGGTGAACCGCCCCCGCCCGTGCCGAATCCGCCTGGGCGTCCTGGTTCCCATCAAGATTGATCGGTGGGGTCCGCTCAGCAGGAAACGCCAAGGGTCGATGTCCCGAGGCGACGTTCACGACGCGAGCCGTCGGGCTCATCCCCAACCACGTGACCATCGCAAGCGTGTTGGCGTTGAACTGGCGGACACTCACGTCCCATGCGCCAGGGATCGTGGGACCGATCGACGCAGCATTAAACCCGCGAATCTCGAGGGGTCGTACTAAGCGGACATGACCGGAGGTTTCGTCTCCAGTCCTCGGCTCGCTGACCTGGCGACTGGTAGCGACTTCGTGCTGTGCTGTATCCAGCGGCTGAGTGGTCGGTTCAGGTTTCGCGGTCACGTTAGATTGACCGGCGTCTTCACCACTGTTCCTGGAGTACCTACGTCGTCGGGCCCAATCACGTGCGACCTGTTCGTACTCTTCGTACGACTCACGGCTGGTACGTTGGGCTTGTTTCCACTCTGGGTTGGTTCGCAATCGATCGATCAAGGCGTTCAGGCGCTGTCGAGATGCCTCCGCTTGTGGCACCGTCATCAACTGTTCGAGGTGCCGGAGAAACTCCCCTGAGGGCCCGGCGAGATACCGAAGGACCTTCGGATGAAACGCGTACTCCCATACATCGCGGACGTCAGCGTCCGTCACCAGCATGGCGCTTGGGTCGCTGGCGGCGATGTCCAGCGCTTTGAGGATCGCATAGGCGGTCTGGGTCAGGCGCTTCATTGTGCCGGTCTCGGCCGCCGTCAGCGGCCGAGCTTGCTCTATCCCGGTGTAGGTGCGCACGACGATGGGCATGAGGTACCAGAGTTCCTTGAAATCGTTTATTCCACCAGTCGGACGCAGAAATAGTTGTCGCAAGGTCAACGGGTCGCCCCATCGGCGCGTTTGTTGGCGAACCTCCTGCTCCACGAACTGGAGGACCGTCTCATCCGACCACCCGTCAACCTCTTCGAAGACCGCCTGAATGAGGCGATGCTTAGATTGCAGAAACTTGTCAAACAAGCCCGCATCGTCATGCATCTGGCGGAACACCTTGACCCACGCGCCGTTAAGCAAATTCGTCCGAGTTGGGGAACTTGGTACCGGTTCTCCGAGAACCGGTGCTGATTTTTCACCCCCCACCTCCATCCCCGAAGCGGCGGCTGCCGGATTATCGGTCGTCCCGAGGGCGCGGGGCCGCGGAGGGAACGTGATCGCCGATGGCGCGACCGGACTCGTCGGCGCCACCCGTGGCTCCTGTCCCGACAGTGGACGGTCGTCTGTGGACGGTGGACGAGCCGCAGCCGGCGGTGAGACTGGGGACTTAGGGGGAGGGTCCGATGGATTGCCACGACCAGGGTTCGACGCCCTGAGACTGGCGAGCAACCGCTGCACGAGCGGGACTTCCTCCTCATGCTGCCGCGCAATCGCCTGCAGGTACGCGATCAGCTCCCCTTTCAGCGGAGGCGATTCGCCGGCGAGTTGCACGACGATCCGTTTCGCCTCCTCGAAGAAAGCCTCCTCGCTGGTGATCTTGAATAATCGGATCTTGTGGTGCTCCGCCTTGATCAACTCATCGACCAGCGCTTTGGCAAACCGCGGCAGGTGCTCTGCGCGCGTGAGCGACGGATAGAAGGCCTCAGAGAAATACTGGCTGTGGCGATGCTCCGCCCTCGCGAGCAGCTCGATGATCGCTTCAAGCGCCGGTTGGAAGATTCGGGGGTCGCGGCTCGCAAACACATGGGTGTGGAGTAGCTCCCGGGCGATGGTATCCCGGAGGCGCTGCGCCGCATCGCGTCGTTCGGATTCGGGACGCAGGTGGATGAGGAGCAGATGCGTCAGCAGCACCTTGCGCTCCTTGACATGCTCCAAGGCGCCCGGCAGCGCATAGACCTCGAGGATGCGCTGCAGGGATTGTCGGAATCGATCCGCGTAGCCCGGGAGGTGTTCTCCGGCCCCTGTCTCGAGAATGAGCTCCGTCAGGTTGAGCCGGAACGCGCGTTGCAGCCGGTGCGAGAGCGCCTGCTCGAGCCGGGTGAGCCGTCGGAATCCCGGAAGCCGTCCGAGCGCCCGGCAGCCGCGGATCGCGATCATCGAGACGGCAAACGCCAGCCGATTCGTCGAGGCCAGTCCCTCCCAGGCGACATGAACGGCCGGCTCCAGCAGCGCGTTGACGAGCGTGTGGGGAATCAGCAGCGGAAGTAGGACCCAGAGCCGATAGTCAGGAATAGGATGGAGCGATTGCGCGGTGAGCGAGGCGCCGAGGGTCAGCACCGTGACGAGGACGGGACCCAAGCGGAAGGCATCACGGAGATTGAGCGTATGTCGGAGTGCGTGCCAGAACTGGCCGTGTCGAAGAGCAACGAATGTTTCACGCGTGAAGGTATGCAAGAGCTGCTGTGCGCCTTGCAGCGCAGCGAGTCGCCACAGATGCGGCGGGCTCAAATCATACGGCAGCCCGAAGGTCAGCGAAAGTAACCAATCCCCGCCCGCGACAAATCCCACCGACTCCACCAGCACCGGCGCGGCGACCCGCCACCACCCCGGCCCCCGGTCGTAGAGCCACCCCATCCACGGCCACCGGCCGCCCCGTGAAGTGGTTTGCTTGCTTCTCTTCCCCGATACCGATTTGTCATCCGCTTGCTGCTGAGCTTTGAGCTGATCCGCCAAGCCTTTGGCCTCGTAGAAGACCTGTATGAAGCGCTCCCATTCGGCTTGACGACGGGCGGAGGTCTCTTGGAACCAGTTCTTGGAACTCCTCTCAGGGGCGGGGTCCGTATACTCGAACTTCACCAGATTGCCATATCGTCCCTTCACGACGCGGACGAGATAGCGTTCCCCTGGTCCAAATTTCACGACCGCGCCTTCACGCAGCGCAGCCAGCGCCGCGAGGTGATCCTCGGTCAGTGGCGCGTCCAATAACTGCCGGAGGGCTCGGAGGTACCACCACAGGTCGTCCCGAGCTCCGATGAGGTCAACGTTCGCCTGCACCTCACCATGCGCATGCGTCGTCTGCATGCGATAGCCGAACGTTGAACGCGCCTGCGCCTCCTCGTGTGCCGCCGGGTCGTAGGCGACACCGAACCCTTCGAGGCGCGACGTGAAGCGGAAGTCATCAACAAGATCCTGAGGGATGCTTCGAGTCACCAAGAAAGAAAACGTCTGCGTCTGAGGCTCCACACGGATTTTCCTCAACGGCCCTGGAGTCCAATAGATCTCGACGTGTGTGCCGTCCGCCACCCAGTCGAAACCCTTGGTCCACACGGCCGGATCATACCAGCGGTACTCCATCCGATCCGGTAGGAATGTCAACGTCGAGGAAGACTGCGCCGATCCTCTTGTGTCTAACCACTGCCCTTTCCGACAGATGCCCGTGATGCCACCCTCAGGAGTCAGCAGAATCCGCTGGCGCTCCTCTTCTGCGCTGGACCCTCTGTAGGAGCTTTTGCGCCGAAGCTCAACGAACCCGCGACCACGCTCAACCGAGCTGGAATGCACTGAGAAATGCTCAGGCGTCTCGCTGGTCCTTGAGGTCGTCATGGGGTGAACAAGCGCCGACATGTCTTGATGGAATCGCTGAAAGCCGGCAACCGGATCAGTCACGTCCCATTCGTGCACGGGATCCGCTGAATCACGATCTCGTCCAGTCCCTCCGTCCGACGGCTGCGGGAAGAGGAGGAATGGAAACGTCGCCAGCGACACCCCGCCCGTCCCCACGAGCCAGGCGGGCAGCGCCATCGTCCAGAGGACAACCGGCACGAGGGCGTCGCTGAGCCAGTCGGTGACGAGCGGTGAGAGCCACACGCTCGCCCCGATGAGACCAGCGCCGACAAGCAGGATCGGCGCTACCTTGACAGGGCCGACCCGTCTGGATATAGTCAAACCGTGAGGAGACGATGAAGCGAAACGGAAGAACCTCGCCAAGCCATTGGAAAGACGAGCGGGACTGGGCGTATTCGGAGGCGGTGTATCCGAAACTCGCCCGTCGATACCCCAATCGGTGGGTTGCCCTCGCCCATCACCGCGTAATTGCCGCCGGGACGAATGTGATGAAAGTTGTCGCCCAAGCCCACCGGAAAATTGATTGGGAAGAGATTCCCCTCGTCTTTGTCGAGCGCGGGATTCACGTGTACGTCCTGCATGGTCATTAACCTCGAGGTCCGTCGGTTTCTTGACCTCGAAGCCCTCGAACACGGCTTGACGAGTTTCTCCTTCCGGCTCTGGACGCGCGTTCAGTTCCAAACCCACCACGGTTGGACGGCTGTCTTGTCCGCCTTGATTGATACCGGCGCCCCCTTCTCCGTCCTGCCGAAGAGCGTCTGGTCCGACATCGAGACGCGTCCCGTGGGGTTCGCCTCCAAACTGCGCGGCCTCGTCCCTCTCCCGTCGGCTGCGCTCACCGCTCGGCTGGCGCAGGTGACCTGCCGCGTCAGCGATGAGCAGGCGACTGCTGACTCGATGCGTCTGTGGGTCTTGTTGGCTGAGGGCAACGTGCCGATTGTCCTGGGCTGTCACGGATTCCTTGACGCGGTGAGGCTGAACCTCGACGGCCCGCGCCAAGTCGCCTCGCTCGAGTTCTGAGCGAGCCCCCCATCCCCCCTCGTCCCCCAACGCGGTCACGTCAACCAGCCGCCACAGCCCAAGCCCAATCGCCAGCGCCGTCAGCCAAGGCCACCCGCTTCCCGCTTTGTGAGGGCCCGTTTTCATCTGGCGTTCTGTGAGATCAAGCATGGCGCGATCGACGTTGCGCAAGCGCGCCAAGAGCTGCTCGCCCTCGCCGATCTGCTGGCGAAGTTGACGTAACGCCTCGCGAAGGACATCGGGATCTCCGACCTCGGCCAGGTTCTCTTGGAGGACTGAATCCAGCAGTACCTGTGTGGCGGTTGTCCACGGCGGTAGTTGTAATGAGACCCCGTCAAGCTGCAGCACCTCGGCGTTGACCGCCGCCTCCAGCGGGTCCATTCCGGAGAGGCCTGTCGGTGGCGTCAGGCTGGGTAACGTAATCTTCTGCAAGCTCTCCGCCTGATCCCCGAGGTCCCTTGAGATGGTTGAGAGCTGTTTGATGCGAGCTAACACGAGCCGCCGCAATGCGTGAAGCTGTTCCTCGCGACCCTCGCGGCCACCTGCGCCAGACCACAAGAGCAGGCCGAGTGTGACCGAAACGCCTACTCCTGCGCCGAGGAGCGCCTTCGCGCTCAGGCTCAGCGCGTGCCACCACGCGGCCAGGTCCGGCGCGAACCAGACGGCCAGCCCCGCGAGGCTCACAAGCGCCACCACCCCCAGCGCCTGCACCGAACTGAAGGCGCGGGGGGTCTGCTGATTGTTCCGCACCGCATTCTGCGCGGCGACTCCGATGGATGAGGAGGCTGGTGGGGAAGGTTGACCCCTCGCTCGGTGAGCGTGGAAGGTCAGCGTGACGACAACACGATTCGGCTGAGGAGTCGTAAGTTCAACGTTGCCGTCAAACACCTCCGTGATACGTTTACGCGTCTGCCACAATCCAAACCCGACGCCTCCATGGCGGCCTTCACGAGGTCGAGGCTGCTCCCACTGACTCAGTCCTTGGATGAAGCACAAGGCCTGCGGCCCTTCGGTGTTGATGAGGTCGGTGATCCGTCGTGTGGCCTCTTGCCACGGTATGCGACGGAATCGCGGCTGATCCCCGTCGCGCCGGCGCCAAATGTACTCGTCATTCTCCTCATTCCGCTCTACGACAAGTTGTTGCGTCTTCTCGTCAAACCAGAGACGGGAGTTGATCGAGTGATAGGACAGCCGCTGTTGAAGCTCCTCAACATCGATTCGGCCCTCGTTCTCGATGCGCAATGACCATTCATCCTCTCGTGTTCCCTTCAGAAGATGAACGGTGACGGGTCCCGTCGGTGTGGCATCGTAAGCATTGGCGAGGAGCTCCAGAATCATTTTGCGGAAGAAATACCCTTTGGGCTCAAAGCCGGGGAACTGTCGCGTGTCCTGTGTGGCCAAAATGGTGAGCGTCTCTTGAAGGCCGTGGCCTTGAAGGCGCGCTGCCAGGTTCGGCAGGCGCGGCGCCAGCTCTTTCACGACGTCATCCACCACGTCTTGCACGTGAGCGGTAAAGGAAAAGGGGTAGCGGGAGCTGTCTGGCTTCTCTTCCTCGTCACCCCGCCCAGCGCCCGTCATCATCATGAGGCCAAGCCCCAAGCCCACCCCCACCCCGCCGCCGAGGAGCGCCTTCGCACCGATACTGAGGCTTGTCCACCACGCGGCGAGGTCCGGGGCGAACCAGACGGCCAGCGCGGCCAGGCTGACCAAGCTGATGAGCGCCACCAGCCTCGTCATCTCATTGACATCGTTTGTATGACGTGATACAGTTGTCGGCAGGAGCGAGGAGGTCAGGTGCACGTCCAACGATTCGAGTGGGACAGCCGCAACACCGAGCACATCGGGCGGCACGCCGTCGAACCGGTTGACGCGGAGGCGGTCTGTCGAAGTCAGCGCTCGGTCGTCGTGCGTGGTCGGGAGGGGCGGTACTTGGTCTACGGGCAGACCCCGGAGGGACGGTATCTGTTCACCGTGCTGCACGCGTATGGGGGGGGTGTCGTGCGTGTCATCACGTCCCGCGACATGAGCGACAGTGAGCGGCAGTTCTACCAACGGAGGGGGTAAACGATGGCGAACGGCAGACGCAGCCCCACGATTCCGCGGTTTCGCAGCGAAGCCGAGGAGGCCCGATTCTGGGACACCCATGACTCCACCGAGTTCCTCGGGGCGTTCAAGCCCGCCAAGTTGACGTTTCCCAAGCGTAAGCCCAAGGTCTTGGTGTCCGTCCGGTTGGGCAAGTCCGAGGTCGCGCTCACGCGACAGATCGCCGCCAGGAAAGGCCTTGGCTTCGGGTCCCTCCTGCGCATGTGGCTGACCGAACGGCTGCTGGAAGAAGTCCCCGCGAGCCGTAAGTAGCCGGCCATTCAGCCGTCCCTCCTGTGACGGGGTGAACGAGCCGAGCGCGCCCGCACCCTGCGCCTCGAGTGACCCCGCCGTCGCGCCCGTAAGCCCCGCCAGCCCGAGCCATCCCGCCACGACCAGCCCGCCGAGGAGGAGGCCACCCACCAGTCCACCCGCAGCTGACGGACGATGCGACCATCGCTTGGGACTTCCAGCATCCAACCACGAGCGAATCAGTGCGGCCTCCCGCGTGAATTGTTCCTTCGAGACCGTTGGATAGCGGTGGGCTCCAAAGCACCACGTCGGCAGGCGACGAATCGCGGGAACATACTGGTCTGCAAGCTCCGTCGGAGAGAGTGCGAAGTCTTGAAAAGCGTTCCGTGGCATGCGGGAAACCAATCGGGGCTTGACGTCACCCTCCGGTGCTAAGACTGCGGCAAATTGCACTGGCACGAACGCAGTCGATGGCGGGATGCGGAGCTCGTTCCCCTGGAAAGGCCCCCGCGGGATGATGTAGCTTTGCGGCATGAGATCCCCAAAAGCAAAGAGGCGCCCATGCTCGAGAAACAGGAACTGGGGCGTATCATCGCTGAGGACTTCCATTCCCAGCTGCGTCAGGGCGTATCCGAGGGACGTTTTGCCAGTACCCGGTTCACCAACGATCATCCCTGCTTGCTTCGACCGCGGGTCATAGACAAGAGCGCCAAACATAAGCCAGGCCATGCCGCTGTCCCGCCATCTCAACAGCACCTCGGCCTCGTGTGCGTTGCGGGCTTCCGCCTGTTCTATCACACGATTGACGTTGCTCCGAATATCCACTGAAGTTGTATGATGGAATGACACAAGATTGACCAAGAGATCGCCCACGTCAGGATCCCTGGCATGGTCCCTGACATACCTTCCCAAGATCTCGAGGTCAGCTGGATTGAAGGTGGAGACCGTTGCTGGTGGTGCGCCTCCGCCACGTCGATTCGCCTCCGGCCACATCAGCAGGCCGAGGGACGCCAGCGACACCCCGCTCGCCACCACCAGCTTCGGCGGCGCGCCGAGCCACGTCGCGAGGGCCCACCCGACCAGCCCCCCGAGGAGGAGCATCCCGGTCACCCCACGAATCCACCGATGGACCGAGGAGGACAATGTCTCGTTAGAGGCGGTGACGGCCTGGATGAGCTGCGGCCGTAAGGGGTGGTGCTCGCCCGCCGTGTCTTCAGCCAACTCCACGCGGCCACTCTTCAGGTGCAGCCATCCCTGATGTTCATAGACGTCCTTCTCCCGCTGAATGCGCAGGACCACGCGGTGCCAGCCGGACCGGCTCGGATCGGCTGTCGATCGCTGAAGGTTGGAATCTCGATGGAGCTGCTCCTGCAGAGCGTGAATCTGCCGCCGAATCAGAGTCGCCCGAATCGCGTTGGCGGCTTCTGTCAGCGGTGGCCCCTCGATGGGAGCGGCCGTCTGCTCGGCCTTCGGAGACGCCATTGGCGTCGTCCCTCCGGCTGAGGTCGGCGCCAAGCTCCCCTCGGGAAGCGAAGCCATACCAACCAGCAGTGTCCCACCCAGGCTCACCCCGCCGCCGAGGAGCGCCTTCGCACCGATACTGAGGCTTGTCCACCACGCGGCCAGGTCCGGGGCGAACCAGAGGGCCAGCGCGGCCAGGCTCGCGAAAGCGACCAGCGCAAGTACCCAGATCGGACCAAACGCGTGCGGGTGCTGCTCATTTTTCTCGACCGCCGCCCGCAGCCCCGAGCCGATGGAGGAGGCGTCCGCGCGCGGGGTGCCTTGCTGCGCTTTGATCTTTTGAGCAAATTCCTTATAACTGAAGATTTTCTTTCCGATCTCACGCACCTCTTCGCCGGTCAGCCGTTTCCATTTCTCGGCTCGTGAGAGCGCATCCAACAATGCCTTCTTCTGATGTTCATTGGGCACTAAGTACGCGAGATGCAGCCGCCCGGGGATCCCGAATAAATTGGTTTTGAGAATGAATAAATTGATCCTGTAATTGGACCCATCATTGACGCTCGGATCGAACACGACAATGGCGTGGCCATGTGACCGAACTGCGAGGTCCCGATTCATCGGGGCGATGTTCATCCAGGCGGCTAGTAAGAATACTGCCAGTCCGGCGACGGGAAGGTACGCGATCAGCGCAACTGTTATCGTGACCGAAGGCCAGATGTGAGGCGTAAAGAGGGTGAGCATTGCTCCGCCGATCAACAAGACATCTCTGATCCGTTTCGGCCGCTTGCCCTGGAAGTTCTGACTAAGGATGATCTTCTTTAAACGATTAGGCTTGGTCGCGTGCGTGTGAATATTATTGGATGCTCCCCACCGGCTGATGGTTTCTAATGACTGGAGTTCTTCGGCGGTAAGATCGGATTCGTTGGCTTTGATTATGTCAAAGCTAAAGATCCATACAAAGGCGCCAACCACGAGCGCAAGGGCGAAGAATGGCCAATGACCCATCACCCATGCCCCATCCCCCATCGCCAGCGCCGGCGCGAACCCGATCGCGAACAGCGCGAGGCTCACGAGCGCGATGGGTACCAGAATATCGAGGGGGCTGAAGGCGTGCGGGCGCGGCCCATTCCGCTTCACCGCCACCTGCATCCCGTGTCCAATGGACGTGGCGGGCGCGCGCGAAACTGTTCGAGCACGGTTGACATGCAACCGTGGAGCATCATCACGTACGTAGACGATGGTCTGGTTCGATGCCGCCTCGCCGACGCGGGCCAGTTCAATCAGCGGCAGCGGTTCCAGCGATCCATGCCACAGCTGCCGTGGCGTCACGTGGTTGCCGCCGATGATCAACGCGCCGTCCGGCGACAAGACGCGCGCCACCTCGTGGTACGCGAGCTGCGCGGTGCGCGTGGAGAAGATGCTCGGTACGACGACGTTGTTCATCACGGCCAGCTCGACCGGCCGAGACAGATACCGCGAGAGCAGGAACACGGTGCCGAAATAGACGTGGAAGCGCGCGGTGAGGCGCGGATGCTCCCGCAGATACTCATCCAATTGGGCGATCAGGCTTCCCTCTTCGGTCACGCCGTCAGCCGTCACGAGATGGACGTCGGTCACCGCGGGAAACGCCTCAAGCAATTCGAGGGCCTCGCCAATTCCCGTCCCCGGCCCGATGAGGAGCGCCTCGCGAGGATTCAGACGAACGCGCTGCGCGCGCAACGCTCGAGCGGCTGCTCGGATGTCGCCCTCCGAGGGGGCCGTCGGGCTCGTGAGGCTCAGCATTCCGCGCCTGAGCTCCTCGCCGTCGTGGAACACCGCGCGGTGCAGCCGCGCGATCTCGTGGCGCCGCATCTCCAGGACGACGTCGATTTGCGGGCTCACGCGCCGCGCGCGCGATCGCGCCGTCTTCAGCAAACGATCGACCAGCCGCCGCTGCCGGGCGGTCCACGCGCGCTCGGAAGACGATCGAGGAACGAAGGAAGATTCTGGAGACGTCCGTCGTCGCGGACGGCGAGCCGCCACCACTGTCGCCGCAAGCAGCCCCGCTGGTGTCCGTTGCGCTTGACCGCCCGGGCCGGAGGCGGGCGGGTTCGTGATCACTGGTGCTGAGTTGGTCGGTGCCGCGCGCGGCGACGCGGAGTCGCCCGGTGGGGCCGACTGCGCCTTCCGACGCTGGCCGAATTCGTAACTCGTGCGATACGCTCGTTCGAAGCGCCGCCAGGCATCGTCCGACATCGGTGAGACCTCCAACACCCGCAGCACCTCGGACACCACCGGAAAGAAGTGCCGGGTCGTTGCATTGAACCCTTGCGCGTGCCGGTAGTCATCGAGCAGACGCGCCGCGAGGCGATTGACCTGGGATCGGTGGCGCTGCTCGGCCTCCGAGTCGCCCTGGGAATGGGCCACCATCTGGAGGCCCACCGCGATCTTGAATCGGAGGACCTCGAACTCGCCAAGGACGTAGAGGGTGCCGTACTGCCGACGGACGCGGAGGAAATACGGATCATCCGCAGGGATGCCGGCCTCCGCCGCAAACGGGTAGGGGTCGTCACTAAAGTAGGCGTGGAACGCTTGGCGTTTGGCTTCCGCAGGCCACTGGGGAGCGTGGCGCTCGAGGTGCGCGAAGAGATGGTCGATCAATCGCTGCGCGCGCCTGAGGAGCGTCTGACACGCCGCCAGATCCACGCGCCTCGGATCAGGATTCGGTGTCCATCGACCGCGCCCGGCGCGCTCATCCCGCTGCATCGGGCTCGCCTGCTCGGCGGCGGTGATGAACCGCCCCGCCTGAGCGAGGTGCGGCTCGAGGGCGGCTCGCAGGGTCGCATCATCGACACCGATGGGAAGGTCCGGCAGACGACTGTCGTCGGGCTCGCGGGCTCGATAGACCTGGACGCTCGTTCCCTCAAACGCCTCGGCGGACAACCCGCCCCACCGGCGAAGGCGCGCGGTGATCTGGTCCACCGCTCCGAGCGCAATCGCCTCGCCGACGACAGGAAGCTCGGCGCTCCACAGCGCCCACCAGGGCACGTTGCCGTCCGGTTTGTGCGTCCAGATGGAGACGACTCGCAGCACGCCGCCTCGTTCGACGGAAATGACGACGAGCCGCTCCGAGGGGGGCGCGTTCGTCCGCTGGCCGAGGACCTCGCTGCCCTCTCCCAACGTGATATCGACGGATGCCTCCGGCCGCGCAGGCAGCGTGAGCGCTACGACATCACGCGGTTGAACCGGAAGCGGGGTCTCGAGCGTCAGGTGATACGCTTTGCCACCGAGTGTATGGCGACGCTCGGCGGAAGCGACGGCAGTCGTCCCAACCCGAACCAGATGGTCGAATCGGGAGGCAGTTTGCAGGCGATCGGACGTCAGCGCGAGCAATCCCACGAGCGCCCCCGACATCTTGAGCCATCGCGCAACGCGCCTCCACCCCTGGCGCCAGACGTTCTGCGCCCAGCCACAGAGACCTGCCAGCATCAGGCCCGCGAAGCCGATCAGGTCGAGTAGCCACACGACCCCGCGGCGCAACGATGCGCGGAAGGCGGCGGTGGCCGCGTCCGGCACGCCGGGAAGTGCCTGGTCAGCAGGCGCGTTCGCGACGGCCGGTTGCCCGGCGGTGCGGCGGACGAGCTCCAGCCGGCCGCTGCCCCACCGAAGCTCCTCACCCAACGCGTCCAACTCCGGCGGCAGATGCATCCATTCGAACATCGGCGCGGCATCGGTGACGAGCCGAAGATTCGAGGAGGGATAGAAGGGCCCGCCCTGTTCGACATCGCCAATCGCGACACCGCCGCGCTTGAGCAGCGCCACCTTCAAGCGATTGACGGCCTCAATCATCTGCTGGGCTTCTGTGTAGCCGTCGGGGCGTCCGTTCAGGTAGTCGGCGTAATAGCTCGGGGCTTGCTCGAAGAACAGGTCCACGCCGCGGTTGGCGGCGATGACCTCACGGACCTTCGCCGGCAAACGCTCCACGCTCAGCGGCTCCGGACCGTGAGCGCCGAGGACATAGATGGTGCGAGGCCGCGGCGCGGCGTCCGAGGGATGCCGCCACACAAAGGTGATCGTCTCGTCATCGGCGACGCCGTCCCCGAGGGTCTCGATGTGAATCACGATGCGAATCGCCTCTGCCGGCACGCCGAGCCCACGCGCCAGGGACGCGCGCATCAGCTGGGGCAGCGTCATGCCGCGGTCGCGGGCCAACCGCTCCCATCGCTCCCGACCCATCACCACCACGATCTCGGGATTGCCGGCGAGGAACGGCTGATGCGCCCCGGTCGCCGCCCGGACCCAGAACGCCAGGCGCTTGTCGTGGCGCGGGTTGACGACCCGGCGGATCAGCTCCACATACTGCCGTCGCTTGGAAAAATTAGGGACGTTTGTCACGGGTGCCGGCTCGATGGAGGAAGGAGCCAGTTTGGCCAGGCGCTGCGTCAACGCGATCTGCTGCCGGAGGAGCTTGTCGATCTCGGCCTGCAGGCGGGATGCCCGATCCGACGCCACCGCTTCCCTGGCGCGCGCCGCCCAGATCTTGTGTTCCTGTTGCAAGTGAGCGAGCTGCCCCCTGACGGACGCGAGGCGCACACGCGCCATCCATCTGCGCCACGCCCCGGGAAGTGTCAGACACTTTTCGAGGAATACGTGTCTGACGCCTGCGAGGTTGTGCCAGGCGTGGGCGAGAAGGGCGAGGGTTTCGTCGAGGAGCCGCGGAAGGAGCAGGAACCGTGGTGCGCGCAGGAGGGCGCCAAGGAACGGAACGGCGTGGAAC